>Ga0068863_100001932_pt1 | contig 20574 bp, 16 predicted proteins | sample KBSSwiS62_FD_66596 | JGI IMG/M metagenome (GOLD analysis project Ga0068863, IMG submission 66596) | Switchgrass rhizosphere microbial communities from Kellogg Biological Station, Michigan, USA - KBS Switchgrass S6-2 | ecosystem: Host-associated > Plants > Roots > Rhizosphere > Soil ...
GAACTCCAGCGCCGCGGGATCTACCGCACCCACTACGACGGGTCGACGCTGCGGGAGAACATCTTCGGCGCCGGGCACACGCGCATCGCCGGCAACCACAGCGCCGCATCCTTCCGTGGCGCGTTCGCCGGCGCCTGACCCTCCCTCCCTCCCTCCCTCCCTCCGGCGCCCGGAGTCGTGCGCGCTCACCCCCCGACCGAGAAGGAAAGTTCCTTGCGCATGATCACCAAGACCGGGCTCGGCGTTGCCGCGGCCCTGTCCGCTTCGCTCCTCGCGGCATGTGCCGCGCCGTCCGCCGGACCCATCGCCGCCGCGCCGCAGGCACAGGTGGCCGACCAGGACACCTGGGACCCCGCGGCCTGGGACACGACCAAGGTCTGCGGCACCAAGCCGATCAAGATCGGCGTCGAGGACGGCTTGAGCAACACGTGGCGAAAGACCGCACTCCAGGTGCTCAAGGTCCAGGCTGCCAAGTGCCCGAACATCGATCCCGACATCCTCTACGCGTCCGCCAACGGCAACCCGCAGCAGGTGGCGACCGACGTCAACAGCATGGTGGCCAAGGGAGTCAACGTCCTGATCGTCCTCGACGACTTCGGCGACTCCGAACTCCCCGCCCTGCGCGCCGCAACCAAGGCCGGCGTCACCGTGGTGCCCTACTACGGCTCCATCGGTGGTACGCCGGGCACCGACTACGCGGTCAACGTGAAGCTCAACGAGTACCAGGTCGGCGTCCAGATGGCCGACTGGTTCGGGAAGAACGTCAAGACCGGGAACGTCGCGGTGGTCGGTGACGTGCCGACCTCGACCTCGTCCAAGGACCTCTACGACGGCGTCAAGGCCGGACTCGCGAAGTATCCGGCCCTCACGCTCGTCGGCGACTCGTTCCTCGTCGGCAACTACGACCCGCAGACCGTCAACAAGGTCGTCACGGCCGCGATCCAGAAGTACGGCGACATCAGGGCCATCGCCACGCAGGGATTCACCTCGATGTACATCCAGCCCTTCGCCGATGCCAAGGTGGCGCTGCCCTCCGTCGCGGCGGTGTCGGGCGCGAACATGTCCTACTGCCAGTACGCGCAACTGCCCGCCGGTCAGGTGTACCCGCTTGCCACCTGGGAGAAGACCACGCAGGTCATCGCCGCCGCGCTGCGCCACGGCCTCGCGTCCTACAACAAGATCGACTGGGCCGAGCCGACCGCCATCGCCGTGCCGAACGTCTACGACACCGTCGCGGGCCGGACGGACGTCAAATGCGACTCGGTCCTGCCTCCCGACGCAGACCTCACGAGCGGCCTCACCAGCGCTCAGCTGGCCGAAGCCCTGAAGTGATCCAGAGGTCCGTGAACCATGACCGAGACAACGAAGAACGTCGTGACCGAGGTGTCCGCGCCCGATCCGGTCCAGGCGCGTGACGGCAACCGGTTGATGCTCACCGGCGTCGGCAAGTCCTTCGGCGCCGTGCGGGCCCTGGACGACGTCACGCTCGCCGTGCCCCCGGGCGAGATCCACGGCCTCATCGGCGAGAACGGCGCGGGCAAGTCCACGCTGATGGCGATCGCGTCGGGTGCCCTGGTGCCCGACGCCGGCCGGGCGACGGTCGACGGGCACGACGTCGTCGGTGACACCGCCGCGGCGCGCGCGGCCGGCCTCGCCATCGTCCGCCAGCACCCGGCGCTGCTGCCCGAACTGACCGTCGCCGACAACATCCTGTTGGCGGTACCCGCGTCGATGCGCCCCGCCGTCAAGGACTCGGTGGCCTGGGCCAGACAGTGCCTGGACGCCTGGGACGACCGCCCGGACATCGATCCCGGGATGCGGGCCGGACAGCTCAACGCCGAGCAGCAGTTCATCGTCGAGCTCGCCCGCGCCCTGTGTCAGAACCCGGCCGTGCTGCTGCTGGACGAACCCTCCGAGCACCTCAAGGCCGCCGACGTGGACCGGCTCTTCCGCGTGATCGGCGAGCGTGCCGCGCAAGGGACCGCGGTCGTCTACATCTCCCACCGGGTCCGCGAGGTGCGGGAGATCTCCGACCGGGTCACGGTCCTGCGCAACGGCGTCAACCGTGGCACGCACGACACCGCCGACCTCGACGAGTCCCGGATCATCGAGCTGATCATCGGCCGGTCGCTGGACGCGCAGTACCCCGCCAGACAGGACACGAGCGAGCGGTTCCACGGTCGGCCCGCCGTGCTCGAGGCCTACGACCTCACCGGCGACGGCTTCGACGACGCCGCACTGGTGATCGATGCGGGCGAGGTGGTCGGACTCGCCGGTATCGACGGCAACGGGCAGGCAGAGCTGGCCAGGGCGCTGGCCGGTCTGCACGGCTTCACCGGCAGGGTCAAGATCAACGGATCCAACGCCCGCCTGAACAGCCCCGTGTCGGCCGTCGACGCCGGGGTCGCCTACGTTCCCGCCGACCGCCACCGCGAAGGCATCTTCCCCGACCTGTCCGTCAAGGAGAACGCCATCATCCGCGGCGTCAAGGTCGCCGCACGCCTGGGCTTCGTCTCCTCCCGTCGCGAGTCCCAGCAGGGGCTGGGAGTTCTCGAGCGCTACAGCGTCAAGGCAGCCTCGCCGGATGCGCCCGTCGGCTCGCTGTCGGGAGGGAACCAGCAGAAGGTCGTCATGGGTGGGGCGCTGGCGGCGAACCCGCGTCTGTTGATCGCCGACCAGCCGACCCAGGGCGTCGACGTGGGCGCCAAGTCGGAGATCTACACCCAGCTGCGGGAGGTCGCCGCCACCGGCGCCGGGGTCCTGATGCTCTCCTCCGACAACAGCGAGCTCGCCGGGGTGTGCGACCGCGTCCTGGTCATGTCCCGGGGACGGATCGTCGCGGAGATCGCCGGCGAGGACCTCACCGAGGCGGCGATCACGAGCGCCGTCCTGCAAGCCTCCGCCACCCGGGACCACGAGGTGCCGCAGCCGCGGAAGTGGGCACGGCGCTTCGACCACGACCTCGCGCCGGTCCCGGTCCTGCTCGCCCTCATCGCGCTCGTCGCCGTGGTCGCCCAGGTCAGCGACAGCACCTACCTCGGTACCCGCAACATCAGCCTCGTCCTCGGTCTCGGTGCCGTCCTCGCGCTCGCCGCGTGCGGGCAGGGGCTGGTGCTCATGCACGGCGGCATCGACCTGAGCATCGGCCCGCTCATGTCGTTCGGGCCCATCATCGCGTCGTTCTACATCGTCGGCGCCGCCGTCGGATACGACCTGACGGGATGGGTCCTGATCGTGCTCGCGACAGTCGGCGTGGGCGTCGTGAACTGGCTGATGGCCACGTTCCTCAAGATCAATCCCTTGCTCACCAGCTTCGGCATGTGGACACTGCTCGACGCGGCCGCCCTCATCCTGCGCCCGACGGCGGGCGGCCTGATCTCCACCACCGTCGTCGACGCGCTGGCCACATCCTTCGGGCCGATTCCGCTGTCGCTCCTGATCGTCGCGGTGGTCGTGGCCGCCATGGAGCTGTGGCGGACCCGGACCCTGACCGGCAAGTCGATCCAGGCGCTCGGCAGCTCCCGCGAAGCCGCCCACACACTCGGCATCGGCGCGCGCAGGGTCGCCCTCATCACCCACGTCGCCGCCGCCCTGCTGGCGGGACTGGCGGGCATCCTGATGATCGGCCAGATCGGCACCGGCGACCCGACCGCCGGCGAGCCCTACGTCCTGACCAGCATCTCGGCGGCCGTGGTCGGCGGCGTCGCGCTGACCGGGGGACGGGGGAGCTTCTGGGGCGTGCTGTGTGCGGCCGTGCTGCTGGTCCAGGTGCAGACGGCCACGCCCTATCTCGGCCTCAGCGCGGGCTGGCAGAACATCCTCGTCGCCGTGGTCACGATCGTCGCGGTGTGCGTCTACTCGATCGCCCGCCGCAGGCGCGCACACTGAAGGGGACCACGATGAACCGCTCGTTCGGCGCGACCGCGCGCCGCCTCGCCGCCTCGCCCTTCAAGTGGGTGTGGATCGCCACCGTCGCGCTCTATCTGGTGATGCTCTTCGCCACGCCCAACGCCGCGACCGGACTGGCACTGATCACCATGATGCCCTTCGCGGGCATGCTGGCCGTCGCCACGCTCGGGCAGGCGGTCGTCATGATGCAGCGCGGGTTCGACTTCTCGCTGGCCGGCATCGTCGCGATGAGCAGCATCGTGGTCGCCCGCCTCACCCACGAGGGAACGAACCCCGCGGCCGCCATCGCCGTGACCCTGCTCGTCTGTGTCGCCTGCGGAGTCGTCAACGGCATCGTGGTGTCCTGGCTCGCGCTGCCGCCGCTGGTGGCCACGCTCGCCTCCAACGGACTCTTCCTCGGTCTCGGCTACCTCATCGCCAACGGCGTGCAGGTCCAGGTCTCGGACGATCTCACCCACTTCGCCACCGCGAAGGTGGGCGGCCTCGCCGTCAGTGCCTGGATCGCGCTCGCCGCGGTCCTCCTGCTCCTGGTGCTGATCCGGCTGACCACCTTCGGTCGGCGTTTCATCGCCGTGGGCTCCAATCCGCAGGCCGCGCACGCCGCCGGGCTGCCGGTCACCATGTCGTTGGTGAGCGCCTACGCCATCGCCGGACTCTGTTTCGGCATCGCCGGTGTCCTCATCTCCGGGTTCGTCGGGATGGGCAGTCTCGCGGCCTCCGGCAGCTACCTGATGGGTTCCCTCTCCGCGCTGATGGTCGCAGGCGGCGCCGTCGGCGGTGTCCGCGCCAGCCTCGTGGCGGCCGTGGTCGGAGCGCTGTTCATGACGCTGCTCACCCAGTTCGTCCTCGCCCTCGGCGCTTCGGCAGCCGTGCAGAACCTGATCCAGGGGCTGGTGCTGATCAGCGCCGTCGCCCTCCCCGACCTTCGGCTCCCCCAGTTCCGGCGCGCCGCCACCGGCTGAGCACCCCTCTACTCGTGACAAGGAAACAGAGCCCATGAACGCCCTTCTCACCAGCCGCAACAAGCTCAAGCTCGGCCTGTTCGGCACCAACGGCGGCGCCACCCTCACCCGGGTACCCGAGGTGTGGCGTCCGCAGTGGGACCGGATCGTCGAGGTCGCGAAGATCGCCGACCAGGCCGGCCTCGAGGCCTCGCTCGGCTACGCCCGCTGGAAGGGCTACATCCCGGGCATGCCGGAGGCGGGCGTCGGCTATGTGATCGACCCCTTCACCTGGGCGGCCGGCCTGTCGCAGGTGACGTCGTACACGACACACGTCGCCACCGTCCACGGCTCGGTCATGCACCCGGTCCTGGCGGCGAAACAGTGTTCGACCATCGATCTCATGTCGGGTGGCCGGTTCGCCCTCAACCTCGTCGGCGGCTGGAACAAGATCGAGCTCGACATGTTCGGCGTCGGGCTCAAGGAGCACGAGGCCCGCTACGACGAGCTCGAGGAGTGGATCCAGGTCGTGACGAAGCTCTGGACCGAGCAGGACGAGTTCGACTTCCACGGCGACTACTACGACGTTCCCGGCGGGCTCTCCCGCCCGCAGCCCGTCCAGAAGCCCCATGTGCCGGTCATCAACGCGGGCTCCTCGCCGCGTGGTCTGGACTTCTCCACCACCTACGCCGACGTCTGCTTCACCGTCCCCGATGCGGCAGGCGCCGGTTCCAAGGCCAAGGTCGACGAGTACAAGGACACGGCCCGCGCCAAGGGCCGTGAGGTGCAGGCCTGGACCTACTGTGCCGTGGTGCAGCGGGAATCCCGGGCGGAGGCGCAGGAGTACCTCGACTACTTCACCGGGCCCATGGCCGAGAACGAGCTGCTCGACGCCTGGCAGGCCAACGCGCTCGCCTCGGCCGGTGACTACGGGATCCCCGAGGACGTGATCCACTCCATGCGACAGCGGTTCGCGGCCGGCTCGGGCGGCCCCATTCTCGTCGGCACCGCGTCCGACATCGCCGACCAGATGGAGGCGCTGAGCGCCGACGGACTCGACGGCATCCTCCTCACCTGGCCCGATTTCACCGACGGTGTCAAGCGGCTCGTGGCGCCGGAGACCGGTGTGCTGGCCGAGCTCGAGAAGCGTGGCCTGCGCGAACCCTTCGCCGGCGCGGATGTGTGACCACGTCGGGGCCGACGCCGATGGGCGCCTGGCGACCTGCGGCCGGTCGACGTGCAGCCGTCACCCTCGGTTGAGCATCCAGATGTGGGTGGACAGGACGGTGGCGAAGGCGGTCCACGCGGCGTACGCCGCGACCGGCGCGGCCTTCGCCCCGCTCGCCGCCACCGAGCGCCTGGTCAGGTCAGCGCTGCTGACCGCCAGTACGCCCGCGGCGGCCGCCGAGAGGCCGAGTCGGCGTCGGTCGAAGAACAGCCAGGACCAACCGGCGTTGAGGACCAGGTTGGCCGACAACGCGCCGATGTAGGCGCGGCGCTGCCGTTCGCGGTCGGGCGTGGCCAGGTCGTCCAGGTCGTCCAGGGCGGACGCGGCGACCGCGGCGATATCGGCGTACAGCACCGGCCAGACGACCGGGAACACCTGCCGGGGTGGCTGGTAGGGCGGCTTTCGGAGCCTGCGGTACCAGCTCGACTGCGCCGGTCGGCTCGCCAGCCCGCCGACCACCGCCGTGGTCGTGACGGCGAGACCGGTTGCAAGGAGTGTTCGTGGGCGCACAGGGCTCCTCCTGACGGTGCGGGTGATGGGTGAGTGTGGGCGCCGGCGAGGAGGACCGCGAGCCGGCCGCGCCCGCGGAGCCCGGATGCCGGGACGGGTGGGGCGACGATCGGACTCCTCGGGGTCGGGGCGGCACCGGGTCAGGCCACGGTCGACGGGCTGCTCGCCGTGGGCAACGGTCGGACGTCCCGCGCCGCCGGGCCGAAGGGACCGTCGGCCGGCGGGGACGGGCCGTCGGCCCCTGTCCGCGTTGCGCTCCGCGGCGGACCGTGTGGAGGTCACACGGCCCGTGGCCAGAGGAGGCTCGAGATGTCGGGTCATCGACGACGACTGCCGCGTCGCGGGGTGGACCGGCTCAGCGACCTGCTGACGTGGCTCACCGCGGCGGCCGCGATCGCGGCTGTCGTGGCCACGGCGGTGGTCGCGACCGCGGCGTACCACTCCGTGCGGGAGCGGGCCGCCCTCGAGGCGGCCACACGCACGGCCGTGACCGCGGTGACCACGGAGCGGACGTCCCCGCCGCTCGCTCCAGGAGTGGCTCGGATGCCGACGAGAGTGCGCTACACCGGAGCTGACGGCACGGCCCACGAGGCCATGGCGCCGGTGCTCGGTCTGCTGCCCGCCGGTGCCCCCGTCACCGTGTGGCTCGCTCCCGACGGCTCCGTCGCGGACCCGCCGACACAGGCCGGTGACGCGGCGCCGTCCGCCGTCACCGTCGGAGTGCTCCTGCTGCTCGGCGGCGGGGCGCTCCTGGCGCTGGTGTACCTCCTCGCCTCCGAGGCACTGCTGAGGGTGGCAGGTGCGGGCTGGGAACGGGAATGGCGGGCGATCGAGCCGGGGTGGAGCGGGCGGGCCGGTGGCCGCACCGGATGATCCGGGCGACCCGGACCGAAACCCCTACCGACGACGCCGGCGGTGCTCGTCGCGGGCGGTACCGCGCCCCCCGCCCTGGGCGCGCTGTGCCCGCCCACACCGGCGGAATCGTCGCGTCGAGCCTGTTGCTGCTCCCGCTCGCGAGGTGACGCGGGACCTCCGACCCGTGGCGGACGGGCCCTGCGGGGCCGGCGGAGCCGCGAGCGTGCGGTCAGCCTCGGACGGGGGCTCGGCGGGACCGGCCGGGCGGGGCGTGGAGGGCACAATGATCGCTCGTGAGGTGATGACGACCGAGGTCGTGACGGTCGGACCGGACGTCTCGGTGCGGGAGGCGGCCCGGCTGCTGACCGGGCGCCGGTTCACCGCGCTGCCGGTCGTCGATGCGGACGGCGGGCTGCTGGGGATCGTGACCGAGGCGGACCTGCTGGCGGGGCGACTGCGTCACGACGCCCGCTCGCCGCGGCTCACCGAGGAGCTGGGCACAGCGCCCCGGCCGGGGGCGGTGGGCGAGGTGATGACAACCGCGGTGGTGACCGCGTGGCCGTGGACGGACGCCGCGGAACTCGTCGAGGACATGCGGGCGCGGGGTATCCGGTCGGTGCCGGTGGTGGAACCGCCGCGGCGACTCGTCGGCATCGTCACCCGGCGTGACGTTCTCGGTGCGGTCGCCCGACCCGACGACGAGCTCGCCCGGGCGGTGCGGCAGCGGCTGCGCAACTACGCCGGTGGCGACCGTTGGACGGTGGCGGTGCACGACGGCGTCGTCACCCTCGGCGGTGAGGTCGCGGACCCGAGCGAGAGGCACATCGTGAGCGTCATCGCGCAGAACGTCGCCGGGGTGGCGGACGTGCGCGTGACCCACGCCTAGTGCGTCACCGTCTCTCGACAGGCCCGTCGGAGGGCGGCGGGTCGGCGAGGGTGAAGTAGTTCTCCTCCTCCTGGACGAAGTGCAGCCGCAGGAGCGTGTGCAGGCCGTAGAGGGTGGCGAGGAGGTCGTCGACCTGTGCCTCGCCGAGGCCGCCCACCTCGTCGGCGAGGCTGAGATGGGTGCCCAGGCGGCGGGCGAGTCGGTCGATCTCGGCGTGGGTGCGGCTCATGGTCGCGGTGGCCTCGGCGCCCAGCGGAGCGGCGAGGGCGGGATAGAGCTGGGTCTCCTCGGCGTGTTCGTGGGGGAGCAGCTGGTCGCTGAGCACGGTGTCGACGTCCCGCAGCGCCGCCAGGGCCGCGGGGGTGGGGCCTTCGTCGGCCAGGAGGTCGGCGGCGGCGCGCAGTCGCGGCAGGGCGGCGCTGAGCTCGTGGTGCTCGGCGTCGAAGTGCTGGATGAGCGACTCTGCGGCGGGTGGGAGGACGACGCCGTCGGCCCGGCCGGCCCGCAGTGCCCGCAGGGCGTTCACGATGACTGCGACGTCGATCGCCTCCTGCAGCAGGGCACCGACGGCCGGAGGCAACAGCCCGAGGGCCGCGACGACCATCGCGGCCAGGGACAACGCCATCCCGGCTGTGGCGCTCTGTACCGCGAGGGTCCGCGAGCGCCGGGCGATCGCCATCGCGTCCGCGAGCCGGTCGAGCCGGTCGACGTTCAGGACGACGTCCGCGGCCTCCGACGACGCGGTCGCTCCGCGCGCGCCCATCGCGACGCCGACGGTGGCAGCGGCCAGGGCGGGAGCGTCGTTGACGCCGTCGCCCACCATGACGGTCACGGCCTGCGCACATTCCGCGCGGACGGCGGCGACCTTGTCGGCGGGGGACTGCTCGGCACGGACGTCGTCGAGACCCAACAGCGCGCCGACCTCCCGCGCGGGAGCCGCTCGGTCGCCCGTGAGCAGCACCTGCCGGTCCAGGCCTGCCGCGCGCAGCCGACGGAGCGTCCGGGAGGCGTCGCGGCGCAGCGGGTCCTGCAACAGCAGCACGCCCACCGGTTCGTCCGCGGCCTCCACCCACACCAGGGTGGCGCCGTCGAGCACGGCTCGACCGGCGGCGGCCCGGCTCCACGGCGCATCCGGGGCGGTGCTGCGCCTCCCGACCCGGACCCGGCGGCCGTCGACCACGGCCGAGACCCCCCGGCCCGGCTCCTCGACGACGTCGTCGGGCATCGCGGGGGCGATGCCCCGCGACCGTGCCGCGGCCACGACGGCCTGGGCGAGCACGTGGGGCGAGAGCAGGTCGGCCGAGGCCGCGAGTCTCAGGACCTCGTGCGCGGTCCGCCCGGGGGCGACGACGACGTCGACCACGGTCGGGCTCCCTCGCGTGACCGTCCCGGTCTTGTCGAGCACCAACGTGCGGGCCCGGCCGAGGCTCTCCAGGGCGGCTCCGCTGCGGACCACGACCCCGCGGCGCGACGCCCGGGACAGCCCGGACACGATCGCCACCGGAGCGGCGAGCAGCAGCGGACACGGGGTCGCCACGACCAGCACCGCGACCGCCCGCGACGCGGACCCGGACAGCAGCCAGGCGAGCCCGGCCACCGCCAGCGACACGGGCACGAACCAGGCCGCATAACGGTCGGCGAGCCGCACCACCGGTGCGGTCTCCGCACTCGCCTGCTGGGCCAGACGCACGATCCCGGCGTAGGTGCTGTCCCGGGCCGCGGTCTCGGCGCGCAGCTCGAACGCCCCGCCGGCGTTCACCACCCCACTGCGCGCGGTCTCGCCCGGCGCACGTTCCACGAACGCGGACTCCCCGGTGAGGACCGACTCGTCGAGCAGCGCGGCGGCGCCGCGGCCGTTCCGGTCGACCACCCGACCGTCGACCGGGACGACCTCGCCCGGCCCGACCTCGAGGAGGTCACCGACCACCACGTCGTCGAGTGGGATGACGGTGACCCCCTCCGGGCCGCGCCGCCGCGCCGTCCGCGGTGCATGCTCCAGCAGCGCCCGCAGGTCTCGCGAGGCCCGTCGCTCGGCCGCGGTCTCCAGCGCCCGTCCGGTCGCCACCATCACCGCGATCAAGGCGCCCGCCAGGTACTCGCCGACCAGGAGGGTGCCCACGAGCGACAGCACCGCCAGCAGATCGACGCCCACGTGACCGCGGCGCACCGCGGCGGCGACCCACACCAGCGACGGCACCGTCGCGCTGATCGTCCCGATGCCCCAGCACAGGTTCGCCGGGCCGCCCGTCCGCCACGCGACCAGACCCGAGACGAGGGCGGCGAGGGTGACCACGAGTAACGCGAGCTCCATCCACCCCGTCCGCGGTCGGTCGACGGTGCGCCCGCTCTCGTCCGTCGTGTCCACCCGTCCATCCGACCGCTGCCCCGCGAGGGGCTCCAGGGCCGGTCGACACCAGGACGCGGTGTCGTCCGGCCTCGCGTGGGGGAGACGCCGCGGTCGCCCACGACGGAGTCGGGCGTGCGTCGCGGAGGAGCAGGACGAGGAGACGCTCACTGTCTTCGAACCGGTGCGGGTCTGCGAGGAAGACGCGGACCCGCACCGGCCGTCGGCCGCCCGCGGCGGAAGGGGGGGTTTCGCGCAGGCGGCCGATGTCCGGTCAGCCCGAGGGCGGACCGGGGTCCACCGTCTCCTCCCGGCGGGGTGACCAGCCGTGCGCCGGGCATGGTGGAGCCGCGCCCGGCTGCGGGCGGGCGCTGGGAGGGGGAGCGGACGTTCCAGGGGAGGACGCCGAGGCGTCGGTGAGCGACAGGAGCGTTCCCATCGAGAAGCCGGCGGCACTGTGGGCTCAGGCGGACCGGTCTGGGCTGACTTTAGCGGACTTCGGCCGCGACGCACCAGGCGGAGGGGACCGTCGGGCACCTCCGGGGGGCCATCCGGCCCCTGTCGGCCGGCGCCGCCGCGCTTAACGTCGGGCCGGTGATGACGACGCGCTCTGCGGACCACCGGGCCGGGGTGCTCGGCCTCGGCCGGGTCGGGGGCGTCCCCGTCGGGCTGCACTGGTCGGTCGCCGTGATCGTGGCGCCCCTCGCCTGGGCCCTCGCGGCGTCCGTGCTGCCTGCGGAGGTACCGGACGCGTCCCTCGGCGGACGGGTCCTGGCCGGGGTCGCCGCCGCCGTCGTCTTCGTCGCCACGATCATGGCGCACGAGCTGGCCCACGTCCTGGTCGCGCGTCGCCTCGGGATCGGGGTCCGCCGGGTCACGCTGTGGATCGTCGGCGGGACCTCGGAGATGAGCGGTGAGCCGAGGTCACCCGGGGCGCTCGCGGCCGTCGCCGCGGTGGGTCCGCTGACCTCGGCGGCCCTCGGGCTGGGAATCGCGGCGGCAGGCACCCTCGGCGGACCGCCGCTGCTCGCGGCGTCGCTGGGCTGGTTGGGCGCTGTCAACGTGCTGCTGGCCGTGTTCAACCTGCTGCCCGCCGCGCCGTTGGACGGCGGCCGGGTGCTGGAGGCCCTGGTGTGGAGGGTGACCGGGAGCCGGGACAGCGGGCGGCGCGCCGCGACCGCGGCCGGTCGGGTGCTGGGGCTGCTGCTCATCGCGGCCGGACTGCTGTTCACGCTGCGGGGGGTCGTCACCGGTCTGTGGCTCGCGGCCATGGGGTGGTTCCTCGGCGCCTCCGCGTCGGCGGAGCGAGCCGGGGGCCGCCTGCTCGGCGCCCTCGCCGGTCGCACCGCCGCCGACGCCGCGTCGTCACCGGACCCGCTGCTGCAGGCCGGGTGGAGTGTGGCGGCGGTGATCGCGCTGCTGCCGGAGCGTCCGTCGCGTGAGGCCGCGTTCCCGGTCGTCGGGCTGGACGGCGAGCCGGTCGCCGTCGTCACCCTGCGGGACCTGACGCGGGTGGCGCCGGACCGACGGGCCACGACCCGGGTCCGGGACGTGGGCCGGTCGCTGTCCGCCGACCGGATCGTCGCGGCCGACACCCCGCTGGAGCGGGTGGTCCCGCTCGGCGCGCTGCCCGGGACCGATCTGCTGGCGGTCGTCGCCGACCACGGCAGGCTGACCGGGGTGGTGAGCGCGGCGGGCGTCGCCCGGCTCGTCGAGCTCAGCGACAGCGGCCGATGACGGCCCAGGCGCCCGCCCCGACTCTCCCGGCCGCGGTGAGCTCACGTCGCTCCATCCGCCGCCCCTCCCGCGACCGCCGCAGGCACGGACTCGGTGGGCCCCGCCCGCCCCGTGGGCGGCGCGATCCGCCGCGACGGGAGGCCCCCGGTCAGGAACAGGCTGAACAGCGCGATCGCGGCCGCCGCCAACAGCCCCACCTTGAGCCCGACGAGCTGCGCCTGCGAGTACGTCGCGACCAGGGTGTCGACGTCGGACGGGGCCACGCCCTGCGCGGTGAGGGCTCCCTGGACCTGGTCCACGGAGAGGAACGGCAGTCCCGTCTCCAACGAGGTGCCGAGTTGCTGCTTCACGCTGTCGGGCACCGGCGCCGCGCCGACCCCGTTCGCCGCCGCCGTGGTCAGTCCCCCGAGCAGCAGCGCGCCGATGAGCGCGGTGCCGAGCGAGGAGCCGAGGTTCTGCGCGGTGTACTGCAGGCCGCCGACCTCGCTGCGTTCGGACTCGCCGACGCTCGACTGCGCCACGTTGCCGAGTTGGCCCGCGAGCAGGCCCATGCCGACTCCGAGGAGGGCCGTGGCCAGGCCGAACGTCAGGTCGTCGAGCTCCGGCTGGACCCCCGCCGTGAGCCAGAGCGCGGCACCGCACAGGACCAGGAAGGCCACCCGGGCCACGGTCCGGGGCGCGGCCCACCGGTTCACCAGCGGGGCCGCCATGGAGGTGACCAGCATGGTGACCGAGACCGGGAGCAGCCGCAGCCCGGTGGAGAAGGCGTCCATTCCGAGCACCACCTGCAGGTACAGCGGGATCGTGAAGAAGATCCCGAGCAGGATGACGTTCTGCGCGAGCAGGGTCGACAGGGCCGCACGCAGCGACCGGATCCCGAACAGCTCCCACCGCACGAGCGGATCCCGGCCCCGGGCCTCGCGCCGGCGGACCCAGCCGCGCAACAGCCCGAGCACGACCAGTCCCGCGGCGACGACGAACAGCGTGGGGGAGAACCCGAAGACGGTGAACGGGGGATTGCGCGGTTCCAGCCACCCCCATGCGCTGCTCTGCAGCACCCCGAACACGACGAGCGCCAGGCCGATGACGGAGAGGGCGGCGCCGACGACGTCGAGCCTGCGGCGTGGACCCTCGGCGGGGACGTCGTCGATCCAGCGCAGCATCAGCAGGATGGCGATCACGATCAGCACCTCGCCCGCGAACACCCACCGCCAGCTCAGATACGTCGTCATCCAGCCGCCGACCAGTGGCCCGACGGCGATCCCGGCTCCCGCCAGGCCGCCGATCACCCCGTAGGCGACCGCCCGGTCGCGTCCGCGGTAGTTCCCCCCGACCAACGCGGCGAGGGCAGGCAGCACGAGCGCGCCGCCGAGCCCCTCGATGACCGACCAGCCCGCGACGAGCACCCACAGCTGGGGGGCGACCGCGGTCAGCGCCGAACCCACGGCGTAGACGACCAGGCCGATCCCGAACGCGCGGCGTCTGCCCAGGATGTCCCCCAGCGTCGCGCCGGTGATCAGGAAGGCCGCCATCACGAGGGTGTAGAGGGTGATCGCCGCCTGGATCGCGGCGACGGTGGTGTCGAAGTCGGCGACCAGGGTGCTGATCGACACGTTCATCACGGCGGTGTCGAGCACCACGAGGAACTGGGCGAGACCCAGCGCGATCAGCGGCTTCCAGCGACTCATGATCGCCCGGCCAGGACGTGGCCGGCGAGCGCCGGTCGGTGTTCGGTGGTCACGGCGTTCCTCCGCCTCAGACGTCCGCGCGCCGCTCGCGCACGAGCGCGGCGATCACCACGACGTCGACCGTGTCCCTCATGCCGTGTTCCTCCTCGTGGAGCGGTGACTCACGCGCGGTGCCGACTCTCGCGGTCGCGCCGCGCCGACGCCTCGCCCGTCTGGTGTGGTTCCGTCGCCCCTCGGCGTTCGGCGCTACCCGTCCGGTCCAGGTCGGCGGGGAGCGCCCGTGAAGCCTCGGTGGTGCTCGGGCCGGCGGTCAGGACGTCGTGCGGCGGACCCCGACGGTGAAGTAGGCGGCTGGGACGAGTCCCGCCGAGCTGACCAGCGCCGCCGCCGTCGCCCACGCCCAGCGCGGTCCGCGGACGCCGTCGGCGGGGCGGCCGCGCAGGTCGACGAGCACCGCGGCCCGCCCCGCGAGATCGACCAGCGCGGCGGCGACCAGACCGACACGGCGCCCCCGGCTCAGCTCCCCGAACCGCACGGCGCGTCGCCGCTCGACTGCTGTCCCACTCACGGTGGACCGTCCTTCCCTCGATTCCGATGCTCGCGTCCAGCCTGGTCCCCCGAGCGGCGCTCGGCCGGCGGCGAAGGTCCCGCCGGGTGGCTCTCGCCCGCCCACCGGCGGGGGCCGAAGGGCTGTTCGGGAAGGGACCGCCGTCCCTTCCGCGAGCGGGCGCGACCTCCGACGCTGGGTCCATGACGAACACCCCCTACCCGGTCAGGGTCACCGGGCGGCTGGACGGCGAGCCGTCGCGATGGCTGTGGCTGGTCAAATGGCTGCTGTTGATCCCCCACCTGGTGGTGCTGGCCGTGCTCGCCGTGGCCTTCTGGGTGCTGACCGTCGTCGCGTTCTTCGCGATCCTCGTCACCGGCCGGTACCCGAGGGTGATCTTCGGGTTCACCGTCGGCGTGCTGCGGTGGGGCTGGCGGGTCGCCTACTACGGGTACGCGGCGAACGGCACCGACCGCTACCCGCCGTTCACCCTCGCCGACGTCCCGGACTACCCGGCGCGGCTGGACATCGACTACCCCGAGCACCTGTCCCGGGGGCTGGTGCTGGTCAAGTGGTGGCTGCTGGCGATCCCGCACTATCTCGTGCTGGTGTTCCTCGTGGGCGCGGGCGGCACGACCATCGCCCGGATCGGGACGTCCGGGTCGATCGCCTTCGACGGCGGGCTCGTCGGGCTCCTCGTGCTCCTCGCGCTGGTCGCGCTGCTGTTCACGGGCCGGTATCCGCGGGGCGCCTACGACGCGGTACTCGGCTTCGACCGGTGGACGGTCCGGGTCGTGGCCTACGCGGCCCTCATGACGGACGCGTACCCGCCTTTCCGCGTCGACCTCGGCGAGGCCGAGCCGGAGGTCACACCGCCCGGCCCCCCCACGGCGGCGGCTCCGTCCCCGGTCGGCCCGTCGCGGTCCAGCGGGGCGACGGTCCTCGACCGCCCGGTGGCGGCGCCGCCGGCACCGCCCGCCACGCGCTCGGTGCCGCCGCCGTCCGCAGGTCGCACGGTGGTCTTGGTGGTGGGCGCCCTCGTCTCGGCGCTCGCCCTCGCGCTCGCGGGTGCGGGGGTGACCGGGCTGGTCACCGACCGGGTCGGACGCGACGCCGCCGGCTTCGTCGCCTCCGGAGTCGGGGCCGCGTCGACCCGCGGCGCGGCGCTGCGCACCGAACCCGTCGTGGTCGACACCGGTTCGGACTCCGACGCGCTGGCCCGGGCCGTCGGTGAGCTCCAGCTCCGGGCGACCGCGGCCGGTGGCGGCGGGTCGTTCGTCGGAATCGCGCCGTCCGCGGACGTGGACGGCTATCTCGCCGGTGTCGCCCAGGGTGTGTGGCGCAGCGGCACCGGTGTGGCGGAGGTCGGCGGACGCGCGTCGGCGGCGCCGCCCGCGGCCCAGACGTTCTGGGTGGCATCGGACTCTGGCACGGGGACCCGGACGGCCGTCTGGACACCGCGCTCGGGGACCTGGGCCGCCGTGGTCATGAACCCCGACGGCAGCGCGCCGGTGGCTGCCGACGTGCAGGTGCTCGCTCGGGTGCCGGTCCTCGGGGTCGCCTCGACCGCCGCGCTGTGGACGGGGATCGGACTCCTGGTCGTCGGCGTGGTCGTGATCGTCCTCGCCGCCCGGTCGCGGCGTGAACCGGTCGGAGCGGTCCGGTGATGGGAGGACCGGGAGGCTGGATGGGAGGCTGGATGTGGGGCTGGGGCGCGACCGGTGGAGTCGGCCTGGTCCTGGTGCTGCTGGTGCTCGCCGCAGCGGCCGCAGGCGCGGCCATCGGGGTCGCCGCGACAGACCGGCGCAGGCGCCGCGGGCCCGACCTGGACCCCGACGACGACCCGGGCCGGGCCCGACGGATCCTCGACGAGCGCCTCGCCGCCGGGGAGATCGACCTCGTGACGCACGAGCGGCTCCGCGCCGTGCTCGACGGGGACCGGACTCGCGCGGTCGACCCCGATCGGGGCGAGGGATGACCCCGGACGGGCGCGACGGCGTCCTCCCCGAGCGCACCGTCCCGTCGGCGCGTGAGGTGTTCGGCGCGGTGCTGCGCTCCGTGGCCACCACCGCGCAGCTCGTGCGGACCCGGGCCCTGGCGTCGCCGGGCGAGCTCGTCGGCCGGGAGCTGCGCGACGAGGGCGGGTCGCGGTCGACGGTCTTCCGGGAGACCACGGTCCCCCGCCGCCGTCCCCTGGAGCCCGTCGTGCTCGTGGTCGAGTTCCGGCTGCGCGGGGTTCGTCGAGCCCGGTGGGCGCACGCGGTCTTCCGCGGGACCTGCGTGGTGAACACGCCGCTGTTCGCGGGCTTCCCGGGCTTCGTGTCCAAGCTCTGGCTCACCGATCCGACCACCGCGGTCTACCGCGGCCTCTACGAGTGGGACGGGGCGCAGCGGGCCGAGTGGTACGCGGCTCGGCTCAGCCGGGTCCTGACGCTGGTATCGGTGCGCGGCTCGATCGCTCACACGGTGCTCGTCGGCGTCGCTCGACGGGAGTTCCTGGACGGTCTCCGTCGGCTCCCGACGATGGGGCCTTTGGTCCCTGGTCGACCCGCGGCGCCGGGCTCACCATCGTCTGGTCCGCACAGCGACACGTGACGGACCTCGGCAGCGACCGAGGAGTCGGCCCGCGGGCCGCGCAGACCTTCACCCGGCCTCTGGGGAGCGGGCGGGTGAGTCCCGAGTCGGGGCGGGCGTTCACACCGAACGCCCGCCCCGACTCATGTCCGGGTCCATGGGCACGGGCGGCGGGGTCGTCCGGCCTCTGCCCTCCGGAGGGCCCCCTTCCTAGCGTCGGACCGAGGAGAACCCCCCAGGAAGGACAGAACCCGATGACCACCACCGACTCGCGTCCGCCGTACCGGACCGCGTACGAGCGGCGGATCGACCTCGTCGCGACGACGATCACCGAACACTCCGCCCTGGACCGGGACGCGGCGGTCGCCCTCGCCCGCGAGGTCCTGGCCGTCCTCGACCACATCCCGGAGCACATGCGATGACCGCGGTGGTGCTGGTGGGGGTCGACGGTTCGTCGTCCGCCCTGGCGGCGGTGGGGTGGGCGGCTCGGGAGGCCCACCGGAGGGACGCCGTGCTGCGGCTCGTGGAGGTCGTCGAATGGCACGCCGACGCGCCGGCCGGGCCCGCGGCCGTCACGGCGACCACGGCGGCACGCTCGGCCCGCGCCGAGGTGGCCGCGGCCGACCTCGCCCGGGCCGTCGAGCTCGCCGTGGACCGCCTGCCCGCGACCCGGATCGAGCAGTGCGTGCGCGGCGGGACCCCGGCCGAGGTGCTCGCCCGGGAGGCGGACGGCGCCGACGTCCTCGTGATCGGGGGTCCGCGCGGGGGATGGGAGGGCTCACTCATCGGCGTCGGCCTCGCCGCGCGGGTGAGCTGCCCGCTCGTCATCGTCGACCGGGCGGGCGACCCGGACCCGCGAGCCCAGGTCGTGGTCGGGGTGGACGGCTCGGTGGACGCGGACGGGGCGGTCGCGGTCGCCTTCCGCGAGGCGCGCGAGCGCGGTGCCCCGGTCGAGATCGTCCACGCCTGGAGCGACGCCCCGCTCGACGGCGTGCCCGACCTCGACTTCGCGGCGTTCGCCGCCGACGTCCAGCGGGCTGTGGACGCCCGGGTCGCCGCGGTGCGCGCGAGGTACCCCGACGTCCCGGTCCGCCGCACGGTGGTGCGGGACCGCCCCGCCCACGCCCTCGCCGAGGCCTCCCGGGGCGCCCAGCTCGTGGTGATCGGGGCGCGTGGTCGCTCGGCCGCGCTCGCCCTCGGCGAGGTCGGGCGCCGGGTGGTGCTGAGCGCACAGTGCCCGGTCATGATCGTCGGACCACGGTGTCCGGCGAGCGTCCTGGCGGCCACGAAGCGCTGACCGGGCAGGGCCGGAAGGCCCGGGAAGGCGTGGCGAAGGCACCGGCGCGGATGACCACCGGCCCCTCCAGCGCGTCGACGGGCGGCGGTTGACTCGACGAGGGAACCCGGAGAGGAGCCGTCATGCCGGTCCTGCACCACGCCGTCCCCGCGGACGAGACCACCGGGCCCGGCCCCGACCCCCGCGAGCCCGCCGACCGCCTGCTGCGGGATCTGCGGGCCTCGCGGGAGGGTCTGACCTCCGCGGAGGCGGTGCGCCGCCTGCAGCGCTACGGGCCCAACGTCCTGCAGCACCGTGCCGGCCGGGAATGGCCGCGCGCGCTGGTCCGCCAGTTCACCCACCCGCTCGCCCTGCTGCTGGTCGCGGCGGCCGTGCTGGCGTGGGTGTCCGGGACCGCCGAGCTCGCCTGGGCGATCCTGGCCGTCGTCGCGCTCAACGCGGTGTTCGCCTTCGTCCAGGAGACGCAGGCCGGGCGGGCGGTCGAGGCGCTCGGCCGGTACCTGCCGCCGCACGCCCGGGTCCGCCGGGACGAGACGGTGGCCGAGGTGGCGGTCGCGGACCTCGTGCCCGGTGACGTCGTCCTGCTCGCCGAGGGGGATCGCGTGCCCGCGGACGCCCGGCTGCTGACCGGCGCCCTGGAGATCGACGCCGCCGCGCTGACCGGTGAGTCCGAGCCGGTGGAGCGGGACGCCCTGGCCCACGACCGCGCCGGGCGGTCGCTGGACTCACCGGTCCTCGTGTGGAGCGGGACCGCCTGCGTCGGGGGTTCGGCGGAGGCGGTCGTGCACGCCACCGGCCGCACCACCGAGATCGGCCGGATCGCCGCGCTGACAGGGCGGCCCGGGCAGTCGGAGAGCCCGCTCGAACGCCAGGTCCGCCGGGTCGCCTACCTGATCGCCGCGGTGGCGGTGGGCGTCGGAGTGGCGTTCCTGCCCCTCGGTGTGCTGGCCGGGCTGTCCTGGACCGAGGCGGCGGTGTTCGCCGTCGGACTGCTGGTGGCCAACGTCCCCGAGGGCCTGCTCCCGACGATCACGCTCGCCCTGGCGGGCGGGGTGCGGGCGATGGCTCGGCGCGGGGCCCTGGTCAAACGCCTCTCGGCGGTCGAGACCCTCGGCTCGACGACGGTCATCTGCACGGACAAGACCGGCACGCTGACCGTCGGGCGGATGACGGTCGAGGAGGTGCGGGACGCCACCGGCGCGCCCGCGCCGCCCGCGCCGGACCTCGCCCTGGCGCTGGCCCGGTGCGCGACCGCCGACCTCGCCGCGGGCACCGGCGACCCGACCGAGCTGGCGCTGCTGCGGCTCGCCGAGCAGGCGGGCGTCGAGGTGGGCGTGGGGACGCGGGACGGTGAGCGCCGAGCCCTCTACGCCTTCGACGCCCGACGCCGCACCATGGCGACCCTGGACCCGGTGGGCGATGGCCTGCGGATACATCTGAAGGGGGCGCCCGAGGTCGTCGTGCCCCGGTGCGGGCTGGGCCTCGCGGCCGGGGCCGCCGTCGAGGTGGCGATCGACGCGATGACGGGGCGGGGCCTGCGGGTCCTCGCCGTTGCGGCGCGGGACCTCCCCGCAGCCGGCCCGGTCCCGGACCGGGAGGCCGTCGAGGGGGACGGACTCCGGCTGCTCGGGCTGGTGGGGCTGCTGGACCCGCCGCGGCCCGAGGTCCCGGCCGCGGTGGCGGCCTGCCACAATGCGGGGATCCGGGTGCACGTCGTGACCGGGGACAACGGTCGCACGGCCGCCGAGATCGCCCGTCGGGTCGGGCTGGGCGCGGACCGGGTCGTCGAGGACCTCGACGCGCTCTCCGACTCCGCACTCACCGCGCTGCTGGCCGGGCGCGAGGAGATCGTGTTCGCCCGGGCGGCGCCGGAGGCGAAGCTACGGATCGCCGACGCGGTACGAAGCGGCGGCGGAACCGTCGCCATGACCGGCGACGGGGTGAACGACGCCCCGGCGCTGCACCACGCCGACATCGGCGTCGCGATGGGCCGCGGCGGCACCGACGTGGCCCGCGAGGCCGCCACGATGATCCTCACCGACGACAACTTCGCCACCA
>Ga0068863_100001933_pt1 | contig 20572 bp, 15 predicted proteins | sample KBSSwiS62_FD_66596 | JGI IMG/M metagenome (GOLD analysis project Ga0068863, IMG submission 66596) | Switchgrass rhizosphere microbial communities from Kellogg Biological Station, Michigan, USA - KBS Switchgrass S6-2 | ecosystem: Host-associated > Plants > Roots > Rhizosphere > Soil ...
AAAGAGTAAGCAGATCCTCGACGTCGCGTTCCTTGAAACTCACACGTCCGAGCTCGAGTCTGCTGATCTTTGACTCCGAACCGCGAATGTGGTAGCCGGCATCCTCACGCGAGATGCCTTTCGATTCGCGCAGCCGGCGCAGCTGAGAGCCGAGCAGGATGCGACGAACGGTCGGGCCACCACCCACCGCTGGTGTCGTCACGTCCCACTCCCTCTGCGCCGGCCGTCGTAACGGTAAGTAAGCTTGTCCCGGTCAAGGCACGCCGTCCAGAGCCGACCGAGGCAAAAGTCTCTCGACAAGCCCCACACGACGCCACGGTCACCCCGGCGGTCACAATCCGTTCGCATCCTCGTACGGGCCGAGCGGCCCGGATTCGGCACAAATCCGACAGTCGCCCCATTAAGGGCGGCCGCCCGATACTGAAACTCCCGAACCTCCGCGGACACGACGACCGACGTGGATCCCTCGAACGGGTCTATTCTGCCAGCACCCAAATAGCCACGCGCCGTCACTGAGACATCAGCAGAGTCGACGCGGACCGGCCGACGCCGCCCGGCGGCACGCGCACGGCCCCGACGCTTCGTCGCCACTCGAGCCGCGCTATGACGCATAGTCATCCAAGACGCGGACGCTGACCTCGGGGTTGTCTCGCCGGAGGCAGATGCTCCGTTGGCGCCCGGTGACAGCGGCGACCCGATCGCGGGCACGTCGAGGAGCGGGACAGCTGCCCCCGGGCGCCAGGCGCCCTCGTCCGACACTCGAGCCCTCCGTAGCGGTCACCGCGCGGGATCTCCCAGCCCACGCCCCGACTCACCGGCCCAACGCGTTCACGGCGCGTCGATTGCGAAATTCCTACACCATCACCAGCCTGTAGACAGCATCGACCTGAAACGCGGCGTTGGGTAGGACGCGCGGTCACGCTGCGCACACGCTACCCACTCGGCCCAACGTACGCCGGGCCATGGATCACGAGTCGGCCACCACGATCCGAGACGCTTCCCGCCGGGAACTCCGAACACGCACAGCGACGACGGCGACACCTGAGACCGGGCCGCGGCCCGAGCCCAACCGCCCGTCAGCCGCCCCTCAGCCGAACGGCATCCAGGACGGCAGCCAGGAGTGCCACCGCCCGCCGGTGGACCGGGCCAGACATCGACACCGGGTGGCAAATCGGGCCTCTTCCGACACTCCGCCAAAAAGGAGATGTAGACCACATGGCGGCTCGTCGCACGCACCGGACGGCGACCGACGCACTGGGACGAATCGGTCGTTCGCGCAGGTCATCGGCTTGCGCGTCCGCGCGCGGCGTTCGGCGCGGGCATGCGGTCCCGACGACGAGACCTGCGTTCGCGGCCAACGTTTGCACAGGTTGTCTCCCGGGCAGATGCACGTGCATGCGGCCGTGCCATACTGCTCATGCACGAGAAGCACGGCGTATCCGCGACTTCCGCCAGGCGGGAGGGGGGTGGGTTGATGTACACGACCTCACGGCGGCGTCGCCTTGGCGCGTCCTCGACAGTCCCCGTCGCCGGCCGCCGCTCGCGAACAGGTCTGGGCACGCCCGCCGGTCCGACCGGCCGGCGCTCCCACACCGCGCCCAGGCTCGGTGCGCAGGACCGCCAGCGGCATCCGCGCGTTTCGCCAAGGGCGACGGACGACGCGGCCACCTCGTTCGAGCCGGATTCGGGATGTGGTGGCAACCCTTCCCGGCATCCTCAGGAGACCGCCTTGACCATGATCTATAACGGCATGTCGGCTGCGGCGCTGAAGAGCGTCACCTGGCAGAAGAGCCAGCGCAGCAACTCGCAGGGGAACTGCGTCGAGATGGCGCGGATCTCGGGCGATGCCGTAGCGGTCCGCAACTCCCGGCATCCGCAGGGGCCCGCCCTCATCTACACGCTCGCCGAGATCGAGGCCCTGATCATGGGTGCCAAGGACGGCGACTTCGACAACCTGCTCTGCTGATGTCCGCCGTCTACGCCGCCACGACGTCGACCCGCGTTCCGCGTTCGTACGGAGCCCGCATGGACACCCTGACTTCCTCGGAGAAGACGCTGCCTGGAGAGCGCATCTTCACGTCCAGCGACCTCCCCAGTCTGTCGTTGCCCGACGCCGACGGCCTCGTCACCTGCCGATGGTTCCAGGACACCGCCCCAGGCCGGGCTTCGTGGCAGTCGTCGTCCCAGCCGTACCGCCCCGCGTGGATGGCGGCGGAGGCCCCGGTCGACGACGTGGCGCTGGCGCCGCGCGGCCCAGGGCAGGTCGCCTTCGTCGCCGTCGACCGCACCTGGCTCGTTCGTGAAGGCATGGACCGCGTTCGCACTCGGGCCGTCGACGCCGTGGTACTTCACGCCAAGGCCAGCCCGCCCGGACGGACCGCGTTGGCGCTCGCCTTCAGCGCCTACCTGCGGACCCGGCAGCACAAGATGGGTCTCGGTGCCGACGTCGTCACCGCGGCGGTCCGCCCCGAGCTCGCCGGTGCTCCCGGCGTCTTCCGGGTCCCGCACCTCATCACCGTCTCCGACGGCACCGGGTGTGTCGCCGACACCATCATCTGGCAGGTCATGAGCGGTCCGCGGTACGACGCCTGGCTCGGCGGCGCGCCCCGGCCCGATTACGTCGCCATCGAGGCGGCCCTGCCCAGCCTGGTCCGGCTGCGCCACCTATGGCGCACCGGCAGGCTCGACCGCTCCCGCGCCGACACGCTGGCCGCGGTCCTCGATGGCGGCGAGCTCACCGCGCAGAAGGTCTTCCGGTACCCCCGAGTCGTTCTCCCCATCGCGTCCCGGGCCCTGCACAAGAGCCCCTGACACTCGGCACTTCCCGACGCGACGGCCGCGCGCCCCGCGTCCCACCTCTCAACCCCGGCCGCAACGGCGTGGTCCGCAGGTTCGCACCGCTGTGCGCGTAGCCCACCGGCTACCGGCGCAAAGCGACCTCGACGGGACGCGATGACGCGGCCCCCTCCCCCCGACAGCCCCGACACAACGGCGTGTTTGGGGGTGAACCACTCCACCCGGGCCCGGCGACGCCCGCTGGCGCCGGGCGGATCCAGGAGTACGGCGGCGTCGATGGCCAGCCTGCTCGGGCACAGCGACGCGGTCACTCTATCCACCCGCACCGACAGATCGATCACAGCCCGGTCCACCCCGCGATCACGTCACCGGTCTCGGCTGGCGGGCCTGGCTCCCGCACCGGGCGGCGCAGGCATCACCAATGGCGGTAGCGTCAGTACCGACGGTTACTACGCGGACGACGTGCTCACCTTCTTCGACACAGCCCGAGTCCGCGGCCCCGGAGGCAGGCGGGTGGCGGCGATGCAGATCATGAACAGCTCCGGCGACAACCGGCGCGGACTGGTCGTCGACCAGGTGACCGATCTGATCGGTGACACCCCGCTGGTCCGGCTCGACGCCGCCGTCGCGACCTCCGCGGGCCTGTGGTCGGCCGGCGACGACCCGGCGGCCGGCGCCGGGCCGCGGGGCGGGGCCGGGCCGCGGGGCGGCGCGCCGGTGCTGGGGAAACTGGAGTACGTCAACCCCGGCGGCTCGGTGAAGGACCGGATCGCGATGACGATGGTCGACGCGGCCGAGCGGGAGGGCCGGCTGCGGCCCGGCGGGACGATCGTCGAGCCGACCAGCGGCAACACCGGCGTGGGCCTGGCCATGGTCGCGGCGCTCCGCGGCTACCGATGCGTCTTCACAATGCCCGACAAGATCAGCGAGGAGAAGCGCGCGGTGCTGCGCGCCTACGGCGCCGAGGTCGTCGTCTGCCCGACCGCCGTCGGCCCGGACGACCCGCGCTCCTATTACTCCGTCGCCCGCGAGATCACCCGCCGGACCCCGGGTGCCTGGAGCCCCGACCAGTACTCCAACCCGGGCAACCCGGCCGCGCACCGGGCCAGCACCGGGCCGGAGATCTGGCGGGACACCGACGGCCGGGTGACGCACTTCGTCGCCGGCATCGGCACCGGCGGGACGATCAGCGGCGTGGGCCAGTACCTCAAGGAGGTCAGCGGCGGCCGGGTGCGGGTGATCGGCGCCGACCCGGAGGGCTCGGTCTACTCGGGCGGCAGCGGCCGGCCCTACCTGGTGGAGGGCGTCGGCGAGGACATCTGGCCGGCGACCTTCGACAAGACGGTCGTCGACCGGGTCGAGCCGGTCAGCGACCGGGACTCGTTCCTGATGACGAGGCTGCTCGCCCGGTCGGCCGGGCTGCTGGTCGGCGGCTCCTGCGGGCTCGCGGTCGTAGCCGCGATCCGCGTCGCGCGCGAGCTCGACCCCGACGACCTGGTCGTCGTCCTGCTGCCCGACTCCGGCCGCGGCTACCTCTCGAAGGTCTTCAACGACGAGTGGATGTACGAGAACGGCTTCCTCGAGCCACCGTCGGACGAGCCGGTCGTCGCCGCCGTCCTGGCCAGCAAGCAGAGCCCCACCGCGCCGGAGCTGGTGCACGTGCACCCCGACGAGACGGTCGGCGCGGCGATCTCGTACCTGCGCGAGTACAACGTCTCCCAGATGCCGGTGGTGCGTCACGAGCCGCCGCTGCGGGCCGCCGAGGTCGCCGGGGCGGTGCTCGAGCGGGAGCTGCTCGCCGCCGTCTTCGCCGACCGCGCGGTCGTCGAGGCGCCGGTCGCCGCGCACATGTCGGCCCCGCTGCCGACGGTCGGCTCCGGGGAGCCGGTCTCGACGCTGGTCGCGGCGCTCGGCGGCGACGACCCGGCCGTGCTGGTGCTCGACAGCGGGAACCCCGTCGGCATCCTCACCCGCGCGGACCTCCTCAGCTTCCTGGCCGCCCGGTGACCGCCGTCAGCCCGGGCGCGGGCAAGGACGCCGCGACCGGCGCCGGCCCGCTTCCCGACCAGCCAGGGCCCGGCCCGACCGGCCGGCCGCTGCGCGGGGCGCGGCCCGACGGGGAGAAACACGCCGCCGGCGAGCCGGCCTGGGGCGGGTTCGAGACGGTCGCGGTGCATGCCGGGCAGGAGCCGGATCCGGCGACCGGGGCCGTCGTCGTGCCGATTCATCCCGCGTCGACGTTCGTGCAGGACGGGATCGGCGGGCTGCGCGCCGGCTTCGAGTACGCCCGCTCCGGGAACCCGACGCGGGCGGCGCTGCAGACGTCGCTCGCCGCGCTGGAAGGCGGCCGGACCGGGCTCGCGTTCTCCTCCGGCCTCGCCGCCGAGGACGCGCTGCTGCGGGCGATCTGCCGGCCCGGCGATCACGCCCTGATCCCGGTCGACGCCTATGGCGGCACCTACCGGCTGTTCCACCGGGTCTACGCCGACTGGGGGCTGGAGTTCACGCCCGTCGACCAGACCGACCCGGCCGCGGTGCGCGCCGCGCTGCGCCCCGGGCGCACCCGTCTCATCTGGTGCGAGACCCCGACGAACCCGTTGTTGTCGATCGCGGACATCGCCGCGCTCGCCGAGCTCGGGCACGCGGCCGGCGCGCTGCTCGTCGTCGACAACACGTTCGCCTCGCCCTACCTGCAGCGCCCGCTCGCGCTCGGCGCGGACGCCGTCGTGCACTCGACCACCAAATACCTGGGTGGGCACAGCGACGTCGTCGGCGGCGCGGTCGTCGTCGACGACCAGGAGCTGGGCGAGCGGATCGGGTTCGTCCAGAACGCGGCCGGCGCGGTGCCGGGACCGTTCGACGCCTGGCTGGTGCTGCGGGGGATCAAGACGCTGCCGGTCAGGATGGATCGGCACTGCGCGAATGCCGCCCAGGTGGCCGCGCTGCTCGAAGGCCATCCGGCCGTGACCGAGGTCCGCTACCCGGGCCTGCCGTCGCATCCGGGATATGCCGTCGCCGCCCGGCAGATGTCCGGGTTCGGCGGCATGGTGTCGTTCCGCGTCCGCGGCGGGGCCGACGCCGCGGCCGAGGTCTGCCGGCGGGCCAGGCTGTTCACCCTCGCGGAGTCGCTGGGCGGGGTGGAGTCGCTGATCGAGCACCCGGACCGGATGACGCACGCCTCGGTCGCCGGCTCGCCGCTCGCCGTTCCCGACGATCTCATCCGGCTGTCCGTCGGCATCGAGTCCGCGCCCGACCTGCTCGACGACCTGGGCCAGGCCCTGGAGATCGCCGGCACCTGAGCGTAGGAGGCGGCGAGCGGAGGTCACGTGGGAGCGACGGGGTCCCTGCGGAATCGGCGACAGGGTTCCTGCCGGATCGACGAACGGGGTTCCTGCCGGATCGACGAAGTCGATCCGGCAGGTCGTGATCTGGGAGGTCGGCGATTTCGGAGGTCGTGAGCACGGGGCCGCAGCTCGCAGCCGACGGAGCTCAGCAGAGACACCTCAACGTGCGACGGCCGGGTGGCGAAACCGCGCGTGCGCCTGATCGCTCCAGCCGCGGACCGGCCAGGGATGGCCACCGGCGCGGGAAGGGACAACGGCCTGGACCGGATCTCATACCGGCCCTGACCGCGCCTGGCAGTCGGCCGCGGCTCGGCAAGAGATCGACGCACCACCCGCAACCTGGTTGTTCTTCCAGAGGGTAGGACTCTGGAACTCGCGAGCGGCCGTCCGAAATCTACTCACTAACGCAAGGTAAGCGGAGACGTAGCTCCGATCTGGCCCCGCAAACCCGGCCCGGCGAGCGGTTCTGTTGACCGACGGTAAGCGAAAACAGCGCGACACGCAGAGCCAGACAACGGCTCGCGGGAGCCCGTCCCGACGTGCGACACGAACGCCCGCCGCCGGAGCGCACCCCACAGAACACGATCCGTCGGCAGCTAGAGCGATTGCGTGGGCGAGTGGCATACCGACGGACCCGGTCGATCAGCAGGGCACTAAGGTCCAGGTTGGCGACCGCGGCAGCAGCGCGTGCTTCGGGCCCGCTGGGACCGTCCGTAACACAGAGCCATCCAAGGCCGCGGCCAAACCGGTTCGCGGCCCGGGCCGTACGACAGGTCCCCGACCACGCAGCGCTATCGGGGAGGAGTGGGCGTGGCAACAGCACACCCAACGCTCGCGGGCGGAGCCGCCTGGCCGACGCCGCCGGAACCGTGCGCCGATGAGGGCGCGATTTCGCCGGGGGCCGCGGCAGGCACCCTCCTGCGCGCCACAGACGACACAGGTATGGACACGGCAGGTATGGCGGACCCGACGATCGACGACACGCTCTCCACCGGAGAACGAGCCGGAAAGCTGCTGCGCGAACTGCTGGCCGGCACCCCTGAGTACCGCCGGATGTGGGAGTCCCGGGTCCGCCGGGCCAGCGCCCAGGAGCCAAGCTTCGCGGCGGTCGCCCGCGTGATCGCGGAGTACCTGTGGAACGCCGGCATCGTCGCCGAGGAGGACCAGGAGCTCGACCGGGCCCTCAAGGACCGGGTCAGCCGGGCGCTCGGCGGCGGGCGGATCTCCGCCGAGACGATGGAGTGGTTCATCGAGGCGTTCGGGATGCGCCAGCACGAGGCCGCGCTGTGGGCGGCGTTCGCCGGCCTCACCGACCCCGGCGTCGAACCGGGCTCCGGCACCCGGCGCGGCGCGCCGGCGCTGATCCTTCCGCAGCGGCACCGCACGCTGGCGCTGTTCGACCGCTACCGGATCGACGGCACCGGTTCGCTCGTCGAACAGCACAGCTACCAGGTGATCTCCGCGCAGGAGGACGGTGTCGCCGTCTACCCGTGGGTGCTGCGGTCGGACGCGGTCGAGAGCAGGGTTCTGCTCGGCGGCAGGCCGGGAACCCGGCACGCCTACAGCTCCCGGCTGACGCTGACCGAGGTCGAGCTGGACCGGACGCTGGGCCGGGGCGCGAGGCACGCCCTGGAGTTACTCGCGCGCTTCCCCACCAGCCAGCCGGTCCAGGAAATCCGGCGGGCCGTGCGGGCGAAGTCCGAGAGCGTCGACCTCGCGATCACGTTCGACCCGGCGCAGCTGCCGCGCGACCCGCGGTGGACGGTCTGGAGCACCCACGAGGGTGGCCTGATCGTCGACGAGGAGCCGGTGAGCCTGTCCGAGAACCACACGGTGCACCGCTTCGTGCCAGCCATCCATCACGCCGTCGTCGGCTTCCGCTGGAGCTGGTGACCGGAGCTGCTGACCAGCCGGGGCCGGCTGACAGCCGCGGCTGGCTGACGGCAACACCCGCCGGGTCGTGCTCGCCATGGAACGCGGCCCGGCCGGATTTTCGTGACGTCGACTTCCTGACGCGGCCAAGGGCGCGACCCGGCCCGGGTAATCCCTCGCGCGCGGCTCGTGCCGCCTCCGACAAGGTTCGCCCCACTCTGGCGTCTTCATGATGGCCGTTCCTGCCCTCCGGTGGTCGTAACTGAACCTGTTTCGTGACCGCTTGAGGGCACAATCGCCGATCATGACTACGGGCTGACCTTGGCAGTCACGGCACTGGTTTCACGCGGTTCGTTTCACGACTGTGTCCGCGGGGGCGCATGGCCGCGGCCGACCGGCATAGCGTGAAGCGACGGCGAGACCGCGGCGAGATGGCGCCACCCAAGGAGGTCAGTGATGTCGCGTTGGACGGTGCTGAGCGTCGTCGGCAACCCGAAGCCGCGCTCCCGGACCCGTCAGGTGGCCGAGGCCGTGGCCGAGCGGGTCACCCGCGGCCTCACCGCGGCCGGCGGCGCGCCCGAGGACGTCAGGAGCGAGGTCGTCGAGGTGGCCGAGCTGGGCGCCGGGCTGCTGGGCTGGGGCGACCCGGACGTGAAGGCCGCGACGACGGCGATGGCGGCCGCCGACGTGCTCATCGTGGCGACTCCCACCTACAAGGCGACCTACACGGGCCTGCTCAAGCTGCTGCTCGACCAGATCGGCGCCGGCGAGCTCGGCGGCGTGCCGACGATCCCGCTCCAGGTCGCCGCGGCGCCTCAGCATGCGCTCGCCGTCGAGGTACACCTACGGCCCGTCCTCGTAGAGATCGGCGCATCCCTGCCGACCAGCGGCCTGTTCGTCCTGGACAGTGCTCTGGACGGCCTCGACGAGACGCTCGACCGCTGGTCGGCCGGCAACCTCGACCCGATCGTCACCCTGGCCACGGCCCGCGCTGCCAGGCGTCCCGGCGCCTGACCCCGGGCGGTTTCGCGCCGGCCGGCGCGCCGGCCTGCCCGGCGGCGCGTCAGCCGCGGGTCGCGGGCGGGACGCGGGACAGGATCGCGGCGACGTCGGTGCCGCGCGGCAGGGTGCCGTAGCAGCGCCCGCCGCCCGCGGCCAGCCGGGTGGCGCAGAAGACGTCGGCGACGGCGGCCGGCGCGTGCCGCACCAGCAGCGCGCCCTGCAGCGCCAGCGCCATCCGCTCCACCAGTGACCGGGCGCCGAACTCCAGCTCGCCCGGATCCGCGGATGGCAGCCCGGCCAGGTCGTCCCGCACCACGGCGATCGCCGCGTCGAGCCGGGCGTCGCCGCCCGCGGCCAGGTCCAGCTCGGCGTCGAACGCGGCCGCGGCGGCCGGCTCGCGGCCGAGCGCGCGCAGCACGTCGAGGGCGTTGACGTTGCCCGCGCCCTCCCAGATGCCGTTCAGCGGCGCCTCGCGGTACAGCCGCGGCATCCCCGACTCCTCGGCGTAGCCGTTGCCGCCGAGGCACTCCAGCGCCTCGGCGACGAACCCGGGCTGCCGCTTGCAGATCCAGAACTTCGCGAGCGCCGTCCCCAGCCGCAGGAACGCCCGTTCGCCGGGGTCACCCCGCACCCCGCGGTCGAGGGCGCCGGCCAGGCGCAGCACCAGCGTCGTCGCGGCCTCCGACTCGACAGCCAGATCCGCCAGGACGTTGCGCATCAGCGGCTTGTCGACGAGCATCGCCCCGAACGCCGACCGGTGGCGGGCGTGGTGCAGCGCCTGGATCAGGGCCGCCCGGGTGCCGGCGGACGAGCCCAGCGCCGAGTCGAACCGGGTCATCCCGACCATCTCCAAGATGGTCCGCACACCGCGGCCCTCCGCGCCGACGAGCCAGCCGACGGTGTCGTCGAACTCGGGCTCGGCGGAGGCGTTGGAACGGTTACCCAGCTTGTCCTTCAGCCGCTGGATGCGGAACGTGTTGCGCTCTCCGTCCGGCAGCACCCTGGGCACCAGGAAGCAGGACAGCCCGCTCGGCGCCTGCGCGAGAACCAGGAACAGGTCGCTCATCGGAGCCGAGGTGAACCACTTGTGCCCGCGCAGCCGGTACCCGCCGTCTGGGTGTGGGGTCGCGACCGTGGTGTTGGAGCGGACGTCGGAGCCGCCCTGCTTCTCCGTCATCCCCATGCCCGCGATCAGGCCGAGCTTGCCGGCCGGCGGCTGTAGGCCGAAGTCGTAGACCCGGCTGGTCAGCAGCTTCTCGTACATGGCCGCGAGCCCCGGCTCGGCGCGCAGCGCCGGGATGACGGCGTAGGTCATCGAGACCGGACAGGTGTGGCCCTGCTCGACGGTGCTCCAGACGTGCAGCCCGGCCGCCCTGGCGACGTGCACGCCCGGCAGGTCGCTGCTCCAGGGGGTGCCGGCCAGGCCCTCGCGCACCGCGACATCCATCAGTTCGTGCCACGACGGATGGAAGTCAACCTCGTCGACCCGGTTGCCGTACCGGTCGTGGGTGCGCAGCTCCGGGACGTGCCGGTTGGCCGAGTCCGCCCAGGAGGCGGCCTGCTCGCTGCCGGCCAGCCAGCCGAGACGGTGCAGGTCATCGACGTAGAACGCGGCGCCCTCGCGCCGGACGCCCTCCTCCAGCACCGGGTCGTCGGCGACGTCGTAGTCGGTCAGCGGCGGGGGCTGGTTGGTCACCGCGTGCGTCACCGCCGGCCGCGACTGGCTGCCGAGAACCTCCGGGCCGCACGACAACGCGCCGTCGAGCAGCTGGGCGGACGCTCGCCGCGTTGATCCCTCTGCCCTGAATTCGGGTGCCATCGATCCGGGTGCCACCGCCATGAGCCGCACCTCCTCAGTCGGGCGCTACCGACCGCCGCGGCCATCGTGCTCCCGTATCCGCGCGGCATCCAGTACCCAGATGTATTCCAATGCAGATCGGCTCGAATGCGCCAGGCCCACTCGAAGCCGTATTCCGGCCCGACGGTGCCGCCCGCCGCGCGGCCGGCGGCCGTGGTGAGCCACCCGCCGGGGCGGGTCGCTCAGCGTCTCTGCTTCGCTGCGCCGGCCGCGAGCTACGGCCCCCGGGTTTCCTGCCGGATCGACGAACGGGGTTCCTGCCGGATCGACGAAGTCGATCCGGGAGGTCGTGATCCGGCAGGTCGTGATCCGGGAGGTCGTGATCCGGCAGGTCGTGATCCGGCAGGTCCGCTCCGCAAGCTCCGGACCGGACGACCTCCAGATCTGCTTCGCAGATCCGGCAGGGACCCCGTCCGCTCGCCTCCTCCTACGCTCAGCGGTAGCTGAGGAACTCGCGCCCGGCCGCGTCGATGTGGGCGTGCTCGTTGAACGAGATCAGGCTGGCGCCGGAACGCCCCGACACAATCTTGGTCAGACCTCCGTTCATCGCGACTCGGTTCAGCTGGACCAGGCTCTCGGGCGCGAGGCCGAGCAGCCGGGCGCAGACCGCCGCGATCGGGCCACCCGAGGTGAAGACGACCGCGGTTCCGCCGGAGCCGAGCCGGCCGAACAGGCCGTCGAGCGCGTTGATCACTCCGTCACTGAACGCGCGGTAGCTGCCGGACCCGCCCGCGTCTCGCGTGATCCATTCAAGCAGCGCGGTGTCCAGCAGGCGCTGGAAGTCCCGCGACGAGATGCCGCTGGACGTCGACACCCGCTGGGCCGGCGGCTTCGCCGGGTCGGTCACGCCGCTGGCGAGCCAGTCCTGGTCGTATTCGTTCCAGCGCGCGTCGATCTCGGACTCGCCGGTCCAGGCACCGGCGTCGCCGGCCAGCGCCAGTCCGGCACCGCCGCCGGCCACGGGCTGGGCCGCCGCCTGGGCGCCGGCATAGGCAGCGAGCGCGGCGGCGGCCGTCTCCCGCTGGCGGCGCAGGGTACCGCTGACCGCCAGACTGACGTCGACGCCGCGTTCCCGCAGTGCCGCGCCGGCCAGCGCGGCCTGACGGTGACCGAGTTCGGACAGCACGTCGTAGTCGGCCGCGCCGAAGGACGCCTGGCCATGCCGCACCAGGTAGACAACGCTCACGCCAGCCTCCGTACCAATCAGCCAGGCTGCCGCGGGCGGCGCGCGACCACCGTGGGGCGGGCGACCGGCCAGTGCCGGCTGACAGCCGATCCACGCGACCGTGGCCCGGTCGTTCGCGGCCGAGCCAGCGAGCCCAAGCTATCCGGAACCGGTCGGGAGGCGCGAGGACTGTGAGCCGGACCTGCCAGATCGCCGACCTCCCAGATCACGACCTCCCAGATCACGACCTCCCAGATCGACTTCGTCGACCCGGCAGGAACCCCGTTCGTCGACCCGGCAGGAACCCCGTTCGTCGACCCGGCAGGAACCCCGGGAGTGCGCGAGCGGAGCGAACCCGGGGCATGGCGAGTTGGCGGCGTCGCGGGCAACCGGCGGGATCCGCCGCGGGCCCAGGGCAGGGGGCGGCGGGCGCGGGGATCAGGGCGCGGGGATCAGCTCCGCGACCAGCTCGCCGCCCGCGTACTGCTCACGTAGCCGCTTCTTGTCGAACTTGCCAACGGAGGTCTTCGGAACCTCCGTGATCACCTGCCAGCGCTCCGGTACCTGCCAGCGCGCGAGCTGGCAGGCGAGGAACTCCCGCAGGTCGGCCAGCGTCGCCTCGGTGCCCGGGCGCAGCGCGACCACGGCGAACGGCCGCTCGCCCCAGCGCTCGTCCGGCACGCCGATGACACTGGCCTCGGCGACGGCCGGATGTCCCATCAGCCGGTTCTCCAGGTCGACCGACGAGATCCACTCGCCACCGGACTTGATGACGTCCTTGGCCCGGTCGGTCAGCGTCAGGTACCCGTCGGCGCTGATGTGCCCGACGTCGCCAGTACGCAGCCAGCCGTCGTGGAACCGCTCGGGGTCCGCGGCGCCGGACGCCTCCGGGCAGTAGTACGAGCCGGTGATCCACGGGCCGCGCAGCTCCAGCTCGCCGGTGCTGCGACCGTCCCAGGGCAGGATCTCGCCACCGACGCCGACCAGTCTGGCCTCGACGTTCGCGCTGAACCGGCCCTGCGTCAGCCGGTAGGGCCAGGCCTGTTCGGCGGTGAGGCCGGCCGGCGGGCGGGCGACGGTGACCAGCGGCGAGGTCTCGGTCATTCCGTAGGCGTGGATCAGGGTGATCCCGAGCCTGTCGTAGGCCTCCATCAGCGCCGGCGGGCAGGCCGAGCCACCGACGATCGCCTCCGTCAGCGAGGACACGTCGGCGGGCTGCGGGCAGGCCCGCAGGTAGACGAGCAGAGCCTGCCAGATCGTCGGCACGCCGGCGGCCTTGTTCACCCGGGTCTTCTCGATCATCTTCGCCAGCGGCTCGGCCTGCAGGAACGGCCCGGGCAGCACCAGCTCGGTGCCGGCGAAGAACGCCAGGTAGGGCAGCCCCCAGGACAGCGCATGGAACTGCGGCACGATCGCGAGCACCCGGTCTGGGGACGAGAGGCCCATCATCGGCGGCAGGGCGGCGCCCATCGAGTGCAGGAAGATCGAGCGGTGGCTGTAGACGACGCCCTTCGGGTCGCCGGTGGTGCCGGACGTGTAGCACATTGCCGCGGCAGCGGTCTCCGGCAGCTCGGGCCAGGAAAAGGTGCCCGGCCGCCCGGCAATCAGCTCGGCGTAGTCGTGCGTCTCGACCGGCCTGCCCGCGGCGGCGGCCAGCGCCGCCAGATCGGCGGGCCCGTTGACGATCATATGTTCGACGGTCTTCAGCGCCGGCAGCAGCGCCGTCAGTGCCGGGAGGAGCGTGTGGTCGACGAGGAGCACCTTGTCCTCGGCGTGGTTGGCGATGAAGGCGATCTGCTCGCCGGCCAGGCGGAGGTTGAGCGGGTGCAGCACCGCGCCCATCGCCGGGATCGCGAAGTAGGCCTCGACGTGCTGCTGGTTGTTCCACATCAGGGTCGCCACGCGCTCGCCGGCGGCCACGCCCAGCTCGGTCAGCGCGTGCGCGAGCCGGGCCGCGTTCGCGCCGGCCTCGGCGAACGTCGACGTCGCGAGGCTTCCGTCCGGCTGAGCGGTGAACAGCTTCTGGTCGGGAAAGACCGCGACGGCGTGCTCGAGCAGCCGCCGGATGCCCAGCGGCACGTCCTGCATCGTGCTGATCATGACTGCTGCCACCATGTCCTTTCAGCCAGGGATCGGAGCCGGTGCCCCGAAACGGCCGGCGCATAAGACCGGGCGACCCCAGCAATACCCACCGGGCCGGCCGAGTCCCGCGCCCCGGGGCGCGCCCGCCCGGCCCGTTCGAGCCGGGACGGATGTGAGACAGATCACTGGCAGTGTGCCGCATGTGGGCCGGGTTGGACCAGATCCCCCATCCGGAGAGTCAGACCTAATGCCTCTATTGACGCGACCGGAATTCACGGATCGCGAAGGGGTGTCGCGGCTCCGTTACCTGCCGTATGGTGAGGCCACTCCATACGTTCGGCCGCGGTCTCCGGGGGGCGTCGCGCCGAACGATCCGCGGACCGGCCGGTCGTCCGCCACGCAGGCTGACGTTCCGGTCGGCTCCTGACTGGTCGTCGTCCCGTCGCACTGGAGTGGCACGGGGGCGCCACACAAGTGGAACCGGCCCGCGGCGCGACCCGAACATGACAGACGAGTGTTCGAGCGAAGCCAGCCCACGTTCGGGTGCAAGGCGAACAAGACCAAGGCGAAACACCAAGGCGAGCAAGACCAAGGCGAGCGAGGTGAGCTGGTGCGAGCCGTCGGGACGCGGTCCGGCACGCTTGGGCGTGCGCTGGTCGTCGACGACAACGACATGGTCAGGACCCTGGTCAGCCGGCTGCTGCGTCACGACGGGCACGAGGTCGACGCCGCCGCGTCGGTCGAGGATGCCCTGACCTTCCCGGTGACCGACTACCAGACGCTGATCATCGATGTGCGGCTCGGCAGCGGCAGCGGGACCGATCTGGTCGAGCGGCTGCGCTCCCAGGATCCGTCCGTGCCGGCCCGCTGCCTGCTGCTGACCGGCGGCGTCGACGACGACCTGCCGACGGACGTCGCCGTGCTGTACAAGCCGTTCACCGCCGACGACCTGTCCGCCGCCGTACGCGCGCTGGGCAGCCCGGCGCCAACCGGCCGCCCGTCCTCGGGCTGATGCCGGAGGCTGCCGCCGCGCCACCCGCCGAACGTACTGTCAGGTGAGGTCACACGGCCGGCTCCGGTACCCCGAACGGGGTGATTTCGCCGCCGGCGGGCGGGTGCAATGGACCCTGCACCTGCCGTTGGTTACGTTTTGGCTGTGGATCACGGACCCGTTCGCGACGGGACGGCGCCGGGGGCGACCGACGTCGTCCCCGCACAGCAGCCCTCCGGCGCGGCACCCGGTGGCCACGTCGACGACGCGGTGCGCCTGCTGCTGCGGCTGATGGTCGTCGGCCAGGAACGCACCCGCCAGCACCTGAACGACGTCCTGCATGACGGGCCGATCCAGGACCTCACCGCCATCCTGCTCAGCCTGGCGGCCGTGCGCCGCACGCTCGCCGCGCCGGACGCCGAGAAGCTCACCGCGGTCGAGAACCAGCTGCGTGACGCGATCGCCGCGCTGCACCTGCCTCCGGCGGCGTTCCGCCCTGGGTACGACGCGCGCAGGATTCTCGGCACGGCGCTGGCGGCCCGGGTGCGCGGGCCGCTCGCACGCGAGCTCGACACCTCGCTGGAGGTCGACGGCCCAGAGCCCACCCGCGCCGAGCTCGCCGAACTGCTGGCCGTGGTGCAGCTGCTGCTCCTGGAGAGCGACCCGCGCCGGCCGGCCCGGCACGCCAGCGTGCGAGTCCGCTCGGGACGCGACACCGTCACGCTGACGCTGCGAGCCACCCCGGATTCCTGCCCCGCGAGCGCCGCCGACGCCGCCCTGGACGCCGGCGAGCGGACCGACCGGCTGCGCCACGTCGCCGCCATCGTCGGCGCCCACGTGAGCGAGGACGGCCCCGGCGGAGCCTGGCGGGCGTCCGTCACCTGGCCTCGGCCGTCCTCACCGGTCACCACGACGGCCAGTTTCGATCTCTCCAGCCCCGGCTGACAGCCGTCAGAGGGCTGGCGGGGGCCGGACGAGACCGGGCGGTGGAACAGCGGTGATGAGGTCGAGGAAGGCGGTCGCCGCCGGAGGGAAGGCCGCCCTGGCGTAGCCGACGACGGCGACGACCGGTGCGTCCGCCAGTCGCACCCGGTGCGCCGTGAGGTCCGCGCGCACCGCCGCGTCGGGTACCAGCGCCACCCCGAGGCCCGCGGCGGCGAGCCGCGCTGCCGCGTCGACGGTGCGCGTCTCGACGGTGGCCCGCGGCGTGAAACCCGCGGCGCCGCAGGCCTCCAGCACCATCCGGCGCAGCCCGTGGCCGGGCGCGTAGAGCACCCAGTCGGCCCCGGCGAACGCGCGCAGCGACATTTCGCTCGCGCCGGCGTGCGGGTCGCCGGCCGGGACGAGCAGTACGTACCGCTCATCGCCGAGGAAACGCACCGGGCCGGCCCAGTCCGGTGGGCGGGCGCCGATCGCGACGTCGGCCCGACCCTCGGCCATGAACTCCTCCAGGCCGAGCCGGTCGGGAAACTCGGTCAGCCGGGGCGGCACGTCCGGGAACCGGTCGCGGAACCGCGCCACCGCCTCGGGCAGCACCCAGGTGGCCAGCGACGTCAGCGTCGCGATGTGCAGGGTGCCGCCGTCGAGGCCCGCGGCGGCGCGAGCGCGGGTGACGGCGTCGCCCGCGTCGGCGAGCAGGCCGCGGGCCGCGTCCAGGAACGCCCGCCCGGCCGCGGTGAGCCGGGTACCCCTGCTGGAGCGTTCCAGCAGGTCGGCGCCGAGCTGGCGCTCCAGCGTCCGGATCTGCTGGGACAGCGAGGGCTGCGCGACCAGCAGCCGGACAGCGGCCGCCGTGAACGAGCCCTCCTCCGCGACGGCGACGAAGTAGGCCACCTGCCGCAGGTCGAGCCACGGTTGCGGCGGCCGGCGCGAAGCCATAGAAAAAGGCTATAGCTGCAGATGGGTTTGCGTCTTGGATCCCGAGCCAGGAACAAGAGACCATGCAGGTGGCGACGCGCGACGAGGCGGCTGCCGCGTGGTGCCCGGCTTGGCGATGCCGCCGCCGGCGCCTTCCCTGACCGCCGATGCCCGGTCCTCGGTCTCCCCCGTGACCGGTCGCGGGCATCGGCACCTCTCATCCCTCCCCACCTACGTCGGCGTGGCCCGTCGGTGCGCGCCGACCGCGCCCAACGGGCTGATCGGAGAGAGATGCTCGACCCACACCTGGCGGGCCGCCCTGCCGGCAGGGACGCTTCGGGCGTCACGGTTCTCGCCGGCGGCAGGGTGATCGACCCGGCCAGCTGCCTGGACGCGATCGCCGACGTCGTCCTCGCCGACGGAAAGATCGCGGCGGTCGGCCCGCAGGCCGCCGCCGAGGCCGCCGCGAGGACCGGCGGCGCCCTCGACGTGATCGACTGTGCCGGGCTGATCGTCACGCCGGGCCTGATCGACCTGCATGTCCACGTCTACCCCGGCCTCGGCGACTTCTGCGTGCATCCGGATCGGGCCGGCGTCGAGGTGGCCGTGCCCGTCGTGGTCGACGGTGGCACCTCGGGGGTGCGCACGCTCGGCATCTCCCGAGCCTTCGCGCAGGGCCCGGGGGTGCGCACCCGGGTACTCGCGTTCATGGACCCGTGCCTGCTCTACCTGGCGACGAAGGACTTCATCGCGCACCGCCTGGAGATCGCCAACGACCCGCGCAACCTCGACCTGGAAGCGGCGGCGGCCACCGTGGAGGAGCACAAGGACTACGTCATCGGTTTCAAGGTCCGCGCGACCACCCTCTCGGCCGCTTCTGCCGGAAATGTCACGGCCGATCTTGCCGGAGATGTCACGGCCGCTGCTGCCGGGAATGTGGACAGTGACCGCGTCTCGCCGTTCCTGGAAGGCGCCAAGGCCATCGCCGGGGACCGGCCCATCATGATCCACTTGGGCAAGTACCCCTACACCAGGAGCCTGACGAACCTGGACGCGGTGGCGGCGCTGCGCCCCGGCGACATCGTCACGCACGCCTTCCGCGGCCACTCGGGTGCGCTGGTGAACGACGGCACGGCCGTGCATCCGGTGTTCGCGGACGCCGTCGCCCGGGGTGTCCGGCTCGACGTCGGCCACTCGGGCTCGGACTTCCGGTTCGCCACCGCCCGGGCTCTGCTCGATCTCGGCTTCCCGCCGCACACGGTCAGCACGGACCTGAACCTGTTCAACGAGGACGGGCCCGTCTACTCGCTGCCGGAGACGCTGTCGAAGATCTGGGCACTCGGCGTCCCGCTGGCCGACGTGATTGCGATGGGGACGGTCAACCCGGCCGCGTCGATCCGCCGCTCGGACGAGCTGGGGACCCTGGGCGTCGGCCGGGCGGCCGAGGTGAGCGTGCTGCGGGTCGACGAGGGACCGGTCGCCTTCTCCGACGGCTTCGAGACCGTCGCCGGCGAGCGCCGGCTCGCGCCGGTCGGCTGCGTGCGCGGCGGCACCTGGATCGAGGCGACCGGCCCGTTCAGCGCCCGGGCCACGGACCACGCGAGCCCGTCGCCGCTGCAGCGCCGCCAGGTCGGCATCGCGGCGGCCGAGGCCGCAGCAGAGTCGGCGCGCTACGGGATGCCCGCCGCGCCGGCTGGGTCCCGGTAGCAGGGGCACGAACCATGGCCTACGTGATCGGCGCCGCGTGCGTCGACGTCATGGACCGGTCCTGCGTCGAGGACTGCCCGATCGACTGCATCTACACCGGAGAACGCAAGCTCTACATCCATCCGGAGGAGTGCATCGACTGTGGCGCCTGCGCCCGCAGCTGCCCGGTCGACGCGATCAGCTGGGATCGAGACCTGGCCCCGGGGGACCCGGACAGGGCGCATGCCCAGGACGCCAAGGCGTTCTTCTACCAACCGCTGCCCGGCCGGGCAGCGGCGCTGCGTGAGCCGGGCGGGGCCGCGGGCCTGGGTCCGGTGGGCGCCGACACCCCGTTCGTCGCCGCCACGCCCCGGCCGGCCGCGCGGTGAGCGCGTTCTACGACGGGCTCGTGGCCGGCCTCGAGGAGGCCCGCGCCGCGCTGCCGGACGACGAGGCGACGTTCTTCAACCGCCCGATGAGCGAACCCGAGCTGATCGAATGGCTGTGCTTCCAGGCGTACTACGAGAAGCGGGCGGCGGAGTTCATCGGTCGCTGGCTGGCCGACACCCCGGAGCTGGACGCGTTCACGCTGCTCGCTCGGCAGGTCCGTGACGAGGCGCGGCATTACCAGCTGCTCATGCGGGCGCTGGACCGGCGCGGAGTCCCATCCCTGGACCGGTGGAAGCCGGAACCGGAGTGGGAGGAGTGGATCGACGTCTGGTACCCGTCCGGAGCTGACACGATCGAGCGGGTCGCCGCGCACAACGTGACCGGTGAGATCGGCGCGGCGAACGCGATGCTGGCGGTGCGGCCCCGGCTGCCGGCGGACGTCGCCACGGCGATCGACAGGATCCTCCCGGACGAGCGGTTCCACATGCGGCTCGGCCAGACGGTGCTCGCCAGGTACTGCGTCAGCGACGAGCACCGGGAGCGCGTCCTGCACCGGGCCCGGCGCACGTTCGAGCTCGAACAGGCCGGCCGCGCGGCGTACAACCGCCGGATGGCCAGCCTTGGCCTTGCCGACCTCGACGCCGCTACCCCTCCGCTGGCCTGACGGTCGTCAGGCTCGGCGGCTCTGCGGCGGGCAGGAGCAGGCTGACGGTGGTGCCGACGCCGACCGTCGAGTCGATCCGCACGTCGCCGCCGGCCTCGGTCAGGACGTCGCGAACGACCGAGAGGCCGAGACCGGTGCCGTGGCCGGTGGGCTTCGTGGTGAAGCCTGGTTCGAAGGCGCGTGCCCGCGTCACCGGGCACATCCCGTCGCCGGTGTCGGACACCCAGACGCAGACGTAGCGCTGCGCCGGCGCCGCTGCGCGGGCGGGCTCGGTCCCCCCGGACCTGCCGGTCACGCCGGGGGCGTCTGACCCGCCGCCCGGGCCGGCGGCACCCGCGCTGATCGGCCCGACGCGGCCGGTGGCGAGAGCCGGCGAAAGCCCGGCCCGCGCACCGAACCGCCACCGCCCGTCAGCGGTGCCGGATGGCACTGGTACGCGCGCGGCGGCCGGCTGCCCAGGGCCATACCCGATGCCGGGTGTGCCGGCGGCGGTGCCCCGGTCCGGCCGCCCGGCGAGCATGACGTTGCCGGTCATCACGGTGAGGGTGCCGCCGCGGCGCATCGCGTCCCGGGCGTTCATCGCCAGGTTGACGATCGCCCGTTCCAGCCGGGCCGGGTCGGCACGCACCCGCCAGAGCGCGTCGTCGAGCTCGACCCGCACGTCGACACGCGGGCCGAGCGGGCGGCGCAGCATCTCGAGCGTCTCGCTGACGACGGCGTTCACGTCGATCGCCCCGGTGCCAGGCGGCCGCCGGCGCGACTCGGCCAGCAGCTGGGCGGTGAGCTCGGAGGCCCGATCGGCGGCGCGCTGAAGCTGCGCCAGGTCCCGGCGGACCGCCTCCCAGTCCCTTGGGGCGTCCCCCGC
>Ga0068863_100001936_pt1 | contig 20563 bp, 13 predicted proteins | sample KBSSwiS62_FD_66596 | JGI IMG/M metagenome (GOLD analysis project Ga0068863, IMG submission 66596) | Switchgrass rhizosphere microbial communities from Kellogg Biological Station, Michigan, USA - KBS Switchgrass S6-2 | ecosystem: Host-associated > Plants > Roots > Rhizosphere > Soil ...
GAGTATCACGAAATGTTCCTGGTCCGCCTCGACTTCGGCGTAGTCGCAGTGGTCTACTCCCGTGTATTGGCCCAGCATCCGCACCGTGACGGTCACGATGTCTTTCGGATCCGCAAGCCGCATCAGGGCATCGTCAAGATCGCCAATGAACCTGTCTGAGGCGTAACTGGAACTCAAGCCGGCCATTTCGTCCTCGGACAAACCGTCGAATGCAAGGTCGCGATGATTCGCGCACACTGTTCACGCTGGCATACTGTTCAGATTCCTTTCATGTTGCACACGAAACCCCTCTACCTATTCGACGTATCGCCGGGCCTGATCCGGTTCAATGGGCTGTTTCAGTCAGCTGATCAAGCCGATTCGGGCCGATCCCTTCCAGGCATAGAATCGCGCTCGTTCGAGAAGCAGCCTTCGGGCGAGCTCCTCCAGATCACGATCGCGAACGACCGCGCCCACCACCTTGCGGCAAGCGCGAGTCAGGTTGATCCGGAAAATGAAAAGGAATAATGGGACGGCCGTCAGTTAGAGGGGAAGTTGGCGCTCAGGCTGAAACACTGGCGCTTGGGGCGCCAAGGAGCTGTTCGGCAAACTGAGACGCCCAACCGATGACCTCGGCGGCTCGCTGCGCTTGGGCGCACGTATGTGTCGCCATGACTTGCATGCGAAGCCGGCATGCGCCGACTGAAACCGCAGGGTATTCGATCAAATTCGCGAATACACCACGGTCGAAACACAGGGCCGCCGTGATCCGGCCCACCGCCTCTCGTCCCAGGAGTACCGGCACGAGCGGTCCCGCGTCGCCGAGACAGACGACTCCCGATGTGGCCAGCGTATCGCGCAGAACTTGAGCGACGTGGCTGACCTTCTCTCGCAACAGGTCGCCTTCGGCGCTGCGGACGATCTCAATGGCCTTCAAGACCGCCGCGCACTGGGGGGGAGAGATAGCATTCGAAAACGTGTGCGATGGCGCGTAGGGCCGCAAGTACTCGCGGATGGCGGCAGAGGATGTGGCCGCGAACCCGCCATTCGCCGCGAATACCTTGGAGAAGCTGCCGATGACCAAATCGACTTTTCCCAGGAGGCCCTGCAGTCCCACGATCCCTGTGCCGCCAGGTCCGACCGCTCCAAGATCGTGGGCAGCGTCAACCAGGAGCGTCGCGTCATACTCGCGGCAAGCGGCTTGAAGCGTTGCGAGATCCGGCGAGTCGCCATTCATGGAAAAAATGCCCTCGGTGACGACTAAGATCGCGTTCTCCGTGTCGGTCGCCCGGATGCGACGGAGCTGCCGTACGAATGCGTCTGTCGAGAGGTGCCGCACTCGATGCACATTCGGAGTCGCTGCCATCGCTCCCTGGACGCAGCAGTTGTGGGCGTACTGGTCGAGAACGACGTGGTCCTTGGTGCGGATCAACGCCGTGATGACGCCAAACCCAGCCGCCCACCCGGTTGGGAACAAGACAACGTGTGGGAGGCCGACCAGTTCCGCCAAAGACGCCTGCAGCCGCAACGACAGCGCCGAGTTTCCTTGCAACACCGGCGCTCCGGCGATCTGCGTACCGCACCGATTGATAGCGTCGATGGCTGCGGCTCGAACTTCCGTGTGCGTGGAAAGCCCAAGGTAATCGTACGACGCGAAGTTCACCCCGCTCCGTTCCTTCCCAGTCTCATCGGTCACAGTGGCCTGCGGTCCGGGGGTGGACTGAAGGTGGGTTGAGAACGGCCACACTCCGTGCTCCAGACGGTTTCTACGCCACTCGTAATATCGCTGCGCCCGTAATTCCAGACTCTTACCCGAGGGTCGCACGAAGTCGGCAAAGCTGCCTTCCAGCGCGCCACTGTCGATCAGCTTCAGGATGTCGTGAGTAAATCGATCGGCCAGTACGCTCACGGTGCCTCTATTTAGACGACCTGGGGGAATTTAAGTTTTAGACGGCCGGGCGAAATTTAGGTTGCTAAGGTCAGTTCAGCAATCCTAATGCTTTTTGGGTCGGAGCGGGCGGCGAGGGCGGGGGCAGTTCTTCCTAGGAAACTCGCAATGACAGGTCACGACGGTCGGCGATCCGGTCGCGTTTTACCATTCTTTTATATTCGCGTGGGCTTCCTCCCTCGGGAAGCACTCGCGCAGGCAGTCGCGCGGGCAGAGACGAGGGATCGTCAAGGTTTCAGATCGGTTTTTCGTCGGTTTCTTGCAGGTGGCAATGGCGCGACAATCATCGTCTGCGTCAATCCATCGAGGACCAGTTCCAACCGGCAGACGTGGCAGCGGTAGACACGATGGGGTTCCGGCCTATCACGCTCGTGGCGGATCTGGGTTTGGCACGCCGGGCACTTCCACGGTGGACTCGACGCACTCTGAGAGGAAGGATTACCGTCGCGCGGGCGTTGATTCATGCCCGAGGAGAGAGCAACCAACTGGCCGCGTCATTGCGGACAAATCCCGGGCATTTTGCGGCCGCGGTGTCCCTTTTTTCGAGCGTCGAGGTGTCCGTCGACGCGGCACGCAGCTTGTAGACCTATGGGCCGCATCGGACGCCCGAAAGAAGCTCTGCAGCAAGAAGCTCGACGGCATATCGCAGCGGTGCGTGCATTTCACACTGGCCTGGTGGCCGAGAGTCATAGGCATCTCCATGTGTTGGCCACGTTTACCCGCCACGTGGATGTGTTGCGTCAAGACGGTCGTCGCGTTCCCGTCAAGCTCGCGGCGGTCGAAGCGTGTTGCCGAGAGTTGGCAAACCTGCGTCGCCTGCGGCAGCCATGGCGCGACACCTACGACGATCTACGGCACAGCCTGGTCCGCGCTCGTGCTCTGTTTCGACGGCTCGTCGACACGCCCAGCCGTAAACGGAGACGCGCTTGAATTCTCCACAATCCCGAGAGGTTAGCGCGATCGTGACTCGGGCCGAGACACACGGTTGGTTCTTTTGGAGCACGGATGCAGGAACCGATCATTCCGCCATGGGAGGAGGCCAAGCCCGAGTCGGCTTTCACGGATTAGCTGCGCCATCCCCACCGTGGTAGCCGGCATTGTGCTCGGTCGTCCACGCGGTACTGACCGATCCCAGGTCGTCTGAGGGCCGGCGTCGTACGATAGCGAGCAGGGCGACCACGCTCACGGCGAGGACACCGCTGACAATCCACAGCATCGTTGATAGGTGCATCGAAACCCTTCCCTCGCCAGTTGCCAACATCTTGCCACACTGCCGCCTCACCACGTACCTTTCTCGTCTTGCCGCCGTTGGCGGATGTGCGCGGTGCTCGGAGACACAGACCGGTCGAAGTGGGTATCCGAGGCCACTTAGAACACCCGCTTGAGACGAACATCGAACGCGTTGCTGGACGTGGAGAACCCGCTGTCGCCAGAACGCTGCCGCGTCTGGACGAAGAGCGCTTCGAAGCGCCAGCTAAAGTCGTGCCGATAACCAACGCCCGCGCGGACGCGGTACTCGTTGAAGCGAGGGTCTGAGGCCTCACCGAGCAGCACGAACAGCTCGACGTCGCCGGTCGCGTACACCGCGCCATCCGCGGTCAACTTCTTGCGGTTGAATGGATATGAGATCTCCTGGCGATCCCGCAGCCGCCATGCCGTGGTCGTGGACCCGCCGTTGAGGGAGTCCTTGTCCTCATACTCGAACCGCAGGAGATTGGAGGGCACCAGGCGACGCAGCGGCTGTTTCTCTCGTTCGACGCCGCGTGGCGCCCCACGATCCGCCAGCAGTCGCGAGAGGATATGAAAGGAGAGTCCGACGCGCGATTTGGTCTCGATCACATCGTCGCCATTCGGCTTGTAGCCCCAATCGACTTCGGCAAGTGCGTCGACCCACTTCGCGAGCGTGTACTGGACAGCGGGGGTCACGTTCAGGCTGGTCCACCCAGACGTGCCGGACGGCACAGAGATCGATTTCTTGGGCTCGACGTCGACCTGCCACGTCAGGCGTCTGCTCTGCAGCCAGTCGATCGTGAAGTCGCCCCACACCTCGCCGGTCGACTGCGCCGCTGTTCTGGACGAGCCGGCGAGGCACGCCAGCAGGCACCCCACGCCCCACACGCCCGCCTTCCAACGCCTCGATGACATCGCCTCGCTCGTTGTTGGGCGGCAGCAGAATCGCCATGCTGGCGCGGACCCTGCGCGTTCTGCTTGGGACCTTCTGAATCGAAACGTACCGCCGGCAGGAAAGGGCGGCTATGCAGATTCGGCTACTGCGACGGCGGAGGATGGGGCGCCGATCTCGTAGACGCCGTCCATATCCTTCTGATGGCCCCCAGGAGCTCGTCCGCAGCGGACTTGTTGAAGAAGCCTGACGCGCCGGCCGCCAGCACCTCATCTCTGATGTCATCGTCGGCCATGGCGGTGATCACGATGACTTTCGTGCGCGGATGGGTCTGTGTGATCTGGCGGCAGACGTCCAGCCCACTGAAGCCCGGCAGGTTCAGGTCCACCACGATCACGACCGGCTGGAGCCGCGCTGCGGCGTCGGCGACCTCGCGTCCGTCGGCGATTCCGCCAACCACGTCGCACGCGGGTGAGAGCGCGCGGCCGAGCGCCTGCAGGATGCCTGGATGATCGTCGACCAGCAGGACGCGGGGGCGAGTCGGCACTACGAACCCATGCGAATGTCAGCGTCGCGGGATGCGTGAAGGGCCAGCAGGTGATCGATCAACCGTTGCGTGTCGGTGCCCTTGACAAAGAAGCCGGCCGCTCCCGCATGCTCGATCGCGTCCGCGGTCTCACTCCGAGCCAGCATGGACACCCCGAGGATCCGGATACCGGAGAGCTCGGTGCGGATGCGCGCCGTCGCTTCGACACCGTCCATATGCGGCATCGAGACATCCATGAGGATGACATCGGGCCGCAGCGTATGCGCGAAGGCGATGGCCTCGAACCCATTGGACGCATCGCCGACCACCGAGAACTGCGGCCGCTGATGCAACATCTCGCGCAACGCGCGCCGCACCGCGGGATGGTCGTCGACGATGAGAATCCTGAGCGCGTCCGGGGACGCGCGATCATCGTCGACGGCCAATGCGGCTTCGGTCAACGAGAGGCGCAACTCGTTCGTGCCGTCGACGGTGTCCGGCGCAGCGTCACGCGGCGCGACGAGGCGGACCCGGGTCCCCCTTCCGGGCGCGCTGTCGATGTCCAATCGGCCGCCGAGCAGCGTCAGCCGCTCCCGGATGCGGAACAGTCCCCAGCCCACCTGGCCGGCCTTCGCTCGATCGTCCAGTTTCGCCGGCTTGAACCCAGCCCCCCGATCCGTCACGGTAATGCACAGCTGATCGTCGGCGTCGAGCTCCAACGCCAACGTCACGCGATCCGTCTGCGCGTGTTTGACGGCGTTGAAGAGGAGCTCTCGGACCGACTCGAAGAGCAGCGTGCGAACATCCTTTCGCGTGGAATCTGCGCGCGGATCGGCGACGATCTGGACGCTCAGTTTGTACTTCTCGCGTGTCCAGTTCGCCAGCCACGTCAAGGCGGCGGGAAGTCCGGAACGCTGCAGCACCGGAGGGAACAGCTCGATGTTCAGCGACCGCGCGACGGACATCGCTTCGTCGAGCTGCTGTTTCGCCTCGACAACCAGATGGCGCGGCGCAGCACCAACCTCGTTCTCCGCCTTTAGCAGCTGTTCGAGGTTCAACGCCACGATGACCAGGAGCTGCTGGAGCCCATCGTGCAGCGTCCTGGCGATCTGCTCGCGCGCATAGTGCTCGGCGAGCGTCAGGTCCCACGCCATGTGACTCAGTTGCGTGGTCCGGTATTCCAGTTCGATCGTGCGCTGCCGAAGGGCCGCCGCGGCACGTTGGCGTTCCGTGATGTCGGTCACGAACGCGAAGGCGCGTCCGCCGCCCGGCGTTGGCACGTGATTGAGGGTCACTTCGATCGGAAACCGCGATCCGTCCTTGCGTGTGCCGACAAGGTCCAGGCTGCCTACGGGTTTCGTGCCGTCGCGAATGACTGATGGGATCAGGCGTTCGATCGGTTGGCCGATCAGCTCTTCGGCGGCCCAGCCGAACATCACCTCGATCGCGCGATTCGCAAACACGAGAACCCCACGCGCGTCCGTCGAAATGATGCCTTGAGTGGCGGTCTCGAGCAGCGTTCGCAGCGCGCGAACGTGTTCCTCGTCGCGACGCACCTGGAGCGCCTCCTCAGTCCTGCGACGCTCGGTGACGTCCAGCTCGAGTCCAGTGAGGCGCGTGACGTGGCCAGCGGTGTCGCGATCGGCTCGTCCCAGGCTCTGCATCCATCTCACGGCTCCATCAGGGTGCAGGACACGGTACGTGTGATCCCACCGATCCTTCGTCTGCAGAATCTCTTTGAGTGTGCGACGCATCTGCGGACGGTCTTCGACGTGCACACGTTCGAGCCACGTTTCAAGTATTGGCGATTCCTCGGGCGTGAACCCAAATTGCGCGCGGAACGCGTCATCCCAGTCGGCGTCATTCGTGCGGAGATCCCATGTCCAGGAGCCGCCTGTGGACGCCTCGAGCGCGAGCCGGAGTCGCGTTTTCTGCTCCCGCAGTGCCGCCTCGGCTCGGGTGCGGTCGACGGCGTCCCAGGTCCGTTCGGCGACCTCGCGAACGAGCTCGATCTCACCCGCCGCCCACACGCGCGGCGTGTCGTGATTGAGGCCAAACGCGGCAACCATCTGCCCGTCTTTGAACCGCGCCACGCCGACTAATGCCGCGATCTGACGCGACCGGAACGCCGCCCGGTCGTCGTCGCTGAGCCGCTGATCCGTCTGTACGTCGTTGACAGCGATCGTCTGGCCGCGCCGGAGAGTCCCGCCCAGCGTGCCCTCCATCGCGATGCGCAGGGGCGTGCCAACGAGCGGCTCGACACCGCGCGCGTGCTCGCGGCGAATGATGTACTCTCGGCCGCCGAGTTCCGCATAGCCGACGCGGGCCACGCCGAGGTGCTCGCAAAGCAGCCTTGCGGCAGTTTCCTGGATGGCTGCCGCGTCGCTCAACGGACGGACCGCGTCGTTCAGCCGGAGAAGAAACGCCAGCCGCTCTTCGTTCGCGCGCAGGTCGGCTTCAGCCTTGCGGTGCTCGAGCGTCGCCCAGATCCGATCGGCGACTTCCTGAATCAGTGCAATCTCGTCCGGCGTCCACACCCGTGGCGAGCGGCTGTGAACGCCGAACGCGCCCACGAAACGGCCGTCCTTAATCATGAGTGGACAAGCGTAGGCGCCGATTTCCGCCGCCTGCAGCGCCGCGCGCTCCTCCGCCGTGTGCGGCCCGGTCGCGGTGTCATCGACCGACAGCGGCCAGCCTTCCAGAATGTCTGCCGTGCGACTGCCGACCAGATTGCGCCACTGAAGGTGGCCGACCAGCGAAGCTACACCATCCACATAGTCGTGGACGACGATGCAGTCGTCGTCCTCCACTTCGGCGTAGACCACGCGGTTGACGCGAAGGTGTGTGCCGAGCAGGCGGCAGGTCTCCTGAAGAATGCGCGCAGGATCGGCGAGCGGCCGGATGGCGTCGTTCAGGCGGCGCAGGAATGCTCGCCTGGTCTCGCTCCTATCCAGTGTCTCTTCTGCACGGGCCCGCTCGGCGGCCGACCACGTCCGGTCGGCGGTGATTTCAATCAATGCGATCTGGTCGCGGGTCCAGGTTCGCGGCGTGGCGCTGTGGACGCCGAATGATGCCAGCCATCGGCCACTCTTGATCAGCGGGACACCGATGAACGCCGCAGTCTCGCCCGCGAGGAACTGCTCGCGCTCCGCGTCCGTGAATCGCGGATCCGTATTGACGTCATCGACGGCCACCGTCTCACCACGGCGGCAGGCGCCGACGATCGCCTGACCGAATCGGGCGACCGAGCCTCGAACGGCGAGCGGCGGGACCCCGTCGGCATAGGACCGGCTGACAACGAACTCGTCGCCATCGACATGCTCGTAGTTGACACGGCTGGCGTGGAGATACTCGCCGATCAAGCGGACCGCGACTTCCTGGATCTTGACCGGGTCCTTCAGCGGTCGCAGCAGCTCGTCGAGCGCGATCAGGAATTGCCACTCGGTGGACATACGCTGCCGGACGATTCTAGTCGCTTTCGATTCGTCCTTTCACCGCTCTTATATCGGAAGTCGCCAGCCGTTGACCGCGAACGGAAATTGCCGAGTCGGACGCGGTAGAATCCACCACGTGCCCCTTCCCGGCGGCTCCCGCCTCGGTCCGTACGAGATCCTCGCGCCCATCGGCGCCGGCGGCATGGGCGAAGTCTACAAAGCGCGAGACACACGGCTGGACCGATCGGTGGCGATTAAAGACGGCGAGTCGCTCGAGACACGACTCGCACAGGGCCCGCTTCGGTCGATCTGGCGCTGAAGACCGCCATCGAGATCGCCTCCGCCCTCGGCGCCGCCCACCGCGCCGGGATCGTGCATCGCGATCTCAACCCCGGCAACGTGATGTTGACGAAAGCCGCTTCACTCCTTCAATGCCGGGTTCTTCGACGTGACACGCGACGGTAAGCGGGTCGTGGCCGCGGTGGCCGGGCTGAGCGCCGCGGGCCCGTTGACCCACATCGCGTTCCTGCTGAATTCCGCAGACGAGCTGCGACGCAACACGACCGCACGATGAGCCGCACAGTTTATTTTTTCTGTCGAGCTTGACTCATCCACTGCCGCGCACCATTATTATCATCAATCCCTAAATCCTAGCGTTCCCACCAGTTGTGGACGCACTCGGCATCGGCGCTACTGACGCGCCTGAGGCAGGGTTGGGGACTCGCATCGTTTCGCTCGTCGCTCACTGCAGGGCTTCCCGGGACCCTCTCGTCGATCCAAGCGCAAATTTCGCGGCCGACGCCGTGATCGATATCCGTCTGCCCGACGGTCAGGAGAAGTGTTGTTGGGAACCCGCAAGATCCTCGGAGTCAACGCCCTCGTTTGCCTGGTGGCCGTTGCCTTCACCGTGTCATCCGCCGATGCGCAGACGACTGCGCCCGGTGGATTCATGGATTCGGCAACCAGCGCCGGCCTCAGAGCGCAGTTCTCGGCAGGCGAGATTCAGACGTTCCTCCCCGATCGGGGAACCTTCAGGTTCCCATCGCCTTACTTCACCCAGGGAGTGCGCGTGACGAACGCGAGCGATTGCGGCGGGGCGGATTGCGTCCGCCCGGTCGGTTACTCCTACTGGAGCAACATCAACAACCATGTCGGCAGCGACACGATGTTGATTTTTCTGGGCCTCGAGCGCCGGCAGGGCGGCGGAGGACCGACGCTCTTCAGCTTCAACAAGGGCACCGGTCAGGTTCGCAACGACGGCCCGCTTTTTCCTGGCGACAGCCCATTCAGCTGGGCCACGGGCGAGGGCTGGTACTTCAGCGCCAAGCAGCCGACGATGCTCTATGTCAACCTGCCGGCGACCTCCACCCTCCAGCGCTATGACGTCGTCAGCCACGCGTTGACCACGGTCTTCGACGTCGCCTCACGGCCGGACCTCTTCGGAGCAAACCGCTACATCTGGCAGTTTCACTCGAGCGACGACGACCGCGTGCACTCGGCTACGCTGAAGGACGGATCGACCTACGCCGATCTGGGCTGCCTCGTGTACCGCGAAGACACGAACCGGTTCTCGTACTTTCCCCAGAAGGGATTTCGCTACGACGAATGCCAGATCGACAAGAGCGGTCGCTGGCTCGTGATCAAAGAGAAGATCGGCACCGATCCGTCGTCCGAGGTTGATGATCGCGTCATCGACCTGCAGTCCGGTGCGGAAAGGGACCTGCTCGATCGGAACGGCGCCGGAGGACACTCCGATACGGGTTTCGGCTACCTGGTCGCATCGGACAATCACAACTCGCTGCCGGGTGCCGTGCGTCTCTGGGACTTCAATCTCGACCTGCAGGGCGGAGAACCGCTGGCGTCCGTCGAGGGACAGGGCACGCTGGTGTTTCAGACGACGAACTGGGACACCGATGTCGGTCACGTCGCGTTCGGCAACGCGCAAGCCGGCGTGCCGATTGGTCGGCAGTACGTGTGCAGCTCCAATGCCAGCCGCAAGGCTTTGTCGCGCGCGAACGAAATCCTCTGCTACCGGCTGGATGGATCGCTCGACGTCCTGGTCGTCGCGCCCAATCTCACCAGCCTCGATGCCTCCGGCGGCGGAAGCGACGACTACTCGAAGCTTCCGAAGGGAAACCTCGACATCACCGGCGAGTACTACATCTGGACGGGTAACGCGGGGTCGAATCGCCTCGATGCATTCATCGTGCGAATTCCGAAGGACCGACTCACGGCCGGAGCCGCGCTTTCACCACGGTGAACCATTCGAAGCACCGCGACGTCACCATCCCCGTCGAGCTGACCCCTTCGCAGAATCCGCCCACAACGAACGAGTTCGCGGAGACGCGAGCGCGTTCGATGCCACCTGCTCCCACGTCACCCGCTGCTGGCCGGTGAGAAACCGGACGAATCCAACGATAGCGGCCCAGTTCAACACGCATAACGCGTACGGGACCGTCAGTACGTAGAGACGATGCCGCGAATGACGATGCGCATGGCCGCCGAGGGCGGCCGCGTAGAACACAATCTGAGCGGCCAGCAGCCAGCGGTAGAACCACAGGTCCGCGAGACCGAAGCTCGCTGCGAAGAGAAGCAGCTGCAGGAACGGTGCAGCCAGCCGCAGCGCTTTGTGCGACATCGTCTCGAACCAGAGAGGATTGCGAAGCGGGTCGAACAGCCAGCGTTCGCGGGCGAAGAGCTGGAACGTGCCCGCGATGGTCCGCACTTTTCTGATGAACTCGTCATGGCTGGTGGCGGGTGTCGCGTCGTACGCTCGCGCCGCGGATTCCAGGCACACGCGGTAGCCTCGCCGGATGATCCCGAGCGGAATCAGCACATCGTCGAGAATCGTGTCGTGGGGAATCGCCTCGAACAGCGTTCGCCGGATCGCATAGATCGCGCCGGTCGCGCCGACCGTCGACCTCGTCCGGCTTTCGCTTCGCCGGATGAACTTCTCGTAGCGCCAGTAGAAACACGCGCCCTTTCCGATCGTGGCGCCTCCGGTGGGGGTCAGCATCAGCTCCCCGCCGACACCGCCGACCGCCGGATCCGCAAAGTTCGCAACCAGGGCACGGATGGCGCCGCGCTCGAAGCGCTGGCGGGCGTCGGCCAGCACGACAATCTCGCCGCGCGCGGAGGGGACGACGTCATTCAGCACCGCCGGCTTGCCCCGGCGCTTCGCGAATGCTCGAACCTGGACCCCGGCTTCCTCGTACCGGCGGGCGCGCTCGACCGTGCCGTCCGTCGAACCATCTGACGCAAGCAGGATCTCGAGCTTCTCGCGCGGGTAGTCGAGCGACAGCAGGTTGTCGAGTCGCGATCCGATCCGATGTTCTTCGTCGTGTGCCACAACGATCACCGTGACCGTCGGTTCCGCGGCCCCGCGGTGATGGGCTCTCGGCCAGAGTTTCGCGCGGGTCCACGCGAGAATCGGATAGCCAAAATACAGATAGACCAACAGCGACAGCGCCATCCAGAACACGAACATGGATCACCTCGGGATTAGCGGGTCTTGGTCGGATTAGCGGGTCTTGGTTGCCGGAACGGCATCGAACCTGGCGATGGCGTCGAGATCGGCACCAGGTTCGCGTCCGTCCGGGCCTGCGTGCCGGAACGAGCTCGACGCGGCGAGGCGGTAGTTGCCGGCTTGCGGAGAAACGAAGCCGACCTGTTCGATGGACGCCGGAAAGAAGTTTCCAGAGGGGTATTGCTCGGGCCGGCCGCCCACGATCAGGTTCCTGCGGATCAGCGCGCCTGGGAAGTAACGATCGAGGGAGGGGCGGCCGGTCGCGGTCCCAGACCCGATGATGCCGTAGCGGTTGTGGAGCGCGATATTGTCTTGGAATACGAAGCCGGTGTGCGGTGCGTGATCGCCGCCAAAGAGCAGCGTGTCGCTCTGAAGCGCCGTGTTGCGATCGATGCTGATGTCGGAAGTGCCGTCGAGGAGCTGAAACAAGCGGCCGCCCCCCCACTGGCCTCCGACATCGACGAAAAGATTGTTCCGGATGGCAATACGTGCGGTGCGCCGACTCGGATGGATGTCATCCCGGCCGAGCACGTTGATGGCGGACGCGACGTGCCGGACGACATTGTTCGCGAAGATCACGTCCTCAACGACCGACCAGGGGGCGGCTCCGTCCTGATTCCGAACCGTAAACAGAATCGCGAACCCGTTCTGGGACTGGGGCCAGTTGTACTCGAAGATGTTGCCCTCGACGATCACCCGCCGGGCGTTCTTCAGCTCGAAGAGGTTCTTGACGGACCACTGCGTGCCCTCGAAGTCCCGGCTCCCCGCGCGCCACCGGAGCGGTTTGGCCAGATGATTGCCACGAATCTCGATGTCGGCCGGCACGAGGTCTGGAATCGATGGATCGGCGCCGCCGAACAACACGTTTTCGCCGGCGGCTTCGAGGAAACTGTTGGAGATCTTGAAGGGCCCTGGACCGTTCCATCCCGCAATCGCCTGTGAGTCGGCGCCCGCCTCCTTGAAGTCCGACAGATACGAGTCGATGACGGCCGTGCTTCCCGAATTCATGGCGATGCCGCGACGGGTGCCTTTCTGCGGGTCGCCGTGCAGGTAGCAGCGGTCGAAGATGATGTGATGCGGAACCGCATCGACGTCCGTGTGGTTGAGACCAAGCTGGACGAGATCGCGAAGAAACGTACCGCGCGCCGGACCGAATTCGATGCCAACGAACCGGTAGTGGTGGGCCGCCGGTTCGGTCACGATGACCGAACCGGACGAGGCAACGAGCTTGGGCATCGCCGTGGCGTGCGATGGATTGACCCGCTGCCCTGGTGGTGGCAGGCGAGCGTCAGAGGACGTCCCGGTGATGACGATCCAGCCCGACCCCTGTTTCCGTGGAAGCCGAAACGATCCTTCATAGGTCGCACCGTCCTCCAGCGCAATCACGTCGCCGGGGCTGGCCTGGTCGAGTGCCTCCTGCAGGTCGCCGTGGACCGGAACGCGAATCGTTCGTTGGCGCTGGAACGCCTCACTAGTGTCGACGTTCTGGCGCGGAGGTTCAGGGGGTCGCGCCCCGGGGGATGATCCAGGTCCGAACGCGCCCGCGGTGGAATCTCCCGACGAAAATCGCGGGATTGACGCGGCCAGACACATCGCGGCGGCCGCCGCGATGGTCAGGATGGTTCTCATTCTGCGGCGCATGCCGCCATCTCCACCGGGCGGGACTCCGGCGGGCGCGCCGCACCTCGCGTCAGATCGACGATCGGCAGCTCGGGCCCGGCCAACGCGACGGCACGAGCCGCCTGCGCATCGGCCGCACTGAGAATCAGCAGCTCGGCGTGCGCGACCAGTTCCTCGACGCGATCGCACAACAGCGACGCGATGTGCGGGATCTCGGTGTCGATGTATCGGCGATTCGCGCCCATGAGCCGCGCCAGCGACACGGAAGGATCGTGAATGCGCACGTCGTAGCCTTTTCCGATCAGCCGTTCAACCAGCGTGACCATCGGGCTCTCGCGCAGGTCGTCGGTGCCCGACTTGAATGCCAGACCGACGATGCCGACGCGGCGTCGTCCTGCTCGCAAGACCGCCTCGATGCCGCGAAGCACTTGTTGTTCGTTCGCCGGCATGATCGCCGACAGGAGCGGCACGGGCAGGTCGTGGATTCGGGCCGCATTCGTCAACGCACGGACATCCTTCGGGAGACAGGAGCCGCCAAAAGCGAAGCCGGGCTTGAGGTACGCCTCGGAGACGTTCAGCTTTCGATCCACCCGGAAGATCCGCATCACCTCCTGGGCATCAGCCCCGAGCGCATCGCACAGATCCGCGACCTCGTTGGTGAAGCACACCTTCAGGGCGTGAAACGCATTGCAGACGTACTTCACCATCTCCGCCGTTCGCACGGTCGTCTGGACGAAGGGCGCGTCGATTCCCGCGTACAACGAGCGCAGCACGTCCGCGGTATGGGCGTCGGCACATCCGACGAGCACAAAGGGCGGATGCTCGAAGTCCTGCAGCGACGAGCCTTCGCGCATGAACTCCGGGTTGACAGCCACGGGGAACCGGGTGACCGCTTGTCCGATCTGCTCGCCCAAGACGGCGCCGAGCACCTGTTCAGTGGTACCTGGCAGTACCGTGCTGCGGAGCACGATGGTCAGCGCACGTTCGCGCCCCTGGAGACAACGACCGATGTCGGCGCCCACGCGCATGAGGCCGTCGAGATTCGGATGGCCTCGTCCTTCGTCCGGTGTGCCGACGCAGATGAGCGCAAGATCCGAATCGCGGAGGGCCTCGTCGGCCGACGTCGTCGCCGACAGCCGTCCGTCGGCCACCAGCCGGGCGAGCAACTCGCCCAGCCCCGGCTCGACGACTGGCGCAGTGCCCGAGTTGATCATCGTCACTTTCTCCGCCACGACGTCCACGCCGACGACCCGATGGCCGGCCCTGGCCAGGCAGGTCGCGGAGACACACCCGACGTATCCGAGCCCGAAGACACTGACATTCATTGGATCTCCCTAGACGGAGGGTGAGGGTTACGGCTTGCGGAGTTGGATGGTCGCGGTCGTCACGCTGACCGCGCCCCCTCTCTCGTCGACACCGGTGAATGTCGAGCGGGCGGTGTGGTCGGTCGGGTTACCGCTGCACCACCGGGCGTGCAGTGTCAACGTCCCCCGCGCGGGAACGACGATGCTGAGGCCGCTCAGATCGTTCACGACAAATCCGTCGAAGGAATCGACTCGGCCCGTGAACGTCACGCCGACGCCCGCGGTCTCTTCGAAGATCTGATCGTAGTACCAGGTGTGTTTCAGGTCGCTGCACTCTGGCGTGTCGGTGACTGGCGTGCCGCTGTAGGGAACCGGATTGGGGTTGATGTTCACGCGGACGCTTCCCCGGTTCGGCGGCGGCGCCGAATCGTTCGATGAAGGAGACAGCAAATTGCCGCACGCCGAGCTGATGACGGCAGGCAGACACAACCACGCCACGGACCAGAGCCGCGAGCGCTTCCACAACGCCCTGAACATACGAGCCTCCTATAAACCGAAATTCGGGTGACGAGCTGGCGGCGGCCGGTGGCGCCGCGCCTCACGAATGACGATGAAGCCGGGCGGATTCATTCCGTCTGACAGTCAGGACGCGACCCCGCTCGATCGAGCATGGTCGCTCCAGTGACAGATCAACTCGACGACCGGCGCGGCTCCGTGATTGCGCATGATGCACGAAGGCGTCTATGCACAGTGTTTCGAACTCGCTTGCCACATGAGTCCACGTGTAGCGGCTCTCGACGAGACGCCGTCCTGCGGTACCTAACGCCTCCCGCCGCCGCGGGTCTCGCAACAGCGACACCACAGCGCTCGCGAAGTCGGCCGGGCCGTCGGCGATGACCGCATCTCGTCCAGACGCAAGCCCGAGCCCTTCAGCGCCCACAGTCGTGGAGACCACGGCCTTTCCCAGTGACAGTGCTTCGAAAATCTTGAGACGCGTGCCACCACCCGCTCTCAGCGGCACCACATACACCGCAGCCTCTCTGACAAACGGGCGCACATCGTCGACGGTTCCGGTGATGAGCACGCCGCTGCGCTCGCCGGCCGCGCGCAGCCGATCGCTCGGGTTCCGACCGACGACGGCAAAAGACGCCTGCGGCACTTCAGATCGAATGCGGGGCAGGATGGCGTCGATGAAATACAGCACCGCGTCTTCGTTGGGATGCCAGTCCATCGACCCGGTGAAGACCAGCCGGGCCGGCAGCTGCGCCGTTCCGTCCGGCATGAAGTACGACGTATCCACGCCGGTGGAAATCGGAGAGACGCGCGCGCCGGGTGCCAGACTGGCCAGCCGATGCCGGTCCTGTTCGGAAACGGCGATCGTCAAATCCGAGCCGGCGCACGCCTCGGCCTCGCGGCGGCGGAGTTTCCGCCATTCGATCTCGAACAGCATGCGGCGCCACGGCTTCCGTTCCAGCTCGCTCAATCGTCTCCAGATCAGGTGTTCGACGTTGTGTTGGAACAGCACGACGGGGACTGCTCCGCCAAGCGGAACGTTCGCCACGGCGCACAGGAAATCGGCGATGCAGAGATCGACGGAATTCGCGGTCATCAGCCTGCGCACTTCATCCCGTACGGCGGGCACGCACCACTTCCAGAGATCCACTGGATAGGGCGAGAGCCACGATCGGGCCACGGCGGCCGGGAAGGTCGCGCTCTCTTTTTTCGGGACGACGTACGGAATCGACAAGACGCTGTTGCAGCTCGACAGATGGCGAGCAAGGCCCTTCGGGTCTTCGTCAGGCCCGTGGGTCGTGATGACGGTGACTCGATGCCGCCGGGAGAGCTCGCCGATGATCCGCAGGCTGCGGACACGGCCGCCGCTCGTCGATGGCCAGAGGCCGCCCATTTTCACCCAGAGGATTCGCATAGAAAGTCCTTGATGACTTCGCACGGATGGCCCGCAAGACATCGGCGGATGTCTCACCCTCGCAAAAGATTCGATGCCAGATTTCCAGGTTGATGAGCAGCCACAGCCGATCGTCGTGACGCGCGTGTCCGCCACGGTGCTCGTCGGCCAGCTGCCGCACGGTGTTCGGATTGAAGAACCCGCGAGATCGGGCACGCAACCCCAGAACGAGCTCTTCGACCACCGGCCAGAAGCTGCCGCGCAGCCAGCGGCCGACTGGCACGGGAAACCCCATCTTGCGGCGCGCGAGGATCGCCGGCGGCACCAGGTCCCGCACCGCGGCTCGAAGCACCGCCTTGGTTGTCCATCCCCGCAATTTCAACCGTCCTGGCATCGCGGCGACGTGCTCGACGAGACGGTCGTCGAGGAATGGCACTCGGCTTTCAATCGAAGAGGCCATGCTCATCTGGTCCTGCTTCATCAGCAGTTCCTGCAGGTAGGTTTGCAAATCCACGCGGCCCATGCGCTCGAGCATGGTTCCCACCCCTTCCTCGTAGCAGCGCGCCTGGACGACGTACGGGTCCAGCCCGCCTGAGGAGACATGGGACGCCAGGAGCCGGCGGCGAAAGGCCTCGGGGAAAACCGCGAAGTTCTCGAAAAACAGATTGCGATAACCCGGCTCGAGGGCGACAAAGGCTCGACGCGCGTAACGCGCGATGGACTCGGGGAGCGTCTCGACCAGATCCCGCACCCGCCGGCGCAGGCTCTGCGGCGCAATCGCCCAGTACGCACTCCCGAAACGCGCGTTCCACAACGTCACCCGGTAGCGGTTGTAGCCGAGGAACAGTTCATCAGCTCCTTCGCCCGTGAGAACGACTTTCACGTGCTCGCGAGCCAGGCGTGAGACGAAATACAGCGGGACACTGGACGGAAATGCAATCGGTTCGTCTTCGTGCCACACGAGATCGGGGAGCGCGTTGAAATACTGCTCGGGGGTCACGACGACGTCGCGGTGCTCGGCGCCGACGGACTTCGCCGCGAGGCGCGCGAACTCGAGCTCGTTGGCATCGCGGTCGAGAAACCCGACCGCAAAGGTACGAACCGGCTCTTTGATCGCTCGCGCAACCAGGGCTGCCAGCGCGCTCGAATCGAGACCGCCCGACAGGAACACGCCAAGCGGCACATCGCTCATCAGATGGCTGTGAACCGCCGCCTCGAGCCGATCCCGGAGCCCGTCGACTTCCGACTGCATGGTTCCCGCGGGCCGGCTGGCCGCGACCGACAGATGCCAATACCGGCGCGTGCCGATCCCTTCGGCCGGCGACCAGGAGAGGACGTGGGCCGGCAGCAGCTTTCGAATCCCGTTGAAGAACGTGTCCTCCGTCGAGACGAAGCGGGTGGCGAGGAACTCGGGAAGCACATGCTCGTTGAACGCTGGCCGGACCGAGCCTGCGGCAAGAACCGCCTTTATTTCCGACGCAAAAATCAGCTCGGTGTCGGTGCACGCGTAATAGAGCGGCTTGATGCCCAGCCGGTCGCGTGCCAGCAGCAGACGGCGATTCGATCGATCCCAGATGGCGAACGCGAACATGCCGAGCAGGCGCTTCACGGCGTTCGCTCCCTCTTCCTCGTAGGCGTGCAGGATGGTTTCGGTGTCGCACCGCGACCGATAGCGGTGACCGCTGGCCTCCAGTCCCGGCCGAAGCTGCGCGTGGTTGTAGATTTCGCCGTTGTGTACCACAAAGACGCTGCCGTCCTCGTTGCACATCGGTTGACGGCCAGCGTCAACATCCACGATCGCCAGACGGCGGTGCGCCAGCCCCACCGGACCGTCGACCATGAGTCCCTCGCCGTCGGGGCCGCGGTGGCTCAAGGCCTCCCGCATCCGCAGCAGACGCTGCTCCTCCACGCGTTGACGCGGATCGAATTTCAGGATGCCGGCAATGCCGCACATGGGTTCACTCTCGCGTCAGGAGGACGACACCATCGTTGACGCGCACGGTCTCGCCGGAGTCCTCGAGGACCAGGCCGACCGGCAGGTGGTTCTCGTCGTAGACGAGCCGCACTGGCGGCGGCGAGGTCAAGCCGTCCGCATCCGGCAACAGCAGGGTCAAGACGCGCCAGGGCGGCACGATCGTGGCCGAGTAGATCAGCATGGGGGCCGGTCGGCGTTCACCGTAGGTGGGAGCCACCCAACCGCGAATCGGCTGTTGCGCTCCCGATTCGAGTCTGGTCTGCACACGGGTGGCGGCCGACGTGAACGGCTTCACCCACAGCGCGCGACCCCGCGGCGTCTCGACGCGCGCCCAGCGGTCGGGGCCGAGCGCCACCGGCAGCGGCGCGAACTGGAACGTCAGATCGACCTGGTGCTTCGACGTTCCGACGAGATCGTCGACGAGAATCCAGTAGCGAGGCTTCACGAACAGAATGCGGCGTCGATGCACGATCGGATCGCCGTGGCGACTGAAGGCATCGTGCTCGGCATCCAGAAAGTCCAATTCGGGACTCGAGTGCCATTCACGCAGCCGCACTCGAGGGCGCTCGCGCCACCCGAAGGGTCCGGCCGGTTCGGACTGAGTCCGGCCGTCGATGGCTAACGTGCTGTGCGCCGCGGTGCTGCGAAAGAAGTCGCGCCACTCAGAATCCGTGGTGTAGCAGAAATTCCCGCCGTCAACGAGGCACGGTTCGCCGAAGATCGCGCACTGAACGCTCAGCAGATCCGCGTGTCCATGTCCGCTGCTCCCGGGGCAGCCCAATGGACCGATGTCGACAATCATCTGGCTGGCATCGTCACCCCATTGGTTCCGCATGATCGCGTAGCCGCCCTCGGGAAAGGCGCGAGAGGCCGGACCGGCAGGCGGCACGGGATGCAGCACGTCGAAAGCGCGAAGGCCGTCGAGCCCCATGAGCCACAGGATCTCCGGCGCGATCCCGTTCGCCGCCCAGGCGAAGTCGGATCGGTGGAACATCGCCGCCGCTGTTGCGAACGTGCCGGCCGCATCCTCCGGCCGGCGACGTGACAGCGGAAGCAGCGTGCCACCATCTACGTCTCCGATGGCGGGAATCGATCCATCCGGTTGGCGCACGGCGACAAGGAACTCGACCATCTGGCGAACGCAGTCGACCACGTGGCCGGGGACGCTGACGCCGTTGCGCGACGCCAGCAGCAGAAAGTGCAGATAGATGTCGACGGTGTATCGGTGATAACAGGTTGACTGCTCGAAATGGACGCCGTCGGAGGAGACCTGTCGCCGGCTCTCGGCAACGAGGATGCTCGCACCGAGCTCGCGCCAGCGCGGCGCGTCGTGGAATTCGGTGAATAGGGTGCCGGCGTAAAACAGGCCGAGCGCCTCTCCGGTCAGATGCGTGTTGGGGGAAAAGTAATAGGAGAGATAACGGCGCACGTGCGCCGCGTGCATCCCGATTGCCGAGATGACCTTCATCATCCACTCTCCCGACAGCCCGGGAAAGTCGCGGAGGAGGACCAGCGTCCAGCACCAGGAGATCAGCCGGTAGGCAACCTCGAGGCTGCTCGTCCAGTTGATGCCGGTTCCGGGCGGATTCGCCTCGAGCCACGCGTCAATCGATCCCATGCACGTCCGGGCCATCTGCTCGTCACCGGTCAGCGCCCAGGCTTGGGCCAGCGTGACGACCCATTGATGACGATTCAGTTCCCAGATGACTTTGCTGTCGCCCACGACCGCCGGATCGAGCGCGTCGATCCGGCTCCAGTGCAGGAGCGGTGATTGACGACCCCACACGGGATCGAGGTGCCAGTTGATCGGATCGCCAAACGACAGCATTCGGTATCCGAGCAGATCGAAGCGTCGACCGATCATGGTGTCGGTTGCGGAGCAAACGAGATCGACGCACTCGGCGGGCAGCCGATCGCGAAGGGCGGACAGGGCGTCCTGGTCCGATGCGCCGCCAAAGAAGCGACCGGGCAATATGTCGCGCGCGAGCCTGAAAGCCGCGCTTGCCGTCGCGATCGCCGGCGCGCGACCCTGAAGCCATACCGCGGGGTTGGGATAACGGCCGCGGGCCGCCACCCGTTCGATCAGCTTGGCCGTCTCCTGGCGTCCGCGGTACGCCACCTCGGCAAAGCTCATCTCTCGAATGCGGCCGAGCCGGGCGCCCCTGCCTCGATGTCGGGGCATCGACGCCTGGGCCACCGGGTCGACGTGCTCGTGCATCAAGG
>Ga0068863_100001942_pt1 | contig 20544 bp, 15 predicted proteins | sample KBSSwiS62_FD_66596 | JGI IMG/M metagenome (GOLD analysis project Ga0068863, IMG submission 66596) | Switchgrass rhizosphere microbial communities from Kellogg Biological Station, Michigan, USA - KBS Switchgrass S6-2 | ecosystem: Host-associated > Plants > Roots > Rhizosphere > Soil ...
CCGGTCAACCCGGAGCTGCGCGGGACCTTCCTTGCCCATGCGCTCGGCCTCCCCCGGGCCCGGCTGTGCCTCACCCGCCCGGAGTTCACCGACTCGGTCACGGCGCTCGACGTGCCGGACCTGGAGGTGGTCACCGTCGAGCGGGGCGCGGCGGAGGTGTCCGCCGAGCCGCCCGCCGAGATCGACTCGCTCCCCACGCCGGCGGATCCGGCCTGCGTGATCTACACGTCCGGGACGACGGGGCCCGCCAAGGGGGTCGTGATCCCCTGGGCGCAGCTGGCCTCCACGATCGGCCGGATCCCCCGGTCCCTGCTCGGCCCCGACGACGCGGTCTACTGCTGCCACCCGATGTTCCACGTCACGGGCCGCAGTCCCCTGCTGTCGATGGCGGACGTCGGTGGTCGTGTCGTGCTTCGGGAGCGCTTCTCCGCGAGCGCCTTCCTCGACGACGTGCGAAGGCACGGCTGCACCAGCACCACCCCCTTCGTCCCGATGCTCCTGGCCACGCCCGAGCGGCCGGACGACGCGGACAACCCGCTCCGGATGGTGCTCAGCGCAGCGGGCTCGCTCGCCCGGCGTTTCGAGCAGCGGTTCGGCCTTCGGGTCATCGAGTGCTACGGGAGCACCGAGGCGGGCTTCCCGCTGCTACAGCGCCGAGCCCCGGCCGACCCGTCGCGGCGCTGGATCGGCAGGCCGCGCCGAGGCTATGAGGCGCGCGTCGCCGATCCGGAGGGCCGCCCGACACCGGACGGTGAGATCGGCGAGCTCTGGGTGCGCGCGGGGGACCGCAGGCTGCTGCAGCTGGGCTACCTCCACGACCCGAAGGCCACGGCCGCGGCGTTCCACGGCGACTGGTACCGCACCGGCGACGCGGTGATCCGCGACCCGGGCGGCGCCTTCGTGTTCGTGGACCGGGTGCGGGACACGATCCGCCGACACGGCGAGAACATCTCCGCGTCCGCGCTCGAGGCGGTCGTCGACGTCGACCCGGCCGTCGCGGCCTGCGCGGTGCTGGGCAGGCCGGACCCTGTTGCAGGCCAGGAGGTCGTGCTCGTCGTGGTGCCGAACGACCCGGCAGCCTTCGCACCGGCGGAGCTCTGGACGCGGTTGGCCGAGCAGGTGCCGCGCTACATGCTCCCGGGCCGCGTCGTGTCCGTCGACAGTCTGCCCACCACCCCGACGAACAAGATCCGCAAGGTCGGTCTGCTCGACGGTCTCGACCTGGACGCCGCGTGGGGGCCGACGAAGCGCCACGTCGCCTGACTGTGAGGCGCTCCGCCCCGTGACGGACCCGCGTCCGGCCTCCGCGACCGCGTGGCAGGCCGCCCGGTGCCCGGCGCCGACCCGACGCCGGCTCGGGAAGGTGGTCGCGCACACGGCCGTGGGACAGCGACATCCACGCCCAGCGCCGGTGGAGAGGTCGGCTCGGCCGCCGGCCACGCGAATGGGCGCCGGGGGCTCGTCCGACCCCGGGTTCACCGGCCCCAGCGGCCCGCCGTGACGGCGCGAGCGTGCGCCCCGATGCCGCCCAGCTCGGTGCGCAACGCCTGGGCCCGCATCGTCCACAGGTGCAGGTCGTACTCCTCGGTGAAACCGATGGCCCCGCTGAGCTGGTGCAGGTCGACGGCGATGGTGCGGGCCGCCATCGTGGCGTAGGTGGCCGCGGTCGCCGCCGCGTCGTCGTCGCCGTGCCAGGCCGCCGACCGGGCGGCCCACCGCGTGCCCTCGACCCAGACATAGGCCTCCGCGAGCCGGTGCTGCAGCGCCTGCAGGGAGCCGAGCGGTCGCCCGAACTGGGTGCGCTGGGCCAGGTAGGACGTGGTCAGCTCGAGCCCCGCGGCGAGCAGGCCCGCGAGCTCGGCGGCGAGCGCGACCCGCCACCAGCGGGCGAGCTCGGCCCCGCGGCCGGGCAGCACCCGACCGCCGGTCAGGTCCAGCCGGGCGTAGGGCAGCACGTACCCGGTCGGCACCGGCTCGGCGCGCACGTCCGTCCCGTCGACGACCCGGACGTCCGGGCCGTCGAGCACGAGGATCGCGTCGGCGTCCCCGCCGAAGCGGACCGGGCCGGGCCGGGCGGCGTCGGCCAGCGCGATCCGGGCGGGCACCGGCTCCGCCAGCACCGCGGGGGCGACGAGGGCACGGGCGCCCACGTTCACCGCGGCCAGGGCGCGGGCGGCGTCCTCGGTGACCAGCGCGGCCTCCAGCGGGCCCGCCTCCGGGTCGGTGGCGACGTCGAGATAGCCGCCCTCGAGCAGGATCCGCAGCAGCTCGTCGTCGTGGCGGTCCCGCACCGCGCGGGCCCTGGCCGGTCCGGCGTGGCGGGCGAGCACGGCGCCGACGGCCTCGGTGAGGGCCCGCTGGTCGGGGGTGAGGTCGTAGTCCATGAATCCCTCGGGACACTAGGACCGCGGCAGGCCCAGGACCTGGGTCGCGATCAGGTTCAGCTGGATCTCGTAGCTGCCGCCCGCGATGCCCGCGGTGAGGGCCTGGCGGTAGGTGCTGTCCTCGAACGTCTCCGCCACCAGCGCCTCGGGTCCGAAGACGTCCAGGGCGAGCTCGGCGACGGCGCGCTCGGCGCGGACCATCGCGGCCCGCGCGGGGTAGGCGGTCGCGGTGCCGGCGACGTCCTTTGCACGCTCGTCCACGACGCGGTAGACCATCCAGCGCGACGCCTCGACCATCGCCCGCGCCTCGCCGAACCGGCGTGCGACGTCGTGGTCCTCGAGCAGACCCGCTTTCACGGCCCTCTCGGCGAGCAGGTCGAGGACCAGCGCGGCACGCTCCCAGCGGGCCGCGCCGACCCGCTCGAACTGCAGCGCCCGGCGCACGATCGGCCAGCCCTCGTTCTCCGGGCCGAGCCGGTTCGCCGTGGGCACGCGCACGTCGGTGAGGAACACCTCCGCGAACGCCCCCTCCCCCACGATGTCCGGGATGGTCCGGATCTCCACGCCGGGCGTGTCCACCGGCAGCAGCAGGATGCTGATGCCCTGCTGCTTGGCCACCGTCGGATCGGTGCGCACCAGCAGGAACAGCCACTCGGCCGACGGGGTGTGCGAGGTCCAGATCTTCTGCCCGTTGACGACGTACTCGCCGTCGTCGACCTCGCCCTCGCGGACCGCGCGGGTGCGCAGTGAGGCCAGGTCCGACCCGGCCTCGGGCTCGGAGAAGCCCTGGCACCAGAACGCCTGCCCCTTCGAGATCCGGGTCAGGTGCTCGCGTTTCTGCTCCTCGGTCCCGGCCATCATGATCGCCGGACCGACCCAGTTCACGCTCATGTACTGCGACCCGCGCGGTTCACCGACCGACCACATCTCCTCGGAGAGGATCACCCCCTCCCAGGCCGACTGATCCAGGCCGCCGTACTCGCGCGGCCAGGCCGGGGTCAGCCACCCGCGCTTGGCGAGCTTGGCGGTGAAGTCGACGACCCGGGCCTTCTCCGCCGCGGTGATCACCCGCCGATGCACGGGCTCGTCTCGCCACCCGGGCACCTCGTGGTCGATGAACTGACGGAGCTCGTTCCGGTAGGCGACGTTGCTCTCGGACCAACCGAACTCCACGGTGTTGCCTCCTCGCCCGGATGCTTCATAGAGTATTCGTTTATCCGCGATCGACAAGCCCCGGGGGGCGACCCGCTCGACCACCTCCGCCGCGACCTCGCAGGACGGGTGGCTGCGGACCGGCGACCTCGGCGTGGTCGACGTCGACGCGCCGGGCCGCCGCGTCCTGACCCGACCCCACCGTGGGCGGCCCCCGGAGCACACCGGGGACGCGCCCACGCGCCGGAGCGGGATCAGAGCGCGGACTTCTCCAGGATGTGCACGCCGCACGCGGAGCCGAGACCGATGACGTGGGCCAGCCCGACCCTGGCCCCGGCGATCTGCCGCGGACCCGCCTCGCCGCGGAGGTGCTGGGCGATCTCGTAGACGTTCGCGATGCCCGTCGCGGACACCGGATGACCCTTGGACTCCAGGCCCCCGGAGACGTTGACCGGCGTCGTGCCGTCCCGCCACGTCGCGCCGGACTTGAAGAAGTCCACCGCGCCGCCGGGCTCGCACAGCTGGAGGTTGTCGTAGTGCACCAGCTCGGCGGTGGCGAAGCAGTCGTGCAGCTCGACCAGGTCCAGGTCCTCCGGACCGATTCCGGCCTGCTCGTAGGCCTGGGTCGAGGCCGCTCGGGTCAGCGTGTTGACATCCGGCAGGACCTGGCACGCCTCCTGGTACGGGTCGCTGGTCAGCACCGAGGCGCTGACCTTGACCGCGCGGCGCTGCTGCTCGAGCGACAGCGTGCGCAGCGTGGTCTCGCCGACCAGGACCGCGGCCGCTGCGCCGTCGCAGTTGGCCGAGCACATCGACCGCGTGTTCGGGTACGCGATCATGACGTCGTTCATGATCTCGTCGAGGGTGAACCGCTTCTGGTAGGCGGCCTTCGGGTTCAGCGTCGAATGGGCGTGGTTCTTCTCGGCGATCCCGGCGAACAGCGCGAAGTCCGCACCTCCGTAGCGGTGCCCGTACTCCATCCCGATCTGGGCGAACACGCCGGGCATCGTCTCGGTGCCGATCCGCCCGTCGAGCGGTGCCACGGCGCCGTAGCGGCCGTCCCGGACCCACTGCCCGCCCTCCTCCTTGCGCTCGCTGCCGGTCAGCAGGCCCGCACCGGAGAGCTTCTCGACGCCGACGGCGAGGCCCATGTCGGCCTCCCCCGCCTTGATCGCCATGCCGACCACGCGGAGCGCGGTGGCGCCGGTCGCGCAGGCGTTGCCGACGTTGAACACCGGCACCCCGGTCTGGCCGATCTGCTTCTGCAGCAGCTGACCGAACCCGTTGGTGCCCAACAGGTTGCCCGCGCCGATCACGCCGATGTCGCGGATCGTGACGCCCGCGTCCCGCAACGCCCCGATCGCGGCCTCGGCCCCCAGGTCGAGGGTGTCCTTGTCCTTGTGCTTGCCGAACTTCGTCATCTCGATCCCGAGGATCCAGACGTTCTCCGCCATCGGTCGTCTCCTCTACTCGGCAGGCTCGAAGCCGTAGCCGACGGCCTCCAGGCCGTCGGCGTCCGTCCCGACCGGCACCGTGGTCAGCCGGACCTTCATCCCCAGCCGCAGGTGCTCGGGGTCCGGTGGGACGTTGACGATGTTGGACCGCACGCTCGTGCCGTCGCAGTCGACCACGCCCGCCACGAACGGCACCGGCACGCCCTCGGCGGCGAAATGCACGATCGTGAAGCTACGCAGGACGCCGGTGCCGGCGATCGGAACGGCCCGGAACTCCGACGCACGCCCGCAGCTCGCGCACGCGCTGCGCCGGTCGAAGAAGCGGGCCCCACATTCCGTACACTCGTTCGCGACAAGGTGAGGTTCCTCGTCCAGTACGAGGTAGTCCACCAGAGAGATGCGCTCCACGACGCTCCTTTGCGCTCGGTCAAAAGGCCACTCTGTGGCCTGGTCCGAGACTACGACGCGACGGCGGGGTAGGGGACCCGGCGTGGCCCACATCGCGGTCGTCCGCGTTCCGAAGTCCGCAAGACCGGGCTGCACTCTGCGGTTCGCCGCTGCCACCGCGGCCCCACTCGCCCGAGGGCCGAGCGGGGCCGAGCGGCTCAGCGCGGGGGCATCGCGGGGTCACGCGGCAGGCCCAGGACCTGCTCGGCGATGGTGTTGCGCTGGATCTCCGAGGTGCCCGCACCGATCGTCGAGGCCCGGGTGGCGAGGAAGCCGCGCGTCCACCGGCCGCGCTGGACCGCACCCGGGTCGTCCGCGAGCAGCAGCGCCTCGGGACCGAGCAGGTCCACCGCGAACTCGTGCAGGTCCTGCTCGAAGAGCGTGATGAACAGCCGCGAGGTCGACGACCCCGGCCCCGGCTCACCCCGTTCGACGATGTCGGAGATCGTGCGCATCGCCGAGTAGCGCATGATCCGCACCCGGATCTCGAAGTCCGCCAGTCGGTCGCGCACCAGCGGGTCCGCCGCGGCCCCACGCCCCCGGGCCAGCGCCACCAGCTCGTCGAGCACCCGGCGGTAGGTCGCCGCCTGCTTCATCGCCCCGGCCGCCCGCTCGTGGCCGAGCGAGGTGCGCACCAGCCGCCAGCCGTCGTTCTCCTCGCCGATCCGGTCCGCCACGGGGACCCGCACGTCGTCGAAGAAGATCTCCGAGAACTTGGTACCCCCGGTGATGTCGCGCAGCGGCCGGACGGTCACCCCGGGGGCGTGCGCGTCGATGACCAGGTAGGTGATGCCCTTCTGGCGCGACTCGGGCGGACCGGTGCGGACCAGCGTGTACAGCACGTCCGCCGTGTGGGCGTCGGTGTTCCACACCTTCTGCCCGTTGACGACATAGTCGTCCCCGTCACGCTTGGCGGTGGTGCGCAGCGCGGGCAGGTCCGAGCCGGCGTCGGGCTCGGAGTAGCCCTGCGCCCACACCTTGTCCCCGCGCAGCATCGGCCCCAGCCACCGGGTGCGCTGTTCCGGCGTGCCGTACTTGATGATCGTCGGTCCGGCGATGCCGACGCCGGTGCCCAGCGGCCCCGGCACCCGGGCGCGGCTGTACTCCTCCTGGTAGATGACCTGACGCGCGAACGGCAGGTCCATCCCGCCGTACTCGCGCGGCCAGCTCGGCCCGGCGAACCCGCCGTCGTAGACGGTCGCGAGCCACGCCTGCTGCCACGCCAGGCGCTCCGCGGCGCCGCGCGGGGGCTTGCCGGGATGGTGCTCGGTGAGGAACGCGCGGAGCCGGGCGCGGAACTCCTCGTCGGTCTCGGTGCTGGTGTCGGGGGCGGCGGCCAGTGTCATGCTCTACTCCTCAGATCCCGACCAGATCGGCCAGCCGGGCGCGGTGTGCACTCGGGGCGCCGAACAACAGCTCCGAGGACTTGGCCCGCTTCAGGTACAGGTGCGAGTCGTGCTCCCAGGTGAAACCGATCCCGCCGTGGATCTGGATCGTCTCCTTGGCCGCGTGCACGGCCGTCTCCGCGGCCCAGGCCCCACACACTGCGGCCGCGGCGGACAGCTCGGTCGGATCCGCCTGCGGGTCGGCGGCCAGCCCGGCCGCGTGGTAGAGCGCCGACCGGGCCGCCTCCAGCTCCAGCAGCAGATCGGCGCACTTGTGCTTGATGGCCTGGAACGAGCCGATCGGACGGCCGAACTGCACCCGCACCTTCGCGTACTCCACGCTCATGTCCAGACACGCCTGAGCCGCACCGACCTGCTCGGCCGCGACCGCGATCACGGCCAGGTCGAGCAGCGCGCGCAGGTGCCCCTCGGGCGCCTCGACCCGGCGCGCGGGCACCGCCACGAGCTCGACGCGCGTCAGCCGCCGGGTGGGGTCCAGCACCTCCAGCCGGGTGCGGGTCAACCCCGCCACCGGCTCCCGCGCGTCCACCGCGTAGAGCGCGGCGGACCCCTCGGCGGAGCGCGCGGCCACGAGCAGCAGGTCCGCGCCCTCGCCGTCGATCACGAACGACTTCGTGCCGGTGAGCATGACCCCTTCGCCTGCCGGCTCGGCCCCGGTTCGCAGGGAGCTCAGGTCCCACCGCCCGCCCTCCTCGGCCACGGCGAGCGCCGCGGTGACCGAGCCGTCGACGATGCCGGGCAGCCACTGCTGCTGCAGGGCCCCGTCCCGGCTCGTGGCCACGGCTCGGCCCGCCAGCGCGACGGTGGCCAGGAACGGCTCCGGGCTCAGGCCCCGGCCCAGCTCCTCCAGCACGATGCCGAGCTCGACGGCGCCGAAACCCAGCCCGCCGTACTCCTCGGGTAGCGCGATGCCCTGCAGCCCCAGCTGCGCGGCCATCTGCGCCCAGACGGCCGGGTCGTGGCCCGCCTCGGTCTGCACGGCCTTGCGCACTGCGTCGACCGGGGCCTTGTCGGCGAGGAAGCGACGCACCGAGGCGCGCAGCTCCTCCTGCTCCTCGGTGAACGTGAGGGTCACCCTGCACTCCTTCACGGGTCGCGGCCGGTGGGACAGCGGGGTCCGCCTGCCGACGATGGGTATTCCTACTGTCTGTGGCTCGGGTGCGGGCGCGGGCCCGACCCGGTCCGGAGACGGCGCCCATCACGACGCGCTCCGGCTGGTGAGGCGGCCGCATCCCCGGGTCGCCTCATCGAATAGGTATACTGTACTAACGGCCTCCGGTCTCGTCATCCTGTCCGGATGTGAGCTTCACGGGCGCCCCCGACCGCGCTGCGGCCGCTTCCGGCTCACCTCATTCTGAGTATCCTGATCTCAGGCCCGGCCGTCGACGGCCCGGCTCTCGCTCGACCCACGGAGGTTCGATGCATCTCGGTGAGCTCGCCACGCGCCATCCCGCCAAGCCCGCCGTGGTGCTCCCGGACGGGCGCACCCTGACCTACGCCGAGCTGGACCGGCGGAGCAGGCAGGTCGCCGCGCTGCTGCGGGCTCACGGCATCGGGGTCAAGGACCACATCGCCCTGCTCATGGACAACAGCGTCGAGTTCCTCGTCGTCGCGTTCGGCGCCCAGCGCGCCGGGGTCTACTGGACGCCGGTCAACTGGCACCTCACCGCGGACGAGGCCGCCTACGTGGTGCGAGACTGCGGGGCCCGCGCGGTGTTCGCGTCGCCCCGGGTGGCGGAGCTCGCGGGCCGCATCGTCGCCGAGAACCCCGCGGTGCAGGTCGCCGCCGTCGCCGGACCCGCCGCCCACGGCCTGGAGGCACTCGACGCGCTGCTCGCCGAGGTGGACCCCGACGACGGCGCCGAGGAGGTCGAGGGCACGTACTTCTTCTACTCCTCGGGCACGACGGGGCTCCCCAAGGGCATCCTGCCCGACCACGCCTTCCCGCCCTTCGGGGCCGGGCTGCGGCTCGACCACACGATGGCGGGCAAGTTCGGCTTCGGACCCGACGCCGTCTACCTCTGTCCGGCGCCGCTGTACCATTCGGCCCCGTCGGGGTGGTCGCTCGGCACGATCCGCAACGGTGGCACGGTGGTTCTGCTCGAGCGTTTCGACGCCGCCGAGGCCCTGCGGCTCATCGAGGAGCACCGCGTCACCCACGTCCAGTTCGTGCCCACGCACTTCGTCCGGATGCTGAAGCTGCCCGAGGAGATGCGACGCCGCGCCGACCTGTCGTCCCTGCAGGTGGTGGTGCACGCCGCCGCGCCGTGCCCGGTGGACGTCAAGCAGGCCATGATCGACTGGCTGGGGCCCGTGATCGTCGAGTTCTACGCGGGCAGCGAGGGCGTCGGCATGACCTTCGTGACCGCCGAGGAGTGGCTGGCCCGGCCCGGCACCGTCGGCAGGGCCATCATCGGCCAGGTGCACGTCACCGACGACGAGGGCCGCGAGCTGCCCCCGGGCGAGGTCGGCACGATCTGGTTCTCCGGCGGTGCCCCCTTCGCCTACCACAACGACCCGGCGAAGACCGCCCGTGCGCACGACGCCCGGGGCTGGGCGACGTTGGGCGACCTGGGGTATCTCGACGACGAGGGCTACCTGTTCCTCGCCGACCGGCGGACCGACCTCGTGATCAGCGGCGGCGTGAACATCTACCCGGCCGAGATCGAGGACGCCCTGGTCATGCACCCGGACGTCGCCGACGTGGCCGTCATCGGCGTGCCCGACCCCGAGATGGGCCAGTCGGTCCGGGCCGTGGTGCAGCCCGCCCCGGGCGTCGAGGGCACCCCCGAGCTGGCGGACGAGCTGGTCCGGCACTGCCGCACACGGCTCGCCGGGTTCAAGGTGCCCCGGTCGGTCGTGTTCACCGCGGAGCTCCCACGGCTGCCGAGCGGCAAGCTCCTGCGCCGCCGGGTGCGGGAGCAGCAGGAAGCCGCGGGCGTCTAGGAGGGCGCCCTTCGTTCGGGCGACCGCCGTCGACGGTCCGGCCCACCGCCGGAGGAGGCGGGCGGGCCGGACCGCGAGACGTCCTGGGCGGTGATGGCCTCAGTTCCTGATGGCCTCGCGCGGCAGCCCGAGGATGCGCTCCGCGATCACGTTCCGGGACACCTCCGACGTTCCACCCGCGATCGTGGCCGCGCGCGAGAACAGGAACCGCAGCAGCAGCTCGGGCTCGCCGCCCGTGACACCGGCGACGCCCGCGATCCGCAGCCCGAGCTCCGAGAGCCGCTGGTTGAGCTCGGCCCCGACGAGCTTCGAGACGTTGCCCTCGACCGAGGGGGCCGCGCCCAGCACCGCGCGCTCGACCGTCCGCACGGTGAGCTGGGCGGCGGCGCCGTAGTCGGCGATCAGCGCACCCACCTCGCGCCGCAGCGCGGCGTCCCCGGGGGCCCGCCGGTCGATCACCGCGAGCAGGTCGGTCGGGCCGATGCCCTGCGGCTTCGATCCGCCGATGCTCACCCGCTCGTTGGCCAGGGTCGCGCGGGCGACGGCCCAGCCCTCGCCGGGCGCACCGACCACGTCGGCGTCCGGGACGAAGACGTCGTCGAAGAAGATCTCGTTGAACAGCGCGTCCCCGGTGATCTCCCGCAGCGGGCGCACGGTGACGCCGGGGGCGGTCAGGTCGATGACCATCGCGGTGATGCCCTTGTGCTTCGACGCGTCCGGGTTCGTCCGGACGGTCGCCAGGCCGCGCTGGGAGTTGTGCGCGTTGGAGGTCCAGACCTTCTGGCCCGTGACCCGCCAGCCGCCCTCGACCTTGACCCCGCGGGTGCTGACCGCCGCCGCGTCGGAGCCCGCACCGGGCTCGCTGAACAGCTGGCACCAGGTCTGCTCACCGCGCAGGCCGGGCGCGATCCAGCGCTCGATCTGCTCGGGGCTGCCCGTCTGCAGCAGCGTCAGCAGCACCCAGCCGCCGATGCCCAGGTCCGGCAGCTCCAGGCCGCGGAACTCCTCCTCGATGACGAGCTGCTCGACCGGCCCGGCCGCGCGGCCGAACGGGGGATCCCAGTGCGGCATCTGGTAGCCCGACTCGACGAGCAGGGCCCGACGCCGGTCCTGCGGCGCCGCCTCGTACCGGGCGCGGAACTCGCGCGCCGCCGCACGGTAGCCCTCGGCGGACTCGGGCAGGGTGACCGCGGACCCGCGCTCGACCCCCTGGCCGGACAGCGCGGCGACGTCGTCGCGCGCCGCGTCCACGCCACCGGCGAAGGCGGCCAGCGTAACCGACCGACGCAGGTGCAGGTGGGCGTCGTGCTCCCAGGTGAACCCGATGCCGCCGTGGACCTGGATGCTCATCCGCGCGTTGCGCAGGTAGGAGTCGAGCGCGGTGGCGGCGGCCGTCGCGGCGGCGAGGTCCGCCTCGCCACCCGCCGTGCCGTCCACCGTGGCGTCCACCTCGGCCCGGGCGGCGTCCCAGGCCGCCGCCACGGCGAGCTCGCTGCGGACCAGCATGTCCGCCAGGTGGTGCTTGATCGCCTGGAAGCTGCCGATCGTCCGGCCGAACTGCTCCCGGACCTTCGCGTACTCCAGCGCGGCGTCCAGGGTGGCGCGGGCACCACCCGCCGCCTGCGCGGCGGCGGCAACGCGCAGCAGCCGGGTCAGCGCCGGACCGGCCCCCGGGATCACCTCCCCCGCGTCCCCGGGGGTCACCACACCCGCGCCGAGCCCGGGGTCGGCCGCCTCGACCGGACCGACCTCGGCGGTGCGGTACACCGTGACGTCCTCGCCGGTGCGCACGAGGTGGATCCCGGCCCACACCGCGCCCAACCCCACCCCCGGCTCGAGCGCGACCGACGCCGCGGTCCCGCCGACCAGACCGGGCAACAGCTGCGCGCGCTGCTCGGCCGAGCCCCGCTCCGCGATCAGCGCCGAGGCCACGACGGTGGGCAGCAGCGGGCCCGCCGCCACCTCCCTGCCCAGGCCCTCCAGGACGATCGCCAGCTCGGGGAGCCCGTACCCGGAACCGCCGAACTCCTCGGCGACGTGCAGGCCGGTCCAGCCCTGGGCGACGACCTGCTTCCACAGCTCGTCCGGCTCGTCGCCAGGGCGGGCGGGCCGCTCGAGCACCGCCCGGTCCGCGGCGCGCACGCCCTTCTCCGTCGCGAACTCCCGGACGACGTCGGCGAGTGCGACGTGCTCCTCGGTGATTGCCAGCGCCATGAGATCCCTTCCCCGGGCGGCCGCTCGTGCGCGCCCGCCGTGTTCCGCACAACCCGGCCGTCGTGGGTGGGCGCGTCTGCCGCGCCCGGGCCGGGCTCCTGCTCCCGAGAGAAAAGTATCAGTAATGCGGTGCGAAGCGGAGCGCCGATCGCGCCGGCGCACCGCCCGTCCCGGCACTACCCCGCGGGCCGCGAGCGGGACCGACGAGGGCGGACGACGGAGCGCCCACCGGTTGATCATCGTCGCAACGAGCCGGAGATCCCGGGCGGCCCGGGCTGGGCGGGGTCGCCATGTCCGCCACCCCGCCGTTCGATCCCCTGGTCGTCACCCGTCCCGCGATTGCCGATTATTCAGGTCACCGAATACCATGCGCGCCATGGATGGACGCCCCGTGGGACATCGGCCCGAGACCGGCCGGTCGGACTGGACCGAGCAGGACCTGTTGACGAAGGACGAGGCGCTGCCGCGCCTCGAGGAGGCCATCGTCGAGGTGGAGGCCGACTACGACGCGGAGCGGGACGAGCAGGCCCGCGCGGCCATCAAGGACCGTCTGGAGGCGATGCGGGCCGCCCGCGACCGCCTGCAGACGCAGAGCGGCTGAGTCGGCCTTCGCCGGGTGCGACGCCTGGCGCCGCGTGACATCGTCGCGTCGTCCCGGCTCACCCCCGCGGTGGCGCCCCCGCGAGCCGGGCGGCGAGCGGACCGAGGACCTCGGCGAGGTCCGCGGGCCTGCTGAGCATCGGCGAGTGCGAGCCCGGCAGTTCGACCGGCTCACGGCCGCTGCGGGCCACCGCCTCCTTGCGACCCCACGCGGGGTCGACGAGCCGGTCGTCGGAGCAGATCACGTACCCGCCCGGGATCGCGGGCCAGCCGCCGGGCGGCAGCGTCTCGGTCAGCGGTCCGCTCGCCTGCGGACGCAGGTTGCGCACGGCCTCGGCCGCCACCTCCTCGGTGCAGTCCGGGTAGAAGAGCTCGAGAGCCACGTCCGCGGGGAGCAGCAGCCGCTGCCGCTCGTCGAAACGCGCCCGGTCGTAGGGGAACCGGATGAAGCCCTCGGCCGCGTTGCGCTCGGCCACCGACGTGCCCTCCCGGGGCACCACGGCGCACAGGAAGATCATCGCGCTCGCCGAGGTGGCGGCCGCCGCCTGCGGCAGGACCGTGCCGCCGAGCGAGTGCGCCACCAGGACCGGTTGCGTGACGCCCGCGGCGTCGACCTCTCTGGCCACCACCTCGACGCAGCGGGCCACGGTGAGGGCGGGATCGTCGAAGGGGAGGTCGGGCGCGAGCACGCGGTGGCCGCGCCGCTCGAGCTCGGGCCGCAGCAGCGTCCAGGTCCAGGCGGTGTGGGCACCGCCGTGTAGCAGGACGAATGTGCTCATGCGCTCTCGGCTCCGTCGCCTCGGTCCGGCGCACCGCCGGCGCCGGGTCACACTGGTCATCCGATGAGGATGCTGATCCAGGTCCGGTGATCCGTCAAGCCGCTCCCCACACCGACATCAGCCCTCGATGCGACCGCAGGCGACGGAGTACTGTCCGACGGAGACCGTCGTTGAGTACACGAAATAGGCAGAGCTGCCGAGGGAGTGACCGATGGACCTGGGTCTTTCAGGAGCGACCGCGATCGTCTGCGGGGGCACGCAGGGCATGGGCCGGGCCACCGCCCGGTGCCTCGCCGAGGACAGCGCCAGGGTCGCGGTCCTGGGCCGGGACCGCGGCAGGCTGGACGAGACGGTGAAGGACCTGCTCGCCGCGGGCGCCGCGGACGCGGTCGGGCTCAGCGCCGACCTGTCCGACCCCACGGCCGTCGACGCCGCCTTCGCCGAGCTGGGCGAGCGGTGGGGGGCGCTCAACATCCTGGTCAACGCGGCCGGACCCGCCCAGGGCCACGCCGCCTTCGAGGAGTGGTCGGACGCCGACTGGGCCGCGGCCTTCGACGGCCTCGCGCTCGGCTACGTGCGAACCACCCGCGCGGCGCTACCGCTGCTGCGGGCGGCCGAGTGGGCCCGCATCGTCAACATCTCGGCACACTCGACGAAGCGGCAGACCGTGCGGATCGCGCCCTACACCGCGGCGAAGGCGGCGGTCACCAGCCTGACCAAGAACCTGGCCAAGTCCCTGGCTCCCGAGGGCATCCTGGTCAACACCGTCTCGCCGGGCACGATCATGTCCGAGCAGATCGTGGACGGGATGCGCGAACGGCTCGCCGCCCAGGGTCGGGACTCGTCCGACCCGAAGGACGTCATGGCCTTCATCACCGAGGTCCACGACGTCCCCGCCCAGCTCGGTCGCGCCGGACTGCCTGACGAGGTCGGCATCGTCGTCGCCCTGCTCGCCTCGCGACGCAACGGCTACACCACCGGCGCGGACGTGAACGTCGACGGCGGCTCGGACTTCTGCTGACGCCACGACGGCCGGGCGCCGCCGCGGCGGCGCCCCTGGCGAGCCCCGGAGGCGGACGGGCAGCCTCCCGACACCCCGATGACGAGGTCGCGGTGCCCTCGGTGGACGCCGCAGAGAGGTGGTAGTGGATGTACGACGTGATGGAGGGTGTGCGGGTCATCGAGGTGGCCGAGCACACTTTCGTCCCGGCGGCGGGGATGATCCTGGCCGACTGGGGCGCGGACGTGGTCAAGATCGAACGGGCCGCGCACGGCGGCGACGCGTCGCGGACGATGCGGGTGATCCAGCGCCCGGGCCTGGGGGCAAACCCGTTCTTCGAGGCTGCCAACCGCGGCAAGCGGGACCTGGCCCTGGACCTGCGGTCCACCGAGGGACAGGAGTACCTGCACCGGCTGGTGGCGGACGCCGACGTGTTCCTCACCAACATGCGGCCCGAGGTGCGCACGCGGCTGCGCTTCGACGCCCCGACCCTGCAGAAGATCAACCCGCGGCTGGTCTACGCCTCCGGCGGCGGGTACGGGCCCGAGGGTCCGCTGGCGGACGCCCGTGGGTTCGACTACCCGTCGTCGTGGTGCCGGTCCGGGTCGTCGTACATGCAGACGCCGGCGACCGGTGGCCCGCCGCCCCTCCAGCCCGGGTCGGTCGGCGACCTGACCGGTGGCGCGACCCTCGCCGGGGCGATCGCGGCGGCACTGTTCCGGCGCGAGCGCACCGGTCGGGGCACGGTCGTGGACCACGCCCTGTACCTCATGGGCACCTACATCATGAGCCAGTCGCTGATCAGCGCGAGCCTCGGTCTGGCCCCGCAGCCGGCCCGGTTCCCCCGCGAGGAGGCGCCGGACCCGCTCAACAACCTCTACCGCACCGCCGACGGGCGGTGGATCGTGCTCTGCCTGCTCTACGACGAGTGGTGGCCGGACCTGGCCCGCACCCTTGGGCACGAGGAGTGGCAGGCCGACCCCCGGTTCGCGACCGTCGACGACCGCCTCGCCCACCACGTCGAGCTGATCGCCGAGCTCGACGCGGTCTTCGCCCGGCACACCCTCGCGGAGTGGGAGGGCACGCTCGCGACGCTCGAGGGTGTCTGGGCCCCGCTCAAGAGCCCCGCCGAGGTCATCGAGGACGAGCAGGCGCTGGTGAACGGTTTCGTCACCCCGGTAACCCTGCCGGACGGCAGCACCTACCTGACGGGCGCGTCGCCGGCCCGGTTCGACGAGCGGCCGATCGGCGCGCTGCGCAGCGCGCCCGCACACGGGGCGCACACCGACGAGCTGATGCGCGAGCTGGGCCTGACCCCCGAGCAGGTCCAGGGCCTGCGGGCCCGCGGGGTCGTCGCATGACCGCACCCCAGCCCCTCCCCCAGCCGAATCGCAAGGATGACCGTGGACTGGAACTAGCCTCAGGCTTTCACGCCGTTGATCGTCGAGGGGCGTGTCGGAAATAGGAAAGTGCTCCTGAACTGGGAGAATCGGGTTTGTCGAAGACCTGATCCATCCGAGCCAAGGAGCACCTTCATGGTGCAGAGTACCGGTGTCTACCCGTCTGCCCGTGTTGATGCTGCCGGGCGGGGTGTCGTGTCGTCGGCGGGTGGGGTGCTGCTGACCGAGACGGTCCGGATCTGCGGGCTGGGTCGGGTGCTGTCGCAGGAGCTGTCGCCGTGGCGGTCGTCGGCCGCGACGCATGACCCGGCGAAGGTGCTGACCGACCTGGCGATCGCGTTGGCGCTGGGTGGGGGCTGCCTCGCGGATGTCGCGCTGCTACGCGCCGAGCCGTCCGTGTTCGGCCCGGTGGCCTCGGATCCGACGGTGTCGCGGACGGTCGACCGGCTCGCCGCCGACGCGGGAAAGGTCCTGGCCGCCGTCGCCCGAGCGACCGCCGCCCCGCGGAGCCGAGTGTGGTCGATGGCCAGGAAGCAGGCTCCGGACGAGGCGGTGTCGGTGGACGATCCGCTGGTCATCTTCGAGGACGAAGCCGGCCAGACCCTGCGACCTCCGCGTGCGCGGACCTGGGGACACCGCGGCCAGACCCCGCTGGTGCGGGTCTGCGGCAAGGGCTCGGGACGGGTCTCGATGGCCGCGCTCGTCTGTTACCGCCTCGGCTGCCGGCCCCGGCTGTTCTACCAGCTCGTTGCCCACCACGGCCGCAAGGGCGAACGGCGCAGCATGTCCGAGACCGACTGCGCCACCCTGCTGACCAGGGCCCACCAGCAGCTACGCGCCCCGCTGATCCTGGTCTGGGACAACCTCAACACCCACCACAGCGCCGCGATGACCACGTTCCTCGACGCGCACACCGACTGGCTGACCGTCGTGCGCCTGCCGCCCCCGACCTCAACCCGACCGAGGGGGTGTGGTCCCACCTCAAGCGCGACCTGGGCAACCTCGTCCGCCGCACCGTCGACCAGCTCGCCGCCACCTGCAGAACCCAGCTCAAGAGGATGCAGTACCGCCCCGACCTCATCACCGGCTTCCTCAGCCAGACCGGCCTCAGCCTCGAACCTCAACCCCCATAACCCCAGCCATTCAATCTCTGTATCTGGAATCATGCATCTACCCGAACCCCCTTCCCGTCAACTACTGTCGCAAGAAGAGATCACATGGCGACCAGCAAGACAGCGGCAGCCGCTGTCGGGCTGTAGATTGGCGGGGAGCGGCGCACCCAAGGCTCCGGCGGAACCCGTGATCACATCAACCCGTCCCGTCATCGGGGATCGGTCATGGGTCCCCGGATCGACTGTCGAAGGATGAGTGACGAAATCACCGGGAAGAAGGAACTGGCGTCCAGCGACGCGGCCCGCGGAGCGTCAGCGCGTACCGCATTGACGCGCGAGCCGCGTTGGGAGCTCAACGCGAAAGCGTTGCAGACCCGGCAACTCATCCTCGACCAGGCTCGAACACTGTTTCTCGAACGCGGCTATGCGGGCACTAGGATCGAACACATCACGACCGCATGTGGGTTGTCTCGCGGAGCCTTCTACGCCTACTTCGCGTCGAAGCTCGAGGTTTTCGAGGCGCTCGGAACATCGACTTACAAGAGCCAGCTGGCGGTGATCGCACGGCTTGGTGAGCTGCCGAAGCCGTGTGTGTTGTCCGATGTACGGGCCTGGGTCACGGAGTACTTCGAATTCATGGCCGAACACGGCGCCTTCATGTTGTCCTCGGTGCAAGGAGGCCCGCAGGACCCTGAATTCAGGGTCCGTGTGCGCGTGCTTACCGTGAGGACCGCACTGCGCTTCGGTCGACTGATCATGGAACATTCCGGTCGCGCGGAGGGCGCAGACGCGGCGCTTGGTGTGGTGGCGATGTCCGCACTGGAACGGTCCTGGTTCTACGTGTATGGAACGCCGCTGAGTTTGAAACCGAATGAAGTGATGGATGCGATCGCCGAGACATTGCACGGCCTCCTGCTACCCGTCCGCTCCGACACCGCAGCCGACGCTTCCACGGTCGCAAAGGATTAGTACCGCAACGTCACTCGCGGGAATCCGGTCTGGTAGATCTGCCGGGTGGTAACTGTTCAGCTCGGGTGGTAGGCGCTGCGCTGGGCGCTTATCCGCATCAGGGGCAGGCAGGAGTGCCCCGTGCGCGATGCGCGCGGGGTTCGTTTGACGGTATGGCAGGCTGGCCGCGTGAGCCGGGTTCAGCAGCGGGCGGTAGCCAGGGGCCGGTGGTGAACAGTCGTTCGAGAACGTCAAGGGTGTCGAGGCCCCACTTGGTCGCGGTCGACAGGTAGGTCTGCACGACCGCGAAGTCGACGAGGCCGGCCAAGGTCCGCCAGCAACCACCGGAGGTCCGTTGCTGGACCTTGACGGGCCTGACGTCCCTAACTGCTTGACTGTTCGAGAAGGCACGGTCAGGTCGACGACGAAGCGGAGGATCAGGTCCTCCTGGCGGCGCATCCGACGGATCAGCGTGCGGGCGCCGTGGGCGAGTGAGGAGCGGTCGCCGTGATTGTCGGTCTCGCCGCGGGCGAGCGCGCTGTGGTAGTGGTTGCGGACCCGGGCGACGGCCTCGGGCGCGAGCTCGCTCTGCCCGGCGTCGCGAGCGGCGCACGCGGCGTGGTGGGCGTCGAGCAGAGCGGTCGCCATCGCATCGGCCCGCGCTGCGCCCGGCGGCGTGAGCGGTCCGGTCCCGGTCGGTGGCGTGGCCGCCCAGGTCATGACCCCCACCCCGGTGGCGTGGTCGCCTCGTTGATTGCCCCTCACCGACCGCGGTCGCAACGCTCCATGCCCTTCTGGGCGAAGGGATGACTGGCAGCCGAACCTGCCGCACCCGACATGAATACGGGAATGGAGACGAAACCGCACCAACCCCGGACGCGAAAGGAAACCGTCTTTCCAGCTCAGTCACAGGCAAGCAGTCGAGCGGCCTGACGGCCGCACCCACAACCCACAGCGACATTCCTGGTCACCGGTTGGCCGCCGTGGGATCCGCGACGCAGCGTGCGGGTCCACCCCTCCAACGTCAAGGCTGCTACCGCATCGCCTCCGGCGACCGGATCCCCTGCGGGGCCCACGGGCCTTGACCCCGGAGCCTCTGTGAACCCGCGGGCAGCACACAGCGGCAGGCCCAGCTGCCTGCCCTCTTCCCACGCCGCCGATCCCACGGCGGCCAACCCCTGCACGCCCACAACCAGCCGAAACAAGCCCCAGCGTCGTCTTGACCGGCCCCGCTCCTTCAGGGATGACCTGGGGAAACGCGTGTAGGGCCGGGTGGGGGCGTGTGTCCACGCCCCGGCCGGCCCTGGTGGCGGCTGTTCCGGGTTGATCAGCTGAGGTCGAAGGCGGTGACCCGGGCGGGTGGTGAGACGGAAACTGCCTGGTAGATGGCCTTCTGGGTGGGGCTGAGTGTCGTGGTCTGGGCGACGGTGCCGGCGGGTCCGGTCAGGGTGATCTGCATGATCCGGCCGGTCTGGCGGCGGATCGTGCGCCAGGTTTGGGCGGATCGGCGTTCGGCGACCCGGATCAGTAGCAGCGCGAGCCAGCAGAGCAGAACGTGGCCGCGGATGCGGTGGGCGAGCCGGTGGGACACCGGCCGCAGGAGCAGTTCGCTTTTCATGTCGCGGAAGCCGCGTTCGGCCTCGAGGAGGTTGGTGTAGCCGAGGGCGGCGTCCTCGGCGGTCAGGTCGGGGTCGGAGGTCGCGAGCAGGTACTTCCCGTCGAGGCGTTCCTCGGCTTTGACCTTGGCGCGGTCGATCGCGAGCCGGCCTTTCGGGGTCTGGCGTAGCCACCGGCCGAGCGAGGGGTGGTCGCGTAGCGCGCATTCGGCCCTGACATGCGCTTCCTCGACACGGGTTCGGGCGGTGTCGGTGAGCTGCCGGTCTCGGTCACGGGCCCGCTGGTCGGCGATCCGGGCGAGTTCGGCCACGATGCGCTCGAGGCCGGCGGTGCGCCGGGCTTGGTCGCGGGTGGCCTGGTCGGGGTTGTGACACAGGATGAACCGGGTGCCGTCGGCCTGGTCGAGGTGGATCTCCTTGACCCGCAGGTTGTCACGGACGTCCTGGTAACGGCCCTGGCGCGACAGGACCTGCTCGACGAGCGGGTTGCCGTCACGCATCCGCATCCCGGCCAGATAATGGCCGCCGGCGCGGCGCAGGTAGGCCAGGTTCGACGCCGAGGAGTACCCCCGGTCGACCACAGTGATGACCCGGCCGAGTTTCCAGGTCCGCAGGTCGTCCTTCACCTGCTCCAACACACTCTGATTATTGGTGTTGCCCGACCAGCACCAGACCCGCACCGGGATGCCCTCACGGGTCACGGCCAGGCCGATCACGACCTGCGGCAGGTCATCGCGATGGTCCTTCGACTTGCCGAACCTGCGGAACCCCGGTGTGGGCTCGCTGTCCTCCTGGTCGGCGGGCTGGTCAGGGTCGGGGGTGTCGGTCTCGAAGTAGGTCGAGGTCGTGTCGAAAAACAGCAGATCCACTTCAAGATTCAGAAGGTGGGCGACGGAAAAGAACAGCGCCTCCTGCACGGCACCGGCCACGTCGGCTTCCACGAGCAGGTCCATCGCCCGGTATGCCTGGTCGTCGTCCATCCCCGCAAGCCCAGGGACGACAACGTCCTCGCAAGCCCATTCGGCCGCGGAAAGCTTTGACATCGGCGCGATCGCCCGGTTCGCGACCAGCGCGAACAGCACCCGC
>Ga0068863_100001943_pt1 | contig 20541 bp, 20 predicted proteins | sample KBSSwiS62_FD_66596 | JGI IMG/M metagenome (GOLD analysis project Ga0068863, IMG submission 66596) | Switchgrass rhizosphere microbial communities from Kellogg Biological Station, Michigan, USA - KBS Switchgrass S6-2 | ecosystem: Host-associated > Plants > Roots > Rhizosphere > Soil ...
GTCGAGAGATCGCACACCGTGAAGCGGACACCGCGCCTCGCCAAGTTGTTCAATGGCGTCTGGCGCGGATTGGCCAAACCAGGCTGCGACGTCTTCGAGTCGACCCACTTCGCGCGCTTCGACAGCACGACGCCGTGCTTGGCCCACATCGCGTCGGTAAAGGCGAACGGCGCCGCCTCGTGCCGCATGCCTATGATCAGCGCCACCTCGCCCGGTTCGAGCGCGTAGCCGTTCTTGCTGCCGGTGAAGTAATTGCCTGCAAACTGGATGGCGTCGGCAAGCTCTTCCGCCGTCGTCGTGTCGAAGAAGCATCGATGCTTCCCGGGAACCTCGTCGAACCAGTCGTCCTGCGGGTGGCGCGCCGGCTGGTAGCGGCTGTCGGATCCTGATTGCGCCAGCGCGGAGGCCGATCCCAGCCCGAGGGCAGCGCCTAACGCAGAGGTGCCTATCCCGAATCGCGACAGAAACGAACGGCGTGAACGCATCTGGACCTCGACCGCATTTTACTACCGGCCCGGCTCTTTCACTGAAGACACGCTATCGGTTTTCGGGTCATGATGGCCGGGTGCCGGTGGATCGCGACGAGATGCTCAGCTGGTATCGCCGTAACCGCGCGCGCTCGCGCGCGCTTTTCGATCTGCTCACGGATGATGCGTACTACGAGCAGCCGATCGCGCTGCGGCATCCCATCGTCTTTTACGAAGGACACCTGCCCGCCTTCAGTTTCAACACGCTCGTCAAGCGGGGGCTCGGTCGTCCGAGCATCGATGCCAGGCTCGAGGCGCTCTTCGCCCGCGGCATCGATCCGGAGGAGGAGGCGGCCGAAGGCCAAAAGGCCGTCTGGCCCGACCGCGCCGTGGTCGAACAGTTTGCCGCCGAGGCCGACAAGCAGGTCATCGATGCGATCGCGCATGCGGACGTCGAGCAGCCCGGGCATCCGCTCCTCGATCGCGCTGAGGCGGTCTACGCCATCCTCGAACACGAGGCGATGCACCAGGAAACCCTACTCTACATGTGGCACCGGCTGCCGCTCGAGCAGAAGCAGTCACCGCCCGGCTACCGTCCCCGCGTGAGTGGGTCCCGGCCATCGCACGAATGGGTCGAGGTGCCAGGTGGCTGCGCGACGCTTGGCGTCGAACGCGGCTCGATTCGATTCGGCTGGGACAACGAATTCCCGTCGGTATCCGCCGCCGTCGAGCCGTTTGCGATCGAGCGCCACGACGTGACGAACGAACGCTTTCTCGAGTTCGTCGAGTCGGGCGGCTATCGACAGGAGCGATGGTGGACGCCTGAGGATTGGCGGTGGGTGCAGACGGACGGTGTCAGTCATCCGCTCTTCTGGGAGCGCGAGGACGACGTGTGGCTGTGGCGGGCGATGTTCGACCGTGTCCCGTTGCCGTTGTCCTGGCCGGTGTACGTCAGCCACGCCGAAGCGTCGGCGTACACCCGGTGGCGCGGCACACGCTTGCCGACTGAGGCCGAATTCCAGCGCGCCGCCTACGGGTCGCCAGAGGGCGAACGGCGTTTTCCCTGGGGAGACGCGGAGCCGGCCAGGTCAGAAGGGGTATTCGACTTCACGAGCTGGGATCCCGAACCCGCCGGCAGTCATCCAATAGGATCGAGCGCCTGGGGCGTCGACGACCTCGCCGGAAACGGGTGGGAGTGGACCGCGACGACGTTCGCACCGTTTCCGGGCTTCCGCGTGATGGCGTCGTACCCGGAGTATTCGAGCGATTTCTTCGACGGTCAGCACTTCGTCATGAAAGGGGCGTCTCCGGCGACCGCGCGTCAGCTGATTCGTCCGACGTTCCGGAACTGGTTCCGATCGAGATACCCCTATGTCTATGCGACATTTCGTTGCGTCAGGAGCGTCGCGAGCCAGCCTCGAACGTAAGGCGTTTGCAGACGACGTCGCCTACTACCTGAGGCTCGATCCGAAGCAGCTGCCGTCGCGGTACTTCTACGATCCGCTGGGCTCCGCGCTCTTCGAGGCGATCTGTCACCTGCCGTGGTATCCGATCACCCGGGCGGAGCAGCGCCTGCTTGCGGCGCAGGCCCCGGAGATTTTGAGGCGCGTCTCGTCCCTGTCGACGATTATCGAACTGGGGCCCGGAAGCGGAGAGAAGGTGTCGCTCCTCGTCCGCGCCGCGCGCTCAACGGCGTCGCTGACCGTCCACCTCGTCGACGTGTCGTCAGCCGCGCTCGATCTCGCCACCCGGACGCTCAACGCATACGACGTGAAGGTCGAACGCCATCAGGCATCGTACGAAGCGGGGCTCGAAGCCTTGTCGCGCCATCACGGCCGGCGGACGCTGGTCCTGTTCCTTGGATCGAACGTCGGCAACTTCGATCCGCCGGGTGCCGCCGAATTTCTGCGGACGATTCGTCGCACGCTGCGGCCGGGCGACGCGCTGTTGATTGGCGCTGACCTGTTGAAAGCGGAGCGCGACCTCCTGCTCGCCTATGCCGATCCGCTCGGCGTGACGGCCGCTTTCAACCGCAACCTGCTGGTTCGCGTCAACCGCGAACTCGACGCCGACTTCGACATCGATGCCTTCGAGCATCGGGCGATCTGGAACGCGGCCGCATCGCGCATCGAGATGCATCTCGTCAGCGTGAGATCGCAACGCGTTCGCATCGCTGCGTCAGGGCTCGGCGTTGAGTTCCAGGCCGGCGAGACCATCTGGACCGAGAGCTCGTACAAATATCGTCCCGCCGAAATCGTCGCGATGCTCGGGCGCGCCGGCTTCCGGGAGATCGATCAGTGGATCGATGCACCCGATGCCTTCGCGCTGACGCTGGTCGAAGCCGCCTGACGGTCGACGCGGAAACCGCCCGACTTACTTGCGCCGACGGCGTCGGACCGTTCGTCCCGCGAACGCCAGGCCGCTTCCGAGCAGGAGCAGACTCGCGGGTTCGGGGACGGCTGTCTGCTGCCCGACATCGCCACCGCAATTTTCATCGCAGAAGCCAGTGCCGATAGGCCCTGTATTTCGATTGCTTCCCATCAGGTCGGCGACAAAGTAGCTCTTGGTGTTGCCGCTGGAGAGTTCGAGAAAGCTTTCAGGCGTCAAGCCCGTTGCAAGGACATGGAACTTCAACTCGATATCCTGCGGGTTGCTGCCACCCTGGCACACGTCGCAGAAGAGTACGTACTCGAAATCCCCGAATCCGTCGAATTGATAAGATCCCGCGGCCCCGTTCACGTTCAACAGGTGCCAGCCTGAAGCTGGGCTATCAAACGTGACAGCGATCGTCGGATCAGGATCGACAAGGTTGAATCCGAGCGTTCCGGGAAAACCGGTCCCCACGAATCCTATTGTGTCGGGATCCAATGTCATGTCCAGGAGAACGTCTCCGGGAGCAAACTGTGACACGTCGATCGTCCCATAGGGACCGCCGCCGCACGTTCCGGTGCAGTGATCAACGTTGAACTCGAACGAGAGTGACGTTGCGCCAGCCGGCGTCACGACCAGCGCGACGGCGCACACGGTCATTGCAAGAGTGAGCAATCGTTTCATTCGCGAATCCTCGTCGGCTGACGTGCGTCACCAAAACGCAAGTTGCTTCAGCCCGTGGCCAACGAGAGCAATCGTCAAGCCCGACGATGCGATCCGGCGCTTTTGCGGGAATTATTGGAGAACACGGTGATCAGCGACCGGAACCAGAGACATTTGTCATGCCCCAGACGTACCTCATTCCGGTGGCGACCAGATTTCCCGAACTTACATTGTCGAGTTCCTGTCGTTGATCACAAAACTGTGAGGCTGCCATTCGAGGAATTACGCTCGGGCTGTTTCTCGACTCTGGGGTTTCGCTGTGCGTGCTTTCAAGCCACAATGACGTAACCGGCAGGTCCCCTTATCTATGTCAGCGCAACGAGCTGTACTCTTCGCACTGATTTCATGCCACCTTCTGGCGATCGGTGTGGACGCGCTCCCGCACCCGGATCGCCTGAGCCCCGTCCTCTCCGTCCGCCATCCCGACGGCAACGTTTTGACGGGCTTCCTGACCCCCCTGCTCGATGCGACGGCCCAACGCGTGGCTCGGCTCGAGAAGCGCCTCTATGACATGACCGGCTGGTTGCGGCCCCTCACCAGGCCATACGTGGCCGTCGGCCTGAGACAGAGGTGGGACATGTTTGCCGACCCCGACGTGACCAATCTTTACGTCCGTCTCGCTTACACGGTGTCCCAGTCGCCCACGGAAAAGCCGCGCGTGGTTCAGGAGCTTATTTATCCGGCACGACAGGAGGACCAGCCGCAGTTTGTCTACGAAGTCCGCGACAAAGCCATTCTGGTGGCCATTCGGGCCCTCGCTTACGCCAGGCGTACGAAGCAGGTGGCTGTTCCCGACGACATCCTGGCGCTGACTCGGTATTTCGCAAAGCGGTACGCGGCCGACTACTTGACCGACGGTAGGACCATCGTGCGTACAGAAGTGTGGAACGGTGTTGCACCCATTGCCCTTCCTGGCCAGCGACTGAGTAGCGAATCGCTGGCGGCGCGTCTGGACGCCCTCCAGAGCTACTACGAAGGGCCCGGGTGGGCGTTCACCCCTCGAGACAGGCCCGTGACCATCGGAACGTTGGAGCGGGAAGCCGACATCGTGTGGCGACTCGACTTCGTGGACGCGCCGTGACGACGACCTCGCGCTGGGAGCGGTTCTGGTTCGCCGAGATCCCGCCTCACTGCTACGCGCTTCTGAGGATTCTCTTCGGCATGCTCGCCGTTGTCAGTCTGCTCCAGGAGCGCGAGCTCAGGCTGTTCTGGGATGTCGACGGGCTCGTCCCCGGTATACAGGACGGCATGGGCTTGAAGGCTTCCTTGTTCGCATACGGGTTGGGCCATGTCGCCGGACGCAGTCTATTTTTCGCGTGTCTGGCGTCTTACGTATGCATGGCTCTCGGATTGTGGTCGACGCTGTCGGTCGCCCTCTCATTCCTCGCGTTGAGTGCGCAGGTGTACTGGAACCACTTACCGTTATCAGGCGCACACTCGGCCATTCAAGCGGTTGTGCTGTGTCTCGTCTTTGCTGATTGCGGTGCGGTGTGGTCTCTGGACTCGTGGCTCGATCGTCGAGGTGGAGCGAATGATGGGACGCTCGGTGTGGTCACCTGCCCCATCGCGCCACTCCGCCTCATACGCATCCAGGTTGCGATCATCTATCTGAGCTCCGGATTGTGGAAGCTTTTCAACGATCAGTGGCGTGATGGAAGCGCTGTGCACTACGTGTTGAGCAACAATGTGTACCAACGCTTCCGGTTTCAGGTACCAACCGGCCTCGATTGGTTCACCTCGTTGCTCACGTATGCTGTGCTGTTCTGGGAAACCAGCTTTCCGTTGATGGTCATCTATCGCCCGACTCGCCGTCTCGCGATCCTGGTCGGCGTGATGATGCATCTCGGGATGCTGACGGCGATCGAGATTGGTCCCTTTGCCTGGGTGATGCTTGCGAGCTACGTGTCGTTCCTCGAACCCGAACGGCTACCTTCGTTGCCCGACAGGGTTGGACACCTGTTCGTTCGGCCTTCTCGCGCTCCGGCAATTGAAGCACAACGCTGAGACCACGGAGTTCTTGACTGTCTCTTTGCGGAGCACGACAGTGAACAGTTCCCGACTCAGCGATCACGATCCTGTCGACAAGCGATTGCGCTCCGAACCGTAGCACGCCGCTAACACCCCCGCCATCTGTCTGGCACGTTTGAAGATAGCCGATTCTGCCTCTGGCCAGACGTTTTGGCCATGGCCTTGCCATACCGCTAAACCAGCGCGCGAGCGTCCCGTGTCGGGCCCGCCGCACGCGCTCTGGAGTCGATGCTTATGGAACGCCGATCTACGTTGGTTCTGCAAGTCTTCGCGATCAGCCTTTGTGCGACAGTCTCCGCGATCGCGGCAGATAGCCGACAAGTCGATCTGCCCACACGGACACGGGGCGCGAGCAAGGTCGTGGTGGCGAAAGCCGTCAGCGTCACGTCCGCTTGGCGTACGACCGAGCACGGCGACCGTTTGATCGTGTCCGACGTTGCTCTGCAGGTGGAGGAAACGCTCAAAGGTACGCCGGCCAGCCTGATGTGGCTCGAGGTGGAAGGCGGAACGATTGACGGTCTGACGCTCGCCGTGTCGTCACAGACTCCAATGAAAGTGGGCGAACGTGCGGTGTTTTTCCTGGACGAGACTTCGTCAGGTCTGCATCTGCCGCATCTGAAAGGCATGGGCATTTTGAAGCTCGATGCCAACGATCGAATTCAGGGCAGCAGCCTGAGGCTCGAAGAAGTGCGCCGCCAGGTCTTGGGCGTCCGCTAGGAACCGGAAGCGTTTGACATGAGGAGAGATCCGATGATGCGCCGATTGCAGCTTGCGGCAATGACCGCGGTCATTCTGCTTGGGTTGGGCATACTGGCCCGGCATGTCAGTGCGTACACCACCAACGGACATGCGTGGGGCGTGAAACAGGTACCGTACTATATCAACCCCCAGAACCTCTACGTCTCGGAATCGAGCGCGTTGGCGGCCATCACGAGCGCAGCGGCGGCGTGGCGCGGCGTCGCGAACGTCGACCTCGTGTATGCGGGTACCACGAATGGGTCGACGCTCGCGAACAACGGCAAGAACGAAGTCTTCTTCCGAGACGACGTGAGCAGCCATATCGCTGAGACTTATTGGTGGTATGACGGAACGGGCCACCTGGTGGATGCCGACATCGTGTTACACGAGAATAATCGCTTCTACTCGGCGAACATTGGCTGCAACGGCGACGGCTATTATGTAGAAAACACCGGCGCGCACGAGTTTGGCCACGTACTCGGACTGGCGCACTCGGCAGTGGATACAGCCACTATGTGGGCGACCTCAGGGGCGTGTGAGACCATCAGAGAGACGCTCGATCCCGACGACGTCTCGGGTCTGGTGTCGCTGTATCCGGGGTCGTCCAGCCCCGCACCGACGGCCCCGCCGAGCGCGCCGTCGGGCCTCGCAGTGGGGGTAAGTGCGGCGAGTCCCACGAGCAGCCTCGTGCTTGCCTGGGTCGACAACGGCACGACCGAGACCGGATACCGCGTGGAACGCAGCCCCAACGGATCGAGCTTCTCCCAGATTGCGCAGCTCGGTTCGGGTGCCATGTCTTACGTGGATAGCGGGCTTGCGTCGGGTACGGCCTATTACTATCGGGTTTACGCGTACAACGATGGCGGCGCATCCGGCTACTCGAACGTGGCCTCGAGTCAAACGCAGGCCGCCGCAGCGGCGCCGGCCCCGACCGCACCGAGCGCTCCCAGCAGCCCGAGCCCTGCAAACGGCGCGACGAACGTGAACACGAATGTCACGCTCAGCTGGACCGCCAGCAACGCGACTAAATACGATGTGTATTTCAACGGAGCCCTAGTGAAGTCGGATCTCACGACGACGTCGTACAGAATCGGGTCAGTGGCGGCGGGCAGCCTGTATTCGTGGTCAGTCGTCGCGAAGAATGCCGCCGGATCGACGGCGGGACCGACGTGGTCTTTTACCACAAAGGTCGCGCCAGGCAAGAAGAAGTAAACGAGCCGCTCAAAAAAAAACGGCGGAACCTGCGGGTTCCGCCGTTTTCATTTGCGATGGGTTACTCTCAGTCGTGTTCTGTTAGCTGTTCAGCTTTCGGCGCACGCGGCGCGCCCCGAGCGCAAGCCCTGAGCCGAGCAGGATCAAGCTGGCCGGCTCGGGAACGGCGTCCTGCGGGTTGCTGGTGCTGGAGCCGGGGCCGGTACCCGGAACGCTATCCGGGGTTGTGCCGAACAAGAAATTCGCTCCGGTAATAGCGTCAATCGTGCCTTGGTAAGTGAAATGGAATGTCGCGTAATTGAGAAGCATCGGATTGTGTTGAGCATTCGTCAACCCATCGGACGCAAAATTCGCGAGTATGCTGTCATCAGCAATGCCAAATGGATGAAGCGAGCCACCACCTGCGCGAATTTCAATCGGTGATGGCGAGTTGTCGTTGATAGCCCAAGTGTAGGGAGACGAGTAGGAACCTGAAACATCCGAGCAGCCACCGGGATCGACGCAGTTAACGACTCCACCAGCCGCCACCGATATCAACGCGAACGTGTTCGCTGTTCCCGTGTAGGAGAAATTGAACCCGTCCAGGATGTTCGCGATGCTCGTCATGTTGGTCGTGTTCGTCAGCTTGATATCCAGCGTGCCCCCGCCGAATGTGAAATCAGCGGTCGCGCTGTCGTCGTTTCCCGGCCCCCCGCCCGATACACTGAACGTGACCGATGTTGCAAAGGCGGGTGTGCTCAGAAGGAGAAACACGGCCATCGCAGGAACTACGCAACCAAGCACAGATTTTGTCCGGACCATCACATACGCTCCATTGTTTGTCTGCAATCTGGTCGCGTCCAGACTTGCACGCGCTTGCGTCGAACAGCAAACAGTGGTCCAGCTTGTAAACTCCATGAAAATGGCCTAAAACGCGCGGTCGAGCGGCCCGTGAACCGAAAGAGTCATCTCGGCTGCTGACTTTGTTCGCGATCCCGAGCCGTACGGCAGACTTGATGGAGTCACTTGGGCGCCGACTTTGTCGCTATCTGAGAGACTTTATGGTGCAGTACGCCAACGTTAAGACCTCTGAACGCAGCGTTTGACGACGGCTGCATGCCCTCACATGGCATCAAAGGTCAGCGAAACAGCAAGCCAATTAAAATCAAGACTTTGCGAGAAAAAATCTCGAGCACGATGCGTTTGAGCAATCGCGCCACCCAGGAGCGCGGGCGAATGTCGCAAGGATCGTTCACGCTGCTCTCGCGCGTCGGCTTCCCCTGAGATCGATCGGGCGATGTGTCCGAGGCGTGGGGACCGCAGCCCGTCTGCCCCCGGGTGATCGGCGGGCGGTGCTCTCGACCCGTCCGCACGAGATGGCGAGGAGACGATCGAAGAACGCGTGCCCTCTTGCCGCGAGGGGGATGGGTCGACCTGCTCAACGCGCTCCTTCGTCGTGGTGGCGCTGGGGGCTGTACCCGCGGCTTCGGCGCCCTGATCACGACGTGTTCAACAGCGCTGGCGCCCTCCACGTATCATGTGCGCGATGAATCGGATCGTGGTCTTCAGCGGGAATGCTCATCAGAAGCTCGCGCGCGACATTTGCAGACGGCTGAAGACGCCGCTCAGCCCGGCGGCGATCAGCCGTTTCAGCAACGACTGCGTGGGCGTGCAGCTTCGCGCCAGCTGCCGGGAAGCAGACGTGTTCATCATCCAGCCGCTGGTCCCACCGGTGCAGGAACACCTGGTCGAACTGCTGCTGATGCTGGACGCGGCGCGCGGCGCCTCCGCGGCACGCATCACGGCCGTGATTCCCCATTACGCCTACGCGCGATCGGACAAAAAGGATGCGCCGCGGATTTCGATTGCCGCGCGTCTCGTCGCCGACCTTCTGTCGACCGCGGGCGCGAGCCGCGTGTTGACGCTGACGCTCCATTCCGCGCAGGTGCACGGGTTCTTCAGCGTGCCAGTCGATCACATGAACGCGTTGAAGGTGCTGGCGAAACACTTCCGACGGAAGAATCTGCGCGATACGGTCGTGGTCTCGCCCGATCTTGGCAATGCGAAGCAGTCATCGCATTTTGCCAGAATGCTGGGGCTTCCGGTCGCCGCCGGCAGCAAGCGCCGCCTGAGCGACGACCGCGTCGTTCTCGACGCAATCGTGGGTGACGTCGACGGCAAGAACGTCATCGTGCTTGATGACGAAATCGCCAACGGCGGCACGATCGTCGAAGTGCTGCAGCGGCTTCGGGAGCGGCGGGTCAAACGGATCGTGGTCGCCTGCACGCACGGGCTGTTCACCGGGGCCGCCATCGAACGGCTTCGCGCGCAAACGGACGTCGAAGAGATCATCACGACCGACACAGTGCCGCTCCCGGCCGAAAAACGCTTACCGAACATGACCGTCCTGTCGATCGCGCCGCTTCTGGCCGACGCCATCCGGCACATCCACCTCGGCAAGTCGGTCAGCCGCCTGTTTGACGGGACCGGGTAGATTCACGGCGTCACTCGGCGGCCTCATGCGCAGTTGTTTTGCGGTGCTATACTCCGCCGCGAGAGACGGCGCAGGGAGGCACGATGAAGAAAGAGCCCGAAGTCTCGCGGCGCGTGTTCCTCGCGGGCCTGGCCGCCGCAGCTGTCGCACCTCGACTGGCGCACGGTTCGCCCGCAGACATCGTCGTCACGATGCCGCGGGTCGAGAAGCTGTATAAAGTCGCCGGCTGCACTCAGCCCAACGACCTGCAGTTCGTCCCGGACGGCTTGTGGGTCCTCGATCAAGTCGATCCCAACAAAGCCTTCAAGATCCGCCCGAAAGACGGCTCGATCATCGAGACGATCCAGACCGAATCGATCCATGGCAGTGGAATCACTTACGGCCATGGTGCGCTGTGGATCGCCTCGACCAAGATGACCGATCCAGCGACGCAGCCGAGGACATTGAAGGTGGACCCGAAGACCGGGAAGACGTTGAACTCGTGGATCACACCCGGATCGGGCTTCTACGGCACGATCACGCCAACCTCGACACCATCAGGCGCGCACGGGCTGAAGTGGGTCGGCGAGAACTACTGGATGGCGGTTCCCGCGTCCGGAAAGCTGTTTCTGATGGAGCCGGAAACTGGCGCTATCGTCCGCTCGATCCCGGCCCCCGGCGTGCGGACGCACGGACTTGCCTGGGACGACGGGCGGCTGTGGTGCGTGGACTCCAATGCGCGGGCGATTTACAAGCTCGATCCGGCCGACGGCACTCCGCTCGCGAAGATTCAGCTGAAAAAAGACGATCCCGAGCCGCACGGGCTCGACATCGACAAGGGCGTGCTCTGGTACTGCGACGCGGCGAGCGGTTGGATTTGCCGGTTGGCCGGAGCCAGCGCGTCGGTCTGACCGTCGTCAGAGAAGGAAGGCTTGCGATGGATACCGTCTCGCGGCGCGAGTTCCTCGCCACCAGCACGATGCTCCTCTCGGCCCGCTCCTACTCCCGGATTCTCGGGGCGAACGATCGCATCCAAATCGGGCTGATCGGCTGTGGCCATCGATCGGCGGGGCACCGGCAGATGCTCAAGCTGTCCGCCGGCACCGATCCGAACTTCGACGTCCGCAGCGTGTGCGATCTGTGGTCCGTCAATCGGGACCGCGCGGCAGACGACGTGCAGCGTCTGTTCGGACATCGGCCGAAGACCTATCAGTACTCCGAGGAGATGCTCGCCGATAAGGAGTTGGACGCGGTGATGATCGCGACCGGCGATCACCAGCACGCGTCAGTCCTGGCAGAAGTGGTTCGAGCGGGGAAGGACTGCTACTGCGAGAAGCCCATGGCGAATACCGTGGACGACGCGAGGCTGGCGCGCGAAGCGGTCGTCGCCAGCGGGCGCGTCGTGCAGATGGGATCGCAGTGGCTCAGTTGCCCGTATCAGCAGCGAGTGCGGGAGATCATCCGCAGCGGAAAGCTGGGCAAGATCGTTTCGATCAGTCAGAGCTGGAATTACAACGGACCGCGCTGGCACGTGCCGAAGGACGACAACGTCGCGGCAATTCGCGAGCGCGACACCGACTGGAAACGGTGGCTGCTCGGCCGGCCCGAGCGCCCGTTCGATCCGCGCACCTACTTCGAGTTCCGCATCTTCAGGGATTTTTCCGGGGGCATCACGGACCAGTGGTACAGCCACGGGTCGGGGCTTGCGCATTTCTATCTCGACACGTTCGTCCCCGACGACACGGTGTCGAATGGCGGCATCTTCGCGTGGCACGACGTCCGCGAGAACCCCGACACGTTCCAGTCGGTCTCGACGTTCGCGAAGAGCGAAGTGCTCTATTCGTACAGCACGACCTTCGGCAACGCCTACGGCGATCACACGATTATTCGTGGCACGCGCGGGACGCTGTACTCACCCGGTGGCGAGGGCAGCCCGCAGTGGTGGTTCCTCTCCGAGCCGCGCAGTCTGTGGGGATCGAACGTCGTCTTCGATCAACGCTCGGCTGCCTCAAAACCGGAACCGGTGCTGCTGCCCGGGACGACAGATGTCCCGCCGGTGAAGCAGGACGACAATCTCAAAGCACACACCGACAACTGGCTCGCCTGCATGCGCAGCCGCAAGATACCGAATGGCAACATCGAGACCGGATTCGCCCACTCGATCGCGGTGATCATGGCGACGCGCAGCTATCGTGAGGGCCGGAAGGTGTACTGGGACCGGACGCGTGAGGAGATCCTCGATCACGCGCCCGCGCTGTCAAAGTCTGTGTAGGCTCTTAAGGGGCCATCGGTGATTACGGAGTGATGCCGCCTCCGAGAATGACAATGGACTCATTTGCCAAAACGGCGGAAAGCGTGAAGCGCTTCTCTGAAATTTGGCCAAACGTGCCCCCAGGACAGAAACTGTCTGCGGGTGGCGGGTCCTTGACCCACTCGGGATCGACGAATCCGGTCAGATCGAAGCCCACAAACTGACCCTTGCTGAACGCCAACGTCGAGCCGACATTCGAGCCGAACTCAACAAAAGCCTCCAGAGTCTGTCCATTCCTACAGTTCACGACCAGCGTGTCCTTCTCTGCGAACGCAAAGGATACGCTGTCGGACACTCTCTTCAACTGGCCGTTGCTTAGGTCAAACGCTACCTGGATGACAGACTTCGGAACGAAACCCTCTCCTGTGGCAGTGTCGAACTGCGCAACCCCGTCACCGCGGAGCGACAGTGGCCACAAGACGAGCACGGACAGGGCCACTAGTAGCTTGTTCACACTACCTCCTTTGGTTGTGAAAACGCCTTGCTGAGACGCTAGGGGTGCCCCGCATCGCCGCGAGAACGGGGGGCCATTCTCGCGCAGCATGCAAGCCCAACCGGCGCCGCGCAGGGATTATCGCTCAGCTACGTCGTCCGCTTTTCACGAGAAATGTGAGGACATTCCGGCTGCGGCGGGGATCGCGTCACGGGAGTGCTTGTGAATGGCGGGATTCTGACGCGCAGGCTGTTGACCCCTTTCGCAAAGGCCACAGCGGAACCTTTCGCGTGCACGAGGACCCCGGTCAATCCAATCCCCGAGTTTGCAGAGGGTATCCTCCTTGCAGTTTGAAAACCCTCGACATCGGATCGAAAACGTTAGAAGGGCGCGCCGAAGCCCAGGTGTGGTGAGGGCGATGCGCATCAGAATCATTTCACGGCCGAGTGCGGTGGACATCGATGGCTTTCGCCTCGACTATTTCGTGGTGGGCAATGAATACGACGTGGGGAGCTTACTCGGCGGCACGCTCCTCGTTGAAGGATGGGCTGAACTCGTGGACGAGCAATCGGGGACAGCGATCCACTCGCAGGCATTCGACGCTCGCACCTGGGCCAATCCTCCCAATCTGATCCGCGAGTTCTTCCCGCCCTATTACGACGAGCCGCCGTTTTTCGCGGTTGATCGACGCCGCCGCCCGCGCCGGCGAGCCAAGTAGCGCCGCTCAGTCCGTTCCCCAGGGGTTGTCGATCACGAAGCGCCAGGAACCGTCTCCTTGACGACGCAGAACGTCCGCGTTGTGCCCCGTCAGTTTCACCGGTGCGCCGTCGGGCCCCGTGCCGTTGAAGGACCAGACCCCAGCGACGAGAGCCAGGCCGCCTGCCTCGAGAACGCGTGTCACTTGGAGATCGAGCGTGCCCTTCATCGCGATGAACGCCGCCAGTGATTCGCGAATACCCGCTAAGCCATGAGCGAGACTTCCAGGCTGAGGCGCAAAGGCGGCTTCGGGCTCATACAGAGACAGGAGGACGTCGAGATTCCCGGCGTTGATTCCGTCGACAATCGCTTTCAGGACTTGCTCAGGCGTTTCTCTCAACATGACATCCTCGCTCTCATTCGCCGCGAATATTCAGAAGCACTTCCCGTCGCGCTCGGCGCGCCGTCAGGCCGTTGGCTTTTCGTGAATCAACAACGAGAAAGGCCCGGTTCACCGGCTCAGTGTGTTTTGGTGCGGAAGGGGGGAGTCTCCCGGCCGCCGTCCGTCACATGTTACGACGTCTTGCCTTGTCTACGTTTCAGAGAGAAGGGGCGCAAAGTGTCGGCGCGTTCGTATTGTGCCGTGCGGACTCGTGTTGAACCGTTGGTGATCAACTGGTGATCACGCTCTCGGCGTGGCCCCCAATTGGGGAACGATCCTCCGCTCCAAAGGAGTCGATCACAATTCGATCTTCGACGAAGCGGTGATGCCGTCGCGCGCCTTGCACGCTCTCCCGCGCTGCCCAATCGTGTTCACTCGAATACCCAGCAACCTGATGGATCGGCGATCTGATCGACACGGTGTTGAGCGCTCGCGCCAACGAGCCTCATTCATCTTGGAGCCCTGCGCGGAGGTTGTTGCAGACGCAGGGGTTAGACGACCGGCGGGGCGAATGCGTGCTGGATGGCGAGGGCAACCGGCTTGAGCTCGCCGTTCATACGGCGGATGCCGTAGCGGTGCTCCATCTCCTTCGGATCCGGACCGTCGTTCAGCTGAAACACGGCGGCAACAGTGACGGCAAGCTCCGTGTAGAACCGGATATCCCACATCACGCTAGCGGCCACTTGCCGGTCGGTGCGTGTCTTCGTGATGAATCCGACGATCCTCTCGGGCGCGGTGTGATAGCCAAATTCTGTACACGCCAGTGCGCGGGCGCCAGCGATAGCCATCAGGGCGTTCCATTCGTCGTCTCGCGACGTAAACCCGTCGTGCGGTGCCAAGGCCCCCCTCGCTTTCTCCGGATACCGATGGAAGCCGACGATGACGTCGGCGGGCACTGTGACCACCGCGAGCGTCCGTTTCAGGTAGTCGAGGCCACGCTCATTGAGGTTAGATACGCCGCCGCTGATGACCGGACCGTCGAACCCCGCCGCGCGCAGCGCTTCGTGCGATTGTCGGACCGCTTCCGCGAAGTCCTGCGGCCGGCTTGCGTAGTCGTCGTTGGCGATATCCGGTTCGTTGCCGACTTCCACCGCGTACGACACAAGGGCGCAGGCGTTTGCGGCGGCGACCAGCCGGGTCGCTCGCGCGGCGAGCTCGTGCGGCTCGATCCGTCCGGCGCCGTCATGCTCCATCTTTCCGCCAGCCAGCAGGAACAATGGCCGCACTGTCTGGCCGGCGAACTCGGCGACGAGTGCTTCGATGGGCGCGTCGTCGCCATGCGCGAAGAGATCCTGTCGCACGACGGTGAACCCGAGCGAGGCGATGAGTGCCAGCTCGTGCTGGATGGGATCGCCAAAGCCGGCGTTGAGGGCAAGTTCCATACATTCCAGATTGTAGATTGCAGATTGACAGCTGTGCTCCGCATTTGATTTTGAACGGACGTCACGCCGCCTGTGCCTCGAGACGATATTCGTGATGCACGCCACTGAGGACGGGCGTTGCGGCGACTCGATGGCCATCCGGCAGGCGATGGCCTTCTGACTTCCCGATGCCATCTTCGCGCGCGGTCAACGACCGAATGGGAATCGAACGTGATGCCGCTTGAGCGCCGCCGAAACCTTCAACCGACGCGACGCACGACGGCTCCGATCACTCGGCGCCTCCACGCGCTCGTCATTCCTATCGAACGACTTGCAAGAATTTGCAAACGGCTCGCGCGACGCTGAAAGAGAAAATCGCTGTAAGTCGTTGGTGCGGAAGGGGGAGTCTGCCGACCACGATCCGGCTGGTGCGCCTTCGTGTTGCCCAGTCCGGAATTCCTGACGAATCTGCGCGCCTACGTCACCCCTTCGTGTTGTCTGGTATCGGGTGGTGCTGGAGACTTGGTCGACATTTGGTCGACAGCCTTCGTCGTTCGGCTCGAGCGCACCTCCTCTCCGCTGTTCTCCCCGGCCCTCGAACCGTCACACCGTAACAAAGGCAGTAAAACCCGGCCTCAATTCGATGTTTTCAACCCGTCACACACACACACACACATTTCTCTCGATTACAGGCCGTAGAAGGCCGTCGTTATTGAGTTTGTTACGTGTGACGGATGCCGTTTCGCTGAGCGTCACAACTGACGCGAATTGAATAACGACAAAAGACCGAACGAGCCGCGGACCAAGGCACGACCTCGCGGAAAAGAGACCGACGAGAAACCGATAGATACCGACCACCCGGCCGTCGTCGGAGGCGGAGGCATTGATCATGGGGCTGGGCATCTCGGATTCGAGTGACTCAGTCATCGCTTCGGTCCCCTCGATACGATCAGGTGAACGGGCTCCGTGATGTCCACCTTTCGACCGGCCTGCGGGTTCTGGCGACACACCGCGCCGACTGGCCGAGTGCAGTAGCCAGGCTCGACGTTTCCCACCTGTAACCCTCGTTCGTTGATGCGTGTCTTCGCCTGCTCGTAGGACAAACCGACGACTTTGGGAACCGCGACGGTCGGCCCGCCGAACAGTAACATCGCGACAAGAAGCGCCCGAGTCATCTCGACCTCCCTGGAAAAGAACGCGAGCGCCGGCCCCTTGCCGACGCCCGCGCCCGATCCTAACGGATTACGACCGACCAAAGGCGTAGACTCCCGACATGACCGACGCTGAACAACTCGTGGCCCTCCGCGCGTGGCCAGCCTGGCCGTGGCACACGTTGGATCCACTCGCGGTGGAAGCCGCGACGATGGGGCGACTCCGCGAAGCCGTCTGGGCCGCCGATCGGCGGATGGCCGACCGTTTAGTGGGCGGCTCGAACGTGAGCGTGACGATTCCGCCGCAGCTACCGACTTCCGGGTTTAGTTGACTCCATGATCGATCGACCCTCTGGTATCAGAGCCTCAGGCTCGAACTCCAGCGGGTTCTCGGTCGTGTCCCGCTCGGCGAGTGGGATGGCGAGGACTGAAAAGGCGCTCTAGTCTCTGGGAGTGCCCAGAGGACGCGCTGGGCTTTGGGCTCGAGCGGGCGGTTCGGGAAGCCGACGAAACAGAACCGCCGGACCAAGGATCCCAACGTCTGACGCTGCATCCAACGTCCCTGCCGCCGCGCCCGGCAGCTCGCTCTCTGGTTTGTCCGTCGGCTCTGCGGCCATCGCTGGTCCGTCGCGCCGAAGAAGGCTCACAAGCCTGAGCAGGTTGCGTCGGGACATGGAGGCCTGGTTCCCCCCGCGCTGATGCGGAGTGGCGCCGCGGACCACGCGGATCGCCACGATCCGCCGTGGCATCGCCGGCTGCGTTAGTACGCGGACGCGAGTCGGTCGAGCCCACGCCTGTCGCGCACTTGTGCCTGGTGCTTGTCGATAAAGGTTACGATGCCGCTTCGTTCCAATCGCCGGAAGGCCCGACTCACGGCCTCGAGCGACAGCCCCAGATACCCGGCGACATCAGACCGGGTCATCGGAATGTCGATTATTCCGGACTGTTCCTCTCGAGCGGTATGGTCTTCGAGCGAGCGAAGCAGACTTGCCACACGGCCGACCGCATCTCTCCGTCCTATCGCAATCGTGTGGTGCTGTGCTTCGCGAAGTTCGTGGGTCACCTTGACCAGGAACTGGAGCTGCAACTCTGCGTCACTGGCAAGCGTGTCTCTCAGGACTGCGAGCGGCATCCGAAACAAGTCGACATCGGTCACGGCCTGAAGGGTGTTCACGTAGAAGCCGTTTTCAGCGAGACCGAAGATGTCTTCAGCGAAATGGAACGCCAACACGGGCCGTTTCCCGCTTGGCAGATCGCGAAATGCCTTCACGACGCCATGACCCACGATGAAGACTGATTCGGCCGGTGTGTGCTCGCGGTAGACAATGGTCCGCCGGGGCACGTGCAGGCGGGCCGCGATGGAGGCGAGTTCCTGCCGCTGTCGATTGGAGAGTAGGCGAACAGGTCCACTACCGTCGGTCTCCCACAGTGGGATGCCGCGGAGCGTCGGGTGGTCCTGCGGAGGAGCCGGACGTCGTCGAATGTTGGCGGTCTGGGTCATGGCGGCCACAGCTGCGTTCGCCTGACGACCAGGCTACTGTCTGACGTATCAATGGCCGTGCCAGTACAGTCGACGAGCGAATCAGCGGAGGCTGCGACTGAAGATCGGCAAAAAGACGTGAACGGAAGTCCCGGGTCGTGGTGATCGGCTCTCGACATGTAGTCGTCCCCTCAGCGCGTGGACGGTGACGGCAACGCTTGTGAGGCCGAGGCCTTCGTGATCGCTTCGAGTCGTGAAGAAGGGCTCGAACACCTTGTCCAGCACGCTTCGGACGATGCTGTGACCCGTGTCAGTCACCTTCAAGCGCACATATCGGCCGGGCAAGGCATGAGCCTCCCTGAGCATCGTCGGCGCCCTTTCCACTGAAGCCGTCTCTATCTTGAGGACGCCGCCACTGGGCATGGCGTCGCGAGCGTTCGCGACCAGGTTCAGCAGAATCCATTCGACGTGAACAACCTCGGCTTCAACGATCGGATCAATGGCATGGAGATCGAGCGAGAGCTCAACCTTTGCGCCAAGCATCCGTCGCATGACGCCTTCCGCCTGCATCACCAACTCGTTCACGTCGATGATGGAGCGTTGTGCGTCCTGCGTCCTGCCGAGGGCCAACAACTCTCGACTGATTGCGAAGCCGCTCTCGATCGCGCCGTCGAGTTCCGCGAACGCCAACTCCGCGTCGACAGTTGCATGCCTCGGACTCATCGCCTGAATCGATTCGGCGCATGACGCCATGATCGTCAGCAGGTTTCGCAGATCGTGCGCAAGCTTGACTGTCAGGAGGGTGTTCACCGACTGGCCGCGCCCCCGTAGCGATTAGGAGTGGCGGCGACGCCGAATCGTCGCACGTGGCGGCCCTGCGTTCGCTTCTCCATTCGTTAGGCCATCCTAGCCGCGACCGCGATGCGCGAATGTTGATTTGGATCAAACATCAACCCATAAGTGCTAAGGTCAAACGTTGAGAGAGAGGGCGCCGCTGAACGATCCATGGGGACTTCCGAGAACGACGAAAATCCGTGGAATCTCAGGTGTGTTTGATGTTTACCCTGTCCAGTTTTGGACGACTCAAAATACCCAAAAGAGCGCCTCGTGCTGGAGCTTCCACGCGCCGCGAATGATCGGCGTCGTACTGGCTGGCAGCGCGGGAACGTCAGTTCGTACGCGTTCCTCGTGACGTTGAGTTCGGCACCTTCGTCGGGCCGAGTAAGAAAACGGTCGATCAGTGGCTGGACGAGTGGGTCAATCTGGCCATCAAACCGCCTCGGAAAACACAACGCGCGTACGACACGTATCGGTCGGTGATCGTGTTGCATCTCAAACCGGCGTTTGAGCACATCCGACTCCAACGGTTGCGGACGATCGACATCGAGCGTTTCTCGCCTCTACATCGACGCTCGCGCCGGCAACCCTTGAGAAGATCTTCACGGTTCTGAATAGCGCGCTTAAGGCCGCCGTGCGGGCCCGTCCGCGGCTCCTGGCTGAAAACGTGGCGGCGCGGTCAGCAGCGCTGTGGACGGTCGCGCTCGATACCGGCATGCGGAAATCAGAGATTGCCGGTCTACTGTGGTCGGATGTCGACTTGTCCCAGGGCCGGATCCTCGTCTAACGGCAATTGCTCACCGGGGGCGAGGCACCGGTATTCATTCCGACGAAGGGGAAACGCGCCCGCGTGATCGACATCGCCCCCGAGACGGTCGACCTCCTTCGAACGCATAAGGCCGATCAGGCACGGATCCCACCATCACGATCACGGGCTGGTGGTCGCCAAAGAGTGGCGCGCGGAAGGGCGCCGGCATGACGGGCTGCCGCTCGGGATCAACAACATCGGGGAAAGGGAATTCGCGACGCTGATCGCAGCCGCGAGGTGCCGGAGATCACGGTCCATGGGCTCCGCCACACTTGCGCCAGTCTCCTCCTGGCGGCAGGCGTGACTTCGAAGGTCGTGCAGGAACGTCTTGCGCATCGCAAGATTGAAACCACGCTGAACACCTACGCGCACGTGCTCCCTGGGCAGCAACGTGCTGCAGCCCCGCTCCTCGCGTCCGTCCTCCACCGTTCATAGACTTTCAAGACTTGGGCGGCAGTTGGTCGACAAAATGTCGGCCGAGCTGCAGAAACCACCGATTCTTCGGGGCTGTTTTTGAGGTGGTGCGGAAGGGGGGATTCGAACCCCCACTGGATTGCTCCAACTAGCTCCTGAGCCGTGAAAATCCGGCGATCCCAATCGATCAGAACCGCGTCGGACGGACATCGACGCGATCAGCGGTGATCGCAGCGTGTCGCGTCTGACGGAAGGCGTCGAACAAAGTCGAACAGCGGGTTGACTGCTGGTAGATTGCGAATCGCAGAGCATCAGTCAAATGTACGGAGGGACCAGTACGAGCCGACGCGGTCGTCGCCCCACCGAACAGCGCGATTCGAGCGTCTCCTCGCGCGGATTATTAAACACTGCGCGACCAGGCAGGACCTATCCGTCGAGAGGCTCCTATTCAGCCTCGTATCGCTGGGCAGTGGCGTGTCCCAGTGCTCCCCCGATGAGAAACTCACGAATCGGGACCGGTGTGGCATGATCGAACAGCACGCGCATTCAGCGGCTGGCCACCGGCGTGTCAAGGCTGCGCGCCGCAAATTCGATGACGGCCTTCACCTGGTCGCGGTC
>Ga0068863_100001946_pt1 | contig 20523 bp, 12 predicted proteins | sample KBSSwiS62_FD_66596 | JGI IMG/M metagenome (GOLD analysis project Ga0068863, IMG submission 66596) | Switchgrass rhizosphere microbial communities from Kellogg Biological Station, Michigan, USA - KBS Switchgrass S6-2 | ecosystem: Host-associated > Plants > Roots > Rhizosphere > Soil ...
ACCGGTGCCGGGCTCTGGTTCAGCCCGCCTACTCCCGTTACGCTCACCGTCGCCGGATGCGCCAAGGCGTCGTAAGTGAAGCTTTCCCCTCCAGCCACGCTTACCACCGTCGTGCTGTCCGCCTTCAAAATTGTCAGGAGTCCAATTCCGACGGCATTGCCGTAATTCGCGTCGGTGCTCGTGAAGGATGCCACAACCGCATAGGAAGCCTTGGCATCCGTAGGCGCCGTGGCACTTCCGTCGTAAGTGAAGCTAAAACTGCCCGCCACATTAATTGCGCCCACTCCGGTCGCCGATGCGGTCCCGCTGTGTGGGTTTCCGTCGTAAGTGGGCATCGGGTCGCTCACCGTCACAGTCGGTGTGGCCTTATTCACATTGATCGTCACGTCTTTCGACGCCGGCGTGTAGTTCGTCGTGTCCGTCGGCGTGAAATCCACATGAAGAGTCTGCCCGTTCCCCGCGTTCAGCACGGTTCCCGCCCCAGGCGTATAGAGAAACGTCCCAGGCACCGACGTGGTCGCGTTCAGCTGCGTTCCGCTCAGTGCCGTCCCGTAGGTAATGTCCGTGGGATTCGTCCATGCAATCGTCGGTGTCGCCTTGCCGACCGTCAACGTCTGCGTGCCGCTGCTACTCGCTCCATACTGCGTGCCGCTGATCGTGGCTGCGGAGAAAGACGCGGCCACATTGTGCGTCGCAACCGAAAGCGCCGACGGATTGTAAGTGTTGAACGTCGCTACTCCGCCCGCACTGGTAACCGCCGAACCGGCCGGGGCGCCATCGACCGTAAAATTCACCGTCGCTCCAACCACGCCAGCGCTCGTGTCATTTCGCGTGAGGATCGCAGTAAACGTCACCGGCCCCGTCGACCCGAACGCCACATCGTTCGGGCTCACATTGTTCATCACTAGAGTCGTCGGTACCGTCGCGTTTACAGTTTCAACCTGCGATGCCGATGCAATAGTCGTTAGCAGCGCTGTGGCTGTGATGGTTGGCGACCCGCCCGTGCTGTCTTTGTATCGAAAACTTGCGGTGTTCGCGTTGTTTGCGATGCCCACGCTGCTGATCGGCGTGTTGCAGCTAGAGTCCGCAGAGGCAAAAAACTGGCCCCCTCCGGAAGTGCTGCTAAGCCCCACCGTCAGCGCCGCCAGCGGATTCGTTCCGGTCCCGGCGGCATTCTGTGTTTGCACGGTCAGCGGTGTAGAGCAGACATTCGCATTGATGTTGACCGCAGAAGTCGTGAACGCTAGCTTTGTCAATCCGTTGTAGTTCGCATTGAAAACTTGTTGGCCGTTTCCTGAGAATCCCGGCACACAGATCGTCGCCGGAGTTGCCGGGTTGAACGTGAACGCCGATGGGCCGCTCCAATATCCGAAGGCTACTGTGCCCTGGTTGGTCGTGGCAGTCGCTGAGGCTTGCAAAAGAACGGATTGTCCAGCGGCTACCGGAAATATGGGGCCACTGTTTCCCACATTTTGAGTGACCGGCGACCCCGCACCGGTGGTGCAGTTCGCGCTGCTGTAAATTGTGGATGTGAGGCTAAACGTAGCATTTCCCGGCTGAGCGTTCACCTTTACGTTTCCATCAGTAAACATGTTTTGCGCCGAGTAACCAGACGACTGTCCCGCCGCAGTCAGGTAGAACCGTACGCCGATATCGTGCTCATCCGGCGAAAAGCCGCTATTGGTAATATGCCCCTGGCCATCCGCAACGGCCGTCATCACCGGATGCGTGTCATAGTACGGCGACTCCACCAGCGTTAGCGTCACCGTCTCTCCCGGCTGCCAGCCCGTCCCCGTGATCGTCACCACGCTGCCCGGAGCATAGTCCGCCGCATCCGTCTTCACTGTTGCGAACCCATACAGCTCCGCGCTGCTCACCGGCGTGCCGGCGCTCGATCCTCCCGCCATCAACAACAATCCATCCTGATTCAGCGCACTCACAGCCGCCTTTTGCCGGGCCACCGCCGGGGAACCTGTTGCTGCGAACGTCGTATTCCACGGCACAAAAGTCTCCGCCGTCTTCAATTCATTTCCTGCCGACGTCCCGCCCACAATCAACACCGCATTGTTGTTCGGCAGCAGAGTCGCCGCATGATCCCGCCGCGGCGCAGCCAACGTCGCTCCCGCGGCCGCAAATCCTCCCGTCGCCGGATCAAACACCTCCGCTGAAGCCAAATCCGCGGAGCCGTTATTCCCTCCCGCAACGAGGACCCTGCCATCCAGCAACGAAGTCGCTGAATGCCCCCCGCGCGGCGAAGTCATTGCCGGTCCCGCGGAAACCGTGTTGGTCGACGGATCAAAAATATCGCTGCTGGCGACAGGCACGCTTCCGTTCGATCCGCCCATGATCAACACCCGTCCGTCCGCCAGACTCGCCGAAGCCAGCCCCATGCGTGGCGAAGACATCGTCCCCGCAAAACTGAATTGCCCTGTCGCGGGATCGAAAATTTCTACTGTCGCGCTCGCCGCGGTTCCATTCTGTCCCCCAGCAATTACCACTCGCCCGTCCTTCAACAACGACGCCGTCGCGCCGCTCCGCGCTTCCACCATTCCGCCGGCTACCGCCGTCCACGCATCCGCAGCCGGATCAAAAATCTCCGCCGAATTCGTCGCTCCGCCGCCTGCGCCCTCGCCGCCCGCCACCAGCACTCGCCCGTCTGCGAGCGCGACCGCAACATGCTTCGCGCGCGCGGTTCCCATCGCGCTGACCGCGGAAAACGATCCGTCCGCGTTGAACACTTCCGCACTGTTCACAGCTCCGCTTCCGCCATCCCCTCCCGCAATCAACACGCGACGGTCCTGCAGCAACACCGCCGTAGCCCCGCTTCGCGCCGCAGCCATCGAACCCATCGGCTGCCAGGTCCCGGTTTGTAAGCTGGGAATCGACGCGATGCCCGCAACGGTCAACAATAAAATAACGGCAATGCATCCGAGCAAAGCGGCGGCTGGGCGCTTCATAAGAGACCTCTCAGAGACGCACTTCGGCGAAGACCTGCGGGACAGGTCAATGTCGTTTTTTACTTTTCGAGACCCGCAACTACGCGGTTACAGGACAGTTCACCGCAGGGGACAATTACGGTGATTCAATGCAACCACCGTTCCTTCTTCAAAGCGGGGATTACAGCTTCAGTATCCGCAATAAATTGAGTTACTTATGCTTCTAAGGGCCAGGCCCGTACTATGCAGGCTATAGCGGACAGGAGGGCTTCTTCACCAACCGAGCGTGCACGTACGATTACACGTATAGTTCGCTCACAGCTACCAACATTCCTAGAACGCCACGTCCCAAATGTCCGCTGTCTGTTCCAGCGTAACCAGTGCCCGCGCATGGTCCGCCAGCGCCTGCGCATACGACAAATAAATGTCCGCCGACGTTCGCTGCGCATCAATCACTTCCAGCAGCGTCGCTCCGCCTCTCTGATACGCGTACAGCCGCGCCTCCAGCACCCGGTCCGCATCTTTCAGCAACCCGTCGCGGTATACCTGCAGCCGCTTCACCGATGCACCGTATTGCGCGTAGGCGCTCCGCACTTCCGTCTCCGCCTGCAGCTGTGTCGCTTTCAGCTGAATCTCCGCCTGCGTCCGCGTTGCTCGCGCGCCTTCCAGCTCACCTCGATTTTTCCATCGCGAAAACGGCAGGTTCACCGACAGCGACGCCGCTAAAGTATTGTCCGCCGGCTGCACGAATCCTCCCGTGCCGGCAGCCAGGTGCGAATACGATCCGCTCACCGTCACATCTGGAATCAAATTCACATTCGCCAGCTCAATCCGCGATTCCGCCGCCTTCAATGCTTTTTGCTTCGACACCACATCCGGCCGCCGCTCCAGTGCTGTCGCCACCAGTTGCGCCACGTCAAACGTTCGCACTGGAATATCCAGCGTCCCATCCGGAACCGGCAATTTCTCCGCTACTCGTTCCTGCTTCCCCAACTGCTGCCCCATCGCCAGGTCCGCAGTCACGACATCGGCTTCCGCCGAAATCACATCCGCCCGGAACTGATCGCGCTCCACTCGTGATTGCACCAGCTCAATTTCACCGATGTCCCCTACACGGTGACGCTCATCGTTCACCGAAACGATTCGCTCCAGCTCCCCAATGCTCTTCTGCTTGGACGCCAGAATCGCTCGCGCGCTCAGCGCATCAATAAACGCGCCCGTCGCCGTCGCGCGCAGGTGTCGCACGGCATCGTCATAATCGGAATTCGCGATGCCCAAGTCCGCTTTCGCCGCGCGAATGCGCCGTCCCTGCTTCCCTCCCAGCTCGATCGGCGCATCCAGTCCGATGCTGAACGTTATTGGATTCCCCTGCCCCGATAAATCCACCACCGGAAACCCGAAATCCGCCGACCAATCTGGTCTTTGCGATGCCGTCGTTATGCCAGCATGCGTAATCGCAATATTCGCCCTCTGCGCAGCCAAATCCAGATTGAATCGAATTGCCTCGTTCAGGAAATCATCAAATCGGATGTGCGGCCGAGTATCTTGGTCCGTCTTGCTTTGCGGGGCATTCGTCGACGTGCCGGTACTCGCACTTCCATTGTTCTCCGTCTGCGCAGTCGCATGCTGAGCAAGCAACCCCGCGGTCATCACCAACGCAGCAACCGCAATCCCCCATTTCATCCTCATCACGAATTCTCCCAATGCGCAGGGATTGGCAGCCGCCTCTTCTCCGCTTGCTGCTCCAGCAGCAGATAAATCGACGGCAGCACAAACAGGGTCAGCAGCGTCGCCGTCACCAGCCCGCCGACAATCACCGTCGCCAGCGGCCTCTGCACGTCGCTGCCAACTCCGCGCGCCAACGCCGCCGGCAACAAACCCAGCGCCGCCACCGTCGCAGTCATCAGCACCGGCCGCAATCTCTGCGTCGCCCCCACCATCACCGCGCGATGCAATCCCCGCGTCGTCAGCCGTTGATGATTCAAGCTCGCCACCATGATTACGCCGTTCTGCACCGCCACTCCGAACAATGCAATGAATCCCACTGCGCTCGACACATTCAGCGTCATGCCCCGGCTCCACAACGCCAGCAACCCGCCCAGCATCGCCACCGGCACAATCGTCAAAATCAGCGCCGCATGTCGAATCGTTGCAAACGACGAGTACAACAAAATGAAAATCAGCGCGATCACCGCGGGCACGATGTACGCCAACCTCTTCTGCGCCCGCTGCTGGTTCTCAAACTGTCCGCCCCATTCCAGCTGGTACTTGCTTCCGTCAAACTTCACTTGATTGGCTATCTTTTCGTGCGCTTCGGCCAAGAAACTCGAAAGGTCACGCCCTCGCAAATTCAGCCGCACCGTCAAATGCCGCCGGTTCATCTCGCGCGTGATCGTGCTCTCCCCCGTCGTCGAGTTGATTTGCGACACCTGCGAAAGCGGAATCCGCGCGCCCGTCGGCAGCGTCACCGTCAAGCTGCTGATTGCCTCCGCGCTCCCTCGCACGTTCTCCGGAAATCGCACCGCTATGTCGTACACCCGCTCGCCGATGAACACATTCGAGATCGCTTTGCCGCCAATCCCCGATTCGATAATCGTCGCGACGTCCGCCACGTTGATCCCAAATCGCGCCGCTGCCTCTCGGTCAACCTTCACCTGGATTTGCGGCAACGGCGGCTCCTGATCGATCGTCACGTCCGAAGCTCCCGGAATCCCCTGCAGCACATTCACCAACTCTCCCGCAATCCGCCGCGTCTCCGCGAACTCATGCCCGAACACTTTCACCACTAGGTCGCTGTGCGCCCCCGAAATTTTATCGTTCACTCCGTCAATCATCGGCTGCGAAAATCCCAGCGTCGCTCCCGGAATTTTCGCGTACCTCTCGCTCAGCCTCTTGATCAAGTCCGCTTTGTCACCCTTCTTCGGCCAAGTATCGTAAGCCTTCAGCCCCACGAAACACTCGATGTGCGACGGGGTCCACGGGTCCGTTCCGTCATCGTTTCTGCCCAACTGCGTGACAATCGTCGAAATCTCCGGAAATTCCAGCGTCGCCGCCCGCAATTCGTCCGCCATCGACGCCGCCTTCTGCAGCGATATCCCCGGCGGCAGTTGCACCTGCAGCCAGATTGAACCCTCATCCAGGTACGGCAAAAATTCTTTGCCGATCCCGATCGCCAGCACAACTGCCAGAGCCATCGCCCCTCCCGCTGGCACAATCGAATATAACGGCCGGTGCATCAGGTGGTGCACCGCAAGCGTGTACCGTCGCGTAATCCAACCCAAAACAGGATTCTCAAACGGCTTGCGCGGCTTCTTGTAAATCACCAGCGCCAGCCCAGGAATAATCGCCAGCGCCATCAGCAGCGCGCCAATCAACGAATACCCCACCACATACGCCATCGGCGAAAACAGTTTTTTCTCCACGCGCTGAAAAGCAAACAGCGGCAAATACGCCGTAATAATGATCAGCGTCGCGAAAAATATCGGCCGCGCCACCTGAATCGCCGATTCCCGCGCATGCTCTTCCGCCAGCGGCACATCCGGATTCTCCTCCCGATGCCGCAAAATGTTTTCCATGATCACGATCGCCGCGTCCACGATGATCCCGAAATCGATCGCCCCCAGCGACAGCAAATTCGCCGGAATGTGCGTGAACCGCATGCAGATAAACGCAAACAGCAGCGAAAACGGAACGGTGATCGCCACCATCAACGCGCCGCTCGCGCTCCCCAAAAACAGCACCAGCACCAACACCACCAACCCGATTCCTTCCAGCAGCGTCTGCGATACGCGGTGTACCGTCGTCCGCACCAAATCCGTCCGGTCGCTGTACGGCGCCAGCTTCGTGTCCGGCGGCAGGATTCCACTGTTTAACGCCTGTACCTGCTCATGCACTCCTTCCAGCACCTGCGACGGGTTCGACCCTTTCAGCAACAGCACGATCCCCGAAACCGTATCTGGATTCTGGTCCTTCCCCAGAATTCCCCGCCGCTCCAGCGCTCCCAGTTGCAGCGCACCCAAATTCTTCACGTAAACCGGCGTCCCGTTCTTCGCCAGAATGACGATGTTCCCCAAATCCTGCAGCGACCGGATCAATCCAATTCCGCGCACCACATACCCCTGCTCCCCGCGTACCACAATGCTGCCCCCCGCGTTCGCATTGTTCGCCTGAATCGCTGCAATCACCTGCGTTAGCGATACGTTGTATTGCGCCAGTTTCGCCGGATCCACCACCAGCTGAAATTGCGTCGTCTCTCCGCCGAAACTAGTCACGTCCGCTACACCCGTCGCCTGCTTCAACCGCGGTATCACTACCCACTGTTGCAGTTCCCGCAGCTCCCGCTCATCGCGAAAATTCGATTGCAATGTGTAGCGGTAAATTTCTCCGATCGGCGACGTCAACGGATCGAGCCCGGGATTCGCTCCCGGCGGCAATTCCACTCCGCTGATTCGTTCCGTAATTCGTTGTCGCGCCCAGTAATCGTCCACGCCGTCCTGAAACACCAGCGTGATCAGCGACAGCCCAAAGGTGCTGTGCGAGCGCATCACCTGCAGTCCAGGAATCCCGTTCAGCTCCCGTTCCAACGGAATCGTCACTTGCTCTTCCACTTCTTCCGCCGCATGTCCGGGAAACTGCGTAATCACCTGCGAAGTCACGTCCGCAATATCCGGATACGCCTCGATATCCAGCGCCTTCCACGATGTATATCCAAACACCGACATCAACAGCGCGATCAGCCACACCAGTTGGCGGCGTCGCAGGCACAATGTGACAAACCGCTCGATCATTGCAGCAGCGCTCCTTCACGGATCAGCACCTTGTCTCCGGCCTGCACTCCGCTCTTAATGATCGTTCGCCCGCCCTGCTGTTCACCTGTTGTCACCTCTCGCTGTTCAAAAGTGTTCGCAGCCACCCGCACAAACACCGTGGTTTTCTCTCCAATCAGTACCAGCGCCGTTGTCGGCGCCGTCAGCTCCTGCGTATCCCATGTCTTTAGCGTCACGTTCGCAAACATGGCCGGCCGTAGCCGGCCATCTGTGTTCGGATAAGCGATACGCACTTTCGCCGTTCGCGTTTCCGGGTCGAGCACGTCCGCCACAAACAAAACTTTCCCGCGAAACATTTCCGACGGATACGCTCCAAATGTTGCCGTCGCCGGATCGCCCTTGTGTACGTAGTGGATGTCCTTCTCCTGCACGTTCGCCGTCACCCAGATGTCCGAAAGGTCCGCCACCGTCATCAGCGCCGCCGTCGGATCGTTTCGGAACTCTCCTGTCGCCGTCGTCACGTCCAGCACTTTCCCGGTCAGCGGCGATCGCACAATCAGCGGCGCGCCTAGTTGTGTCTTGTCCGGGTCCATGCCCAATTGCACCAGTCGCTGTTTCGAACGGCTGAAGTCGCTTTGAGCCGAATCGCGATCCGTCCGTGCCTGATCTACATCGCGCTGTCCGACGATCCCGTGCGCCGCCAAATCTTCTTGCCGCGTCAAATTTCGTTCCGCCTGAGCCAGCACGCTCCGCGTCCGCGCATAATCCGTCTGGGCCCCCACAAAGTCCGGCGCGTCAATCGCCAAAAGCTCCTGTCCCCGTTTCACAGCATCGCCCGGATGCACGTAGAGCTGCAGCACTCGCCCATTCATCGGCGGCAGAATTCGCGCATACCGCGCCGGGTCCGCTTCCACCGACGCCGGCGCCGCCACCTGCCGCGTAAACGTTGTCAATTGCGCGGTCTCCACTTCTAACCGCCCCGCCAACGGTGATCCCGCCGGCACAACCACCCGGTGGCCCGAGTGTTGAATAGCCGTGGCGTCGTCCGCCGCCGGCTTGTGGCTTTCTCCGCACCCGTAGAGTCCAGCCACAACAAAAATAAAAAGTGCCATCGCACTTCGCATAAAATCTCTCGCCTAAGGAGTCAAAGCAGGCCAACATGCCATTCAGTGAAACCCGCAATCGTGAATGGCTTGAAAAAACCGCTACTGTGATACTATACTGGGTATAGTATGTCAAGCGGGCCGATCTAAGGCCCTAACGGAGGGATTCGCCGTGGCTCACACCGCCGCCGAAAAAAAGAAGCTGCTGGCCAGGGTCAACCGCTTACAAGGTCAGTTACAGAGCATCCGCACCGCTATCGAGGACGAGCGCGAGTGCGCCGACGTCCTCCAGCAAATCGCCGCCTGCCGCGGCGCCATCAACAGCCTGCTCGTCGAAATCATCGACGGCGAAATCCGCTTCCACGTCCTAAGCAAAAACTCAAAACTCGATTCCCGCGAAGCCCAAGCCGCCGAAAGCCTGGTCGCCATCCTCCACCGCTACATCAAATAGACGCACCGCGCTTAGGTCCTTCGGGTGCCCCGTCCTCGGTTTTTCTAGGGCGGGTCTTGGGTTTCTCTTTTTGGCTTCTCTTCGCTCCCGTGCCCCGCCCAATTCCTCTCAATGTTCCCCGCCAGCTTTTGCATCCCCTGCGGCACACTCTGCTCCAGCATCTTCGCCTGCTCCACCATCGCCTCTGCCCCACCTCCGCTCAGACGGATCCTCTGGGTAATCTTCGTCCGCCTTCCATCTAACTCCTCAAATCCCCAGTCAAACGCCACCACCGCAGGCATCAAATCCATCTCAATCCGTGCCGAACGTCCCTCCACAACTTGGCGAATCACCGACTCCAGTTCCTGCCCCGGCAAAATCGTCTTCAATCGCGTCCCCACAGCAAACGGTCCATCAAACTCAAACCGCGCCGGCGGATCGTCCCAATTCTCCGCATTAGTCCAATACGCCCACGCAACCTCCCGCGGCACCGCGCATTCCACCGAATGCGCAAACTCCCAAACTGCTTCACTCATTTTCGACCTCCGCACAAGTAGAATCGTGCTTCGCCCTCTCGCCTTTTTTCGAATCCGTTTTCGCACTCCACAAGTCACGCCATATCAGGGGACAGGTTTTAGGGCCAGGGTTGTAGAACTATCCTTCAGGCCAGTGGACCCCACCACACAGATTTTCTAACTGCGATTTTTCGCCGCGCGCAAAATGTACCCGGCGGTCAACTGCTCCCCCTCGCGTCTCACCCGCCGCGACCACTCCACGGCTCAGGCCGCGGCTCCCGCCGGAAAGTCAAAATTACGTACCCCTGCCCAAATAGCATCCGCCTAATTGAACCTTGCCCGCCACAAATGGCCCTCGACACCCGTAAGTCCCGCCAAATCGCGGATCAAACTGGTTCAATAACCTCGGCAGAATCAATACTTACAATTCCGCGCGTCTCTATGTCTTTTAGAATGAACACTTACAGAAAGCACGGGGAGAGGGTGCCCAAGGCCGTACCACCGTCATGGTTTGCCAACTCGTCGCAAAGCTGTTCCATGACGAACTCCCGCAACGTCTTTATTTGCGATGCGTTGCTGCGACACCCGGGGTAGTACCTCAACTTGGCCAGATCCTGATCTCGTCCGCGACAGTTACGGGTTTCGCGTGGTTCAGAACTCTTACGGGAGATAGTTCTTCTTCCACTCGCCACTTCCCCTCAGTACGCCCGTGCAAAAATCGCCCGTTCCTTCGCTGCCTGTCCGCAATACACGCACTTACCGGTCCCGGCCGCACCGCCCGCTCCCAACACAGCGTCCTGGTCCAGAGGAATGCACCGCATGGTAGCCCGAGTCTCTTCCTTAATTTTTCCTTCGCAATCGCCACTGCCGCACCATCCCGCGAATGCGAATCCGGTCTCCACGGCTTTCTTAAATTCGTCGTACGTCGCTGTCGCTTGCGTGTTCGTGCGGCGGAATGCCAGCGCCTTGTCGTGCAACGCCTGCTGGATCTCCACCAGCAATCTCTCAATGGTCACCGGCAAATCCGCCAGGGCCGCGGAGATTTTTCCTTCGCGTCCGGGACGATCCCGCCGCGCTACCACAGCCGCCTGCTTGGCCACGTCTTTCGGGCCCAGCTCCACGCGCACCGGCACGCCACGCATTTCCCAGTCATTGAATTTCCAACCGGGACTCTGCCCTTCGCGCTCGTCCAACACCATGCGAATTTTTGCTTTAACCAGTTGCGCCTGCAATTCTTTCGCCGCACCCAGCACTGCGGCCTTCTCTTCCTCATTCTTGAAGATCGGCACAATCACGCACTGGTACGGAGCCAGTCGCGGCGGCAGCACCAGTCCCTGGTCGTCGCCATGCACCATAATGATCGCGCCAATAAACCGCGTCGAAAGTCCCCACGACGTTGTCCAGCAATACTGCTGCACTCCGGTGTGGTCTAGATATTTCACTTCAAACGCCTGCGCAAAATTTTGCCCGAGGTAATGCGACGTTCCCGACTGCAAAGCTTTTCCGTCGCCCATCATCGCTTCGATCGAATACGTTATGTCTGCGCCGGCGAATTTCTCTGCATCCGATTTCGCTCCCGGTATCACCGGAATCGCCGCTTCGTTCACCGCAAAATCCGTGTACACGTCCAGCATCTGCCGCGTCTCGTGCATCGCTTCCTGCTGCGTGGCGTGCGCGGTGTGCCCTTCCTGCCAGTAAAATTCCAGCGTCCGCAAAAACAGTTTTGTGCGCAGTTCCCAGCGCACCACCGAATTCCACTGGTTCATCAGCACCGGCAAATCGCGGTACGACTGAATCCATTTCGACCACATGTGCCCGATAATCGTTTCCGAAGTCGGCCTAAGAATCAGCGGCTCGGCCAGTTCTTCGCCGCCCCCGATCGTCACCACCGCCAGTTCCGGCGAAAACCCCTCCACGTGGTGCTTCTCTTTTTCAATAAAACTTTTCGGAATCAGCAAAGGGAACGCCACGTTCTGGTGACCGGTCGCCTTGAACCGCGAATCGAGCGCCTGTTGAATGTTCTCCCACAGCGCCCAGCCGTACGGCCGCACAATCATGCAGCCGCGCACCGGCGCGTAGTCCGCCAGTTGTGCTTTCAAAACCAGCTGGTTGTACCACTCGGAAAAGTCCTGTGCCCTGGTGGGAAGTTTTTCTTCTGCCATGAAGCTCTCAATCATTCCTTGTCAGGAAAAGTGTGCAACGGCGAACAAAAAAGCGTAACGGACGCGTTCACTACTGTCAACGAACGTCCGCGTAGCTACGCAAAGGCCGCGGCAAGTCGACGGTTATTTGTGCGAGGGGAGCAGGTCCCAGATGGCCGGGTCTTCCGTGCCGAGGACCCACGAGCAGAAGCCTTGCAGGCCGCGCTCGCGCACCAGGTCGTAGCGCTCCTTGAAGGTGCGCGCGTCGGTGAAGAAAATCCACTCGCGCATGTCGCCGCGATTGATGTAACACCACGCGGTGCGATCCGCCACGTCCCATTCGATTTTCGCATTGTAGGTGCGCGCCAGATCCGTGGCATCCGGATAGGAAATATATTTGCCGGTGGGATTGGCCTTGTAGCCGATTTCGCTGGTGTCTTTCGTCGGCATGCCGGCGAACCAGTGATAGCCGTACAAGGGAATGCCCAGCGACAACTTCGCGGGCGGCACGACTTTCAGCGCGTACTCAACATTGGCGACGACCCAGTTCCACCCGGAAACTGGGCCGGGCACAGTCCACAAAGTGTTCTGGTCGTAGGTCATCAGACAAACCAGATCGACGGCGTCACCGATGGCTTTCAGGTCGTATGCGCCGCGCCAGTTCTCATAGAGCCACGCGGAAAAAGCGGTTTCGCTTCCGGGTCCGCCCGGCGCATTGGGCACGGTGGCGATCGAAACCTGCAATCCTTCACGGTGCAGCGCGGCGGCGCTCTCTTTCACCAAAGCGGAAAGTGCGTCGCGGTCGGTCCAGCGAACATTTTCAAAATCAAATTGAATTCCGACGTAGCCGTTTTCTTTGCAAGCGCGAATCAGCGCATCCAGCATTCTTTTTTGTGCGGCAGGATCGCCTAGAAATTTGTGGAACTCCGCCTGTACGAATCCTGCGTTCACAACAATCGGCATCACCGGCACGTGATGCTGCTTCGCCGTTTCCATCACCAACGGATTCGGCCCGCCGGACAGCAAACCATCGGCATTGGCGTTGTACCAGGCGGGGACCAGGATATCCACCTTGTCGGCATGCGCGAGAAACGAATGGATCGAAGTCGAGTCGCCGGTCAAATAGAACAACGACTTGGGCTTGTCGGCTTGTGCGCGAAAAGCAAAAAAGGAAACCAAGACCGTGAAGACGAGGATTCGTTTCATAAGACCGCGAGTCTAACGGATGGTCCGCAAGGAGCGCAAACGCCTATTGCGATGGCGCGCGTCGCAAATCGTCCCGCCGAATTCCTTATTGCGCCTTTGCAATACCACCCGCGCAAGGTAGCATCCTTCGCCAAGGCCAACCCTTGTCTGCAAACGACACAACCTCAGGATCGGAAGGCGCAGCAGTGCGCACGATCGGCTTTCTGCCGCTGCTGGCAATTTTTTACGGATACACCGCCGGCGGGCCATTCGGTTACGAAGATATTTTTTCGCAGTCTGGCCCCGGCATGGCCCTGGTGTTTCTCGCGTTCGTGCCATTCTTCTGGAGCATCCCGATTTCGTTCGCTTCGGCGGAGCTGAACAGCATTCTGCCGGTGCAGGGCGGTTTCTATCGCTGGAGCCGCGCGGCATTCGGCGACTTCTGGGGATTCCAGTGCGGCTGGTGGAATTGGGCGGGCACATTTCTGCTGAACAGTCTTTACGGGGTTTTGCTAATGGACTATCTGGTCCACTATTTTCCGTGGCTTACCGGAAACGCGAAGTGGGCCGGCGCGTGTCTGGTGCTTGGTCTTCTTTCGTATCTCAACATGCGCGGCATTCAAGTTTCCGGATGGCTGTCTGTGGCCATGCTGGCCGCGGTTCTGCTTCCCGTAATCTGGCTCTGCATGGTTTCCGTTTTACATTGGCATTACCATCCGGTGCGTCCGTGGGTTCCGCCGGGCCAGCCATTTGGTTCGGTATTTGGTGTGGGTCTCGCGCTGGCAATGTGGAACTACGCCGGCTACGAGCAGCTTTCCAGCGTCACCGGCGAAATGCAAAATCCGCAGAAAACCTTCCCGCGCATTTTGCTGTGGAACACGCCGATGAACATCCTGACGTATATTTTACCTGCGTCGCTGGCCATCGCGGCGCTCGGCAACTGGCAGGACTGGCATACCGGCTACATTGTGGAAGCTTCGCGGCGAATCGGCGGCGCAGCGCTCGGCGTGGCCATGCTGCTGGCGTCCATCATCGGCACAGCTTCTCTTTCCAACAGCACGATTCTTTACACTACGCGTATTCCGGCAGCTATGGCGCAGGACGGCTACCTGCCCGCGTGGCTCGGCAAAATTCATCCGCGTTACGGAACTCCGGCACGCGCCATCGCAGTTTCTCTTGCGGTCTACTGCCTGCTGGCACGCTTCAACGTCGCCGACCTCGTCAATATCTATATTTGGGCGCGCATCGCCACTTCCCTGCTTACGCTGCTCGCCGTGTGGGGACTGCGCCGGAAGCTGCCCGCGGCGCACCGCGAGTTTCGCGTGCCCGGCGGGCAGATCGGTCTGCTTTGCTCGATTGTCTTCCCCGCAATTCTTTGTGGCGTGAAGATCTATTACAGCGAACCGTTCGTCTGGCTCTGGGCGCCGTGGCTTCTGGCGACGGGCCCCGTGGCATATTGTATTCTGCGCTGGGCGTTCGGTTTGAAACCTCAGCCGATGGGAGAGTTCTGATGGCTTCGTCTTCACGCAGGAGTTTTTTGCTACAGGCCGCTGTGGTATCGGCGGTGTCCATGACCGGGCTGCGCGACGCGGCTGGCGTGATTGTGAGTGCAGCGAGCGAGCCTGCCGGGCCCTCCGTCAAATTTCCTACTGCGCCGCGTGAGCGGATCGCGGTGGCATCGTACCCGTTTCGCGAATTCGTTGCAGGCGCGCACGATCCACACGCCACTTCGTCCAAAATGCCGCTCAAGGAATTTGCCGGGCACGTAAAGCAGAAATTCAACGTGAACAAGATCGAGCCGTGGAGCGAACATTTCGTTTCGACCGATGCAGCGTACCTGGACGAGCTGCGCAGCACGGTTACCAAAGCCGGTTGCGGCTTCGCAAACATCGCTGCGGACGGCGAGAACAGTTTATATTCACCAGATCCGGGTGCACGCGCGAGGGCAGTTGCCTTCGGGAAAAAGTGGATTGATATTGCGGCGCACGTTGGCTCGCCTAGTGTGCGGCTCAACCTTCCGCCGGCTAAAGACACCAAGCCCGATGCAGCGGTGGTTGCGGAATCCGTGAAAGTGTTGGCCGCATACGGCGCGAGCAAAAACGTCGTGGTGCACCATGAAAACGACAATCCGCTCAGCGAAAATCCCTTTTTCATTGCGGATGTGCTGGACCGTGTGAGCAGTCCATGGGGCCGCGCACTGCCGGACTTCGGCAACAGTTTCTCTGCTTTGCCAACGGAAGAGGCCTTCCAGGGGCTAGAGCAAATGTTTACGCACGCTTACGGCATCTCTCATGTAAAAGACGTTTCCATGACGCCGAAGAATGCAGCGATTGCCGTCGATTTGGCGCGCGTGTTTGCTATCGCGAAAAAGCACAACTACAAAGGCTACTTTTCGATGGAGTGGGATACGGAAGGCGATCCGTATGCCGGCACGGAAAAGCTCATCGTGGCCACTCTGAAAAATATCTCCTAGCGGCGGCAACAAGGTGAGAAAAGCTTCAGCCAGCACTCATACCAAAAGAAATTTCCTCGGCGCATTTCTTACAAGGCAATTCGCGGCCAAGGTAAGCCGAGCGGCCCTCGGGAGTAACCACCCACGGCCGGTTATGCCACGGCGGATTGTGGCGAACATGCTGGGTGTGGCCGCACTCGAGGTCTGCGACCCAATCACCGCGCTGGTCCTGATGAAAAGCGATAATTTTGCGCAGCGGATGTTCGCTCACCGGAACAGCTTGCGCCCGCGAAGGTAGATTCGTCCAGGCCAATCCGTACCATTTACAGCGCGCGCGCATCGCGCTAGCGTGGAGTTTCACGTAGAAGCCCTCCCCAGCAGGCAAGTCATTTCTACCAACCCGGGAGGAGCCACCGTGGTCACACGAGCCAAAGCTAAGAAAATCGCCGAGCCTCATGCCGAGCCGGGGCGTTCGCAGTTGACGAAGTTCAAGCACCCGTGGCGAATTGTGCCGCTGCACACCGCGCCGCGACTGGCCGCGGCTGTCACTCCACAGCTCACCTATCGCAACGGGCCGCTGCTGACTAATGTGGAGGTGTTTACGGTGTTTTGGGGAGCGGCATGGCAGGATGAAACCAACTCTGCTGTGGCCAAACAGATGGACGAGTTTTTCGATTTTGTGTTGACCAGCAAGCTGATCGACCAGCTCGGCGAATTCAGCGTGGCGGAAAAAACCATTGGACACGGCAAGCGGACTGGCTCGCTGACGCTGACGACGTCGGAGCCTGGGAGCAAAGTGCACGACTCGGCGATTCAAAAAATGCTGCAGGCGGAAATTGCAACGGGTACGTTGCCCGCGAAGACTGCAAATTCCCTCTACTTTGTGTTTTTGCCGCCGGGCACGCAGGTGGACCTGGGAGGAAGTGCATCCTGCACGGACTTTTGCGGATATCACGACGCGACCAGCGACAATATTTTTTACGCGGCGATGCCGTACCCGAATTGCACCGGGTGCGAGGGCGGATTGACGGCGCTGGACGCGCTGACGTCCACCTCTTCGCACGAACTGTGTGAAGCAATTACCGACCCGATTCCGGGGCAGGGCTGGTATGACGATGCAAACGGAGAGATCGCTGACATTTGCGCGTGGAAAACGAAGAGGCTGAACGGATTTACGGTGCAGTTGGAGTGGTCGAACTCTGCAGAAGCTTGCGTGTGACGAGCCGACAAGGATGCCGACGCAACTACCTGACGCGGCAACTGCAACTAGTACGACGCGAGGCGCCTGCGCCAGAAAGCAGCCGCTTATAAATCAGGGTAAGGCAAAGGTAAACAACGTGCTTCCGGCGGCGACGGCAATATATTGTTTGCCGTTGATGGCGTAGGTCATGGGTGCGGAATATACGGAAGCGCCGCACTGGAAATGCCAAAGGGGTTTTCCCGTGGCAGCGTCGAGAGCGATGAAATTACCTTCCGCGTCTCCGGTGAAAACGAGTCCGCCTGCGGTAGAGAGAACGCCTGACCAAGTGGGCGACGGATGCTTCCATTCCCACTTCATTTTTCCGGTGGCAGGATCGAGGGCGCGCAGCGCTCCGTAGAATGGCTCGGCGTCTTCATTAGGAAAATACGCCGATCCATAGTAAGCGTGACCGGGTTCGTAGGGTTGCGGCGCAGTCGAAAAGACGTCGCACTGTTCGCGCGCGGTGACGTAAAAAAGCTTGGTTTGCGGATCGTAGGTCGGCGACATCCAGTTCGTAGCACCGGCAGCACCGGGACATACGCGATTACCGTCGGGAGTGGGTGAGCTATCTTTCGACGGGATGGGCACGCCGTTCGAATCTTTTTCTAGGCTCCAGGAAACTTTGGCGTAGGAGTCGGCGCGGAGGGGTTTTCCGTCGGTGCGATCGATCACGTAGAAAAAACCGTTGCGGTTGGCTTGCAGAATTAACTTCCTATCTCCATCGTTCACCATGACGGGAATCTGCGTGGCGTCGTAGTCATGCTCATCGTGGCGCGTGAACTGAAAGTGCCATTTGAGTTTGCCGGTGTCGGGGTCCAGAGCGAGAAGCGAATTTGAGTACAGATTATCGCCGGCCCGGCCGATGCCGCGATTCGAAGGAGAAGGATTTCCAGTCGTCCAGAAAGTGGTGTTGGTTTCGGGATCGTAGGTACCGGTGATCCACGCTGGCGAGCCGCCAATTTTCCAGGAGTCGCCTTCCCAGGAGTCACTGCCTGGTTCGCCGGGAGCGGGAATGGTGTAGAAGCGCCATTTGCGCTGGCCGGTTGCAGCCTCATAGGCGTCTATGAAACCGCGAATGCCGTATTCGCCGCCGGAAACGCCGAGCAGGACAAGATTTTTGATCACCAGAGGAGCGAGCGTGAAGCTGTAGCCTTTGGCGTAGTCCACCGCCGGCGTGTCCCACAAAACGTTGCCGGTCTTGGCATCTAACGCGAGAACATGGGCATCGAGCGTGCCCATAAATAGTCTATCGCCAAGAATCGCGAAGCCGCGGTTGACCCGGCCGCAGCAAGGGCGAATATCGTCGGGCAAATTACGCTGGTATTGCCAAATGGGACGGCCGGTGCGGGCATCGAGCGCGAACGCGCGATCGTCCGGCGCCGTGCCGTACAAGATGCCGTCAACGACGAGTGGGGTCGTTTCAAATTTCCCGCCAGCCATGGTTTGGTACGCCCACTGCGGGACGAGTTTGCCGGCGTTGCCGGAATTGATTTGATCCAGAGAAGAAAAGCGGCGGCCGGTGTAATCGCCGGAGTACATGAGCCAGTTTTGTGGTTCCTCGCCAGGGTTGAGCAACCGTTGGGGTGTGACTTGGGCAGACGCGGCGGAGGCAAGCACTGAGAGGAAGGCCAGCAGGGCAAAAAAGGATTTCACTGGGCACCGCCGGGAGCCTGCAGGCGATTAACCAGGAAGGTCAGCAGATCCTGCAAGTCTTTTTCCGGAAGAGTTTTCTCGTCATAAGCAGGCATCAGAGACTTGCGCGATTTTTCCCAGGATTTCAGCGACGACTTATCGACGGAATGAACCTGTTCGCGGGTATCGAGGAACTGGAGGGTGAAACTGTCTTCGTTGAGCAGCGTGCCTTGCAGTTTGCTGCCGTCGGCCGTGACGACATTGACGGTTTCATATTCCTCGGTGAATTCCTTCATGGCCTCGCCGAGCCCCTGCGACAGGCGGCGGCTGGGATTGCGAATGGAATCGATGAGGTAGTCGAGAGAACGCGCCGTGCCCGCTGCGGTGAGGTCAGGGCCAAGACGGCCGCCTTGCCCCTTGAACATGTGGCACGTAGAGCAGGCCGCATTGCCGAAGAAAAGTTGGCGGCCGCGCTTAGAATCACCGGTCATTTCCACTGGCTTGTGCTCGACGCTCCGAATGTAGGTAATGACCTGCCAGAGTTCTTCCTCGGTCATGCCTACGCCCTGTTGCGTGGCGCCGTTGGGGGGCATGGCGGTGCCGGGGACGCCGATACTGATGACGGTGAAGATTTCCTGGTCGGAGTCGCCATGCTTTTTGGGAGTGCGCGTGAGATCGGGACCGCGGCCACCGCCGCGCGCGCCGAGTCCATGGCAGAAAGCGCAGTTGGCGCGGAATTCGTATTCGCCGAGCTTGGCCATTTTCGCGTCGCCGGCGTAGGGATTTTTGGCCTGGGCGGAAAGAGAACACGGGGCGCAAAGAACTGCACAGGACAGCGAAAGCGGAGCCAAAGCGGAAAAAAGAGATTTCATCAGCACTCCAAGGCGCACCAGGAAAATCGCAGAGACTATACCACCGGCGGAGCGGAAAGAAATTCACAGGAGATTTCAGCGCGTGGATTATTTTTTGGTAGACCGAACAGGAGCTCAGATCGTCGAGATTGGAACAGAGCACGCCGAGCGGACACGAAAATTCTTCGGCGCCTCGTGATCGTTGGCGATTTTGCGCGGAGTCGCTTACTCGTAGGCGAGGGCCACGACAGGATCATGACTGGCAGCGCGAAGGGCGGGGTATAAGGCGCCAGCAGCGGCACCGACGAGAGCAAGCACCAGAGCTCCGATGAGCCAGCCCGGCGTTATCAGGATCTGCAGCGTGGGCGTGGTTTCACGGAGGATGCCTTCGACGATGAAGGTCACGACGATGCCAGCGATGCCACCGAGAAATGCCAGGACTAAAGTCTCCCCGAGCAATAACTTCACGATATCGAGGCGCGAACTGCCGAGCGCCTTGAGAATGCCAATTTCGCGAGTGCGCTCCATCACCATGGTGTGCATGTTCAGCAATACGACCAAAAAGCTGATGACCATGCCGATGCCAACCATCGTGCGTATAAAGGGCCGCAGCTCAGGCAGATTGGAGGAATTCATCAGCGTGGTGTATTCGGCCACGGATTTGACGCCATTTCCCGGAGCGGCCTGAAGAATTTCTTGCCGCGCTGCCTCGGTATCGCCCTTGCTACGCACGTACAGCATGGAAACTTTGCCGTCCGCAGCGGCCAGGTCTTGCGCAGTTTTCAGCGGAATGAAGTAGCGCGCGCCCTTGCCGTGCACTACGATGCCGGAAATCGTGAAGGAGTGATTGAGCAGCGTGACCTGGTCGCCGACCTTAAGGTGCTTGGACTGCGCGACGATATCGTCGGCGATGGCTTCGTTGGGGCCGGAAAAGGGGCGGCCATCGCGAAACAAGAAGCCTTTGCTGAGCGCGTTAAATCGTTGGTAGTCAATGCCATAGACCAAAACAAAATTCTTCTGATCCATCAGGGTGAGCGTGGGCGCAACTTCGTCCACCGCGGGAAGCCTGGCAACTTTGTCGGCCAGAGATTCGGGCAGCACGGCGCGGGAAAACGCCAGGAACATGGACGAGTTTGGCGGCTGCACGAGAATATCGGCGCCGACCCCTTCGACACGCTTGCCCCACTCGGAGACCACGCCGCTGGTCAGGCCGACGATCATCAAGACCAGAAAAACCTGAATGGTGATGGCAAGAATACTGAGGAAAGCGCG
>Ga0068863_100001949_pt1 | contig 20513 bp, 18 predicted proteins | sample KBSSwiS62_FD_66596 | JGI IMG/M metagenome (GOLD analysis project Ga0068863, IMG submission 66596) | Switchgrass rhizosphere microbial communities from Kellogg Biological Station, Michigan, USA - KBS Switchgrass S6-2 | ecosystem: Host-associated > Plants > Roots > Rhizosphere > Soil ...
GTGCAGATCCTCACCGTGCACGCGGCGAAGGGCCTGGAGTGGGAGGTCGTGGCGGTCCCGCACCTGGTCACCCAGGTGTTCCCGGGCCGGAGGATGTCCGGCAGCTGGATCACCAACGTGTCCGAGCTCCCCGTCCCGTTGCGGGGGGACGCGGCGGACCTGCCCGGGCTGTACCTCCCGCCCACGCCGGACCGCAAGCAGGTCGAGCTCGCCTTGGACGAGCACGAGGCGGGCCTGGAGAGCCGCCGCCGGACCGAGGAGCGGCGGCTGTTCTACGTCGCGCTCACCCGGTCCGAGCGCGTACTCCTGTGTTCCGGACATCACTGGGGTGCCACGGGATCCACCCCGCGCGGCCCGTCGGAGTTCCTGACTGTGATCGCGGCGGTGACGCGTCCCGAGGTGTGGGCGGAGCCGCCCGAGGAGGGCGCGGAGAACCCGGTGCTCGCGCGCGAGCTCACCGCGGAGTGGCCCGCCGATCCGCTCGGCTCCCGGTCGGCCGCGGTCCACGAGGGCGCGGAGCTGGTGCGGGAGGCGCTGCGTGCCCGGGAGCGGGCGCGCCGGGCGGAGCGCAGGCGGGCTCGCCGGACGGACCAGCTGAGCCTGGAGCTGGAGGAGCCGGAGCCGGTCGAGGACCCCGACCCGGAGGGCTGGGCGGCGGACGTGGACGTGCTCCTCGCGGAGCGGGCCGCGGGGGCCGCCCGGCCGACGGTGGCGCTGCCGGGGCAGGTGTCGGTGAGCCAGCTCGTCGAGCTCGCGGCGGACGCGGACGCGTTCGCGGCCGGTCTGCGGCGCCCGCTTCCGCTGCCGCCGAACCCGCACGCCCGGCGCGGCACCGCCTTCCACGCCTGGCTGGAGCAGCGGTTCGGCGCGGAGAAGCTGCTGGACGTGGACGAGCTCCCCGGCGCCGCGGACTCGGACGCGGAGGTGGGGGACGCGGCGCTCGCCGAGCTGCAGGAGGCGTTCCTCGCCAGCGAGTGGGCGGACCGGGTGCCGGTGGAGGCGGAGGTCGCGTTCGAGAGCGTGCTGGCGGGCGTCGCGGTGCGCGGGCGGATGGACGCGGTGTTCGCGGACCCGGACGGCGGGTTCACCGTCGTGGACTGGAAGACCGGCGCGGTGCCGGAGGCCGACCGCAGGCACGCGGTCGGCGTCCAGCTCGCGGTGTACCGGCTGGCCTGGGCCGCGCTGTCGGGAACGCCGCCCGAGAAGGTCCGGGCGGCGTTCCACTACGTCCGCGAGGCGGTGACGCTGCGCCCCGCCGACCTGCAGAGCGAGGAGGAGCTCGTCGAGATGGTGCGGAGCCTTCCTCGTGCCCCTCGCGCACGGGGACAGGGCGCGACTGACGGATCTGCAGCCGGCACAGACCCGTCAGACACTCCCTAGTGGACGACCGCCTTCTCGGCCCCCGCCCCGGTGAGCGACCGGACCTCCATCTCGGCGTACTTGGCCGGGTCGGCCTTGTCCTTCGACAGGACCGTGCCGAGGTAGCCGAGCAGGAAGGACAGCGGGATCGAGACGAGGCCCGGGTTGTCCAGCGGGAACCAGTGGAAGTCCACGCCCTGGAGCATCGACGGGCTCTTCCCGGTCGCCGCGTCCACCGGCTTCCCGGAGACCACCGGCGAGAAGATGATCAGGACCAGGGTGATCGCGAGACCGCCGTAGATGCTCCACAGCGCGCCCCGGGTGGTGAAGCGCCTCCAGAACAGCGAGTACAGGATAGTCGGCAGGTTCGCGCTCGCGGCCACCGCGAACGCCAGTGCCACGAGGAACGCGATGTTCTGCCCGTTGGCCAGGATGCCGCCGAGGATGGCGACGATCCCGATCACCACAGCCGTCCGTCGCGCGACCTTGACCTCGGTGCCCTTCTCGTCCTGCACCTGGCCGTGCTTGATCACGTTCACGTAGATGTCGTGCGCGAACGAGGCGGAGGCGGTGATCGTCAGGCCGGCGACCACGGCGAGGATCGTCGCGAACGCCACGGCGGCGATCAGCCCCAGCAGCACCGTGCCGCCGAGCTCGTAGGCCAGCAGCGGGGCCGCGGAGTTGGCGGCGCCGGGCGCCTTCTTGATCGCGTCCGGCCCGACGAGCGCGCCCGCGCCGTAGCCGAGGACCAGCGTGAACAGGTAGAAGATCCCGATCAGCCAGATCGCCCAGGTCACGGACTTGCGCGCCTCCTTGGCGGAGGGCACGGTGTAGAAGCGCATGAGGATGTGCGGCAGGCCCGCGGTCCCGAGCACCAGCGCGAGGCCGAGGGAGATGAAGTCCAGCCGCGTGGTGCCGTTCTTGCCGTACTGCGCACCCGGGCTGAGCAGCTTCTCGCCCAGGGAGCCGGCTTGGTTCACGGCGTCGCCCATCAGTGCCGACAGGCTGAACCCGAACAGCGCCAGCACCCACAGGGTCATCACGCCCGCGCCGACGATCAACAGCACGGCCTTGATGATCTGCACCCACGTCGTGCCGCGCATGCCGCCGATCAGCACGTAGGTGATCATCAGCACGCCCACCACGGCGATGACGATGGACTGGCCCGTCTTCGACTTGATGTCCAGCAGCAGGGCGACGAGGCCGCCCGCGCCCGCCATCTGTGCCAGCAGGTAGAAGAACGAGACGGCGAGGGTGGACGTCGCCGCGGCGGCCCGGACCGGGCGTTGCCGCATCCGGAAGGCCAGGACGTCACCCATCGTGTACTTGCCGGTGTTGCGCAGCAGCTCGGCGACCAGCAGCAGCGCCACCAGCCATGCGACGAGGAACCCGATCGAGTAGAGGAAGCCGTCGTAGCCGTAGAGGGCGATGGCGCCCGCGATGCCGAGGAACGAGGCCGCGGAGAGGTAGTCGCCGGAGATCGCGATGCCGTTCTGCGCGCCGGAGAAGGCGGCGCCGGCGGTGTAGAAGTCCTTGGCGCCGCTACTCGCGCGCCTGCTGACCCGGATCACGATGGCCAGCGTGATCACGACGAAGATCGCGAAGATCGAGATGTTGAGGATCGGGCTGGTCACTTCTCGATCTCCTCACGGATGGCCGTGGCGTGCGGGTCGAACCTCTTGTCCGCCCACCTCACGTACCAGGTGGTGATCGCGAAGGTGGACACGAACTGCAGCAGTCCGAAGACCAGCCCGACGGTGATGTTGCCGCCGATCTTGAGTCCCATGAAGCCGGGCGCGTAGCTGGCCAGCACCACGTACAGCAGGTACCAGACCAGGAACGCCGCGGTCAGCGGGAAGACGAACCGCCGCAGGCGCCCGCGCAGCGCCTGGAACTCCGGGCTCGCTTGGACCGTCGACCAGTCCGGCTCGGTGGTCTCCTCGGAGGGATGCTCGGTGGTACTCACGGTGCCTCCTCGCACAGTGCGCCGACCCTGACAGCGAGTGAGGAAACGCCAACAGGCCGCGATCCGGAAGTAACGCACGACACACCGCGCTCCGGACCGACCAGCGGCCGACGAACGGTCCCGAAGCGGGACGAACGGTTACGTCTCGTCGAGGTGCAACCGCAGCATGGCGGCGTCGGAACCCGGGGCGGGCCTGCCCCGCAGGGACACCGCGATCATGGTCAGGAACGCCAGCGGCACGGAGAAGAGCGCGGGCTGGGCCAGCACCAGCGCGGCCGGCCCCGGATCGGCCCGGAGCATGAACCCGGTGCCCATCACCCCGGCCGAGGACACCAGGCCGACGATCATGCCCGCGAACGCGCCCCGCGCCGTCAGCCCGCGCCACCAGATGCCGAGCACCAGCAGCGGGCAGAACGTCGACGCGGCGACGGCGAACGCGGACGTCACGACCGACCCGACGTCGATCCGCACCGCGGGCAGCGCGCACAGCACGATCACCCCCGCGGCGAGCAGCGCGGTCAGCCGCAGACGGCGCAGCGAACCGGGCAGCAGATCGTGCGCGAGCGCACCGGCCAGGGCGAGGAGCAGCCCCAGCGAGGTGGCGAGGAACGCCGCGAAGGCCCCCGCCGTGAGCAGCGCCGTGAACACCGACCCGGCCGTGCCGCCGTCGACCCGCGAGGGCAGCGCGACGACGGCGGTGTCCGTCGCCCCGGACAGGTACAGCTCCGGCAGCATGACCCCGCCGAGCAGCCCGTAGACCACGGTGAACACGTAGAACGAGCCCAGCAGCCCGACGGTGATCGCGGCGGTGCGGCGCGCCGCGCGCCCGTCGGGGCTGGTGTGGAACCGGACGATCACGTGCGGGAGCCCCATCGTCCCGAGCGCGGTGGCGACCAGGATCGACCAGGTGGCGAGCAGCGGATGGCCGTTGCCGCCGTCGAGCAGCGGGTGCTGCCAGGTGTCGCTGCCGGGCAGCGCCGATCCGGCGATCTCGGGCACCGCGGCGCCTTCGGGGAACACCCAGGTCGCCTCGCCCGGCGCGACGACGGTGCCCGGCGCCAGCCGCCGGGGGACCCCGCCGACGAGGACGGTCACCGGCTCGCGGACCTCGAGCCGCGTGTCCAGGCGGAACGTGACCTCGGTGGGCCGCGGGAACGTCGTGTACTCGGCGGGGCGCAGCGCCGCCGTGCGCGTGTCCGCACCCACCGCGAGCAGGAGCCAGATCGCCGGGACGAGGAACAGCAGCAGCTTGAGCACGAACTGGAAGGCCTGCACGTAGGTCGCCGCGCGCATCCCGCCCAGCGCGAGCGTGACGCTCACCGCCGCCCCCGCGACCACGATCCCTACCCAGTGCGGGGTGCCGCTGACCAGGGACAGCACCTGCCCGGCGGCGGTGAACTGGGGGACGAGGTAGAGCCCGGCGATCACCAGCACGACGACCGCGGAGAACCGCCGCAGCCGGGGCGACCCGAGCCGGGCCTCGGCGAAGTCCGGCACGGTCAGCGCGCCCGTCCGGCGCATCGGCGCGGCGACGAGCACGAGCATCAGCAGGTAGCCCGCGGTGAACCCGACCGGGTACCAGAGCGCGCCGACCCCGTTCTTCACGACGAGCCCGGCGATCCCCAGGAAGGACGCTGCGGACAGGTATTCCCCGGAGACCGCCGCCGCGTTGAGCAGCGGGGAGACCCGGCGCGAGGCGACCAGGAAGTCCGAGGTCGAGCGCAGGGCGGCCACCCCGCGCGCGCCGATCAGCAGCGTGGCGAGGACGACCGGGACGACCGCGAGCCCGATCACCGGCGTTCGGCGCGTTCGGCCCGTCTGAGCTGCACGAACGCCAGCACCGCCAGCAGCGGGTACGGGAGGACCGCGACGGCCAGCCAGACGACCGGCACGTCCCCCCACCGGATCCCGACCGGTACCAGGTCCAGCACCGCCGGCGCGCCGACCAGCAGCGCCGCCGCACCGACGAGCGTGGTCCCCGCGACCCGCAGCTGCCGCCGCCGGATCCGCGCCGCCGCGGCGAGTGCCGTGGCGTCCAGCGAGGTCACCGACACCCCGCCGCGCCGCGCCGCGAGCGCGACCCGGGTCTGGGGGCTGGTCACCGCGACCCGCTTGGTCCGGCTCATCCGCGCGTCCCGCGCTCGTTCACCGGATCGATCATCGCGGCCCGCCCACGAAGTCACCCCGGGTCGCCGCCTCCAGCAGCCGGTCCCGCAGCTCCCGCGCGTGCCGACGGCTGACGGGCACGTCCCCCGCGTCCGTGTGCGCGAACAGCTGGCCGCCCGCGTCGCTGCGCAGTTCCTCCACCGCGGGCACGGAGAGCAGGTAGCTGCGGTGCACGCGCACGTACCCGAACGCGGTCCAGTGCTCCTCGAGCCGGGTGAGCGGCATCCGCACCAGGTGCGAGCCGCCGCGGGTGTGCAGCCGGACGTAGTCGCCCTGGGCCTCGGCGAACCGGACGTCCGCGCGCCGCACGTACCGGATGCGCCCGCCCAGCTCGACCGACACCGCGGCCAGCTCGTCCGGCGCCGCCGCGGGCGCAGCGGCCGCCCCGCGGATCCGCACGACCCGCCCCAACGCGGCGTCGAGCCGTTCGGCCGCAACGGGTTTGAGCAGGTAGTCCACCGCCCCGACGCCGTAGGCGGAGACGGCGTGCTCCTCGAACGCGGTCACGAACACCAGCTCCGGGGGCTCGGCCATGCGTCCGAGGAGCCCGGCCAGCTCCAGCCCGTCCATGCCGGGCATCGCGATGTCGAGGAACACGGCGTCGAACGTGGCGTCCTTCAGCATCTTCAAGGCGGACAACGCATCCTGGGCAGGCACGACCTCCCGCACGCACGGCGACGCGGCGAGCAGCCGGGTGAGCTCGGCGAGGGCCGGGGCGACGTCGTCGACGGCCAGCACGCGCAGCCTGGTCGTCACGAGGCCACGACCCCCGGCTGGAACCGCGGCACCCGCATGACGACCCGGGTCCCCGCGCCGACCGCCGTCTCGACGACGAGCCCGTACTGCGGGCCGTAGACCGCGCGCAGTCGCCTGTCCACATTGGTCAGGGCAAGGCCGTCTCCCGCCGCGGCGCCCGCGAGGACGGCGCGGGCGAGCTCGGGGTCCATGCCAGGGCCGTCGTCCTCGATCGCGATCACGCACTCCGTGCCCTGCGCCTCGCCGCTGACCTGCACGGACCCGCCCTCCTCACGTCGCTCGACGCCGTGTTGCACCGCGTTCTCCACCAACGGTTGCAGGACGAGGAAGGGCAGCGCCACCGGAAGCACCTCCGGTGCGATCCGCACGTGCACGCGCAGCCGGTCGCCGAGCACCGCCCGGGCGAGCGCGAGGTAGGCCTCGACGGCCCCGAACTCGCTCGCGACGGTCGTGTAGTCGCCGCGGCGGGCCACCGAGTGCCGGATGTACTCGGCGAAGTCGCCGATCAGGTCGCGGGCCCGGTCCGGGTCGGAGTCGACGAACGCGCCGATCGTCGTGAGCGCGTTGTAGACGAAGTGCGGGGAGATCTCCGCCCGCAGCGCCCGCAGCTCGGCGCGCTCCGCCGCCTCCGCCGAGGCTTCGAGGCGACCCCGTTCCAGGGCCTCGGCGACCCACTCCGCGGCGCGGCGTGCCGCCCCGCGCGCCATCTCACCGGCCACCACGAGCACCCCGGCAGGCTCGCCGCGCACCAGCAGGGGAAGGGCGACGACGGATCCTGCGGCGGCCCGGTGTCCGTCCCGGCGCACCTCGTCGATCAGCCCGGCCGCGTCCGGAGGCGGCCGGCCCGCCCAGGCGGGGTCCCCGTGCAGGTCGGCCAGCCCGACGGCGTCGGCACCCAGCAGGGCCCGCAGCCTGCGGGTGGCCCGGACGACCGGGTCCGCGCCGAGATCGGTGGCCCGGGGCGCCAGACCGCCGCGCAGGTCGGCGGCGATCGCGACCCCGGCCGCCAGCACGGTCGTCGGGTCCCCGGCGGGGCGCCGGAAGGGCCGGCGTCGCAGCGGCGTCCCGCTACCGGTCGCGGTCATCAGGCCACCTTAGGGCGTTCGACCTGCCGATACCTCTTGGAAGAAGCACCCGCGCACCGGCCCCGCTACCCTCGCCGCCGTGACTGGCCGGATCGTGCTGTTCGGGGCGACGGGGTACACGGGCGGGCGCACCGCCGAGGCGATGCGAGACCGGGGGCTGCACCCGGTCCTCGCGGGCCGGGACCCCGCCCGGCTCGGCGCGCTCGGCGAGCGGCTCGGGTTCGAGACCGCCCGCGCGGACGTGACGGACACGGCGTCCGTCGCCGCGCTCGTCGGACCGGAGGATGTGCTGGTCAGCACGGTCGGCCCGTTCGCCCGCCTCGGCGGTGCCGCGCTGGCCGCCGTGGTCGGCGCGGGCGCTCTCTACCTCGACTCGACCGGCGAGCCGGGTTTCATCCGCGAGGTCTACGAGCTGCAGGGGCCCGCCGCGGAACGCTCCGGCGCCCGGCTCCTGACCGCGTTCGGCAACGACTACGTGCCCGGGGTGCTGGCGGGCGCCCTCGCCCTGCGCGAGGCGGGGGAGGGGGCCTCGCGCGTGGACGTCGGCTACTTCCTGCAGGGCAGGGGCAGGCTCTTCTCCCGCGGCACCGCGGAGTCCGCGATCGGCATCACGGGCGGTCCCGCCTACACCGTCCGGGACGGCGAGCTCCAGACCGAGCCCGCCGGTCGCAGGCTGCGCACCTACGAGGTCGACGGCGTGCCCCGCCCCGCCTTCTCGATCGGCGCGTCGGAGCAGTTCGCCCTGCCGCGGCTGGCCCCCGGCCTGCGCACCGTGGACGTTCACCTCGGCTGGTTCGGCCGGGCGAGCGGGGTCGTGCACGCGGCGAGCAGGCTGCCCGCCCCGCCCGCGTTCCTGCGCAGCGGGCTCGAGGCACTGGTCAAGCGGGTCCCGCGGGACCCGGACCCGACGGCGCTCGCCGGCGCCCGCTCGACCACGGTCGCCGAGGTGTTCGACGCCGGCGGCACCCTGCTGGCCCGCACGCGGCTGCGGTTCGGCGATCCCTACGGCCTCACGGCGGATCTGTTGGCGTGGGGTGCCGCCCGGGCCCTGGAGCACGGCGTCGAGGGCGTCGGGGCGCTGGACGCGGTGTCCGCCTTCGGGTTGGACACCCTCCTCGCCGCCGACATCGGGATCAGTGCGCAGACGGAGTCGACCCGCAGCGCGCAGATGTAGGTCCACGACCGGGCCGAGCCGGGCACCCAGCGGGGGCACAAGGGCGGGCCTGCGGTGTCCGTCCTCCCGATCATGCCCGCTCGACGGCTTGCGCTAGTCTCCGCCGCGATGCGTGACCGGCTCCGCCGCACTCCCGCCGATCCGCAGGTGATCGGCGCCCTTCGCATGCCCGACAAGGTCGAGGGGCCGCTCGTCGCGCTGCTGAAGCGGGTGGTCGTCGCCCTCGGCGCGCTGTTCGCCGCGGCCCTGATCGTCTACTTCGGGCGCAACGGGTACGTCGACAACAACGGCGAGGGCGAGATCTCGTTCAACGACGCCCTCTACTACGCGACGGTCTCGCTCTCCACCACCGGCTACGGCGACATCGTCCCGTACACCGCGACCGCCCGGCTGCTCACCACGATCGTGATCACGCCGCTGCGGCTGCTGTTCCTCATCGTCCTCGTCGGCACCACCGTCGAGCTGCTCACCGAACGCTCCCGGCAGTCGTTCCGGATCCAGCGCTGGAGGTCACGCGTGCGGGACCACACCGTCGTCGTCGGTTACGGCACCAAGGGGCGCGCCGCCGTCGAGACGCTGCTCGGGGACGGCACCGAGCCCGAGCAGATCGTGGTGGTGGACACCGACCGCGCCCAGCTGGACGCGGCGTCGGCGCTCGGTCTCGTCACGGTGACGGGAAACGCCACGCGCTCGTCGGTGCTGCGGATCGCCGGGGTCCACCAGGCCGCGGCCATCGTGATCGCGACGAACCGGGACGACACCGCCGTTCTCGTCACCCTGACGGCAAGGGAGCTGTCCCCCAAGACCCGCATCGTCGCTGCGGTCCGCGAGTCCGAGAACGTGCACCTGCTGCGCCAGTCCGGCGCGAACTCCGTGATCGTCTCGGCGGAGACGGCGGGTCGGCTGCTGGGCGTCGCGACGCGCACGCCGAGCGTCGTCGAGGTCGTCGAGGACCTGCTCACCCCCGAGGCCGGCTTCGCGATCAGCGAGCGCGAGGTCGAGCCGGACGAGGTCGGCGGCTCGCCGCGGCACCTGGCGGACATCGTGCTCGGCGTGGTCCGGGGCGAGGAGCTGCACCGGGTGGACGCCTCCGCGGTGGACGCCCTCGAACGCGGCGACCGGCTGCTCTACGTCCGCAAGGTCACCCCCGCGGACGGGGATTAGGCTCGCGCCTCGTGCGGATCGCGACCTGGAACGTGAACTCGGCGAAGTCGCGGCTGCCGCGGCTGCTCCCCTGGCTGGACGAGCGGGCGCCGGACGTCGTGTGCCTGCAGGAGACCAAGCTGTCCGACGGCGACTGGGCGGCCGAGCTCGAGGGCCCGATCGCCGAGCGCGGCTACGCGGTGGCACACCACGGGCAGGGTCGGTGGAACGGGGTCGCCCTGCTCTCCCGTGTCGGGTTGGCGGACGTCGTGCGCGGGCTGCCCGAGGAGCCGGAGTTCGACGGGTCGGTGGACGCCCGCGCGATCACCGCCACCTGCGGCGGGCTGCGCGTCACCTCGGTCTACGTGCCGAACGGCCGCACCCCTGGGGACCCGCACTACGGCTACAAGCTCCGCTGGCTGGAGTCGTTGCGGCACATGGTGTCCGCGGGGGACGCGGCGACCACGGTCGTGGCCGGGGACATGAACATCGCCCCCACGGACGCGGACGTCTGGGACCCGGAGCTGTTCGTCGGCTCCACGCACGTCACCCCGCCGGAGCGCGAGGCACTCGCCGCACTGGAGGCGACCGGCCTGTCGGACGTCGTACGGGAGCGCTGGCCGTCGGAACGGGTGTTCTCGTACTGGGACTACCGGGCCGGGCGCTTCCACAAGGACCTGGGCATGCGGATCGACCTCGTGCTCTGCGGCGCGGACCCGACGGACCGGGTGCGGGCCGCGTGGATCGACCGCAAGGCGCGCAAGGGGTCCGCCCCGAGCGACCACGCCCCCGTGATCGTCGACCTGGACGTGGCGCCGGACGGCGACATCGGCCCGGTCGTGCCGCCGCCGTCGGCACCGGCGCGGCTCAAGCGTTAGGCCGTGCCCAGGAACCGTCCGCCGCGCGCTCGACCGCGGGCGGCAACGCCGCCGATCTGGGCGCGGCGACAGATAGGCCGCTCGGACTACACGATCGTGCTCCGTCCGGTTGCGGGGATCCGTGGCATGCCGATACTCAGGCGCCGTGACCACAGCTCGGGGCATCTCGAAGACACGAACCACCCGCGTCGCGGCGGGCATCCTGCTCGCGGCGGTCGCGCTGACCGGGGCCGTGGCCTGCTCGGCAGGCGGTGACCAGGCGCCCGCGATGCCGACCGGCTCGGCGGCCCCCGCGCCCGGCGGCTCGGCGAACCAGGCGAACGACGCGACCCGCGCCGCCTACGGCCAGGCCAACCAGGGCGCGCTCGCCCTCGTCGCGCTGGGCGGGCTCGGCACCGACAAGGGGGTCGGTGACCAGGTCAGGGGACTCGCGCCGGACCTGACCTCGCAGGGGCAGGCGCTGCTCGACCAGGTCAAGCAGGCCGCGACCGCCGCCGGGGTGGCCCTCGGCGACCAGCTCGGCGCCCAGCAGCAGGCCCTGATCGCGGACCTGCAGGCCCGCTCGGGGCAGCCCTTCGACACCGCGTGGCTGCAGGCGGCGCAGACGCTGCTGTCGCAGGCGCGGGACGCCGCGAACGCGATCCTGAACGACCCCAACGCCTCCCCGGAGGCGAAGGCCGCCGCGCGGGACGCCCTCGCCAAGCTGGACGCCCTGGCGAAGCAGCTCTCCTCGGCCTCCTCCTCGGCGGGCGCGAGCACCCCGGGCTCGGTGGACGCCGGGACGGGCGGCCAGGCGGCCGCCTCCGACGACCTGCTGCCGATCGTGCTGGGCGGCTCCGGCCTGGTGCTCCTGGGCGGGGGCGGCGTGGTCGCCGCGCGCTCCCGCCGCTCGCGCACCGACGTGTGACGACCGACCCCCGCCCGCACCCCCGTCCGCCCGAGGTGGACGGGGGTGCGGGCGTGTCCGAGGGAACCGCCGCCGGGGCAGTGGACTCGCCGGAGGGGGCGACCGGCGTGCTCCCCGGTGCCGGTGTGCAGGTGCTGACCGGCCCACAGCGATCCCGCGACCGGGCCCGGCGGCGATGGGGCCTGGTCCTCGCCGGCGCGGGGCTGGTGCTGCTCGCCCTCGCGGGCGCCCTCCTGCTCGTCCGGGAACCGGCGGTGACCGCCGCACCGCTCGGAACGGTGGCGCCCCGCCCCGTGCCCGCCGAGTCCGGCGATCTCCGGCCGGGCGGGCCGGTCCGTCTGCGGCACAGCGGGATCATGCCGGTCGGCCTGGAGCTCCCGGCCCGCCGCACCACGGCCCCGGTCGTCCCGGTCGGCACCGGACCGGACGGGGGACTGCAGATCCCCGACCCGCCCCAGACCGTCGGCTGGTGGGCGCCCGGCGCGCTCGCGGGGTCCGGTACCGGGACCGTGATCGTCGCCGGGCACGTGGACTCGCGGCTCGCCGGGATCGGGATGATGGCGGTGTTGCCGCAGCTCACCGTGGGCGAGCCGGTCCTGCTGCGCGGTGCCGACGGACGCGCCGTCCGCTACCGGGTCGTCGCGCGGCGGGAGTTCAGGAAGGCCGCGCTCCCCGCGGACACGTTCGCGCGCACCGGGTCTCCGCGGCTGGTGCTGATCACCTGTGGCGGTCGCTTCGACCCGACGGTCGGCTCCTACGAGGACAACATCGTCGTCTACGCGGACCCGGCCCGACCATGATCCGCGTTTCGGTGCTCTCAGCGTGGTGCGGACGACGGTGAGTGCACGGGGGTTGTGATCAAGCAACGCTGAGCGCACGAAACGTGCCACGGGAGTGGCCGCCCCCCGACACGAAACGTGCGCCCAGCCTGGTGACGTACCCTGTCGCGGTGAGCGAGGCTCCTGAGTTCGAGGCCGTCCGTACCGCCGCCCAGCGTGCCGCGGCGGCCGCCCCGGGGGTGCGGGCGGCCGGCGGCGCCGCTGTCGACGCCGCCCTGCGTACCGCCGCGGACCTGCTGCGCGAGAAGGCCCCGGAGCTGTTGGCCGCCAACGGCGCGGACGTCGAGGCGGGCGAGGCGAGCGGCATGGCCGCCGGCCTGCTGGACCGGCTCCGGCTCACCCCGGAGCGCCTGGCGGACATGGCGACCCAGCTCGAGGTGCTCGCGGACACCCCCGAGCCGCCCACGGAGCGGTACGTCCGGGACCTGCCGACGGGGGAGCGCGTGTTCGAGCGCAGCATCCCGGTCGGCGTGATCGGCGCGGTGTTCGAGGCGCGCCCGAACGTCACGGTGGACGTCGCCTCGCAGGTGCTCAAGGCCCGCAGCGCCGCCGTGCTGCGGACCGGCGCCGCCGCGCTGGGCAGCGCGACCGCCCTGGTGGAGAACGTGATCGCCCCGGCCCTCACCGCGCACGGCATCCCCGCGGACGCCGTCCAGCTCGTCCCGCTGCCCGGCCACGCCGGTGCCGAGGCGCTGGTCGGCCTGCCGGACCTGGTGCCGCTCGTCGTGGTGCGCGGCAGCGGCGAGGTCACCCGTAGGCTCTCGACGCTCGGCGCCACCGCGGGCACCCGCGTGCTCGCCCACGCGGACGGCGGCGGGGTGCTCTACCTCGACTCGACCGCCGAGGAGTCCGTCGTCGAGCGGCTGGTGCACGACTCGACGGACCGGCTCGGCGTGTGCAACCGGCTGAACCTGCTGCTCATCGACCGCCCGGTGTACGAGGCGCTGCTCCCTGTCGCCGAGAAGGTGCTCCGTGACAGGGGGATCGCCGTCTCGCTCCCGCCGCACGAGCACGCGTTGGGCCACGAGTGGGCGCTGGACTCCGGCAACGAGGCGCACGTGACGGTCGCCCCGGTGGACGGCGCGGTGGAGGCCGCCCGGACCGCCGCGCGAGAGACCTCGGGGCTGGCGGCCTGCATCGCGGCGGCGGACGAGACCGTCGCGAAGACCTTCATCGACGCCTACACCGGCACCGGCGTGTTCTGGAACTCCCCGACCCGGCTGCTGGACGGCTACAAGCTGCTCGGCCTGCCCGAGACCGGCATCAACGTCGACCACACCCCCGGCCCGCGCGGCCCGGTGACCTACCCCGACCTGGCCCTGCGGCAGTTCGTGGTGCTCCCGCCCGCCTGAGCCCGGTGCCGGTGCCCTCGCTCGCCGGGTTCGACCGGGGTCCGGAGGACGATCATCCGACGGACTGTCGGGGGCCGGGGATAGGGTCGTGGTGTGTCGGAACTCAGCCTCCATCGGGCCACGCTCCCCAACGGCCTGCGGGTCCTCGTCGTGCCCGATCCCGCCACGCCGGTGGTCGGGGTGTCGGTGCACGTGGACGTCGGGTTCCGCTCGGAGCCGCAGGGGCGCACGGGCTTCGCGCACCTGTTCGAGCACCTGATGTTCCAGGGCAGCGAGAGCCTGCCCAAGCTGGAGCACTTCCGCCTGGTCCAGGGCGCGGGCGGGGTGTTCAACGGCTCCACCCACCAGGACTACACGGACTACTTCGAGGTGCTGCCCGGGGCGGCGCTGGAGCGGGCCCTGTTCCTGGAGGCGGACCGGCTGCGCGCCCCCACCCTCACCGAGGAGAACCTGCGCAACCAGGTGGACGTCGTGAAGGAGGAGATCCGGCTCAACGTCCTGAACCGCCCGTACGGCGGCTTCCCCTGGATCCTGCTCCCGCCCGTCCTCTACGACACGTTTCCCAACGCGCACAACGGCTACGGGGACTTCAGCGAGCTCGAGCAGGCCACCTTGGACGATGCGGCGTCCTTCTTCGACACGTTCTACGCCCCGGGGAACGCGCTGGTCACCGTGCACGGGGACCTCGGCGAGCACGGGGTGGAGGGCACCCTCGCGCTGGTCGAGAAGCACTTCGGGGACATCCCCGCGCGCCCCACGCCGCCCCGCCCGTCGTTCGCCGAGCCCCGGCCCGGCACCGAGCGCCGCGAGGCGGTGGCGGACGCGCACGCCCCGCTGCCCGCCCTCGCTCTCGGCTACCGCGTGCCGGACCCGAGCACCGCGCTGGACGAGTACCTCGCCCACGCCCTGCTCGCCTCCGTACTGGCGGACGGCGAGGCGGCCCGGCTGCAGCGCAGGCTCGTCCACACCGACGGGCTGGTCACGGACGTCAGCGCGAGCAACGGGCTGATGGGCGGCCCGCTGGACGCGCGGGACCCGGACACGTTCACGATCACCGCGGTGCATCCCGGCTCGGTGGACCCGGACCGGGTGCTCGGGGCGGTGGACGAGGAGCTGGAGAAGCTCGCGGCCGAGGGGCCGAGCGCGGAGGAGCTGGGCCGCCAGTCCGCGCGGTGGGCCGCCGCGCTGCACCACGAGGACGACCGGGTGATGTACCGGATGCTCGGGCTCGGCGCCCGCGAGCTGCTCTACGGGCGGGCGGAGATCGCCGTCGAGCTGCCGGAGCGGATCGCGGCGGTCCGGCCCGAGCAGGTCCGGGCGTCCGCCGCGGCGCTGCGGGACCAGGGGCGCGCGGTGCTGCTGGTCGAACCGAGCACCACCGACACCGAGGAGCCGTCCCAGTGAGCGCGCCCGTGACCCACCGCACCGCCGCCGAGATCGGCCGCACCCCGCTGGGCCCGCGGCCGCTCCCGGAGCTGGGCGCGACGCGCGAGGTGCCGCTGCCCGAGGTCGTCACCGAGACCCTGCCGACGGGGCTGCGGGTGCTCGCCGTCCACCGTCCCGGCGTGCCGCTGGTGGAGCTGCGCCTGCGGGTGCCCTTCGCCGGGCCCTCGCCGCTCGCCGACGCCGCGTACGCGGCCCAGGCCGAGCTGCTGTCGTCGACCCTGCTGACCGGCACCGCGTCCCGGGACCGGGTCGCGATCGACGACGCGCTGGCCGCCGTCGGCGCGGACCTCGGCGTGGCCGTGGACCCGGAGCGGTTGCTGGTCCAGGGCTCCGGGCTGGCCGAGGGGCTGCCCGCGGTGCTCGAGGTGCTGGCCGAGGTGCTCACCGGGGCGAGCTATCCGGAGGCCGAGCTCGCCCGGGAGCGGGCCCGGCTCGTCGAGCGGATCTCGGTCGCGCGCGCCCAGCCGCAGACCGTGGCACGGGAGGCGTTGCAGCGCAAGCGCTTCGGTGCGCACCCGATCGGGCTGGAGATGCCGACCGGCGAGGCCGTCGAGGCCGTGTCCGCGGAGCAGGTGCGCGCGCTGCACGGCGCCGGGGTGGTGCCGCGCGGGTCCACGCTCGTGCTCGTGGGGGACATCGACCCGCAGGCGGCGCTCGCCGGCGTCGGGAAGGCGTTGGGGGACTGGGCGTCCGCGGGCACGGCCCGCGAGCTGAGCCCGCCGCCGCTGCCCGGCCCCGGGCCGCTGGAGCTGGTGCACCGGCCCGGCTCCGTGCAGTCCCAGCTGCGGCTCACCGGCCCGGCCCTGCAGCGGGACGCGGAGGGCTACACCGCCTTCCAGCTCGCCAACCTCGTGTTCGGCGGCTACTTCTCCTCGCGGTGGATGGAGAACATCCGCGAGGACAAGGGTTACACCTACGGGGCGCACTCGGGCGCGGAGTTCGTGCCGGGCGGTGCGGTGCTCGGCGTCGAGACGGACGTGGCGAGTGACGTCACGGCCGCCGCGCTGCTCGAGACGCGCTACGAGCTGGGCCGCATGGTCGCCGTCCCGCCCACGGCCGAGGAGATCTCCTCCGCCCGCCGGTACGCGATCGGCTCGCTGCTGATCTCCCTGGACAGCCAGGGCGGGCTCGCCTCCACCCTCGCCGCGCTGGACGCCGCGGGGCTGGGCGTCGACTGGCTGCGCGAGCGCCCGGTGCGGCTCGAGGAGACCACGCCGGAACAGGTCGCGGAGGCGGCGCTGGAGTACTTCGCGCCGGAGCGGTTCACCGGCGTGGTCGTCGGGGACGCCGAGGTGGTCGGCGCCCGGCTGCGGGCGCTCGGCGGTGTCGCATGAGCTTCCGCCTCACGGATCCCCCGGTGCTCTCGCGCGGCGTCGCGGCGCGGGACGAGCCGCTCCGGCTGGACGCGGACCGGCAGAAGGCGGGCTGGGCGGGCGCCCGGGTCGTCGTCGTGGACGAGCGCGGACGCACCCCGGTCTCCTGGGACGCCGCGCCGCGCGGCCGGTTCGACGAGGGGGACGGCGCGAGCTGGGACGTCGCCACCGGTGCCGGGGCGACCCTGCGCACCAAGCCCGCCGCGGACGTCGCCGCCGCACCGCCGGAGGACGCGGTCCTCCTGGGGGAGGCCGAGGGCGTCGCGTACTGGGCCCTGCGGGGCGCTCCGGACCTCGTGGCCGGGGACGACCCGTCGGAGTGGGCGGACCTGCGCACCGCGGGCGTGGAGCTGGACGCGCTCGGTGCCGGGCTGCTCACGGGCGCCGTCGCGGCGCTGAACTGGCACGCGACCGCCCGCTTCTGTGCCCGGGACGGCTCACCCACGCGTCCGCACAACGCGGGCTGGGCCCGCGTCTGCGCGGCCGAAGGGCACGAGGAGTACCCCCGTACGGACCCCGCCGTGATCTGTCTGGTGCACGACGGCGCGGACCGGGTCCTGCTGGCCCGCCAGCCGGTGTGGCCGCCGGGCCGGTTCTCGGTGCTCGCGGGCTTCGTCGAGGCGGGGGAGTCCCTCGAGGCCTGCGTGGTGCGGGAGATCCGGGAGGAGGTCGGCGTGGACGTCTCCGAGGTCTCCTACCTCGGCAGCCAGGCCTGGCCGTTCCCGCGCTCGCTCATGATCGGCTTCCACGCGCTGGCCGATCCGGCGCAGCCCGTGCGGCCCGCGGACGGCGAGATCGAGGAGGCCCGCTGGGTCACCCGCGCGGACCTGCGGGCCGCGATGGACACCGGCGACTGGGGCGCCGACCCGGGGCGCACCGGCGTGCTCCTGCCGGGCCGGATCTCGATCGCGCGATCGATGCTCGACGCGTGGGTGGACGCGCGCTAGGCCGCCAGCTTCCGCATGACCTCGGCGAAGCTCGGGTTCGTGGCGGCCGACTCGTCCGGGTAGACCACGGTCGGGACGGTCTGGTTGCCGCCGTTGACGCCCTCGACGAAGCGGGCCGCGTCGGCGTCCCGCTCGATGTCGATCTCGCGGTAGGCGATGCCCGCCTCGTCCAGCTGGAGCTTCAGGCGGCGGCAGTAGCCGCACCACGTGGTGGTGTACATCGTCAGGTCGGCCATGCCCGGTGCAACATCGACACGGGGCGGCACGTTCCCGGCGTGCTGTGCGTCACGGTGCGGACGACTCCGGGAGGGATCCGGAAACCGTCGGTGGCGTTTGTCAGGATGGACTCGTGAAGCCCCCCGCCGAGGACCGCCTCGATCCCGAACAGCGCGCGGCGGTCACGGCTCCGCGGGGGCCGGTGTGCGTGCTGGCGGGCGCCGGCACCGGGAAGACCCGCACGATCACCCACCGGATCGCGCACCTGGTCAACCACGGCCACGTCGCGCCCGGGCAGGTCCTCGCCGTCACGTTCACCGCGCGGGCCGCGGGGGAGCTGCGCACCCGGTTGCGGGCGCTGCAGGCGGGCGGGGTGCAGGCCCGCACCTTCCACGCCGCCGCGCTGCGCCAGCTGCGCTACTTCTGGCCGCAGGTCGTCGGGGAGCGGCAGTGGCAGCTGCTGGACGGCAAGCTCCGGCTCGTCGGGCAGGCCGCGGCGCGCGCCCGGGCGGGCACGGACTCGGACGCACTGCGGGACCTCGCCACCGAGATCGAGTGGGCGAAGTCCAGCCTGGTCACGCCCGAGGCGTACGCGGCGGAGGTCGCCCGCCGCAAGCGGGACGTGCCCGGCCCGGCGGAGCAGGTCGCCCAGGTCTACGCCGGCTACGAGGCACTGAAGACCCAGGCCGAGATGCTGGACTTCGACGACCTGCTGCTGCACGTGGCGGCCGCGCTGGAGGAACACCGCGCCGTCGCCGAGGAGTTCCGGGACCGGTACCGCTGCTTCGTGGTGGACGAGTACCAGGACGTCACCCCGCTGCAGCAGCGCGTGCTGGACGCCTGGGTCGGCCCGCGGGACGACCTCACCGTGGTCGGGGACGCGAACCAGACCATCTACACCTTCGCCGGCGCCACGCCGCGTTACCTGCTGGACTTCCCGCGGCGCTTCCCCGAGGCCACGGTCGTGCGGCTGACCAGGGACTACCGGTCCACGCCGCAGATCGTGTCCGCCGCCAACACGGTGATCGGCGCGGCCCGCGGGCGGGTCGCCGGGAGCAGGCTGCGGCTCGTCGGGCAGCTCCCGCCCGGCCCGGACCCGGACTTCACCGAACATCCGGACGAGACGGACGAGGCCGCGACAGTCGCCACCAAGATCCGCAGGTTGGTCGCGGACGGCACACCGGCCGCGGAGATCGCGGTGCTGTTCCGGATCAACGCCCAGTCCGAGGTCTACGAGCAGGCCCTCACCGAGGCGGGCGTGCCGTACCAGGTCCGCGGGGGAGAGCGGTTCTTCACCCGCGCCGAGGTGCGGCGCGCGATGATCGCGGTCCGCACGGCGCCGCCGCTGCCGGACGGGGTGGATCTCGTCACCGCGGTCCGGCGGGTGCTGGCGACCGTCGGCCTCACCGACGAGCCGCCCGCGGGTGCGGCGATGCGGGCGCAGTGGGAGTCGCTGCTCGCGATCGTCGGGCTGGCCGAGGAGCTGGTCGCGGTCGAGCCCGCCGCGGACCTGCGGCGCTTCTCCGCCGAGCTGCAGACCCGGGCGGAGGCGTCCCACCCGCCCACGGTGCAGGGCGTCACGCTGGCCTCGCTGCACGCGGCGAAGGGTCTGGAGTGGGACGTCGTGTTCCTGGTCGGGGTCGTGGACGGCACCCTGCCGATCCAGCACGCCGAGGGGGACGAGGCGGCGATCGAGGAGGAGCGCCGGCTGTTCTACGTCGGCGTCACGAGGGCGCGGCGGGTGCTGCGGATCTCCTGGGCGCTGGCCCGCACCGCCGGCCGCGGGCGGCAGCGTCGGCGCAGTCGGTTCCTCTACGGGCTGATTCCGGAGGAGCACCCGGCGTCGCGGGTCGCGCAGGGCGGGAGTCGGCGCGCCGGTGGGGTCAAGCCCCGCTGCCGGGTCTGCGGCGAGCCGCTGATCGGCACCGAGGCGATGAAGCTGCAACGGTGCGGCGCCTGCCCGTCCGATGTGGACACCGAGCTGCTGGAGCGGCTCCGGGAGTGGCGCGGTGACGTGGCCAAACGGCAGGGCGTGCCGTCGTATGTGATCTTCACGGACGCCACCCTCGCGGCGATCGCCGAACAGCGCCCGGCGGACGGGGCGGCGCTCGTGGGGATACCGGGGATCGGGGCCCGCAAGCTGGATCGCTACGGCCCGGAGGTCCTGGCGTTGATCGTCGACTCGGACTGAGTCGGCAAGTGCTTCTCGAATCAAGGGATTAATTCCGTTGTGCCCTGTCGGGCGCCGCCGTTAGTGTGATGACCACGGACGGAGCAACAGCCCGTCCTTCCGCACGGCCCGCATCGAAAGGAGGCACGCCGCGATGAAGATCTTCACGATGACCCGGACTGAGGGATACGTGTGCGGTGTGCCGGCCATCGGTGCGGCGACCGTCAGCGCCCCGGAGTCCGCGCGTCTGCGTGCCGGCTGGGCGAAGCATGTCCTCCCGCTGCAGGCAGCAGGAGTCGTCGATCACAACTGGACAGGTGTGTCCGTTCCAGGCGGGCTCAGTCGACTATGAGCTGAGCGCCGACCGGCCAGAAACTCCGGGGCCGCGGAACCCACACCAGGGATCCGCGGCCCCTTTGTCGTTCCCTGACCAGGAACCCGGGGAGCGGAGGAGAAGGAACCGAGAAGTACCCACCACACCAGGAGGAAGTGCGGTGCTAGTGAGATCAACCCCGTGCGACGGCGGGGCGATCATGGCCGAGTCCGGAGGCGGAGACACCGCGACCGGCGGCCTGTTGACCGACGTCCCGGAGAAGGACCTGAACCTGCCCTGTCGGGTGGGGGACGCGGACCTGTGGTTCGCCGAGACCCCCGCCGAGCTCGAGCAGGCCAAGGCCCTCTGCGCGGACTGCCCGATCCGGATCGAGTGTCTGGCGGGCGCGCTCTCGCGGGAGGA
>Ga0068863_100001954_pt1 | contig 20472 bp, 19 predicted proteins | sample KBSSwiS62_FD_66596 | JGI IMG/M metagenome (GOLD analysis project Ga0068863, IMG submission 66596) | Switchgrass rhizosphere microbial communities from Kellogg Biological Station, Michigan, USA - KBS Switchgrass S6-2 | ecosystem: Host-associated > Plants > Roots > Rhizosphere > Soil ...
ACTTGTTGCCGTCCTCCATGTCCTTGAACGTCGAGGCGGTGCCGCCGATGAAGACTTGGGAGCCCTCCAGTGGCGTGCCCTTGATCGCTTCAAAGGTGGCGTTCTTGATGGCGTCGATGCGCTGGATGCCATCGGCGGACAGCGGGTCTTCTTCATGGGAGATGATGAACCGCACCGCGTGGCCGTTGGGGGAGATGAAGTTGTCCATACCGCGCTTGAAGTCTTTGTTGTCGAAGATCTCTGGCGGCAGGTAGAAGGTGTCGTCGTTGTGCGAGTCGTTGAACGCATCGCCCATCGCGCTCTGGTTTACGCTCATCGCATGCTGCTGATCCTGCTGACTCGATTGACTCGACTGCATGCTCAGCATCATGTCGCGCGCGTTGCGCATCGTTTCGATGGTCGGCGGCATGGTCGCAATCATTTGCGGCATAAGGGCATCGAGTTTGTTCAAGTCCGGCAACAGGCTCTGGAAGTCATCCGTCATGGTGTCGACGCCGTCCAGCGCGTCGAATGTCGACCGCAGAGACCAGCAGACCGGGATGTTGAAGCAGTGCGGCTCCCAGTACAGGTAGTTGCGAATCGGGCGGAAGAAGTCGTCGAAATCGGATATGTGATCGCGTAATTCGGCGACATCGACCGCCATCTGGTTGGACTTGCCCACCATGCTGTGCGTCGTCGCGGCCATCTGTTCCATCAACACGATCATCCGATCCATCGTGTCGACGGTCTTCTGCATGTCGTTGGCCTGCACCTTCATCAGGGCCATCACGTTGTTCATGTAGTCGCGGTTCATTTCCTGGAATGTGCCGCTCATACTCATCTGAGCTGGAATCGTGCTGAACTTCAGCGGTTTACCCTCGGGTCGGGTGATCGACTGCACCCGGCCGATGCCGGGCACCTTGGTGACGTACTTGGTGATCCGCTCGATCACCAGGAAGTCCGCCGAATTGCGAAGATCGTGATCGGATTCGACGAGCAGCATTTCAGGGTTCATCCGCGACACCGGGAAATGTCGTTCGGCCGCGGCGAATCCCTCGTTCGCGGGCAGGTCGGCCGGCAGGTATTTCCGGTCGTTGTAGCTCGGCTCGTAACCGGGCAGTGTCAGCAGGCCGACCAACGCGAGAACGATCGACGCGAGCAGGATGAAGCCCGGCCACCGGACGATGGCGGCGCCGATGCGTCGCCAGAACCGAATGCGCATGGCGCGCTTGGGCTCCAGCAGGCCGAACCGGCTCGCGACCGTGATCATCGCGGGCCCCAACGTCAGCGCGACTAACACCGCGACGACCATGCCGACGGCGAGCGGGACGCCGAGGGTCTGGAAGTACGGCAGCCGGGTGAACGACAGACAGAATGTCGCGCCGGCGATCGTCATCCCCGAGCCCAACACCACATGGGCGGTGCCGCGAAACATGGTGTGGAAGGCCGACTCTCGGTCCTCTCCGACGGTGCGCGCTTCCTGGTATCGGCCGATCAGGAAGATCGCATAGTCGGTCGAGGCCGCGATCGCCAGGGTCACCAAGAGCTGAGTCGCGAACGTCGACAGCCCGATCAGCTCGTGATAGCCGAGGAAGGCCACGACACCGCGCGTCACCGACAGCCCCAGCATCAGCATCAGCAACACCAGCACGACCGTGAAGATCGACCGATAGAAGAACAGCAGCATCGTGATGATCACGATGACCGTGACGATCTCGATGGTTCTGACGCTCTTGTTGCCTGCCGCCTCCTGGTCGGCCTGTAGCGCCGGACCTCCTGTGACGTAAGCCTTCACTCCCGGCGGCGGACTCAGCCCGTCGACGAGTTTGTGCACGGCGTTGACCGATTCGTTGCCGAGGGCCTCACCCATGTTCCCCGCGAGGTACACCTGCACGTACGCGGCTTTGCCGTCGTCGCTCTGCGCTCCGGCCCTCGTCAGCGGGTCGCCCCAGAAGTCCTGAATATGTTGGACGTGCTTCTTGTCGGCCCGCAGCTTGGCGACCATGTCGTCGTAGAAGCGGTGCGCGTCCTCGCCGAGCGGCTTGTCACCCTCCAGGACGATCATCGCCGAGCTATCGGAATCGAACTCCTCGAAGACCTTGCCGATGCGCATCATGGCGGCGACCGAAGGCGCCTCCTTCGGCGACATCGACACCGATCGCATCTCGCCGACGACCTCGAGTTGCGGCACGGCCACGTTCAGCACCGCGATCAGCGCGATCCAGCCCAGGATGATCGGGACTGCCAAACGGCGGATCCACTTGGCTATGGCCGATCGCGGCGGCTGCTCGGCCGAGATGACGGGGTCGGTCGTCGGGGCACTCACCAGGTCGCTATCCGCTCAACGCACCAGCCGGGCACCGAGGCGGGACTCCTCCCTAACAGGGTCGTATTTGCCTCAGTCATACCAGAATCGGACGCGTTTCTGCGTGCGCCGTTGCGGCGTTGGGCGGTGGGGCGGCAGTTACCCTGGGCCCATGACCAGCCAACGAGTGCCGGGCGGAGTGGTGCACAAGCTGCCTGACGACCTGCGCAAGTCGCTGATCGCCAACACCACGGCGCTCGCCGCGTGGAAAGACATCACGCCCTTGGCGCGCAACGAGTTCATCTGCTGGGTCGAGGACGCCAAGCAAGAGGCGACCCGAGCGCGCCGCATTCGCCGGACTCAGGAGGAGCTCGAGGAAGGCATGCGCCGACCCTGCTGCTGGCCGGGATGCAAGCACCGCGAGCGCACCGGCAAGTAAGCCGTCAGATGCCGGCGATGATCTGCTGGCGCTTTGCGCTGTATTCGGAATCGGAGATCGCGCCGCTGGCATGCATGCCGTCGAGCTGCTGCAGGCGCTGAGAAACCGAGGCGCCGGGCACCGGAGACGCTGCGGGAGGCGCCTGGTAACCGATGTTGTGGTGCCAGGGCTGCAGCGGGCGGACTGAGCGCTCGCCGAAGTTGAACAGCCCGAGCCGCAGCAACAGCACGACCAGACCGACGCCGCCCATCGGCAGACCGAAGTACATCCAGCTGCCCGATACGCCGTACTCGCTCAGCATGACGAACCGCATCACCATCGACACTGCGAACAGAGCGACCACCGCTCCGACCACGATCACTACGACCTTGTTGTTGTTCATGCAGCAAGTTGACATCGCGCCCGGTGCTACCGATCCCAACTAATGCCTGAGCTTCTCGCGAACACGGTCAATCAGAAAACGGCTGGTAGATACCGGCCGGAACGCCCTGGCGGCCGCAGTGAGCGCGTCGCGCGCCTCGAGGCTCAGCTCGATGTCGCCCGCGGCGACGTTGAACTCGAGTTGTTCCACACTGGACGCGCCTGGGATGGCGACGACGTTCGGCAGGGCGATCAGCCATGCCAGCGCGACCTGCGCCGGCTTGGCGCCGACATCTGAGGCCACGTCACGCAGCGTCTGCAGCAGCGGCTCCACCCGGCGCAGATTCTCCGTGCCGAACAGCTGGTTGACCGCCCGAACGCCACCGGGCCGGTTATCGACGCCATACTTGCCGCCGAGCAGTCCCTGCGCCAGCGGGCTGTAGGCGATCACGATGCGGTTCTCCTGCTCCGCGAACGGCACGATGTCTTCGAGCGCACTGGGCTGGGCGAGGGAGAACTGCACCTGATTGCTGATCACGGGCCGCCCGAGCGCGGCGTCGGCCTTCTTCCATCGGTCAAGCGAGTAGTTCGAGACGCCGGCCGCGCCGATATCGCCGCTGTCGAGCAGGCTGCGCATCCCCGGCATGATCACCGAGTCGGGGACGAACGGGTTGGGCTGGTGGATCTGATAGAGCGGAATGCGGTCGACCTGCAATCGCCTGGCGCTGGCCCGTTCGCGCTGTCTGATGATCGGCGGAAACGGCGCGATCGGAAAGATCTTGCTGGCCAATGCAACTGACGACCGTTGCTCGCCCAGCGCTTCGCCGAGGATGCGCTCGCTGGTGCCCAGCGCGTACACCTCGGCGGTATCGAACAGCGTCACCCCCAACGCCAGGGCGCGCTGCACGATGTCGCGGGCGACACCTGAGGAGTAGTTGTCGCCGTAGCCCCATTCGCGTGAGCCGAACTGCCAGGTGCCCACACCGATCCGACTGACACGCCCGATTCCGTCGACGTCGAGGTACTTCATGCGCCCACCGTACTGAAATTCGAGTAGTCGACTACGCATGCCGTCTGCGGCGATCGGCGCGATGCTTTGGCTGTCAAGAACTCGGCCGCGAGCGGCGAACGCGGGGCACGCCGCTCGCGGCCGAAACGATCTCTGGGTTACGAGTGTGCCGCGATCTTCAGCACCTGGCCGAAGCCGCGGCCGTCGATGACGTACAAGTTGCCTGTGCCGTCCACCGCCACCTCGTCGGGTGCATACAGCAGGGCAGACGGCACCACGGTCTGCTCGTTCGAGCCGGCCGCGATCTTCACTATCTCTCGGTGGTCCGCGTCGATGACGTAGACGTCACCCGCGCCGTCAACTGCAAGACCCTCGGCGTCCTCGATTCCGGTCACCGGCAGCAACGTCTGCTCGGTCGATCCGGCCGCCAACCTCAACACCCTGTTGTCCGCGTTGACGTAGATGTCGCCTGCGGCGTCCACCGCCACGCTGCGAAGCCACTTGTTGTCGGTGAAGGGGAGCACGGTCTGTTCGTTTGATCCGGCTGCCAACTTCACCACTTTCGTGTCGTCGGTGACGTAGACGTTCACGGCGTTGTCGACCGCGACGCCCCGGGCGCGTTCGAGGCCGGTGAACGGCAGCACCGTCTGTTGATTCGATCCGGCTGCCAACTTCACGACCTTGGTGTCGTCGGTGACGTAGACGTTCCCGGCGTTGTCGACCGCGACGCCACCAGGGCGTTTGAGGCCGGTGAACGGCAGCACGGTCTGCTTGGTCGCCCCGGCTGCCAGCTTCAGCACCCGGCCGCCTTCCCCGTCGGCGAGGTAGACGTCCCCCGCTGCACTCACCGCAACACCGCTCGGGTGGGTCAGGCCCGCGAACGGCAGCACTGTTGGTTCTGGTCTCTTCGGCGGGGCGGTCGACTCCTTCGAGACGACAAAGGGCAGATGTGCCTTTCCGATCTCAACGAGCGGATCAGGCATGACGGCCACAGCCTCCACGGCGCCCCTGCCGTCAGTCATCGAAGCATCAAGCGCAAAGCGGTATTTCAGCGTCACGACCTTGCCCTTGGGCAGGGGCTGCACATCAGTGAAGCCGCCCAGATAGTCCATGCCGGTCCCCATCACAGGGTCTGCCAGCTTGGTCCATTTTCCCGTGGCCGCGTCGAAACGGTCGGCGGTGGCTTCGGGAAGTCCCATCGGCGAAGTCGCGCAACTGCATCGCGGCAGCGCGAACACAACGCCGACTTTCGGGTAGTCGACGGGCGAGTTGTTGCACAGCGTCACATCGATTTCCGTCATCGGGTCTCCTGGCTTGACGGCGCCCGACGGGATGCCGTTCAGCGTGACAGAGATCCTGGCGCCGGCCGGAACCACCTGGTAGGGCTCGGCAGTGGGCAGCGGCGCGGACGACGCGTTGACCTCGCAGCTGCTGGCCTGGCTGGCCGCAGCGACAGTGGTCGGCGCCTGGCTCGTAGTGGCGTCCGGTCCCGGTGTGCTCGACGAGCACGCGGCAACCGGAACCATTGCCGCGGCCGCGGCGACCATCGCCATCTTCTTAAGCCGTTGGTGGCCTACGGCATTCCTCATGAAGGTTCCTCATCTCGCGCGATCAATCTCGTGCGGTCAACACTCCTTCTCCCGACTTGGCAGATCCTTGGCGCGCTGCTGGCGCCTAGGGCAGCGCGCCGTGTCGCTTGAGCAGCACATCGAGATCGGTGTTGGCGAATCCGCTGGAGCACCAATGCTCTTGGGCCACAACGTCGCCCGGTTGAGGTTCGAACTCGCTGCGCAGCTCGCCGCCCCAGCTGCCGTATTCGAATGTCTTGCGCCCCCAGGCCGCTCGCTGAATCGGGGCGATGTACCGCCACGTCTCGTAATCACCAGGGCGATACCGGCGATGCAGCGCGTAGAAGACCCGAATCTCTGCTCTGCGCGCGGCATTGAGGACCTCGAGCATGTGAGCGATGCAGCTATTGGCCTCCGCGACACCCTTCAACCGATCCCATACCTTGCCACCGTCCGAAATGAAGTCGTTGTAGGGATCGATGACCACGAGGCCCGTGATGTCCTTCTCATACGTCACGTCGACCATTTCTTCTCCCGTCGCCGCCTCCGTCGCAATAATGGTTCTACGCCGCCAGCGAATGGAGTGCAGCATGAACGTCACGCCAGGTCTTGCAGCAGCCGTCGTACTCGCCGGAACTGCGGTCGGACTCGCAGGACCGGCCAACGCCGACGGCTTCAGTGGCACCTTCATCCCGAACGGACCTGGCCTGAATTCCACCTGGGTCGTCACCCCGTGCGGCCCCGACTGCGCCCGCGTCTCCGACAGCACCGGCTGGTCTGCGAATGCCCACCCGTTTGGCGCAGTGTGGAGCTTTGTGGCGGATCTGCCGGACGGGACGAAATGCAACAACGACGGCGTGCTTCCCGGAACGGTCACCTTCCATGTGGACGCCGCGCAGAACAACGGCACGATGCTGACGACGATTCCGGCGACCGGGTGCAGATGGGGGCTCGCGCCGGGTTACTCGCAGCCGGTCTTCATCACGTTGACCAGGATCTGAACCGGCGTCAGAATCCGATTCCCACGCCGAAGCCGCCCCAGTAGTCGTCATCGGGATTGGGGCATGACACATCGACGTAGACCGTCGCCAACGTCTCGCCGGTGGGTGGCTCGTGGTTGGGGTTGTGGATGGCGGTGACCTTGCACCAGTGCAGCGGAACCGAAGACACACCGCTGACCCAGTTGATCTGAACGTCGTAACCCTGCGCTTGCAGGTCGTCGACGGTGGCGCGGGCGTCCTCGGCGCCGGCGACCGGCCACACCGGCTCGGCGGCCGCGACGGGCGCGCAGGCGACCGCGGCGGCAGCGAGTCCCGCGGCGAGCAATCCGAACCTGGTTGACATGGCAGTCCTCCTGACCCGCAGGGTCCGTAGTTCAAGGATGCGCCGCGCGGCTGTAACAGTTGCGGCAAACCAGCGATGAATTAGCAGAGCCGCGGCAGCTGCTGGACCGGGCCCAGCGTTGGGGGAGATGGCTGCGCATGGCAGCAGTGGCGGAGCAATCCGCCACGCTCCGTTACTAGAGGAGTCGATGCACAAATGGGTGCACCGCTTGAAATCTGCTCAAAGCGAGGCGTTGTCGCCGTTTTGGCGACGGGAGTAGTGATCTCCCTCACAGCTCTGACTGGAGGAGTCGCGCCGGCGTTCGCCAAGCCGGACACCGAGCCGGTTATCACGACGACGGCCGCGGCGCCGGAGCCGAAGGCGCCGGTTGCAGACGAGACTGAAGCTCCCGCACCACAGGCGCCGCCGAAAGCGCCCGCCGTTGCGCCTGCGGCGCCCGTCGAGCCGGCACCGCAGACACAGCAACCGACGCAGCAGGTGGTCGAACCGGTCGCGCCCGCGCCCGTGACGCAGACGACTACGGCTGTCGTCGCGCCTGCATCGCCGGCGGCGACGCCAGCTCCCGCGGTGACGTCAGCGCCGACCGTGACGAAGGTCGAGGCGCCGGCGCCACGTGCTGTCGCCCCGAGTTCTGACACGCCTACGGTCACATCGACTGCGGCCTCGCCGAGCCCCGCCTCGCAGGCGCCGTCGTCGCCAGCGTCAGTGTCGGAGACCGCGAGCGCTTCCGCAACGGCGTCGGTCGGCTCCGTGCCGCCGTCGGCAGCACTGGTCCCACCGAACGCGGCAACCGCAGACCTGCCGTCGACAAGCAGCACGGCATCGTCGCCGTCGAGCGAGTCGCCGGCGCCCGGCGAGCCGAAGGTGGGCGCGGCGCAGACGTCGCCCGCCACGCCGACGTCGGGCGAACCAACCGTCTCAGTGACTCAGGCCGCCAAGGTGATCCAGATGTCGGAACCGCAGACACTGGAAGCGCCCAAAGAGGATGTCGAGGTCGCCAAGAACGCCAAACCCATTGAGGTGAAAGCAGATCCGGCGCCGAAGCAAGATGTTGATTCGATCGCGAGTTCGATAGGGCTTGATCTCGGCGTGAAGAGTCCGCTCGGCGTCGACGCAGGCGCTAGCGCGAAGGTGGATGCCCGACTGGCCAGTGATCGGGTGTTCGATCGTCCGATTCGGCAGTGGAGCCCGGATTGGGTGCAGTACGACGAGTACTACCGGCCGATCATCTTGAACCCGTATCACGAGCGCGTTCGGATTGTGTACGTCTACGACAACGCCCCGCGGGTCATCTGGATCCCGCCGCTGGCGCGGGCCGTGCTCGAGGTGGCGCAGTTCGCGGCGTACAGCTTCACCGCTGTCGTCGACACTGCGGCCAACCTCGTCAATGCGGCGGTGGACACTGCGCTCAACGTGGCGGTCGGCTCGTTCTTCGGCGGTGGCTATATCCCGGCGGTCGGGTTGCCGTTGCCGCCGCCGCCGCCTCCGGTGTTGCGTTACGACAACGTCCCGGTGCTCGTGAATTACTCGAATGCCCGTTATGAGCCGTTCCGCGTTCGGCGCATTGTCGATGTCGGCGACGACCCTCAATTCGGCGAGCGCAAGGTGCTGCTCGACGGTGCCACACCGGCGTGGGGGGAATGGACGCAGACGTCAACGGGCGAAAGGCAATTCGAGGTGCACAGGACCCAGCAGTTCCCGGGTCTCGATGCCCCGCAGGAAGCCCCGCTGCCGGGCGACTACCAGCTGCGGCTGGCCTCGGATGAGTCACCGGCCGGCATGAGCGGTCGAGACATCTTCCTGTACGTCGCCGCAGGGGTGACCGTGGCGCTCGGCTTCGGTGCCATCGGCCTCGCCCTGTTCCTCGGGCGCCGTCGGCCAGAGCACTAAGGGCACACAACGAAAGAGGGGCACCCGAAATGGGTGCCCCTCTCTTCGTATGCCTTGGTGTCAGCGGCTCTGCTGCACGGAGCTATCTACGTGCGGGACGCTCACCGACGGCTGAGTGTTGTTCACCCAGTCATGGTGGCCGATGTCGGCCGAGGCCGGGCCTGCCAGCCCGAGGACCGCGGCGGCCAGGCCGCTGGCGATGACTGTGGCAAATCCGAACTTCTTCATTTTGGTGCCCTCTCTTCTTGTCCGACTCGTGGCGCGATTGTCGCGACTCGAACATCTTTGGTCCCGGTGGGGAATTCTCTCCATCGTTTCTGATGTGTTAAACGGCGAGGTCAGAGGTTTAATTCCGCTGGCAGCAATTGATCGCCGGTTGGCAGGAATCGACTACTGCCCGGCGTGAGATGGCATGAATTAAGGCACTGGCGTGACGGGCGTCACAGCAAACGGGCTAGCCCGCGCCCTTGCCGTTGTCGACCCGGTACACCGCGCCGTGGATGGCCGCGGCGTCGTCGCTCGCCAAAAATGCGATCGCCTTGGCCACGTCGACGGTCTCCATGAAGCCGCGCGGCGACGCGATGCGCAGGATCAGGTTCCAGTCGGCGCCTTCTGGGGCCTGAAACTCCGTCGACTGAGCTGTCGGCATCCCGCCGGGGCACACCGCGTTCACCCGCAGCTTCTCCTTCGTGAATTCGACGGCCAGCGCGCGAGTCAGGCCGATGAGCCCGTGCTTGGCCGCGCAGTACCCGGCCGAATACACCTCACCCTCGACGCCGGCGATGGACGACACGTTGACGATGTTGCCGCCCGTTTCGAGCAGGTGGGTAAGCGCGGCCCGGCACAGATAGAAGGGGCCGTTCAGGTTCACCGCGAGGTCGCGATCCCAGTCTTCGTCGGTCATGGTCGGCGTGTGCCGCATCTGGTGGAAGCCGGCGATATTTGCCAGGACGTCGAGGCGCCCGAACTCAGCGACGCAGTCTGCGACGGCTTGCTTGCACGCCGCGGGATCGGAGATGTCCACCGACGCGTACTTGCCGCCCGGCACGTTTTCGAAAACGGTCGCCATCCGGTCGGCATCGCGGGCAATCCCGAAAACCGAGGCGCCGCGTTCGGCGAAGAGCTGTGCTGTGGCTGCGCCGAGTCCTGCCGAGGCGCCGGTGACCAATGCGACCTTGCCGTCCAGTTGCGTCATGGCAAGACCTTCTCACGAGCCTTCGCCTGCCCCCACAGCGGCGCGCGGTCGCGCGGGCGGAACTGCCGCCAACAACGCGCGGGTGTATTCGTGTTCCGGGTCGGCGAACAGCTGCGCGGCGGGCCGGTACTCAACCGCCTCACCGTCGCGCATCACCAGCACCTCGTGGCTCATCTGCTGGATGACCGCCAGGTCGTGGCCGATGAACAGATACGTCAGCCCGAGCTCGCGCTGCAACTGGGCGAGCAAGTCGAGGATGTGAGCCTGTACCGAAACATCCAAGGATGCAGTCGCTTCGTCGAGAATCAACAGCTCCGGTTCCGCGGCCAGCGCGCGGGCGATGCTGACGCGCTGCCGCTGCCCGCCGGACAGCTCGTGCGGGTACCGGGACGCGAATGCTGCAGGCAGGCCGACGAGTTCGAGTAGCTCGGCCACCCGTGTTTCACGACCACTCCTGCCCTTGGCCAACCCGTGTACCCGCAATGGTTCTTCGATCGCGGTCTGCACCCGCATGCGTGGGTTCAGCGACGAGAACGGATCCTGAAAGACCAGGCCGATCTTGCGGCGTAGCGCCCTGCCGGCCGCCCCACGAACATCGAAAACGTCCACACCGTCCAATTGCGCGGTGCCCGCGTCGGGCTCGACCAGCCCGGTGAGCGTGCCCGCGACCGTGGACTTTCCCGAGCCCGATTCGCCGACCAGGCCCAGCGTCATGCCACGCTTCAGCTCGAACGAAAGACGTTTCACGGCATGCACGGTCGATCTGCCAACCGGCGTCGTCACCGCGAACCGCACATCGAGGCCGTCGACCCGAAGCAGCAGCGGCGCGTCGTTGCCAAGGGGCGCAGGCGCGGACCGGCCGACGATCGGGCGCGCGTGCAACAACTCTTGGGTATACGCGTGCTGCGGATCGTCAAAGACATCGAGGATCGGCGCCTGCTCGACTATTTCACCGTCGCGCAACACGGTTACATTGTCGGCCACTTGTCCGATGACTCCGAGATCGTGGCTGATCCACACCACCGCGGTGCCGAAATCCCGTTGCAGGTCCCGCACCAACTCGACGATCTGGGCCTGCGTCGTCACATCCAGCGATGTGGTCGGCTCGTCGGCGATCAACAGTTCGGGGTCGCATGCCAGCGCGATCGCGACCATCACGCGCTGCCGCTGCCCACCTGACAACTGGTGTGGATAGGCGTGCAGGCGGCTCTCGGGATCCGGCAGGCCGACCGCCTCGAGCAACTCGAGGGCACGGGTGTTCGCTTGACGTCGCGTCATCTTCCGGTGTGTCTCAAGCGATTCGGTGATCTGACGGCCCAGCGTGAGCAACGGATTCAGTGATGTGCCGGGGTCCTGGAAGACGAAACCGATCCTGCCGCCGTGCACACTGCGCAACAGCCGAGCCGACGCGCCGACGAGTTCGGTCTCACCCGCCAGGATGCTGCTGCCGTCGACGACAGCGCCGGGTGTATCCAACAAGCCCGTCGCGGCGAGTGCGGTCATCGTCTTGCCCGACCCCGACTCGCCGACGATGCCGAGTGTCTGCTCGCGCTGCACCGCAAAGCCGACATCGCGGACGATGTGGCGGCGGCCGATGCGTACCCGCAGGCCGCGCACGCTCAGTACTTGGTCGGTCACCGCTGGCTCCTGGCCTCGATCATCGTGCGCTGCTTGGGATCCAGCACGTCGCGCAGTCCGTCGCCGACAAGGTTGAAGGCCAGCACGATGACGAAGATCGTCGCGCCGGGAAACACGGCCATCCACCACGCCATCGTCACGAAGCCCTGTGAGTCGAAGATCATCCGCCCCAGCGACGGCTGCGGTGGCTGGATGCCCAGGCCGAGAAACGACAGGGCGGCCTCGGACAGAATCGCGAACGCCAACGACAGTGACGTCTGCACGATCAGCGGCCCGGCGATGTTCGGAACGATATGGCGGCCAAGGATATACAGGCTTCCGGTGCCCATGGCACGCGACATCTGGACATACGGTTCGACGCGCACGCTCAGAGTGCTGGCTCGGGCCACCCGCGCGAAGATCGGCGTGTAGACGATGCCGATCGCCAGAATCGTCGTCGTCGTTCCCGGTCCGAGGATCGCGACGACGGCCAAGGCCAGCAGCAGCACAGGAAATGCGAACATCACGTCGACCACGCGCATGAACACCGTATCGACCCAGCCGCCACGGTAACCGGCGATGACACCGACCATGACGCCGACGACGACCGCGAACGCGACGCTGACGACCGCAACCCGCATCGACGCCTGCATCGCCACCAACACCCGCGAGAACACGTCTCGGCCCAATTCGTCTGTGCCGAACCAGTGTTCGCCACTGGGTGCTCGCAGCGCGTTTGGAACATCGACGTCGTTGACACCGAACGGCGTGATCCAGTTGGCCACCACCGCAACGACAACCACGACGCCAAGCACGGCCGCGCTCACGACGGTCACCGGATTGCGCAACAGCAGCCGCCATGACGCGACGCGCGTCGATTCGCCCGTGAGTGTGCTCATGCCAACCGGATCCTCGGATCGACCACCGCGTAGAGCACATCGACGATCAGGTTGATGACCAGGAACAGGGTGGCGATCAACAACACCGCACCCTGGATGACCGGATAGTCGCGGGCGGCGACCGCGTTGTACACCAATCGACCCAGGCCCGGCCAGGCGAACACGACCTCGACGACGATCACACCCCCGAGAATCGTCGCCAGCTGGATACCGGTGATCGTCAGCACCGGGACGAGCGCGTTGCGAACGGTGTGCCGGAACGTCACGACGCGCGGCGGCAAGCCTTTCGACCGCGCGGTGCGGACGTAGCCCATCGACGCGACTTCAAGCACTGCGGACCGGACATACCGCGTCATGATCGCCGCGGCCACCAAACCGACTGTCAGAGCGGGCAATACAATGTGGCGCAGCCAACCTGCCGGGTCCTCGAGCAGTGGACGATACCCGGACGTCGGCAGCCAGCCCAGCGTCGTCGCGAACAGCGCGATGAGCAAGATGCCCAACCAGAAGTCGGGAATCGACACGCCGAATTGGCTTGTGATGCGCACGATCGCATCGGAGATGCGGCCCTCGCGCAGCGCCGAGAAGATGCCTGCGGGCAGCGCGATCACCATCGCGATGAAAATGCCGACCACGCCGAGGGAGACGGTGGCGGGCAGGCGTTCCAGCAGCGTGACGGTGACCGGGTCGCCGTTGCGGAAGCTGACCCCGAGGTCTCCGGTGAACGCGGAGGCGAGGTAGCCGAAGAACTGCTCGACGATGGGGCGATCCAGGCCGCTTGCCGACCGCAACGCGGAGTAGGCCTCCGGGCTGTAGCGGGTGCCCAGCGCGATGCGGACCGGGTCGCCGGGAACGAGATGCACGAGCGCGAACACCGCGACGAGCACACCGGCAAGTACGACAAGGGAGTAGAGCAGCCGTCGCGCGATGAAACGGGTGATCGGATGGGTGAGCGCGGCAGTCACGTTGCCCCTCCCGCAGTCAGCGTCGCGGTGCTGAACCGGACCGCGCCGTCACGGCGCGCCTCGTAGCCCGACAGCCTCTTGGACCAGGCCTGGATCACCGACGGGTTGTACAGGTAGATGTAGCTGGCTTCGTCGGCGATGAGCGTCGCCGCCTTGGCGTAGTCGTCGCCACGCGCATTCCGGTTGGTTTCGACTCGACCCGCATCGAGTAGCCTGTCGACCTCGCGGTTCGAGAACTTCTGCGCGTTGCTGCTGCCGTCGGTGTGGTGCTGTGCGTAATAGAAGTCGTCGGGGTCGATGTTGCCGAGCCAGCCCATCATCAGCATGTCGAAGTGGCCGTTGTTTTGCTCGTCGAGCCAGGTCGCGAAGTCGACAGTGCGAATGTTCACCGTGATACCAAGTGGCGCAAGGTTATCCGCGATGATCTGGGCGGCCGTCACCGTTTCCGGATACTCGGTGGTCACCAGCATGTCCAGGGTCTTGGGCGCCACGCCGGCCTCTGCCAGGAGCCTTTTCGCGTTCTCGATGTCGTGGCGGTATCCGTCGTAGGGGGTGTACCACGGATTGCCCTTGGGGATCGCGAGTTGATTGGCAACGGCGGTCCCGTAACTGGTCGCCTGCACGATGGCGTCGCGGTCGATGGCGTAGCCGATGGCCTGGCGGACCCGCACGTCATTCCACGGTGGCCGGGCCTCGTTCAGTGCGAGGTACCAGTAGTCGTTACTCGGCGTGGCTGCCAGTGTGAGGGAGTCGTCGCTTTTCAGCGAAGCGACGCGTTGCGGCGGAATGGAGTCGGTCCAGTCGATCTCACCGGCCTGAAGCGCCGACAGCGCGGTCGACGGTTCGGAGATGAACCGGAACGTCACACCCGAAACCTTCGGCGCGCCGGCCCAATACGCCGAATTCGCCTTCAGCGTGATCGAATCGCCGCTCTTCTGGCTTGCGAAAACGAACGGTCCCGTTCCGACCGGGTGCGTTGCGATCTGGCCGCTCTCGACGTTCCGGCGTGACACGATCGCCACGCCCTTGAACCCGCCGAGGTTGGTCAACAGATTCGGCGTCGGCTGCTTGAGCGTGATCCGCACAGTGGACTGGTCGGGTGCCGTGACGCCGGTGACGGCGCTGAACTTGTCGGCGTTGGCCAGCTTCTGGTCGATGATGCGCCGATACGAGTAGACGACGTCGTCGGCGGTGAACGGGCTGCCGTCGTGAAACGTGACGCCGCGGCGCAGGTGGAACGTCCACGCGAGTTGGTCGGGGCTGACCTCCCAGGACTCGGCGAGAGCGGGCTGCATCTCCAGGTTCGCGTCGGGCTGCACAAGCGTGTCGAACACGTTCTCCAGCACCTCGAACGAGAAGTACGCGCTGGTCTTCTGCGGGTCGAGCTGGTCGGGCTCGCCCGCGATCGCGGCCACCAGGTTGCTCGACGAGTCGTCGCCGAGATCAACCCGGGAACCGGTGGAACAGCCACTGAGGGCAGCCACGACCGCCACCACGACGCCGACAGCGGCCAATACCGCCGGTTTCGTCACCTCGGATCTCTACCCGCTGCGTCGGGCTTCCGAAACTCCGGGCGCGCCACCAAACCGTGACTTAGTCAAACGAAGGCTGCGATACTCAGCGACGTGAGAATAATCCGTGGTCTGGCCGCAGCCGTCATCGTGGCGTGCGCGGGCCTGGGGTTCGCCGGCCCCGCCCACGCCGATCAGGTCATCCAGGGCGTCTACACCTACACGCCGGAGCAGGGTGACAGCGGGACCTACTCGGTCTGGCCGTCCTGCGTACCGGTGGTCGGCGACCTGCGAGAGCCGCTGAACCTGCCGGTCGCCTGCAGGCTGCACATGGCCGGGTCGTCAGGTCTGGCCAGCGGTCTCGCACGGCTGACCGGCGGCGTCTGGGAGTGGACCTATAACACAAGCCAGGGGATGCAGTGCCCCGACGGTAGCTGGGCGCCAACGGTCGAGACGTTCAAGTTCGACGACCTCACCATGACGGGCACCCGCAACATCGCCCACAACGACGTTTGCGGACTGCAGCCGGGGATCATCACGATCCCGTTCACGATGACTTACCAGGGACCGCTGCCATTTCCGGTCGAGCAGTATCCGCTGTACTGCGAGCCCGCCGGACTGCGCATCTGCCAGTAGTGGCCCGCTGGCGCCGGAGGGCTCACACCGGTACTGCCGTCCCGCTGCTCAACGGCAAGGTGGTCAACCTGACCGGGCCGCGGCGCACCAGCCGTTGGGGCGTCACCTGCACCGACCTCGGGGCGTCGGTCGTTGCGCCCAACGGCAAGCTGGTTTCGGTGTTCGGCGACACGTTCTCCGGCCGCAAGGTCGGCCAGGGTGACTGGCGCTCGCCCGTCGTGCTGATCGGCACCGGCGACGCCGACCACGAAATCGTTTACGAGCGGGCCGGGGGAGACGACCCGAATTACGCCAACCAGCTGTGGCACTACATCCACGATGATGCCGCCACTGGCTGGACACACGGCGGCATCAGCACCGTGATCCCCTCAGACCTGCTGCGAGTCGACGACTCAATTTACTTGCACGCCATCGTGAATCGAGGTTTCGGCACCGTCGTCTGGACCGAGATCTGGCGATCCGACGACAGCGGCATCTCGTGGTCACACATGGGTGAGGAAGCGAAGTTTCCCGCCGACCTGTACGGCGGCCATGCCCAATGCTGGTCGTGGGACTACGACCCGGACGATGGCTGGGTTTACGTCGTGGCGACGGGATTTCAGCGCGACAAGGGCATCATCCTGATGCGCGTCCGGCCCGACGACATCGGGCAGAAGTCGCGATATGTCAGCTGGGGCTACAGTGCCGGCCAGTGGGCGTGGGGACAGCCGGCCACGCCGATCACACCGCAGGGCGAGAAGTGGGGCGAGCTGACGTTTCGCCGGATGGCGCAAGGCAAATGGGTGCTCGGCGGATTCCTGGCGTCGCAGTATGCGCTTGGCTACCGCGTCGTCGATTCGCCCGTGGCCAACATGCACACCACCGAACTGCAGATGCCCGTGCTCGGTTCGTCATGGAACGACGAGAACCACTCCACGAACAGGGTCGCGCAACTCTACGGCGGCTATCTGCTGCCGGGCTCACGGTTCGATGTCCAGGGCGGCGTCGGCCTTGTGGTGTCCCAGTGGAACACCGACATCGGATGGCCCTACCGCGCAATGCAATTCAAGGCCGCGCTGCGCGACACCACGAAGACCGTGCTACCGGACCCGATCAACCTGTGAACTAAACCGTGATACCGCCGTCGACGTTCCAGTTGGCGCCGGTCACATAGGACGCTTCCGGCCCTGCCAAATAGCTCACCGCGCTGGCGATGTCGCTGGTCTGACCGTAGCGGCCCAGCGACGTCAACGGCCTTGCCCAATCGGCGAATTCGCCCTCTTCGGGGTTCATGTCGGTGGCGATCGGGCCGGGCTGAATGTTGTTGACGGTGATGCCGCGTGGTCCGAGCTCGCGCGCCAGCCCCAGGGTGAGGCTCTTGACGGCGCCCTTGGTCATCGCATACACGGCGAGGCCGGCAACGGGTACCCGGTCGGCGTTGACGCTGCCGATATTGATGATCCGGCCACCCTCGCCGAGATGAGGAAGTGCTCGCTGCACCGCGACGAAGACGGCACGCACGTTGACGGCCACGAGACGGTCGAACTCGTCGAGTGGGAACGACTCGGTGTCGGCGACGTACGCCACGCCCGCGTTGTTTACCAGGATGTCCAACCCGCCCAGTTGCGCGACGGTTTCGTCGACCGACTTGGCCACCTGTTCGGGGTCCGCGCTGTCGGCCTGAATGGCGACCGCGGTGCCACCGGCCTCGCCGACCTCGGCAACCAGCTTCTCGGCCTCGACGGCCGATGCGCCGTAGGTGAAGGCAACGGCTGCGCCATCCGCAGCGAGCCGCCGAACGATTTCGGCGCCGATGCCGCGCGATCCGCCGGTTACGAGTGCCCGGCGTCCAGTCAGTGATGAAGTCATGCCTCCCTCAAGGCGGATGGCGGCGAGAACATTCCCGCCATGTCATAGGGTCACCGGTTGATGACCACGCAAAGCCGGCTGCAGCGCTTCGAACAGCGCACGGAATGGCCACTGGCCGCCGTCGCGATCGCGTTTCTTGGCCTGTATTCGGTGCAGGTTTTGGCGCAACCCCGAGGTCTGGCTGCCCACGCCGTAGAACTCGCGCTTCTCGGGCTCTACCTGGTCTTCGTCGTCGACTATGCGGCCCGGCTATACCTCGCGGTCCCGCGCGGCAGATGGTTCTTCAGGCATCTCCTCGACCTCGCACTCGTCCTGCTGCCGTTCATGCGGCCCCTGCGCCTGCTCAGCCTGGCCGTCGTGATCGACGTGTTGCAGCGCGCTGTCGGCCACACCATCCGGGGCAAGGTCATCGCATACACAGTGTGTGGCGCCGTGGTTCTGATCTACGCGGGGTCGCTGGCCATCCTCGAGGCCGAGCGTGGTCGGCCCGGCGCGACGATCACCAGTTTCGGCAACGCGCTGTGGTGGGCCATCACCACGGTCACCACCGTCGGGTACGGCGACCTCTCGCCCGTCACGACGATGGGACGCGTGGTCGCCGTCGCGTTGATGATCGGTGGCATCACCCTGGTGGGCACGGTGACCGCAACGCTGGCTTCGTGGATCGTGCAGCGCGTCGCCGAGGAGGACACCGCCAGCGAGGCGGTGACGCGGGCGCAGATCGACGAACTGCGGGACGAGGTTCGCCGACTCTCGAACTTGCTCACCGAGGATCGCGGGCCCGCCTATGGTGAAGGCCGTGAAGCAATCTGACAGGAAGCGCGTCGTCGTCTGGGGCACCGGTTTCGTCGGCCGGATGGTGATCGCCGAAATCGTCAAGCATCCGCTGTTCGAACTGGTCGGCGTCGGGGTGAGCAACCCGGACAAGGTCGGCCGCGATGTCGGCGAAATCTGTTCTCTCGGTGAGAAACTCGGGCTGGCCGCCATCGACGATGTCGATGCGCTCATCGCGCTGAAACCGGATGCGCTGGTGCACTACGGTCCGACCGCCGCGCACGCCGACGACAACATCGCGCTGATCACCCGCTTCCTGCGGGCGGGCATCGACGTGGTTTCCACGGCGATGACGCCCTGGGTGTGGCCGACCATGCACCTCAACCCGCCGAACTGGATCGAGCCCATCACCGTGGCCTGCGAACTCGGTGGATCGTCCTGCTTCACCACCGGCATCGACCCGGGCTTCGCCAACGACCTGTTCCCGATGACGCTGATGGGACTGTGCTCAGAGGTTCGCAAGGTACGCGCTTCCGAACTGCTGGACTACACCAACTACGAGGGTGATTACGAGTTCGAGATGGGTATCGGCAAGCCGCCTGAGTACCGGCCGCTGCTGGAAAACCCCGATATTCTAGTCTTTGCTTGGGGCGCAACAGTTCCGATGATCGCGCATGCGGCAGGCATCATCCTCGACGAGATCACCACGACGTGGGACAAGTGGGTGACGCCTACCGAGCGCAAGTCCGCCAAGGGCATCATCGAGCCAGGAAACGTTGCGGCCGTGCGGTTCACGATCAACGGCGTATACCAGGGCGAGACCCGCATTCAACTCGAACACGTCAACAGGATCGGCAACGACGCCGCACCGGACTGGCCGTCTGGCACGCAAAACGACGTCTATCGCGTCGACATCGAGGGCACGCCCAGCATCTTCCAGGAGACGGCGTTCCGGTTCACCGACGGCTCGGGGCGCGATGCCGCCGCCGCAGGCTGCCTCGCCACCGGCCTGCGGGCGCTCAACGCGGTGCCCGCGGTCAACGACCTTTCGCCAGGCTGGGTGACGGCTCTGGATCTACCACTGATTCCCGGTGTGGGGACCATTCGCTAGTACTGCACGAATTTCGTTCTGCCCGAACTATATTGGTGGTCAGCCTAGTTGTTGGTTGGTGGTGGTTGGGGTTGGTAGGGGTCATACCACCACCAGTCGGCGCGTTCGCCTAGCGGCCCGGTCCAGGGTGGGACGTCGGGAGGGGGTTGGGTTGGTGGACGCGCCAGCGATCTGGAGTCGAGTGGTCGCCCGGTGTTGTCGGTGACGGTGAGGTGGGTGGCGGGTCCGGTGAGGGTGATGACGCCGCGGTGGTGCAGCCGATGGTGATAGGGGCACAGCAGCACGAGATTGTCCAGCTCGGTGAGACCGCCGTCCTCCCAGTGCACGAGGTGATGGGCGTGTAGTCCGCGGGTGGCCCCACACCCCGGTACCGCACAGCTGGGGTGGCGATGTTCCAGCGCGCGGCGCAGCCGCCGATTCACCGTGCGGGTCGACCGTCCGGCGCCGATCGGCTGCCCGGCTCGGTGGAACCAGACTTCGCAGGTGGCATCACAAGTCAGATATTGGCGGTCGGCATCCGACAGCAGCGGCCCCAGATGCAGGCCCGCGGTGTGGTCTTTGACGTCGACATGCGCCACCACGGTGGTGTGTTGTCCGTGCGGGCGCCGCGCGGCCTCGGCGTCCCAGCCGGCCTCCACCAGCCGCATGAACGCCTCACCGCTCGTCGGGGCCGGGGGCCGCTGCGCTGAATCGTCTGCACCCTGGTCGTGTTTCCACTCGGTGTACAGGGCGTCGTGATGGGAGGCCAGTGCGGCGTCGAGCTTGGCGGCCTCGATATGGGGAAGTGTGATCCGGTAGCAGCTGCCGCGCTGGTTGGTGGTCTTGGTGACCGAAGCCTTCGGCTCAGGTGGGGGGTTCGGGTCGGGTCGGGGTTCGAGCTTGACCGCCTTACGCAACTGATTGACCGTGCCCACCGCCGCGAACTGCGCATAGTGCTCATCGGAGCCCTCGGCGGCACCGCCGGCGATGACGCCGACCTGATCCAACGACAACCGCCCCTCGCGCATCGCTTCTGCGCAGCG
>Ga0068863_100001957_pt1 | contig 20461 bp, 15 predicted proteins | sample KBSSwiS62_FD_66596 | JGI IMG/M metagenome (GOLD analysis project Ga0068863, IMG submission 66596) | Switchgrass rhizosphere microbial communities from Kellogg Biological Station, Michigan, USA - KBS Switchgrass S6-2 | ecosystem: Host-associated > Plants > Roots > Rhizosphere > Soil ...
TTCGTGACCGCGTGGACGACGCAAACGCACCATCCGTACGAGCCCAGTCCCGGAGTGCTCCCGCTCAATCTGCTGCGGGAGCCAACCCCGGACGAGTGGGATCTGGGTCGGTACCTGAATGTCGTGCACGAAACCGATCGTCAGCTCGCACGCGTCTTCGAGGCGGTACGTCGTGCCGGTCTCGAGCAGGACACGCTGATCGTCGTCACGGGCGATCACGGCCAGGCGTTTGGATATCCACACGAGGGGTACGGTCAGGGTCAAACGGTGTACGAAGAGGACGTGCACGTGCCGCTCTTGGTGTGGTACCCGCGCAGGTACAAGGCGGCCGCTCGCGTGCCCGTGGTCGGGAGCCATGTGGATCTGGCTCCGACGATCGCCGATCTAGTCGGCCTGCCTGCGGCACTGGAGTGGCAGGGACGCAGCCTTTTTGACGAGAGTCATCCGGCTCGTGCGTACTTCTACGTCGCTCAAGATCATTTCCGGCTTGCGGTTCGCGAGGCGAACTGGAAGTACATCTACAGCGTCCACGATGGGCGCGAAGAGCTCTACGATCTGCAGGCCGATCCGCTGGAGCAGCGCAATGTCGCCGCACAGCATCCCGATCGCTGCGATCGCCTGCGGCAGCGTCTCGCAGCCTGGACCGAAGCAAACCGCCGCCAGTACGAGCGAGTGGAGGCAAGACCGTAATCGGTCAGGCCGAAGGGCATTCCATTTCGAAGCGCGCAGCCCGCACGAGTTCTCGCCGCGGTCCCGACGTACTCTCACGACCCTGGTGGATCCTCGTCACGTCGAGCAGAATGGATCCTAAGCCGCGGTGCGACTCTTGCCCGGCGAAGAACAAGCAGTTCGTCGTCAGCGTTCGGTTGTTCGGAGCACATCTGTGGATCTTCAGCACAGCAGTTCATGGCCATCGCGAGCGAATGCAATGACCGACCGGCAGAGCGAACGGCAAACGTGGTTGCTCAAAATGAGGGCGGAATGGTTTCGTGTGTTGCGCCCTCTGGGTGGGTGGGTACCCTGGGAATTGCGAGAACTGGTCGAACAGTCCGCCGAGCCGGGCGGGGCACCCTTTTGGGGCGAGGGGATCGTCAAAGAAGCTCCACAGCTCGGAGAAGAGCACCTGCGGAATTGCATGGTGCTACCCACCCGGACACACATCTTGAGACGATTCCCCAAGGGGGGCATCGTCGCCGAGGTCGGAGTCTTGCACGGTGAGTTCTCACGAGAGATCGTGGAGATCGTGTCGCCAACCGAGTTGCATCTGATCGATCAATATCTCGAGCCTCGTGCACGCGCCCTTGCTTCAGATCCGGGTGGGTACATTCGCCTGCACGAAGGCGATTCGGCTGACACGCTGGAGGCCTTCCCGGATGAGTATTTTGATTGGATCTACATCGATGCCCAGCATTCTTACGAGGGTGTGCGGCGCGACATAGCGGTAGGCCGGCGGAAGGTCAAGAAGACCGGCTTGATGTTGTTCAACGACTATATTCCTTGGTCGTACGTGGAAATGCAGCCGTATGGCGTCATGGCCGCCGTCAATGAATTGTGCATCGACGATGGATGGGAAATCGTTTACCTCGCCTTGCCGCCGCACATGTATTGTGACGTTGCCTTACGCAGAGTGCCTCTGAATCGCACATAGTTCAAGCTGAGAAACAAACGGCGAGGCTGCTTCACGGATCCTCGGGTCGTCTGTAGGAGGGCCGTTCCAGGAGCTGGCCGGGCGCACGCGCTCGACGGAGCTCCCCTACAATCCGGTGCGCGATGCGAGCGCGCCATCCTGAAGATCGTGCGGGCGGGCACCAGGTCCACGTTCGCCGGCGGCGAGCCGCGTGTACAGCTCTTCGTAGGCGTCGATCATCCTCGCCAGACCGAAGCGCTCGACGGCGCGGGCACGGACCGCCGCGCGGTCGTAGGCAATGACCGCCGGAAGGCCGGCAACCAACTCATCGAGTGAGGAGAAGATGCCGCCGGTGATCCCGTGCTCGACGATCTCGCGCACGGCGCCGCGATCGAGCGCCGCCACTGGCGTTCCGCAGGCCATGGCCTCGGCGAGGACGAGCCCGAACGGCTCGCCCCGCTGTACGGGATACAGCAAGGCCTGCGCGCCGCCGAGCAGGGCGACCTTCTCGGCATGCCCGACCTCGCCAGCCCAGATAATGTGAGTCCCGTCCACGTGCGGCGCCACGGTTGTCTGGTAGTAGTCGTTCTCGGGCGCGGCGAGGATCAGCCGCCGGGAAGTCCTGCGCGCGACCTCGATCGCTTGCAGGACGCCTTTGCCCTCAGTGAAGCGGCCGAGGTACAGGAGGTAGTCGCGCGGCGTGCTTGAGAACGCGAACGCATCCGTGTCCACACCGTGGTGGATCGTCGCGATCACGTTGAGCCCGTCGAACAGCGACGCCTGCGCGTGCGAGATCGCCACGAACAGTGCTTCCGGATAGCGCGTCCAGAGTGAGAGTTCCAGAGGGCCCGGGGCGTGATGCACGGTCTGCACGAGCGGCACCGACACGAGGCGCGTCAATGGCAGCGACACGGGCCACGACATCGCCTGGTAGTGAATGACATCGAATTCCGACGCCCGTTCGAGCGCGGCGGCCAGGTTGAGCAACTCACAGAGTTCCCACGGCCATGCTTCGAGGCCCTCGTGGTACCCCCTGGCAAAAGTCGCGTGCAGTTCTGCCGAGGTGCGCGACGTGCCCGTGGCGAACAGCGTCACGCGGTGTCCTCGCGCAACCAGCCCCTCCGTTAACAGCGACGTGAACAACTCGACGGAGCTCGACCCGAACGGCGGGATCGACGTCTTTACTGGACCAACCTGCGCGATTCGCAGCGGGCGGGTCATGAGCATGCGACCTCGAGGAATCGCGGCAGCACCGCGCCCGCGTCAAAGTACTCACGAGCGATCTCGGCGGCTCGCTTCGAATGCATCTTCCAATCGCCGGCGATCCGATCGAGCCCGTCGAGCGCCTCCTCGCAGTTCGAGAACCGCAGCAGGCCGGCGCCCGTCGGGAGATGGGCGCTCCAGCCCGTATCCTGCACGAGTGCCGGACGGCCAGCGGCGAGGTAGCACTCGGTCCGGTCGCTGAACCAGCCCGACCAGCTGTCCACGTAGGCGTGCTTGGCCACCCCGAACTCGGCGCGCGAGCCCTGGATGAAGGTGCGGTAATCCCAGAGCGATCTCGACACGCTCATTGCGTTCACCGTGTCCCAGCCGTGCTCGCGCAGCAGGCCCTGGGGACCATTGACCGCCAGCTCGAAGCGGTGCGGCGTCCGCCGCGGCAGGTCGATGAACTTGATGAACTCTTTGTCCTTGTTGCCATCGACATCGGTGAAGCTTTCGATCTTCCACGTCATCACCGTCGTGAAACGATCGCGGACGGGCGGCGCATCGCTGTGCCACAGCTCGGTGACCACGGGCTGCCAGGTCTTGTGCCACGTGAATCCGCCCGTGGGCGTGGCACTCGCCGGCGTCCCGATATTGGCGCCGAAAGTGAAGAGATGATCGAAGGTGTTGAAGAAGTCGACGTACCAGCCTTCGGCTTTGGCGATCGCCAGCTGCGTAAACACCGGATCGGAATCGATGAAGACGCGACGCGGGATCTTCACGTACTCGTCACGCCAGAACCACGAGCCGCCGGACAGGTTCACGAACAGGTCGGCGTCGCCGCAGAAGGCGCGGACATCTTCGCGCGAGACACCATGATATTCGCCGTTGAAATTGACGAAAGACCAGCGATGGCCGAGTCCGAACGGCGCGAGCGCATCGTTGATGTAGCGAGTGCCGTAGGATGGATCCTCACTCCGGGTGTTCTGCTCGGGATCGTAAATGCACTCCCCGGTATCCTCAATGTACAGCACCTCGTGACCGAGGGCGCGCAATCCCAGCAGGTACATCAGCGAGCACCAGGTCACGCCGCCGAAAGGATAGCGGGCGATGATGCCGGCCACCAGGATCTTCATATGTCGGCTCTATTTATTAGATCGCCGGCTCCAGGACGTCGGCGTCGTCGTCGCGATCGTCCAGCGGCTTGCCGATGCTGAGACGCGCGCACATCCGGCGATACAGCTGATTCGAGGACAACAGCTCGGTGTGTGTCCCCTGCGCAGCGATGCGGCCCTCGTGAAGGACGAGAATGCGATCGGCGTCTTGCACGGTGGATAGGCGGTGGGCGATGACGAGCGTGGTGCGACCTTGACGCAGGCGGCGGAATGCGTCGAAGACGGCCGCCTCTGAAATCGCATCGAGTGACGATGTCGGCTCGTCGAGGATCAGGATCGGCGCGTCCTTGAGCAGCGCACGCGCGATGCTGAGCCGCTGGCGTTCGCCACCAGACAGGCTGCCGCCCGCTTGCGCGAGCGGCGTGTCGTAGCCGTCCGGGAGGCGCATGATGAAGTCATGCGCATGCGCGGCGCTGGCGGCCTTCTGCACGTCGTCGAAGGTTGCATCCAGCCGGCCGTAACGCAGATTCTCCGCGACCGTGCCGCCGAACAGCATCGCGTCCTGCAGAACGATCGCGATGCGCTCGCGCAGTCCGCGCAGCCGATACTGCGACACGTCGATGCCGTCGATGAGCACGCGGCCCTGCTGGGGCTCGTAAAACCGCGGAACCAGGCTGGCCAGCGTGGACTTCCCGGCGCCGGTCAGGCCGACGAGCGCCACCATTTCACCCGGGCGCGCGATGAAGCTGACATCGTGCAGAACCGGCCGCCCTTCTTCGTAGGCAAAGCTCACATGCTCGAAGCGGATCTCGCCGGCGATCGATGACGCGTCGATCGCGTCCGGCCGATCGAGCGTCTCGGGGACGAGGGCCAGCACTTCCCGCACGCGTCGTGAGCTCGCTACCGCGTTCTGCAGCTTTCCCGTCGTGTACGCAATCGACGAGAGAGGGCCGTACACGGAGGCCAGATAGGCAATCACCACCAGCAACCCGCCGACCGTGAGATCGCCCCGAAGGACGTGCAGCCCGCCGACCGCGAGCACGACGGCCGTGCCACTCAACGTGATCGCGCCCACGACCCACGTGAACAGCGACTCCTGCCACGTATAGCGCAGCCGCGCCGACATCGTCTCCCGTCCGACGTCGGCGAACCGCTCGAGCTCGTGCGGCTCGCGGGCGAAGCTCTTGACCACCTTGATGCCGGACAGGATCTCGTACACCCGATCGACGAGCCTCGACTCGAGCTCCTTCACCTGCTGCGCGCGATTCACCATCCGGGTCGAGTAGTAGCGAAGACACGCATAGAGCAACGGAACGACCGCGAGCGACAGGAGCGCCAGCGACGCATCCAGCCGAAGCAGGATCAGGAACATCGCCGTCAGCGTCAGCACCGACACGAGCAGGTTGAGCAGCCCGCTCATCACCAGGTCGTGCACGCAATAGGCGTCGGCTTCCATGCGATAGACCGAGTCGGCCGTACGAGTGACGACGTGGTGTCGGAGCGCCAATGCCTGCAGATGTCCCAGCAACCGCGCGCGCAGGGCGTAGACGAGCCGCTGCCCGGTGTCGACCTGCACCTGCACGTTGATCATCGAGAGCGTCTGCGTCAGGAGCTGCAGCAACAGCCCTCCGCACACGACCAGCACGAGAAGCGCAGCGCGGCTATCGCCGGCCAGCGCGACGCCAATGCGGCCGAGCACACCGGGTAAGGGGCGCCCCTCGAGGACGTTGTCCACTACCAGCTTCAGCGGCCAGGGCGCGAGCACGCCGAGTGCGACGTTGGTCACCGCTATCGTGGTCAGGATCGCGACGCGGCCGCGATACGGCCGCAGACATGACCAGGTCCAGGCGGTGAGAGACATTAGTGGATTGGCTGAACCGCCACAGGTGAGACCACCTCGTGACGTTGACCGCGCGTCATCACGGCCGCAACCTGGACGGGCTGGCCGCGAGAGGTGTTGACGAGGGTCACCGCCCCTCTTTCATCCATGACGTAGAGCCATCCTGCGCGCAGATACGCGAGGCGCGATGCTGACCTGAACCGTCCGTTTGCACGCACGGTGGAGATACTGCCGCCGCGTGTGATCACCCGGACGTTGCCGCCCAGATACTCAGCCACAAAAACAGTGGTCTGCCGCTTCGACGACGAGAGCGCCAGGCCGACTGGACCAGCGAGGCTCGCACCACGGGCCGGGCCGCCATCTCCCGACGAACGAGGAATGCCGTCGCCGGCGATGGTCGTGATGATCCCGGTGGCCCCGTCGATCACGCGAACGCGATGATGGCCCATATCGGCGACATAGATGTCACCTCCGGGCCCGACCGCGACATCCATCGGGGCGCTGAGACGCGCGTCCTTCGCGGGGCCGCCGTCGCCGAGCGCGAAGTCGTCGGCGTCGGGCGGACCGGCTTCACCCGTTCCGGCGATCGTGTGAATCAGGCCGGTGGCCGCTGACACCATGCGGATGCGATTGTTACCGGAGTCGGCGATGTAGATGTTCCCGTTCGCTGCCACGGCAATGCCATTCGGCATGTTGAGAGCCGCGATCCCGGCTGGCTTCATGTCACCGTCGAACGTCGCCTCGCCAGACCCGGCGAGCGTGGCGATCTCGCCAGAGTCGCCGTGAATCCGGCTGACCCGGTTGCTGCGGGCGTCAGCGACGTACACATCGCCGTCTGGTCCGACGGCAACTGCCGTTGGCGAATATACGCGCCAATCGGAGGAAAGGACCTGCTGATCGTCCTGATCGTCGGTATCGCTGACGGTGGCCACCCCGGTCGGGTCGTTCAACGCTCCGATGGCGAAGTGGTGGATCACTCCGCGGCGCGCGTCGGCGAACAGCAGATCGCCGTTGCCAGCCACCGCAATGTCGCCCGCGATCTGCGGCATCCTCGTGAAGAGAGGAGTCGCATCCGCAATGGCGACGGCTGCGATCCGCGGCGCGACCGGCAACGGTCCGACGTCGCGCAAGAACCACGCGCCATTGTCGACCACGTCAGCGACGAGCAGCAGGAGCATCGGTGCCAGTGCATATCGAGCGAACGACGCGAGGCGCGGCCTGAAGGACGGACGTGGACGCGGACGTATGCCCAGGCGAATCGGCATCATCCCGACTGCCAGTGCCGCCCGCCCCACCGCCGCCCTCGTGGCGGAGACCACCGAGCTCGTCTGCCACGCCGCGCGGCCGACAGCGAGGGCGACAGCGACAGCAATGCCGATGCTGCCCCACGGCCATTGGACGAGAACAAGTGTGCGCGCGACAAGCAAGGCGAGCAGCAGGCTCAGCGCCAGCGCAACTCCCAGCATCGTCAGACGCAGGCGAAGCCCGACGCGCAAGAGGCATCGTGCGCCTCCATGCTCTTCGATCAACGAACGCACATCCAGCCATCCCCATTTGCCCACGTTGACGCTCAAGTCGCGGTCTGCGCGGAACCCGTCGTCTACCTGGATGGCGCGCGCCGGGCGCGACGCGCGCAGCTGGCCGGTCAGTTCGGCGAGGAGCGCATCTGGCGACGTCCACGTCTCGCTCCAGAAACGCTCCTGAGGAGCGCCGCCGATCAGGAGACGCGCCGAGGCAAACATGTCGGACAGCCTTGCGATCGGAGCCTTCCACGTCAGACGCCTCGCCCGAGCCGGGTCGATTGTCTGCGGGGGCGACCACTTCCCGCGGATGCGTCCCGCACAACGCGCCAGCGGCTGAAGGAAGTGCAGCCACGCGATCAGCAGCCGATGCGAAAGGCGACTGAAGACGCCGTGCACACTCGCGACGTCACGGAGATCCGAGCGCCAGCCAAACCTCAAGCAGCGCGCAATGGTCGTCAGCCAGCCGACCACGCCCGCCAGCAGCAACGGCACGGTCAACCCGACATAGCCGACCGCGAATGTGGCTGCGCCGGCAACGAGAGCGAGCGTGAAGAGTCCCTGCCATGCCGGCGAATGCGGCAGCAGTTGCGCCGGATGCACGCCCGTGGAATAGACGGAGGGAAACGGAGCCGTTCCCCAGATGCCACTGTTGACGCGGCGTTGCGACAGCGAGCGGATGAACGGCAGCGGGCTGTAGATCCGTCCGTGCCACAGCATGGTTCCGTGTGCGAACTTCTCGGGGTGGTGGGCATCGAGCCACGCCTCGCCCTCGCCGTACCCGACTTGCTGTCGCCAGTACGCCTTGATCGACGACCGGTGATGGTGCCAGACGAGCGCCGACGGCGAAAAGCCTATGCGCTGTTTCTTCGCCTGCAGCCGCCAGCAGATGTCCACGTCGTCACCGGCGCGCAGATAAACCGGATTGAATCCGTTGATGGCGAGGAGCGCTTCCCGGCGGAAAGCCATGTTGCAACCGGGCACGTGCTCGGCAATACGATCGTCGAGCAGCACCTGCGTCGGTCCGCCCGGAGCGCGCGCGACGCACTGCGCCACGAAGGGATCGTCAGGGGGCACGACATTGGGACCGCCGGAACCGACGACATCCGAGGTCAGGAACGGTTGCACGAGATAGGTGAGCCAGTCCCGATCGACCCGCACGTCGGCGTCGGTATAGGCGACGATCTCACCGGTTGCGGCCGAGAGGCCAATGTTCCTCGCCGCGCTGAGCCCGCCGTTGGGCACCTCGATGAGGCGTACGGGGTATCGCCGCGCGATGTCACCGGTCGCATCACGAGAGCCGTCGTTGACGACGATGACTTCGAAGTCGGGATACTTGAGGCGCCCCAGCGAGTCGAGGCAGTCATCGAGGGTGTCGGCGGCGTTGTAGGCGCAGATGACAACGGAGACCTTGGGCCACATTCGGACGCTGGCTTCCGGGAACGGCGCCGAGGCAAACGCCGCGCTGACCTCCGCCAACGCCGGTTTCGGGCGCCGATCTGCATCAACCAGGCCGAAGGCCCAGTCCTCGATCTGACTGCCTCCACGCCACCATTCGTCGGTCCACGAGAACGCGACCGCGCCGCAGAGTCCTTCCTCGAACGCGGCGCGGATGTGCATCGCCGTAATCGTGGCCTGCCCGTCGCTCCCCTCGCGGATGCTGTCGGCCCCTGCCTCTGCGAGCAGCAGCGGACGCGCGCCGGCTAACTGCTGCAGTCTCGCCAGGTACGCTCGCAGGTCGGCTTCGCGGTGCAGGTAGACGTTGAACGCGCAGACATCGAAGCAGTCGAGCTCGAGATACTCGGTCGGCGGGTAGTTCACGTACGTGAGCAGACTCTCTGGCGATTCGGACCTGGCCTCGGCACAGAGGTCCTCCAGGAAGCGCGTCACCTTTTTCTGCCCGTGCCAGCGCACGACGGATGGCGGAATCTCGTTGCCGAGTGCGAACAGCAAAGCTGCAGGATGCGAACCAAGCATCCTGACGTGTGCAGTGACCTCCCGCCGGATATCGCGCGTCAAGCGCGCGTCGTCCAGGAACGCCACGTGCTGCGACCAGGGCAGACCGACGATGACGCGAAGGCCGCACTGCGCAGCCTCGTCAAGTAATGCGAGGGAGGGGGCGGTGTAGGTCCGGACGGTGTTGAACCCGGACCGTGCCATGAAGGCAAAATCCGCCCGGGCCTGCTGCAAAGGCGGGAAATTGCCGTTGCGCTCGCTCGGCGCGAAGGTCCCGTACGAGACGCCTTTGATGAGGAACCGCTCGCCGTCTATCTCGATGAATTTGCCTGCCGTCTCTGGGTGCATGTGACGCGATTCCCTGTTCGCTGTGATTGTTCTAGGCGCACCCGGGTGACGGCAATCCAATAGCTGAGGCGCAAGTAACGATGGAGCAACGATCGCGCCATGCGCAAGGTCGGCTGCAATCGACGTCGCTGAAGCTCTCAGGTCTTGTGTGATTCTCCCGTGATCTCTAACAACATGACAACCAGCGCACCGGTCCGGTCCTGCCCAAGGTGCGACGATACTGTTCAAAACGAGCGTTAAAGTGACTAACCCTGTGTGTATCTGGGAAAAATCTACACAGACTTGCGCAATATACCTCGACTGACGCCGGCATGCTATCGAAGTTCGAAGACGACGGCGCGCGCGTTCTCGAGCACGGATTTATGGCCGCGCCGCAGGTGCTTTTCTAAGAGCGGATAGGTGTCAAAGAACCAGAATGCCGGCCACAGCAGCGCGAAATGCGTGGCGCCGGCAGCGCGAAGCCGTGTGAGCTCAGCGATGGCGTGCCTATCGTCGGCGGGCGGACCGAAGTACTTTCCCTGATTCTCGATGAAGGGGAGCCGAGCGCGTCCGGCAATCGACCTACCGAACCCTCCCTCGTCGAGGTCGGCGACGATAACCACCGCCTCCCGCGATGTGACCGCTGCCAGTTCCTCCTCCACCATGTGGACCGAGTGCGAGTGATGGCTGCCACCGTGCCATTTGTTGGCGCGGAGCGTGTGCCGCCCCGGCACAATGAAGTGATACGACGGAGGGCTGCCGAGACGGTCCACCGATGCGTATCCGAACTCGCGCAGTACAGACGTGGCCTCTTCGAGCGCATCGTCTGTGATCAGCTCGATGAAAATCTGCGGCCGATGCTCGCGCAGAAGCGTCGCGGCGCTACGGAGCACACCCATCTCCATGCCTTCGACATCAATCTTGAGAAACGTGACCGGAAGGGCCGGCAACGACGGCGCAAGTTCAGCCATCACGTCGTCCAGACGCCGAAGCTCAACGCGCTCGCCGGCGGCTGCCGCCGCCTGCCCAGGTACGATGTGGCTCGCGCCGATGTTGCCGCCGTGTTCGTCGCGCAAGGCCATGGCGCCGACCAGGTCGGTATCACTGATGCCCACGGGCACGACGGTAGTCCGCCCTCCCAGGTCGTTCGCATCGATGTTGCGCCGCAGAATCGGATGCAGGCGGGGGTTGGGCTCAATCGCCACGACGTGGTCGGCGCAGAAACGGCCGAAGAACACGGCGTGGTTGCCGATGTTGCTGCCCACGTCGAGGTAGATCCCGCCACTCGGTCCTACCATCGCGATGTACTCGAGCTGATCGATTTCCCAGAATGTTTTCCGGGTCCGGATGACGTACACGATCTTGTCGTTGGCGTCGTGGCCCTCCAGGTGTACGAGCACCGGGTTCTCGTCGCCAGACCACCAGGCGTTGCAGGTAAAGCTGGTCGCGGTCGGTGCGTGCCGCACGGGCGCCATCAGGTGCTACATTACCTGACTCCGCGTCATATCCGGACCGAATGGGATTGTCTCCAGCCCTCGAAGTGTGTTGTGGAAGGATGGCAGCGTGAAGGCGGCCCTGCAGTGGGCCATGCTGGCTGGCGCTCTCGCGCTGCTGAATGCGTCGCTGACGTTCGACAACGTCTGGCCAACGCTGTCGGTCCACTTGAGTGCGGCGCTGTCTATCGAGGTAGCGCTCTGCGTGCTGGCCATCATCGTGGCCGCCCGCTGGTTCAGGACGCCCTCGCCGGCAGCTGTCCGGATCCTCGCGGCGATCTGGGTCTTCCTCGTGATCGGGCGCTACGAGGACGTGACGGCACGATCGCTTTATGGTCGTGACATCAATCTGTATTGGGATCTCCGAAATCTGCCGAGCGTGGGTGCCATGCTGTCGTTTGTGGCGAAGCCGTGGCTGGTGGCAGCCACGATTGCGGGCGTCGCATTAGTACCGCTCATCATCTACCTGCCACTCTGGTGGGCGCTTCGCTGTGTCACCAATGCGTCGAAAGACTCGCGGGTCCGGCACGTGCTGACGGCCGTTGCAGGCGGAGTCGTCGTCGTGGGCGCCGCGCAGGCCCTCGGCGTACCGGTGCCGCGTAACCTGCGCGTCGTCGAACCGGTGACGGGTGTCTACGCGCGGCAGGCGCGCCAGTTCACCTATGAGATCAGTGGCGCGGGATTGCGTGCGCTTCCGCCCGCCCCAACCACGCACTCCAACTTCGGCCTCGTCAAGGGTGCCGACGTTCTCCTCCTCGCTGTCGAGTCGTACGGCGCCGTGAGCTGGGATCGGCCCGCACTTGTCGAAGCACTTGCCGCGAGTCGCAGGCGCCTCGATACCGATATTCGCGACACCGGCCGTCGTGTAGTTTCGGCGCTCGTCGAATCGACGACGTTCGGCGGCAAGTCGTGGCTGGCGCACGTCAGCTTGCTCTCCGGCAACGAGGTGCGCGACGAGCAGACCAGTGTGCGGCTGATGTCGCAACGACGCGAAACCATGGTGAATGCATTCTCCCGTCACGGCTACAGGACAGTCGCCATCATGCCAGGCGTGCGAAGCGCGTGGCCGGAGGGCGCGTTCTACGGGTTCGATCAGATCTACGATCTCGCCCGCCTCGGCTATCACGGCCCGTCATTCGGATGGTGGAACATTACCGATCAATTCGCGCTCGCCCGGATGGACGCCCTCGAGATTGCGTCACATCCCCGCCAGCCAGTGTTCATCTTCTTTCCCACGATCAGCACGCACACGCCATTCACACCGGCACCGCCGTACCAGCCGGATTGGAGCCGAATCCTCACAAGTACGCCGTATGACGACGAGGAACTGGCCCGCGCGTGGGCACAGGAGCCAGACTGGTTCAATCTCGGCCCGAGTTACGCGCAGGCGCTCGATTATTTCTACGCTTCGCTTGGCGGCTATCTTCGTCTTCGGGCGGACCGCGACTTCGTAATGGTGCTCATTGGCGATCATCAGCCGCCGGCGATGGTCAGCGGGGAAGGGGCGACCTGGGATGTGCCGGTTCACGTGGTCACCAACCGGGTACAGGTCGTCGATCGTCTGCTACAGCGGGGGTTCCGGGAAGGCCTGCGGCCGAGCGGGCCCTCGGCCATCAAAATGAACGGCTTACTGCCGCTCTTGCTGGACGCGTTTGGCGAGGAGTAACTACGCCTGAGGTCGCGGAATCTTGCTGGTCCGCGATCCGTATTCCACACGATACTTGCACTGGTGACTGGTGCACTCGACGGAACTTCCCGCCGGGACCTGTGCACCACCAGCGCCGGACAATTGCTCTGGGCTGCGGTGATGCTCGGGGTGTCGTTCGTCGCCATCAAGGCCTACCACCTCGGTGTACCGCCGCGTGACGGGCTATTCGATTACGTGCGCTCGATCTTGGCGATCTCGTACGTCGATGTGCTGTTTGCCACCGTGTGTTGGGCGGCTGCCCGCCTGCTGTTGGTCATCGCCTCGCGCCGACCGATTGCTGCACGGGCGGTCTCTGGCGCGTTCGTGGGCTTCGCAGCAGTGTGCTGCCTCTACGCGGTCGTCAACATCATTCTCTTCGGCGTCGTTGGCGGATTCCTGACCTATCCGCTGCTGGCTGTCATCGGCGATGTGCGCATGGTGCGTTCCTCCGTGGGCGCACACGTGACGCTGCCGGCGATCGTCAGCCTGATCGGAATTCCGTGTGTGTATCTCGTTTCGGTGGCCGCCTTGACTCGCCTCATGCGAGCGGTATCGGCGACGAGATGGGTCAGTGCGAGTCTGGCGATCCTCGCAGCAGCGTGGGTTGCGACGGGCCGTTACGCGTATGTGACGGACTTCGTTGAGCACTCCGATCGCCAGGTTGCCGAAAGCCCGCAGTGGGCGATCGCCGCGTCGATATGGCAGATGTTCGCCGACGGCGGCTTCGTTCGGATGACCGGGACATTCACGCCAGACGACCTCGCGGACTTCGATCCACCGAAGGTGGGGGAGGTGCAGACAGCCTCCTTGCCGTCGAATGTGATTCGTCGCGCGACAGCCGCGCTCAACGTGCGTGCCCTCGCAGCGCGCCGGCCGCCCAATGTCGTGCTCATCGTCCTCGAGTCGGTAGCGGCTCGGTGGACCAGCCTGCACAATCCGCTCTATGCCACGACGCCAACGCTGCAGGCGGAATCCGCGCGCAGCGCGGTCGCGGACAATTTCTACGCGCACATCGGTCGAAGCTCCAATTCGATGGTCGCGATGCTGTTATCGACGTACCCGAAGCTCGATTTCAAGGAGATGACCGAGCAGTATCCGGATTTTCCGGGCACGTCGCTGGCGACCGTGTTTCGAAGCCGAGGGTATTCGACGACCTTCGTTACGCCGAGCGACATGAAATGGGCCGGTTGGCGCGCGTTCCTCGAGGGCCATGGTTTTGATGACGTCCTCGATTACCACGACCTTGCCTGTCCGGAGATGGTCTCGTCGTGGGGAGTCGAGGATCGCTGCATGGTCGACGAGGTCGTGGACCAGATTGCGCGTGCCGGCACGAGGCCCTTTTTCGTGACCGCGTGGACGACGCAAACGCACCATCCGTACGAGACGAGTCCTGGAGTTCCTCTTCTCAATCTGGTCCGGGAGTCGACCCCGGACGACTGGGAGCTGGGCCGGTACCTGAACATCGTGCACGAAACGGATCGCCATCTCGCACGCATCTTCGAGGCGGTACGTCGCGCCGGTCTCGAGCAGGACACGCTGATCGTCGTCACGGGCGATCACGGTCAGGCGTTTGGATATCCACACGAGACGTACGTTCAGGGCCGCACCGTGTACGAAGAGGACGTGCACGTGCCGCTGATGGTGTGGTACCCACGCAGGTACAAGGCAACCGCTCGGGTGCCGGTGGTCGGTAGCCATGTCGATCTGGCGCCGACGATCGCCGATCTGGTCGGCCTGCCTGCGGCACTGGAGTGGCAGGGACGCAGCCTTTTCGACGAGAGTCATCCGCAGCGCGCGTACTTCTACGTCGCTGAAAGTCATTTCCGGCTTGCAGTTCGCGAGGCGAACTGGAAGTACATCTACAGCGTCCAGGATGGACGCGACGAGCTCTACGATCTGCAAGCCGATCCGCTAGAGCAGCGCAATGTTGCCGCTCAGCATCCCGAACAGTGCGATAGCCTGCGGCAGCGTCTCGTCGCCTGGACCGAAGCGAATCGACGGCAGTACGAGCGAGTCGAAGCGAAATTGTATCGGTGAGGTCCGCCGCTCCTTCCTCTTGACAATCGAAAGATACCGCTCTTCTTTTTTCCGAAGTGTGCAATGCGATCTGGAAGAAGGTGCGTCGCGGTGAAATGAGCCGCAATGAAGCGCAGCGCCTGGTTGCCGATATCGAGGCCATCGCTGTCGAATCGATCCCGACGCGCGGGTTGATCGGCGATGCCTTCGCTATCGCGTTCGCGAGCGCCCAGACCGTGTACGACTGCGTATATCTCGCCCTGGCCGTGCGACTCGAGACGCGCGTGATCACTGCCGATGAGCGCTTCGAGAGAGCCATAACGTCAAATCCGATGCTTGCGAAACACATCTGCATGGTTGACGCATTTGCACCGTAAGATTTCGCGAGCCTGACGCGATCACCTCAGGCATTGGCAAGGAACAACGAGCTAGAATGGCGCGCTTGCCAGCAGACGACATTCGCCAGGCGGTCCCTTCCGATCTCACGTTGCGCGTGAAGTCACTCGAGTCGCTCCTGGTGGAAAAAGGTCTCGTGGACAGGGCTGCGCTCGACGCGCTGGTCGACACGATGGAGCACAAGGTGGGTCCGCGCAACGGAGCGCGGGTCGTGGCGCGCGCGTGGATTGATCAGGCCTACAAAGAACGCCTGCTCGAAAACGCGCCGGCCGCGATTGCCGAGTTGGGCTACACCAGCGGACAGGGTGAGCACATGCTGGTGGTCGAAAACGGACCCACGGTACACAACCTCGTTGTTTGTACGTTGTGCTCCTGTTATCCGTGGCCGGTTCTCGGACTGCCGCCGGTCTGGTACAAGTCCGCGCCTTATCGCTCCCGTGCCGTCATCGATCCGCGCGGCATCTTGCGCGAGTTCGGTACGGAGTTGACGGAAGATGTCGAAGTGCGCGTCTGGGACAGCACCGCGGAGTTGCGATATATCGTTCTGCCCGAGCGTCCCGCTGGCACTGAATCGATGACGGAAGAGCAACTCGCAGCACTGGTCACACGCGATGGGATGGTCGGCGTCGCCAAACTATGAAGGGGTCAGACCCCTGAGTGCAACACTCTCAAGGGGTCTGACCCCTTAATAAAGGACAACGATGAACGGCGTGCACGACATGGGCGGTCAGCAGGACATGGGTCCAGTTGTGCACGAGAAGAACGAACCTGTGTTCCATGCTCCATGGGAGGGACGGATTTACGCACTGACGCGTGCAATGCGCGCCTGGCGCAAGTGGAGCCTCGACGCCGACAGGCACGCACTCGAGCTCATGCCCCCTGTCGACTACTTGCGAATGAGTTATTACGAGCGGTGGGTCCACATGCTGGAAGCGCAGCTCGTGCAGTACGGTCTCGTGAGCAAAGAAGAGATCGAGCGCGGACAGGCGGCGCCAGGCTCGACGAAAGCCACGCCGGTATTGAGCCTCGCAACGTCGGACCGTTGGCTCACGCGGGGAATCCCGTCGAGTGAGGATCCGCATGTGCGACCGCTATTCAACGTGAATCAGCGCGTACGCGCACGCAACATCAATCCCACTGGCCACACTCGCATGCCACGCTATGCACGCGGCAAGACCGGCGTCATCGTCCGCGATCACGGTGTCTATCTCTTTCCCGATACCAACGCGCATTGCCAGGGCGAGAAACGGCAGCATGTCTACTCCGTGCGTTTCACCGCACGGGAGTTGTGGGGAGAACGCGCGTCGCCGCGCGATTCCGTGTATCTCGACCTGTGGGATGACTACCTTGAGCGAGCTTAGTCCGACCCTCAGCTCGAACGATCTCTCCGACCTTCCTCGACTGCCTCGCGACGAAGGTGGGCCGGTCTTCGCTGAGCCGTGGCAGGCGCAGGCCTTTGCGCTTGCCGTCAAACTGTCAGAGCAAGGGCACTTCACGTGGAAGGAGTGGGCGGCCGCTCTGGCGAATGAGCTCCAGGCTGCCGCCCGGCGCGGTGAGCCCGACGATGGTTCTCGTTACTACGAACACTGGCTGGCCGCTCTGGAAACGCTGGTCACCGCGAAGGGGCTCGCAGATCCAACCGCGCTCCTGACTCGTAAGGAAGCCTGGGCGGCCGCTTACCGAAACACGCCTCACGGTCAACCGGTCGAGTTGCTTCAGTCGCGAATGCCCGAAGCACGCTGGGTTCTGCTTGCGCTCGCGTGCACGGTCGCGACCTACTGGCTGCTTCAGTTCACCAGCGCGGAGCCGTCAGGCGAACTGAATGTCTCCCTCCCGCCGTTGGGATTCGCAGCGAGCGCGGGTCTGGGCACAGTGCTCGGCATGCGGCATGCCCTCGAGCCGGATCATCTCGCCGCTGTCTCAACGCTCCTGACGGGAGAGCGTAGCAGCGCGAAGGCGGCGTGGCTCGGCGCATGGTGGGGATTGGGGCACACACTGACCTTGTTCACGGCCGGAGCCCTGCTCGTCGTGCTGCAGGCAGAAATCCCAGCGATCGTGGCGCAAGTGTTAGAGATCTGCGTGGCCCTGCTGTTGGTCGGGTTTGGTGTGCGCGCGATCCATCTGGGCGCCCGTCGAGTGCCGAAAGGTCCAACGCATTCTCACAAGAAACCCAAAGCGTTGTCGCCGTTTCAGGTGGACCGATGGACGCTGGCACGACCGCTCCTGGTGGGCGCGGTGCACGGACTCGCGGGTAGCGGCGCGCTCACAGCGCTCGTGGTGACGACGCTCCCTTCGACAGTGACACGGCTGGCGTATCTGGTGCTATTTGGTGTCGGAACGACGGTGGGGATGATCGTCCTCTCGGGACTCCTGGGCTGGCCGATGGCGCGACTGGGCGCTCATCACGCCTGCACGCGTACGTTTTCGCTGGCTGCCGGCTGTGTGTCGCTCGCGCTCGGTGTGTTCTGGGGCTATCCGCTTATCGAAGGATTGTTGTGAGCGTGGATTATCGCGCGGCTCACGCGTGCGCAACAGCCGTGCAGCCGACGACCGCTTGCGTCACGAGGCGCACCGTTCCCGTATTTGCGGTTGCCCGCACATACGGCCGGAAAGAAAAATGTCGCGGCGAGGGAGGTCATCATGCGTTACACCCTGCTTTCGTTAGTGGTCCTGAGTCTCGTTGCTGGTTCACCGACCTCCGCGCAGACGCCAGCGAGGACGCCAGAACAGCTCAAGTCGAACTACGACGCGCACGCCGGCGAATTCGACTATCTCCTTGGCGACTGGCAGTTCACTGCCACGAGCAAGGAGTGGGGGAAGGGGCAGGGCTACTGGAGCGCCGTTCGACTCGCCGAGGGTCAGATTCTCGACGAGTACCGGTTGGTCGGCGACAAAGGTGAGACGTTTTACGTGACGACGACGCTGCGTGCGTACAACGCGACGCTCGACAGGTGGGAACTCGTCGGGATGGACAGAGGCAACGGCTTGCAGGACGTCGGCACCGCCACGAAAACAGGTGGGGAAGTTCGCATCGAGCAGAAATTCGGCGTCATGACCAGCAACCCGGTCGTGCGGCGGATCCGCTACTACAACATCGCGCCCGATCGCTTCTCGTGGGCCAGCGATCTGTCGAAAGACGGCGGGCGCACGTGGGAGAAAGACAACCTGCAGATCGAAGCCCGCCGCATCGGCGCGGCGCGTTCGCTCGAATCGCTCGCGCCCGCCCGCAACAAGTCCGACGTGCGATGAATAGTTGCACGAGGGCGCGCGGCGCGCGCGAGATGATCGCGCAGGCTCTGAAGCCTGCGCTCTACGGCGATATGGAACAGTCGAGCACAGCTGCCGATCTGGACGTTGAGAGCGACGCCCGGTAGAGTCGCAGGAACACGCATGGGCGTAGCGTTGACGCCGATCAGCGTCAAACAGGTCATCGAGCTGGAACAGCTCCGCGGGAAACGGCTTGCCATCGACGGGAACGGCGAGTTGTATCAGTTTCTCGCGCTCATCAGATTGCCGGACGGCACGCCGCTGCGCGATGCATCCGGCCGGGTGACCTCGCACCTCTCGGGGCTGTTCTATCGGACCACCCGCCTCATTGCCGACTACGGACTCGAGCCGGTCTTCGTCTTCGATGGTGTGCCGCCGGTATTGAAGTCGGCGGAACTACAGCGTCGACGCGCCATTCGAGAGCGGTACGAAGACGAGGTTGTCGCTGCGCGCGCCGCCGGCGATCTGCCGCGCGCCTATTCGAAGGCGACGATGACGTCGCGACTCACGCGCGACATGGTGGGCGAGGCCATGCACTTGCTGCAGCTGATGGGCATTCCAGTATTGCAGGCCCCATCAGAAGCCGAGGCTCAGGCCGCGCACATGGCGCGATCGCATGCCGTCTGGGCGGCGGCGAGCAAGGACTTCGATTCACTCCTGTTCGGAACGTCGCGCCTCGTACGATTCCTGACGATTTCCGGCAAGGAGTATCTGCCGAGCCAGGCCGCCTTCCGGGCGATCAAGCCGGAGCTCATCGATCTCGACCACATGCTGGTAACGCTCGAGATTACACGCGAGCAGCTGGTGGACGTCGCGATTCTCGTCGGCAACGACTTCAATCCTGGCATCAAGGGAATCGGGCCGAAGAAGGCGCTGAAGCTGGTTCGCGAACACGGATCGATCGAACACATGCCGGCGAGCATCCGCGAGATGCTCGAGCCGGTGGTGACTCAGGTTCGCAGGGTGTTTCTCCAGCCTGCGGTGACCAATGAGTACCAGGTCGAGACAAACGCACCAGATCTACAGGGTGTTGTCAGGTATCTGTGCGGCGAGCGTGCCTTCTCCGAAGAGCGCGTGAGGGCGGCACTGCGTCGGGCGTTTGGGATTTGATGCGGTTTTTCGCAAGGACCCCCCAGATCTGGGTACCCTTCGCGACCGCAAGGTCAACGGCTACACGGATATGCATTGATCTTGCTCGCCCGTTGGTCCCCGGCTAGACTTCGACTGGAGTCTTGCGCCGGACGATTATGAGACGAGCAACCAGAACCGGACTCGTGACGGTAGCCGTGTTGGTGTATCTAGCCGTGGCAGCCGATCGCTGGTCGGAGGGGCAGGCACAATCGGTGTCTCCGGCACCGACGTCTGTCCCGAGCAAGGTCGAGGGGCGGGCACTCATCGATCAGTACTGTATGAGCTGCCACAGCGATCGCATGAAGTCGGGCGGCCTCGCGTTGTCTCAGTTGAATCTCGACGATGTCCAACAGAGCGCGGAGATTGCCGAGAAGGTCATACGCAAGCTGCGAGGCGGTCTGATGCCGCCGGCTGGGGCTCGTCGCCCGGACAGTCACGCGGCGGCGGAATTCGTCTCATGGCTCGAAAACAAGATCGATGCGGCGGCGACCGAAAGTAAACCCGGACGGGTAGCGCTGCGCCGCCTCAATCGCCGCGAGTACGGGTACGCCATCCGCGACCTGCTCGGGCTCGACATCGACGCGACGGCGTGGTTGCCGCACGACAACGTCAAGGGCAATTTCGATAACAACGCTGCTGCCCTGCAGGTCTCACCCAACTTCGTCGATCAATACATCTACGCCGCGCGCGCGGTCGCGCTCGAAGCGATCGGCAACCCCAAGGCCATTGCCGAGACCACGACCTACGGCGACGTCGCCAACATGGTGATCTCACTGCCACCGGATGGTGCCCCCGGCACCGGCCGGCAGCAGCATCACATCGAAGGGATGCCCTTCGGCACGCGCGGCGGCTTCATCGCCGAGCACAACTTCCCGGCCGACGG
>Ga0068863_100001962_pt1 | contig 20443 bp, 18 predicted proteins | sample KBSSwiS62_FD_66596 | JGI IMG/M metagenome (GOLD analysis project Ga0068863, IMG submission 66596) | Switchgrass rhizosphere microbial communities from Kellogg Biological Station, Michigan, USA - KBS Switchgrass S6-2 | ecosystem: Host-associated > Plants > Roots > Rhizosphere > Soil ...
GGAGGGCGGGCTGCGCGCCGCGAACCGGCGCGGGGAGCCCGGGGAGCGGCTGCGCCTGCGGGTCGCCGCGCACGTCGGCCCGGGCCGCCCCGCGCGCAACGGGTTCGCGGGCGGCGGGGTGGTCCGCTGCTGTCGGGTCCTCGGCTCGCGGACGCTGCGTGAACAGCTGCGGGACACACCCGGCGCCGACCTCGCCGTGGCCCTGTCCGAACCGGTGTTCGCCGCGACGCGCGCCGCGCTGCGCGACCGCGAGTTCCGCCGGGTGCTGGTGTCCGAGCCCGCGAAGGCGTTCCGCAGCTGGGTGTGGCTGCACGTCGGGCCCCCGCTCCCGGCGGTGCCGGGGAGGACCGGCGAGCGGTCTGCCCCGCAGGGCGCGGACATGCACATCGAGATCGCGGACGGCGGCCTGGTGGGCACCGTCGTCCAGGCCCGGGAGCTGCACGGGGGCCTCACGTTGTGGCGGTCGCCGTGATGGAGCTGCGGGTCACCGGGTCGGTGGACACCGTCGTGCAGGTCGGGCGGGTCGTCGTCGAGCCGGGCGTGGGGCGCCTCGACGGGGTGCCCTCCGCGCTTCCCGGCCGGGAGCGGGAGATCGCCGCGACCGTGCGGCTGGTCGAGGCGGGGGCGCCCGGGGTGCTGGTGCACGGGGCGCCGGGGCTGGGCACCACAGCCGTCGCGCTGGCCGCCGCGGCCCGGCTCGCACCCCGGTTCGCAGGCGGCGCCCGGTTCGTCCCGGCCGCGGCGGACCCGTGGGCGGTGCTCGCGGCGGCGCTCGGGATCCGCGGGCCCTCGGAGGCCCGGCGGCTGCGCGAGGCGCTCGCCGACCACCCCACCCTCCTCGTGCTGGACGACGTCCGCACCGCCGAGCAGGTCCGGGCGGCGCTCCCGCACGGGCGGTCCGCGCTGGTCGCGGTCGCCGCACAGGCGCTGCCCGACCTGGAGCTCGACGGGGTCCGGGCGGTCGGGCTGGAGGCGATTTCGCCCGCGGACCCGCCTGCGGGAGTCGACGAGGAGGCGGTCCGGGCCTGCGGGGGATCCCCGTTGGCGCTGCGGCTGGCCGCGGCCGGGTCCGGGACGCTCACCGGCGGGACCCTGTGCCCTCGGCGGGCGGCGCGGGCCGCCCTCGCCGCGCTCGGCCCCGCCGAACGGGCCGTGCTCGACGCCGCCGCGGTCGTCGTGCGGGCCGGATCGCCACTGGTCGAGCCCGCCGGGGTCCGTGGGCTGGTGGGAGCCGCGCTGTCCGCCGAGGAGGTCGCGGCGGCGCTGCGCTCGCTGCGGGAGCGTGGGCTGCTGAGCGCGCGGCCGGGGCCGGAGGGACTGACCTGCGGGATCCCCACCGCGGTCCGGGAGGTCCTCCCCCGGCCCTCGATCGCGGTGAACGCCTCGGCCGCCACTCGATCGGCTCCCGGAGCGCCGACGACTCCGGGTTCACCGGGTCCCCCCGTCGTCGTGCCGACCGCCCCGGAGGTGAGCGCGCCCGGCGCGGAGGTGGCGGAGGCGCTCGCCGCAGTCCGCCGCAGGCTCGACGCCCCGGAGCGGCCCGTCGATCCCGTGCGCGCCGCCCTGGCCTCCGTCCGCGCCGCGGAGACGGCCGGGAGCGCGGCCGAGCTGGTCCGCGCGACCCTCGACCTCGCCACCGCGCTCGCCCGCACGCCCGGCCGCGAGGCGGAGGCCCAGGCCGCCTACGACACCGCGCTGCTCGCCGTCGCGCAGGCGCGCGGCCCCGATCTCGCCCTGCACGCCGCCGTCCTGCACGGCCGCGGAGTGCTCGCAGCCCGCCGAGACCGCCCCGCCGCGGCGCTCGCCGACCTGCGCGCCGCCGTCGCGCTGCACCGCACCACCGGGGCGACGGTGGCGGCGGCGCGGGCCTGGCAGGAGATCGCCGACGTCGAGCGCGCGGCGGGCGACCATCCCCGCGCGGTGGCCGCGCACCGGAGCGCCCTGGTCCTCTACGCCGAGCAGGGGGACCCGCTCGCCCGGTCCTGGGCGCGGCTCGCGGAGGCGACCGTGCAGGTCGGGGTGGGTGGGGGGCGGGCGGTCGCGCGCCTTCCGGAGTCTCCGGCTTGGCGGTCCGTGCGGGCGCTGGCGGAGCTGGATCCCGGGGCTCCGGATCCGGTGCTGCTGGCCTCGTCGTTCTAGCCGGCACCCCGACGCGTCCATCACAGGTCGTCGAGTGGTCAACGGACCCAGTCGTAGCTGCGGGCCACGGCCCGCCCCCAGTTCTCCCGCTCGCGCTCCCGGCGTTCCGCGGGCATGTCCGGGCGCCACGTCGCGGCGCGGTGCCAGTTGCTGCGCAGCACCTCCAGCTCCGACCAGTGCCCCACGGCGAGCCCCGCCACGTACGCCGCCCCCAGCGAGACCGCCTCGGAGCCGAGCGGGCGCTCCACCGGGACGTCGAGCACGTCGGCGACGTACTGCATGAGGAGGTGGTCGGCCGTCATGCCGCCGTCGACCTTGAGCCGGGTGACGGGGATGCCGGACTCGGCGTTCATCGCGTCCACGACGTCGCGGGTCTGCCAGGCGGTGGCCTCCAGCACCGCGCGGGCGAGGTGGCCGCGGGTGATGTAGCCGGTCAGGCCCACGATCACGCCGCGCGCGCCGGGCCGCCAGTGCGGCGCGTAGAGCCCGGAGAACGCCGGCACCACGTAGCAGCCGCCGTTGTCCGGCACGGTCATCGCGAGTGTCTCGATCTGTGCGGCGGAGCCGATCATGCCCAGCGAGTCCCGGAACCACTGGACCAGCGAGCCCGTGACCGCGATCGAGCCCTCCAGCGCGTACACCGGCTCCTTCCCGACGAGATAGCCGACGGTCGGGATCAGCCCCTGCGCCGAGCCCGCGATCCGCGAACCGGTGTTCTTGAGCAGGAACGCCCCGGTGCCGTACGTGCACTTGACCTCGCCGGGCGCGAAGCACGTCTGCCCGACGAGCGCGGCCTGCTGGTCCCCCAGCGCACCGGCGACCGGGACCCCGGGCAGCACCTCCCGGCACACGCCGTAGACCTCGGCGTTCGAGCGGATCTCCGGCAGCATCCGCTCCGGGACGTCGAGGGCCTCCAGCAGCCGCGGCGACCACTCCAGCGTGCGCAGGTCCATCAGCATGGTGCGGCTGGCGTTCGTGACGTCCGTGACGTGCACCCCGCCCGTCAGGCGCCAGATCAGCCAGGACTCCATCGTCCCGAACAGCACGTCCCCGGCCTCGGCGCCCGCCCGCGCGCCCGGCACGTGGTCCAGCAGCCAGCGCAGCCGCGGGCCCGCGAAGTAGGTGGCCGGGCCGAAGCCGCTGGTGGAGTCGTAGAGCCCGGCCAGGCCGTCCGCCACGAGGTCCGCGACGATCGGCCCGGTGCGGGTGTCCTGCCAGGTGACCGCCCTGGCCAGGGGCACCCCGGTGTGCCGGTTCCAGATCACCGTGGTCTCGCGCTGGTTCGCGATGCCCAGCGCGACGAGGTTCTCCGGCCCCAGCCCGGCCCGCCGCAGCGCCTCCGGCACGACGCGCGCGACGTTCCGCCAGATCTCCTCCGCATCGTGCTCGACGCGGCCGGGCTCGGGATAGTGCTGGCGGTGCTCCCGCTGGGCCACGGCGAGCATCCGGCCGGTGCGGGTGAAGAGCAGGCAGCGGGTCGACGTCGTGCCCTGGTCGATCGCGGCGACGACCCGCTCGGTGCTCGCGCCCCTCACCGGGCCGCCAACAGCGCCGAGATCTCCCGCCCCGCGGCCCGCAGCTGGTCCGCCAGCGCCGGTCGCGGCTGCCCGCCGCCCCCGAACAGCTCCTCGGTCGGCGCCGCGATCCCCAGCGCCGCCACCGTGAGCCCGCCGCCGGACCGCAGCGGCACCGCGGCGCCCCCGGCTCCCGGCTCGAACTCCCCGACGTCCGTGGCGAGCCCACGCTGCCGGGCGGTGGCCAGGTGCGCCTCCAGCATCGCGACGGTCGACGCCGTCCGGCCGGTGTAGCGGCGCAGCTCCAGCTCGCGGGGCCCGGGCGTGGACACCGGCGCGAACGCGAGCAGGCACTTGCCCCACGCCGTGGCGTGCAGCGGGTGCTCGGTATTGGTGCGCAGCGTCTGCGGCGACCCGTCGGGGCGGAAGACGTGGTGCACGATCCCGGCCACCGCCCCCTCGGGCACGGCGAGGTAGACCGCGCACCCGGTGCTCCCGGCCAGCGCGTCCGCCCAGTTCATCGCGCTCGCCCGCAGATCGTGCCGGTCCCAGCCGCTGGCCAGCGTGCGCAGCCCGCCGCCGAGCCGGTAGTGCGCGGTGGTGCGGTCCTGGTCGACCAGGCCCTCGGCGCGCAGGGTCTGCACGAGCCCGTGCACGGTCGGGCGCGGCAGGTCGAGCGCGGCGGCGAGCTCGGCGAGGGCCAGCGGCCGGCCCGCCCCGCCGATCACGCGCAGGATCGCCGCCGCCCGCTCGACCGACTGGATGGGTCCGGGCACATGTCCAGCCTACTGTGATCGACTCGACAACCAGGGTTCGACATCGTCGAACGACAGGCGTGGACGCGGTCACGTCGGGTTCCTAGCTTCGATCCCTGTCCGGCCCCCGCCCGGTGGCCCACACCCGGACGGGGGTCGTCACGACCGGAAGGAGAGTTCAGTGCGGAACTCGTATCTCGGCGCGCTCAGTGCCGAATTCGCCGGCACGATGATCCTCATCCTGTTCGGCAACGGCGTCGTGGCCCAGGTCGTCACGGCGCCGGCGAACAGTCCGCTCGGCAACCACGACTCGATCGCGTGGGCCTGGGGCATCGGCGTGACGCTCGGCGTGTACGTCGCGGCGCGGATCTCCGGCGCCCACCTCAACCCCGCGGTCACCATCGCGCTCGCGAGCTACCTGGGCTTCCCCTGGAAGCGCGTCCTGCCCTACATCGCGGCCCAGACGCTCGGCGCCTTCGTCGCGGCCCTGATCGTCCGGGTGACCTACGCGGACCTGATCAACCGGGCCGATCCCGGCCACACGTCGGCCACCCAGATCATCTTCGCCACCCTGCCGGGCAACGGCGGCGGAGGGGTCTCGATACCCACGGCGTTCCTCGACCAGGTGGTCGGCACCGCGATCCTGGTGTTCGTCATCTTCGCGCTGGTCAACGCCCTCAACAACCCGCCGCTGGCGAACCTGGCGCCGGTCGTCATCGGCCTGCTCGTCGTCGCCATCGGCATGGCGTGGGGCGCCAACGCCGGCTACGCGATCAACCCGGCCCGTGACTTCGGGCCGCGGCTCGCCTCCTACATCACGGGGTACTCGACCGCCTGGGTCGCTCCGGACGGCACACCGTACTGGTGGCTGCCGATCGTCGCCCCGATCGTCGGCGGCCTGATCGGCGGCGCCTTCTTCAAGATTCTCATCGACCGCTATCTGCTCCCGGACGACAGCGAGGCCCAGCCCGTCGGGCGCGAGGTCGTCGTCGAGCACGGAGGTGACAAGTGATGCCCGAGTACATCGGCGCAGTCGACCAGGGGACCACCAGCACCCGCTTCATGATCTTCGACCACGGCGGCAACGAGGTCGGCCGCCACCAGCTCGAGCACGAGCAGATCCTGCCCGAGGCGGGCTGGGTCGAGCACAACCCCGTGGAGATCTGGGAGCGCACCTCCTCGGTCATCCAGACGGGGCTGAACCGAACCGGTCTCGCCGCCAAGGACCTGGCTGCGCTGGGCATCACCAACCAGCGCGAGACCACCGTCGTCTGGGACCGGCGGAACGGGCGGCCGCTCTACAACGCGATCGTCTGGCAGGACACCCGCACGGACCGGATCGCCTCGAGGCTCGAGCGGGAGGGCCACGGGGACACCATCCGCCGCAAGGCAGGCCTGCCCCCGGCCACCTACTTCTCCGGCGGCAAGATCCAGTGGATCCTGGAGAACGTCGACGGGGCCCGCGAGGCCGCCGAGCGCGGAGACGCGATCTTCGGCAACACCGACAGCTGGCTCGTCTGGAACCTCACCGGCGGGCCGAACGGCGGTGTGCACGTCACGGACGTGACGAACGCCAGCCGCACCATGCTGATGGACCTGGAGACCCTCGACTGGGACGACGAGCTGCTCGCCCTGTTCGGGATCCCCCGCTCGATGCTGCCGCAGATCCGGCCGTCGAGCTCGCCCACGCCGTACGGCACCACCCTGGCCAACGGGCCCGTCGGCGGCGAGGTGCCGCTCACCGGCATCCTCGGCGACCAGCAGGCCGCCATGGTCGGGCAGGTGTGCCTGTCACCCGGCGAGGCCAAGAACACCTACGGCACCGGCAACTTCATGCTGCTCAACACCGGGACGGACCTGGTCCGCTCGGAGGCCGGGCTGCTCACGACGGTCTGCTACAAGTTCGGGGACCAGCCCACCGTCTACGCCCTGGAGGGCTCGGTCGCGGTCACCGGCTCGGCCGTGCAGTGGCTGCGGGACCAGCTGGGCATCATCTCCGGCGCCGCGCAGTCCGAGGCGCTGGCCCGCCAGGTCCCCGACAACGGCGGGGTGTACTTCGTGCCCGCCTTCTCCGGGCTGTTCGCCCCGTACTGGCGCTCCGACGCGCGCGGCGCGATCGTCGGGCTGTCCCGCTACAACACCAACGCCCACCTGGCCCGGGCCACCCTGGAGGCGATCTGCTACCAGAGCCGCGACGTCGCGGACGCGATGGCGAAGGACTCCGGGGTCGCCCTGGACATCCTCAAGGTGGACGGCGGCATCACGGCCAACGAGCTGTGCATGCAGATCCAGGCCGACGTGTTGGGGATCCCGGTCTCGCGGCCCGTCGTGGCGGAGACGACCGCACTCGGCGCGACATACGCGGCGGGGCTCGCCGTCGGGTTCTGGAAGGACACCGACGAGCTGCGGACGAACTGGAACGAGTCGAAGCGCTGGGAGCCACAGTGGTCGGCCGAGCAGCGGGACACCGCGTACGCCCGCTGGCAGAAGGCCGTGCAGCGAACCCTCGACTGGGTCGACGTGGAATAGCAGAGAGGACTACACATGCGATCCGTCGCGCTCTCCCCGGAGGCCCGCGCGCAGGCGTTGCGGGCCATGGCCGCCGAGCAGCTCGACGTCCTCGTCGTCGGGGGCGGTGTCGTGGGCGCGGGCTGCGCCCTCGACGCCGCCACCCGCGGCCTGCGCGTCGGTCTGGTCGAGGCCCGGGACTTCGCGGCCGGGACGTCCAGCCGCAGCTCCAAGCTGATCCACGGTGGCCTGCGCTACCTGGAGATGCTGGACTTCCGGCTGGTCGCCGAGGCGTTGACCGAGCGCGGGCTGCTGATCCAGAAGATCGCGCCGCACCTGGTCCGCCCGGTGCCGTTCGTCTACCCGCTCAAGCACCACGTGTGGGAGCGGGCCTACGCCGGCACCGGCCTCGCGCTCTACGACACCCTCGGGCTGCTCTCCGGGCAGGCCCGCGGGGTGCCGCACCACCGGCACCTCACCCGGGGCGGGGCGCGGCGGATCGTGCCGTCGCTGCGCAAGGACGCCCTGGTCGGCGCCCTGCAGTACTACGACGCCCAGGTGGACGACGCCCGGCACACCCTGTTCGTGGCCCGCACCGCCGCGGCCTACGGGGCGCACGTGGCCACGCGCGCCCGGGTCGTCGGACTGCTGAAGGAGTCCGGGCGGGTCATCGGCGCCACCGTGCACGACCTCGAGACCGGGGAGCGCCTCGAGGTCCGGGCGAAGCAGGTCATCAACGCCACCGGCGTGTGGACGGACGAGACCCAGGGGCTGGCCGGGGAGCGCGGGCGGTTCCACGTGCGGGCGTCGAAGGGCATCCACCTGGTGGTGCCGCGGGACCGGATCCGGAGCGAGTCCGGGCTGATCCTGCGCACCGAGAAGTCCGTGCTGTTCGTGATCCCGTGGGGCAGGCACTGGATCATCGGCACCACGGACACGGACTGGGACCTGGACAAGGCCCACCCGGCGGCGTCGAAGGCGGACATCGACTACCTGTTGGAGCACGTCAACGCGGTGCTGGAGCAGCCGCTGACCCACGAGGACGTCGAGGGCGTCTACGCGGGGCTGCGGCCGCTGCTGGCCGGGGAGTCGGAGTCCACGTCCAAGCTCTCCCGCGAGCACGCCGTGGCGACCCCGGTGCCGGGGCTCGTCGTGGTGGCGGGCGGGAAGTACACGACGTACCGCGTCATGGCGAAGGACGCCGTGGACGCCGCCGCGCACGGGATGGACGAGAAGGTCCCGGAGTCGGTGACCAAGGACGTCCCGCTGCTCGGGGCGGAGGGCTGGGAGGCGCTGCGGAACTCCGTGCACCTGCTCGCGTCGCAGTCCGGCCTGCACCCGGCCCGGATCGAGCACCTGCTCGGCCGGTACGGGTCGCTGGTCTCCGAGGTCCTGGACCTGGTGGCGGCGGACCCGAAGCTGGGCGAGCCGCTGGCCGGGGCGCCGGACCACCTGCGCGCCGAGGTCCTGTACGCGGCCACGCACGAGGGCGCGCGGCACCTCGACGACGTGTTGACCCGCCGCACCAGGACCAGCATCGAGACCTTCGACCGCGGCCTGGGCGCCGCGCAGGAGGCCGCGGACCTGATCGCCCCCGTGCTGGGCTGGACGGGCGAGCAGAAGGAGCGCGAGGTCCGGCACTACCAGGGCCGCGTGGCGGCGGAACGCGAGTCGCAGACCATGCCCGACGACGCCACGGCGGACTCCGCACGCATGGGCGCCCCCGACGTGGTCCCCGTCGCGTAGCGGACCTCCCATCATGCGTAGCGGACCTCCCATTATGGATCCATGACGGTTTTCGAGCCTGCTCGGAATCCCGTTATGGCTCCATAATGGGATTTCCGCTGGGCTCGGATGCGGGGTTGACCAAGCGGGCGCGGGCCTGTCGGATGGTGATGTGACTGCATCAACGGTGAGCGCCCAGGCCCGCGCGGCCATCGGGAGGGCGGTGGTCGGGCGGGAGCGGGAGCTGACGCTCGTGCTGGCCGCCGTGGCGGCGGGGCGGGACGTGCTGTTGGAGGGCCCGCCCGGCACGTCCAAGTCGACGATGCTGCGCGCGATCACCGAGCACTGGGGCGTGCCGTTCGTGCTGGTCGAGGGCAACGCCGAGCTCACCCCCGCCCGGCTCGTCGGGCACCACAACCCCGCCCGGGTGCTGGCCGAGGACTACTCCGCCGACAACTTCGTACCCGGCCCGTTGGTCGAGGCCATGCGGACCGGCGGGTTCCTCTACATCGAGGAGCTCAACCGGGCGCCGGAGGACACGCTCAACGTCCTGCTGGGCGCGATGGCCGAGCGCGCGGTGACCGTCCCCCGCGTGGGCACGATGACCGCCGAGCCCACCTTCCGGGTCCTCGCCAGCATGAACCCGTTCGACAACGTGGGCACCGCCCGGATCTCGGACTCCGTCTACGACCGCTGGAACCGGCTCGCCGTCGGGTACCAGTCGGCGGAGGAGGAGGCCGAGGTCGTCGCGCGGCGCACCGGTTCCACCGACTTCGACCTGATCTCCGACGGCGTGGAGCTCACCCGGGCCACCCGGACCCACCCGGAGCTGCGGCGCGGCTCGTCGGTGCGGGGGGCGATCGACCTGGTGGCCATCGCCGTCGAGCTGGCCCGCATCGAGCCCGACGGCGAGCGCACCCGCCGGGTCCTGGACGCGGCACTGCTCGCGCTCTCGGCCCGGATCGGCCTGGACGAGGCCTCGGACGCCACCCCCGAGCGGATCATCACCGAGATCTGGGAGAACCATTTTTTCTCCGCCCCCGGCGGGCAGCGCCGGGCCCGCACCGCTTGAGCGTCCCCAACGCCGTCGCGCTGCCCACCGCCGACACCGGTGAGCGACGGACCCTGGATCCCCTGCGCCGCAACCCGAAGAAGCTCGCCGCCGCGCCGGAGCTGTTCGCCAACGGCAAGGGCGCGCCCGTCGTGGCGGAGCTGAACCCGGACCGCGGCGGGGACTCCGACCTGCCCGCCGGCGGCCAGGGTGTGCTGGTCACGGCGCAGAAGGCCGCCCGGAAGGACCTCTCCGACCTGCTCGAGGACACGCCTCCCGACCCCGCGGTCGCGTCGATGGCCCAGGCGATCGCCCGTCGGCTGTCGGTGCGCCGTCGCCCGCGGGACGCCCGCGCCGAACGCGGCACCGGTGCGCTCGCGTCGGTCCCCTACGCCTACCGCAGCGACGACATCGACCTCGACAAGACGATCGAGATGCTCGTGGAGCACCCGGTGCCGGAGGACACCGACGTCATCGTGCGGGAGCGGATGAGCTCCCGACGGGCGGCGGTGCTGATCGTCGACGTGTCCGGCTCGATGCGCGGGGAGAAGGTGCGGATCGCGGCCGCGACCGTGGCGGCGCTGTCCGCCGACCTCTCCGGGCACGCGGACCAGCTGGCGCTGGTCGCGTTCTGGTCCGACGCCGCCGTCGTGAAGGGGCTGACCGAGCCGGCCGCCCCCTCCCGCCTGCTGGACACGCTGCTGCGGATCCCCGCGCGCGGGCTGACCAACGTGGGGTTCGGGCTCTCCGTGGCGCACGCCGAGCTGGCCCGCTCCGCCGCCCGCCGTCGGACCGCGATCCTGCTGACCGACGCGGTGCACAACGCGGGCCCCGATCCCCGCGACCTCGCCCGCCGCTTCCCGGAGCTGCACGTCCTGCTGGAGACCGACGGTGAGCACGACCTGCCGCTCGGCCGCGATCTGGCGCGGCTCGGGCACGGCACCCTCACGCCCGTCGCGACCCACCGCGACGTCGCCCCCGCACTCAACCGCATCCTCAACAGATAGGAAGTGTTCGTGAGCATCGTCCTGGTCGCCACCTTCTCGCCCAAGCCCGGGGAGGAGCAGGCCGTCCGCGAGGCCATCCTCGAGAGCATCCCGAAGGTGCACGCCGAGCCGGGCTGCGCGAAGTACGCCCTGCACGAGGCCGTCGGGGACTCCACCGACCTGGTGTTCATCGAGCGCTGGGAGTCGCCGGAGGCGCTGAAATCGCACGCCAAGGCGCCGGCGCTGGCCGCCCTCGTCGCGGCGCTCGACGGGAGGCTCGCCAAGCCGCTGGACGTCAAGCGCCTCTCCCCCGTCCCCGCGGGCACCGCGGAGCAGGGCAGCATCTGAATCGCGGGGGGCGAGCGGCACCAGACGGCCCCCGCCACGCTCCTCACGTCGCCCCCGGACGGAGCACCCGGGGCGGGCGGCACGCGGGGTGGGAGCGCAGACTCCCCGGGTGAGCTCCGCACGAACCCTGATCGGTCTCGACGCGGTCGAGGCGGCCGCCCGGGACATCGCCGGACACGTCGTCCGCACCCCGACCGTGGCCAGCGCGGGGCTGTCCGCGCTGCTCGGCGCCCCGGTGACCGCGAAGCTCGAACTGCTGCAGCGCACCGGGTCCTTCAAGGCGCGCGGTGCCACCGCCAAGCTGCTCGCCCTGACCGCGGCGCAGCGGACGGCCGGGGTCGTGGCCGTCAGCGGCGGCAACCACGCGATCGCCGTCGCGGACACGGCGGCGGCGCTGGGGATCGCGGCGACCGTGGTGATGCCGGAGTCGGCGTCCTCGAGCACGGTGGCGGCGTGCCGGGCGACCGGGGCGGACGTCCGGCTCACGCCGGACATCGCTGCGGCGTTCGCGCTGGTCGACGAGCTGCGGGCGGTCGGGCTGACCCTCGTCCACCCGTTCGACGATCCGCTCGTGCTCGCCGCGCAGGGCACGGTCGGGCTGGAGCTCGCCGAGGACGCGGGCGAGCTCACGGACGTGCTGGTCAGCGTCGGCGGCGGCGGGCTGGTCGGCGGAGTGGCCACCGCCCTGCGGGCACTGCGGCCGGGCGTGCGGATCTGGGGTGTGGAGACCGTCGGCGCCGAGGCGATGTCCGCGGCACTCGCCGCGGGCGCGCCACAGCGGGTCCCGCTCTCCTCGATCGTGGTGTCCCTGAGCGCCCCCTCGGTGTCGGAGCTGACCCTCGCGCACGTCCAGGCGCTGGTCCACGAGCTGCTCGTGGTGACCGACGCCGAGGCCGTGCGCGGCACGCTGGAGCTCGCCGCGCACGGGAAGGTGTGGGCCGAGCCCGCCGCGGGGTGTCTGCTCCCCGCCGCCCGCCTCGTCCTCCAGCGGCATCCGGACGCCCGGCTCGGCCTGGTGGTGTGCGGCGGCAACGCGACCGTCGCAGACGTCGTCGCCTGGGCGGCGCGGTTCGGTGTGGGCCTCTCCGGCGTCACCTGATCCCCAGGGCCCGGGCACGTCGATGTCCGACTCGCGGCCGCTGACGTCCGACTCGCGGCCGGTGGGGTACGACTCGCGGAGGTCGCCCGCGAGTCGTACAGGGCCGGCCGCGAGTCGTACACCACAGGCCGCGAGTCGGACATCGGGACTGGTCGTGAGTGGGGACGACCTCACCCGGAAGGGTGGTGATCCGGCCTCGCACGCCGTAATCTCGTTAGCGATGCTCAAGGAGTCAGGCACCTACAAGTGGATCGCCCTGTCCAACACGACGATGGGCGTGCTGATCGTCTCGATCAACATGTCGATCCTGCTGATCGCACTGCCGGACATCTTCCGTGGCATCGACATCGACCCACTGGCACCCGGCAACATCTCCTACCTGCTCTGGCTGATCATGGGCTACCTCGTGGTCACGGCCGTGCTGGTGGTGAGCTTCGGGCGGCTCGGGGACATGTACGGCCGCACCCGGATGTACAACCTGGGCTTCGCGGTGTTCACCGTCTTCTCGATCCTGCTCGCGGTCACGTGGATGCAGGGCGCGGCCGGCGCGTTGTGGCTGATCGTCATGCGGGTACTGCAGGGCGTCGGCGGCGCGCTGCTGCTCGCGAACTCCAGCGCGATCCTCACCGACGCCTTCCCCGGCTCCCAGCGCGGCCTCGCCCTCGGGATCAACTCCGTCGCGGGGATCTCCGGCTCGTTCCTCGGTCTGGTGATCGGCGGCGTGCTCGCGCCGGTCAGCTGGCACCTGGTGTTCCTGGTCTCGGTCCCGGTCGGCGTGGTCGGGACGATCTGGGCGTACTTCATGCTCCGCGACGTCGGGACCCTGCGCCGCGCCCGCATCGACTGGTGGGGCAACGTCACGTTCGCGGTCGGGCTGGTCGCCGTGCTCGTCGGGATCACCTACGGCATCCAGCCCTACGGCGGGCACACCATGGGCTGGACGGACCCGCTGGTCCTGGGCCTGATCATCGGCGGCGTCGCGGTGCTGGGCCTGTTCGCCTGGATCGAGACGCGCGTGCCCGAGCCGATGTTCGCGCTCGCGCTGTTCCGCGACCGGGCCTTCACCGCGGGCAACATCGCGAACCTCCTCGCGGCACTGGGCCGCGGCGGGCTGCAGTTCATCCTGATCATCTGGCTGCAGGGCATCTGGCTGCCGCGGCACGGCTTCGCGTTCGAGGAGACGCCGCTGTGGGCCGGGATCTACATGGTGCCGCTGACGATCGGGTTCCTCGCGGCGGGCCCGGTGTCCGGGTACCTGTCGGACCGCTACGGCGCCCGGACCTTCGCGACGACCGGGATGGTCGTCGCCGCGCTCAGCTTCCTGCTGCTGGACCTGCTGCCCGTCGACTTCCCGTACTGGGCGTTCGCGCTGGTCCTGGCCCTGAACGGGACCGCGAACGGGCTCTTCGGCTCACCGAACCGGGCCGCGATCATGAACAGCCTGCCCGCGGACGCGCGCGGCGCGGGCGCCGGGATGATGAGCACCTTCCAGAACGCGGCGACCGTGCTGTCCATCGGCGTGTTCTTCTCGATGCTGATCCTGGGCCTGTCCGCCGCCCTGCCGACCTCCCTGTTCGACGGCCTCACCGGGCAGGGCGTCCCCGCGCCGGTCGCGCAGCAGCTCGCCGGCCTGCCCCCGGTCGCGACCCTGTTCGCCGCGCTCCTGGGCTACAACCCGATCCAGACGCTGCTCGGCCCGCAGGTGCTCGCCGCCGTCACGCCGCAGCAGGCGGGGTACCTCACCGGCCGCGCCTTCTTCCCGGACCTGATCTCCGGCCCGTTCGCCGACGGGCTGAACCTCGCCTTGGGCTTCGCCGCCGCGGCCTGCGTCGTGGCGGCGGTGGCCAGCCTGCTCCGCGGGAGGGGGGAGAGCAGAATCGCGGAGTGAGCGAACCGGCTTGGAAGCGCGTGACCGCGGCGGAGAACCTGGAGTACCGGTGGCCCGCGACGGCGGCGATCGTCGTCGCCGTCGTGCTGCAGGTCCTGCTGCCCGACGCGCTGGTCCCCGGGGTTCGGTACGTCCTGCCCGCCCTGGAGGTGCTGCTCCTCGTGGCGCTCGTCGCGGGAGACCCGATCCGGATCACCACGCGCAGCAGGCGGCAGCGGATGGTCGGGCTCGCCCTGACGGCCGCGATCGGCATCGCCAACACCTGGTCCGTCGTGCTGCTGGTCCGCGAGATCCTCGACGCGCACGAGTCCGCGGCCGGGCCACTGCTGCTCTCCGGCGGCGCGATCTACCTGACGAACATCATCGTGTTCGCGCTGCTCTACTGGGAGCTCGACCGGGGCGGCCCGGCCGCGCGGGCCCACGGCGAACAGGACCTGCCGGACTTCCTGTTCGTGCAGATGCAGTCGCCGGACGTGAGCCCCGCGAACTGGGAGCCGCATTTCACCGACTACCTCTACCTGGCCTTCACCAACGCCACCGCCTTCAGCCCGACCGACGTCATGCCGCTCTCCCGCTGGGCGAAGCTCACGATGATGCTGCAGTCCGCCGTCGCGCTGATCGTGGCGGCGTTCGTGGTCGCGCGGGCGGTCAACGTCCTGGGCTGACCCGCTGTTCGCGGCGCAGCACGAGGTACTCGCGGATCACCAGCACGATGATCGCCGTGTCCAGCGCCGCCAGGAAGGGCAGCACGACCGAGCCGGTGTGGACGGCGCGGAGGATCTCGTAGACCACGAACACGGCCAGCACCAGCACCGCGACCGGGTAGGCGGGGAGCCACTTGCGCAGGAGCGCGATCACCAGCGCCACCTTCACCACGCCGTGCAGGGCCAGGTAGAGCACGGCGAACGTCCGGTCGCCGGACACGAACTCCGAAGTGCCGGCCACGAAGTGCCGCGCGAGGGACCCGTCGGGGTTGCCGAGCAGGTCCCGGGCCAGGATCTCCGCGACGAGCCGCTGGACCGTCGCACCGGAGACCAGGACGAGCAGGAGCGCGCCGATCAGCTCCGCCGCGCCGTCGACCCCCTTGACCACCAGGGCGATCCGGAACAGCCGTTCGGTCTTGGTCATCTCGTGATGCCCGTGTGCCCCAACGAGTACCGGCCTGGCTGGGGCCAGACGCAGAGCCCGTGCGGGCCGTCCCCGACGGGGATCTTCCTGATCAGCGAGCCGTCCGCGGTGGAGAGCACGTAGATCGCCCGGTCGTAGCGGCCGGAGAGCCAGAGCTGGGTGCCGTCGGCGGTCACGTTGCCCATGTCCGGGCTGCCGCCGCCGGGGATCTGCCACTTCGTGATCGGAGCGCCGGTGTAGGAGTCGAGCACGCTGACCGAGCCCTCGTGGCGGTTGGTGACGTAGAGCTGCTTGGCGTCCCGGGAGAGGTAGAGGCCATGCGCGCCGTGGCCGGTCGGGATCTCCTTGACCACCTTCGTGGCCGCGCCGTCGAGCACCCAGAGGCCGTTCTGCTCCGAGTCGGCGATGTAGAAGACCGAGCCGTCCGGGGCGAGCTTGATGTCCTGCGGGCCCATCGTCGTGTTCCGGTGCGGCATGTCGATCATGCGCAGCAGCGTGCGGTGCTCGATGTCCACCACCGCGACGCGACCGGCGAACTCGCAGGTGAACACGGCCGTCCTGCCGTCGGGGGTGAAGTCGGCGTGGTCGATGCCCGCGCAGTCCGGGGTCGCCAGCTCGCCCTGGACCCGCCAGGTGTGGGGATCGTAGAAGACGAGCTTCCTCCGGGCCTCGGCCACGGAGATCGCGGCCTTGCCGTCCGGCGTCGCGTACATGTTGTACGGGTCGGTCACCGGGATCGCGGCGCCCGGCTGCCCGGTCGTCGGGTCGAACGGGACGACCTTGTTCGTGGTGTCGTCCGTGGCGTAGAGGGTCTTCATGTCCCAGCTCGGCACCACGTGCTGGAGCTCGCCGCCGAGGGTGTGGCTCCCCACGATCGCGAACGTCGTCGGGTCGATCACCTGCACCACGCCGGACTTGGTCTCGGGCACGTAGACCAAAGGTTTCGCCGACTTCACGGCGTCGGACAGCATGTTCGCGCCCGCCGAGGCGTAGACGTTGTGCGGGTCGACGACGGGGGGCATGCCCGCGAGCCCCGCACCGCTCGTCGAGGCCGGAGTCGCGGCGGGCGCCGGGATCGGGTCGGCCGTCGGGGCGGCGGCGGGGGTCGCCGAGCACCCCGCCAGCGCGGCGGTGAGCACGGCGGCCCCCGCGAGCAGCCGGAATCGCAGAACCACGAACGTCCCCCTGGAGATCAGCCGAACAACCTGGTCGCGGTGACCGGGGTGAGCCCCCGGCCCGCGAGGTCCGCGAGCACCCCGGGCACCGCCTGCAGCGTTCCCGGATGGCCGAGGTGCATGCTCACGACGCTGCCCGCCTTCGCCTTCGCGACGTTGCGGCGGATCGCGGCGACCCCGGGATCGGTGAAGTCCTGCGAGTCGACGTCGTAGGACAGCACGGTCGGATACCCCGCGGCGGCGGCCAGGGTCACGACGGCCGAGGTGGCGTGCTGGGCCTGCGACGGGCGGAAGAACGCCCCGGGTCCGCCCGTGGCCTTCGCGATCAGGTCCCGGCACCGCTCGATCTCGGCACGCGCGGCGGCCTCGCCCATCGAGTCGATGTCCTTGTGCGCGTAGGTGTGGTTGCCGATCTCGTGGCCGAGGTCGGTGACCACCCTCGCCGCGTCCGGGTTCTGCTCGAGCCAGGTGCCCACGGCGAGCACGGTCACCGCGGCGCCCCCGGCGTGCAGCGCGGCGAGGACCTGTCTCGCGAGCCCCAGGTCGCCTGCGCCGTGGAAGGTCAGCGCGACCTCGGCGCGCCCGGAGTCCGCGCGCGCGACCTCGCCGGTCGGGAGGGGCTTGATGGTGGGAATCGGGGGGCGCGTCGGCGTCGGCGCAGGGCCGGCGGGCTGGGGGCCGCGGGCCGCGGGTGCCGAGCAGGCGGCCAGCAGCGGCACCGCCACCGCGGCCCCCAGCAGCCCTCGTCGCGACATCTCCCCACGCACGGCGCCCGACCCTAGCGGTCCGCTGCCCTTGACCCGCCCTTGGTGTTCCGCGCAGCGCTCGGCATCCCGCGCCGCGGACCGATCAGTCGGTCCGGACCTCCGTGCCGTCCTGCGCCCAGCGGGTGTGGAACGAGCCCTCGGCGTCGATCCGCTTGTAGGTGTGGGCCCCGAAGAAGTCCCGGAGCCCCTGGATGAGGTTGGCGGGGCCGCGCTCGCGCCGGTACCCGTCGTAGTACGACAGCGACGAGGAGAACGCCGGGATCGGCACGCCCTGCTCCGTGGCCTTCACGATCACCCGCCGCCACGCGTCCTGCGCGTTCGCCACGGCCTCGGTGAAGTACGGGACCATCAGCAGGTTGTCCAGGTCGGGGTGCTCGTCGAAGGCCTCCCGGATCCGGTTGAGGAAGCGCGCCCGGATGATGCAGCCGCCCCGCCAGATGGTGGCCATCTCGCCGAGCTTGAGGTGCCAGTCGTTCTCCAGAGACGCGGCGCGCATCTGCGCGAAGCCCTGCGCGTAGGCGACGACCTTGGAGGCGTAGAGCGCCTGGCGGATGTCCTCGACCAGGGACTCGTCCACCTCCCTCGACGGCGTGGGGCCTGCCAGCACGCCTGCGGCGACGGCCCGCTCCGACCGCAGCGCCGACAGCCCGCGCGCGAACACGGCCTCGGTGATGCCGGTCAGCGGGATGCCCAGGTTCAGCGCGTCGATCGCCGTCCAGGTACCGGTGCCCTTCTGCCCCGCCTGGTCCACGATGACGTCCACCAGCGGCCTGCCGGTCCTCGCGTCGGTCTTCTGCAGGACCTTCGCGGTGATCTCGATCAGGAACGAGTCGAGGTCCCCGGTGTTCCACTCCTCGAAGATCTTCCCGACGGCGGGCGCGTCCAGCCCCGCGACGTGCGTGAGCAGGTCGTACGCCTCGGCGATGAGCTGGATGTCCGCGTACTCGATGCCGTTGTGCACCATCTTGACGTAGTGCCCGGCGCCGCCCGGCCCCACGTGCACGACGCACGGGACGTCGTCGACCACCGCCGCGATCGACTCGAAGATCTCGCGGACCTCCTCGTAGGCGGCCGGGTCGCCGCCGGGCATGATGCTCGGCCCGAGCAGGGCGCCCTCCTCGCCGCCGGACACCCCGACGCCCATGAACCGCAGCCCGTTCGCCGCACACTCCTCGGTTCGGCGCACGGTGTCCGGGAAGTGCGAGTTGCCCGCGTCGATGATGATGTCGCCCTCGTCGAGCAGCGGGGTCAGCTCCTCGATCACGCCGTCGACGGGACTGCCCGCCTTCACCATGACGATGATCTTCCGGGGGGTCTCCAGCGAGCTCACGAAGTCCTGCAGGGACTCCGAGGCCGTGAAGTCCCCTTCGGACGCGTAGTCCGCCATGAACTGCTCGGTCTTGGCGTACGTGCGGTTGTGCACGGCCACCGGCACGCCGCGGCTCGCGATGTTGCGAGCCAGGTTGGCCCCCATCACCGCCAGGCCGGTCACTCCGATCCGGCTCTTCTCCGCCATGGCAGAACGCTCCCTCGCTGTCGCCGTGGGCGTCCGGCGAGCGGACGCCGTTCCAGGGGTCATCCTGCCGCGCCGGACGGGGTCGGGGCGACCTCGTGCCTGTGATCCCTCACGCCGACCGGCCTGCGGCCCACAGGGTGTGGACGCGCGCGGCCAGCCTGCCGTGGGCGGCGAGGGCGACCGGCGGCGGTGCGGTCAACAGCGGGCCGACTCGCCGAGCACGGCGACGTCCGCGGAGTGCACATCCAGCCGTGCGCGGCCACGAGCCCGAGGGACACCGACGACGCCGGCCGCCGCCAGTCCCCGACGCGTAGGGCAGCGCACGGCGCAGGGACACCACGCGCACAGGGTCTCCGCCCGCCGACCGACCGGGCCATACGCGGACGTGCGTACGCAAACCTGACGAAGGTCACACGATATCGCCGACCGCCTCAGGTTTCGTTCAGAGACTCCGCTTACCCTGGACCGGTGAGACTGTCCACGGGCACCGACCTGGCGCTCCGCATCCTGACGCGGCTCGCCGTGGCGCCGCCGCAGGCCGAGCTGACCACGCGCCAGGTCGCCGACGGTGTCGCCATCACCTACAGCCACGCGGTGAAGGTCGTGGCGCGGCTGCAGAAGCTCGGGGTCGTGGACGCCCGCCGCGGCCGCGGCGGCGGCCTCGCGCTGTCCGAGGCGGGCCGCCGGGCCTCGCTCGGGGCGCTGGCCCGCGAGCTCGAGGGCGTCGGGGACGTCGTGGGGTGCGAGGACGACCCCCCGTGTCCGCTGCGGCACGCCTGCTCGCTGCGCCGGCTGCTGCGGGAGGCGCAGGAGAACTTCTACCGGACCCTGGACCCGGTCACCGTCGGCGACCTGGTCCACGCTCCGATCCTGGCGTTGTTCGAGCCCAACGCCTCGTAGGTCTAGGCGACCGCCTCGGCCGGGGCGATGTCGGCCTTCAGCGGACCGAGCTTCGCCCCGATGGCGCCGATCGTGCCGGCCGGGACGCCGAGTGCGGACAGCGTGTCCACCAGGTGCCCGACGACGAGGTCGAAGTGCTCGGGCTTGATGCCGAACCGCGCGTGCGCCGCCTTCATGTCCCGGCCGGTGTACAGCTCCGGCCCGCCGATCGCGGCGGCGATGAACGCGCGCTGGTGGCTCTTCAGCTTCGCCATGTCGATGTCGGTGAAGTACGGGGCGAGCGCCGGGTCGGCGAGGACCCGCTCGTAGAACTGCTCGACGGCCGCCGCGACCGCGTCGGCGCCACCGATCTCGTCGTAGATCGTCATGGTCGTGCTCCTTGCTCGTGGTGGTGACCACGAGCCTCGCGCCCGACCGTGACGCAAATATGAGTCAGCCGTGAAACTTCTGTTTCAGAACGCCGGCCACGGGATCGCCGGGCCGTACCCGGACGGCTCGGGGAACAGCGGGTCGGCGAGCATCAGGTCCACCCGCTCGGTGAGCGCGCCGATCTCGGTGAGCGTGATGTGCGGGCCGAGCTCGTCCCCCAAGGAGCCCGCCAGCTCGGCGCGGAGCTTCGAGAGGGCCTCGACCTCGCCGTCCGCGAGCTCCTCCCCGACCCAGCCCCACAGCACGGTCCGCAGCTTGTCCTCGGCGTGCATGGTGAGGCCGTGGTCCACGCCGTACACCCGGCCGTCGTCCCCGGCGAGGACGTGCCCGCCCTTGCGGTCCGCGTTGTTCACGACGACGTCGAACACGGCCATCGCGCGCAGCCGCGGATCGTCCGCGTGGACCAGGACGGCGGGGGCGCCCCCGTCGTCACGCGCCCGGAGCACGCCCTTCCAGCCGGGCTTGACCTCCTCGGGCCCGCACACGTCCACCAGGTCCTCGGTGGTCTCGGTGTG
>Ga0068863_100001965_pt1 | contig 20428 bp, 25 predicted proteins | sample KBSSwiS62_FD_66596 | JGI IMG/M metagenome (GOLD analysis project Ga0068863, IMG submission 66596) | Switchgrass rhizosphere microbial communities from Kellogg Biological Station, Michigan, USA - KBS Switchgrass S6-2 | ecosystem: Host-associated > Plants > Roots > Rhizosphere > Soil ...
GCAGAGGTCAACGGCGCCGGTGGGGTGCCGTGAGTGGGTCTTACCGGCCTTCCTCGTTGAGTCCCCCCTTACAGGAGGTGCATGAGAATTCCAACAGTGGAGCGACGTGCCCAGGTGCTGGGCGACTTGCTCGAGCGAGCAGGTTACCGGGTGCCTGCGCACATACTACGACAGGTACTCACTACAGCCGCCGGCGCGCGGGGCGTACGCACGGGCCCGCATGTGGATGGGCAGCCGCCCCAGGCAAGCATTGATGCGTCGAGCGAGGCGGACCACTGGGTGATACCCGCCATCCTGCGAACCGAAGACGAGGTGTACGAACAGACGTTCGATGCGACTGGCTATTTCGAGCAGGCCTCTGACCAAGAGCTTCTCGCACTGGCCGGGCAGGCATTTCGCTGTAGTGATGCGGCAGACCAGGTCGGGTTTTGGGCGGAAGGCCGTTCCAGCAAAGTCAGGCAGCTGTATGCGTACTTGGAGGCGCGCAACCAGCCGGGCGCGAAGAGCGACTGTGGATCCGATGTGGAGATCGAGGAGCAGGCGGCCCTCGCCTGGCTGCAGAAGCACCGCCCCCATTTGATCGCTTACGTGCAGTACCGCCGATGCGGCTCGAGGTGAGAGGCCGGCTCGCGGGGCCGCGCGGTCGACGATGCGTCTAAGTACCTTCCATCTGCGGCGGGCCTGTGCGCCCGCCGTGTTTTCCACCCTGCGCGCCTGCCGAGCGTGCCGGTCCGGCAACGGATCCTCCCGCACGCCACCGCGGCACTCGTCAGTAAAAGCAACCCGTACTCCAACCCGTGCCTGGCTGCGGCGCGTAGCGCGCCACTGGCTATAGGCAGCAGAGGTCAACTGCATGTGTTGGAGGAACTGGATGTCCGTTCTGTCCTTTTGTGATCCTACCGTTCGCCGCTTCGTGAAGGCCCATCGCAGCGTTCGCAATGCCCGCGTGCTCAAACTCACCGCCGATCAGTCAGCGGTCACCCATCTGACGGATGTGCGTGCGCCCCGAGGGCCCCACCAGCCGACGGTGTATCAGCACATCGGCGTGATCGGTACGACGTACACCGTTGGTGTTGCTCGAGATCGAGCGCCTGCAGCGCGTGCGGCGTAACAGCCCAGCGGGGAGGTCGTGCGCAACATCGTGCGGTTTGTCGAGGAGCAAGACGATCTCGCCTGCATCTCGCCCCAGCTGTCGGCACACCGAGCAGATAAAGCACGCTCCTTATACGGGTGGCAGCCCACGCGCGCGCGCACCGCGTTCCTCCAACTAGAGGACGGGTGCGTGAGGCGAGGCAGGGCTGTTTGGTACATAACCTGACAGGTATCTAAGCTATGAATGTTTGGCTGTCACATCTGGGACTGCTTGCAGTGCTCGTGCTGCTGCTGGTCGTGAGCTTGTTCTATCGCTCCGCGCTGCGGCTGCTCGGGGTCATCATTGTGCCCGATGACAGTATCGGGCTGGTCACCAAGAAGTTCATCCTGTTTGGCCGCGCGCGCGGACTGCCGCCCGGTCGGATCGTCGCCTTGAACGGCGAAGCGGGCTATCAAGCGGACACCTTGCCACCGGGCTTGCATGTGGGCTTTTATCCCTGGCAATACTTGGTCCAATGCGTGAAGTTCTGCACGATCCCGCCCGGGATGGTGGGCTGCGTCGAGGCCTGCGATGGAGCGCCGTTGCCGCTCGGGCGCATCGTCGCCAAGCAGGTGGCTTGCGATTCGTTCCAGGACGCACGTGCCTTCTTGCAACACGGCGGCGAGCGCGGTCCGCAGATGGCGTTGATTCCGCCGGGTAAGTATCGGATCAACACGCTCCTGTTTACGGTTGCGATCGTCGCGGCCCAGACCATCCCACAGGGCTCGATCGGGGTGGTGGAAGCCCGTGACGGCAAGCCGCTGCCGGCGGGCCGGATCCTTGCGCGCCGCGTGGCGTGCGACTCGTACCAGCATGGGCAGGTGTTTCTCGATGAGGGAGGCGAGCGGGGGCCGCAGGCCAACCTCATTCCGCCTGGGATCTATCGCATCAATCCTGCGCTCTTTTCCGTGCGGCTTGCGCAGGCAATCGATATTCCGGAGAACAAGGTGGGGATCGTCACCACGCGCGAGGGTCGAAGTCTCGCCAAGGGTGAGATTGCAGGTCCCTTCGTGGACGGTCACAACATGTTTCAGGACCCACAAGCCTTTGTGGATGCGGGCGGCTACAAGGGTCTGCAGGAACAGGTCCTGCTCGCCGGCCGCTACTACATCAATCCCCAGTTCGCGACGCTGGAGATGGTGGACATGGTGGAGGTCCCTATTGCCCACGTGGGTGTCGTCATCGCCTATGTCGGACGCGAAGGGCAGGATGTCACCGGGGAGGCCTTCCGTCACGGCAACCTCGTGAGCAAGGGTGAGAAAGGGGTGTGGGTGGATCCGCTGGATCCGGGGAAGTATCCGATCAATCCCTACACGCACCAGGTGAGCAATGTGCCCACCGCGAACGTCGTGTTGAACTGGGCGACCGGCAAGACGGAAGCGCACAACCTCGATGCGAATCTGTCGACCATCACCGTGCGCTCCGCGGATGGCTTCAAGTTCAACCTCGATGTTTCGCAGATCATCCATATCCCGCGCAGTGATGCGCCCAAGGTCATTGCACGCTTCGGCGGCATGTCGGCGCTCGTCACCCAGGTGCTGGAACCGACCATCGGCAACTACTTTCGCAACGCCGCGCAGGGCGCGGACATCATCGACTTTCTGCGGAACCGCTCGACACGGCAGGCCGAGGCCCGCGATGCAATCTTCGCAGCCCTCCGGGAATACAACGTGGGTGCCGTGGACACGCTCATCGGAGATATCGTCCCGCCGGAGCAGCTCATGAAGACCCTCACGGATCGTAAGCTCGCCGAGCAGGAACGGGTCACCTACGAGACCCAGCGGCAGGCCCAGGAAGTTAAACAACAGTTGGAACAGGCGACCGCGCTCGCCGCCACGCAGGCGAAGGTCGTGGATGCGGAGCGCCAGGTGTCGATCGCTGCTTTCACTGCGCAGGCGGCGGTTAAAACGGCCAAAGGCGCGGCGCGGGCGAAGACCATCACGGCGGAGGCCGATGCAACAGTGCTCGAGACGGTCGGTGCGGCGCAGGCCACCCAGACACGCGCCGTCGGTGAGGCTGAGGCGGCGGTCATCAAGCTGAAGATCGAGTCGATCAAGTCCGACAACTATGCGTTGATCCAGGTCGCGGAGGCCCTGGCCAAAGCGCACGTCAAGCTCGTGCCGGATGTGATTGCCGGCAGCGCAGGCTCGTCGGGTACGCTCGTGGATGTACTGTTGGCCCAGCTCGTGAGCGCACGTACCGCACACGCCTAACGTCTGCGGATGCCTCCCGACGGAAGACCCTTGCTCCGGGGCGCGAGAACCGCGTCCGGGAGTTTCTTCCCAAAAACATGCTAACCGCTCCCGTTGGCTATACCTCGCAGGTCAACGGCAACGAGGAGTGGTGGGATGCCAACGATGGATGCGCCGAGTGTGGCGCGGGTGATTGCGGCGGTCCTGCGCGAGCATCCGGAACAGTGGACGCAGCGTGTGTTTGCGCGCGACGCACAGGGAAGGAAGGTTGACTATCGTAGTTCGGCGGCGGTGTGTTGGTGCCTGCACGGTTTCATCCGGCATGTGCTGCAGCTGCCGGCCGACGGCTTGGAGACACCGACTGAGATCCTGTCGGCTTTCGAACAGGCTGCAGTCGGGAAGTCGTATGATCCACGGACCTCTGAAGAGGTGGCCTTCGTGGCCTGGCAGGACGCAGAGGAACGTACCGTCGCCGACATCATCGCGGTGTGCGACCTGGTGGTGGCGTCCTGAGCGCGCCAGGCTCACGGCGCGCTTGCGTGTAGCCGATGCAGGAAGTTTATCTTCGACGCCTCATCGGGGATGTGCATGTAGGGGAAAGCTATCGGACGGTGATTCGCCACGTCATCTCCAAATTGACGGGCGACTATAGCTTCAGGCGCTACCGACAAATCCCACGCGCGACGCGGCAGAAAATACTGCGCCAGGTCTTCAAGACACATACGGCCAACCGCAAGATGTATGTGGCGGTGATGAGCGGCAGGTTGGGATCGTCGCGCAAGCCTCGCCGACCACGTCGCAGCAAGGATGCAGGCACGGGTTGATGGAACTTCTGATCCGGGATGGCGTGCGCGTCCCGGATCTTCTTTCGCTGGTCACGGCTGTCGCGGACGGTCAGGCAAGCGCAGGACTCGCCTCGCTATAGGGGTGGGAAACCGTTGATCAGCAGGTCACACCGCAACCATGGATAACACCGCAAGAGCTTACGCCGTCGTACCGTTGGATCCTGACACCGCCCCGGCAGTGGACGGCGCCGAGGAGCCCGAGCCCATCCGGGTCTGGCGCTTCGAGGAGGCGCCGCCCTCGCTGCGCGCCTTGAGTAGCGAAGGAGATGAGGACTGGCTCGCCCTGATACCCCCTCACCTGGTGGGCAGCGAGATTGAGTGGATGGAGTCCGGAACATCCTTCGGGCTCTATCGCGTGAGTGAATACGTGCCGCAGCAGCCGCCGGGCTATCGCGTCAGAATCGGCCGACACGCCTGAAGGCGCGCTGGGCGCGCCCGCGGGAGCGGCTCGGCGCAGACCTCACTTTCACCCCTGCGTGGCAGCTCGCAGGGGTGTTTCCTGCGTGACGGCAGCCTCGTCTCGTACTCTCCAAGATGACCGCCGCCACAGCCTGAGCCTGCACCATGGCTCTCGCAGAGCTGGAGTGCATTTGCGCCTCACCAACATCTGAGGCGCCAACTTGCTCGGAAGGGGTGCTCGCTACACGGGGTCAGGACAGGGACTCCCCCATCTAACGCGAGGACACATTCCAGGATGCAGACCTACAAGTGGGCGACGCTCGGCACGCATCGAGGATCGCCACGGCTGTGGATTGACGGGCCCTTTGCAGAGCGTGCTGGTTTTCAGGCAGGCGCGAAGTTTGAGGCGATCGAGAACTCGGATCATGTGGTGTTACGCTTGTGTTCCCGCGGCAGCCGCCAGGTGAGTTCCAAACTCGTCGCCGGGGGAAAACGCGCGATTCCAGTCATCGACGTGAATTCCCGGAAAGTGCTGGATATCTTCCCGACGGGCTGCGCGCTGCGCTTGATCATCCGGCCTGGTGAGATACTGGTGACCGCCATAGCGAGCGTGCGCCGACGTGTGGAGCGGACCGCGCGGCTGCGACGCAAGTTCGAGTGCGGGGAAGCACTCGCAATCGGCTCACTGACGAGTGGCGGCGGGGTGCTTGACCATGCGGTCAAGACGGGCTTGAGCTCCGCAGGCATCACGACGCGACTGGCCTGGGCCAATGAGATCCGCGAGGACCTGATGGCCCAGGCGTTCGCACACAATGAGGCCTTCGATGCCGACACCCTCGCGCTCGAGGGGCCGATCCAGGAGATCGCCTTCGACGAGAGCGTGATGGCGCGCGTCCCGCGTGTGGATATCCTCATCGCAGGGCTTCCCTGCTCGGGCGCCAGCACACCGGGTCGCACCCGACGGCGCCTAGAGCTCGCCGAAGCCCATCCTCTGGTCGGGCATCTCGTGGTTGCGGCTGCTGCGATGCTGCCGCGGGGCAATCCGAGTGCGCTGGTGTTGGAGAGCGTCACGAACTATCAACGCACCGCCAGTGCTGCGATTTTGCGTAACCTGCTGCGCGAGTTCGGCTACAACACGTACGAGCGTGAGTTTTTGGGGACCGATTGGGGCGAGCTCGAGGCGCGCAGACGCTGGTGCATGGTGGCACTCACCGAGGGCATCGAGTTTGACTTCGAGGCATTGGTGCCCGCTCCTCAGGAGGAGCGGCTACTCAGCTCCGTGTTGGAGCCGCTCGAGGCAGTCGCACACCGCTTCTCCAACATGGCGGGCCTCAAAGCACGCCAGGAGCGCAAGCGTGCGCAGGGCGATCGTTTCTTGATGCAGGTCTACACAGGGGCTGAGCCCTACATCCACACCCTGACGAAGGGTATGAGCCGCAATCGCCAAACGGATCCAAAATTCCGACATCCCGACCATCCGGAGTTGCTGCGCGTGCCGACGGCGCTCGAGCACGCGCGGATCAAAGGGGCACCGGAGCATCTAATCGAAGGCCTCTCGCAGACGACCGCGCACGAGTTGCTCGGACAGAGCATTTGCTACGCGCCGTTTCGGGCGTTGGGCGCCCACCTGGGCAAGGCGCTGCGTCGGTTTGGGCAGGGCCCCGTCGACAGGTCACCCGTTCCCGCTCGCGGGCAACTGGTGTTGGAAGGCTTTGGCTGATGGACGCGTTTGACCGGCCTGGAGGGTTCCTGGCCGGTCCTTTTCTGCGTCAACGGGCGGGTGTTGGATGCGCGCAAGGCGCCTTTGGTCTCGAGAGGGCATAGCCCGCCCGGCTCATGCGCAGGCGGGTACCACGGGCAGGGGCCCGATGAGGAAGTGCCTGAACGTGCACGCTGAGTAGGACGACACGCTGAACGAGTGCAGTCGCTCGCTATAGGCGGTATGGATGCGGACGCTCACGAACCACACAGGCTCCGACCCGACCGCTCGCGCCGAGCTCGCCGTACTCAACCTCGCCCTGCCGCGCGCAGATGCGGATTTCCTCGTCCGGATGTTGCTCGCACGCGTGCGCCTCGAGCGCAAGAAGCTGCGTAACGCGCAAGGCAAACCGGATCGTCCGCTGCATCCTGCGCTCCTGCGCCGGATCCACCAGGTCATTGAGCAGAACGCACGCATGGCAACCTGGCTCGAGCAGGAGCTCGCGCGAGCGGTGCCCATCACCCATTCCGCTGTTCCCGACAAGGACCAGCAGGGCTCTCGGCATTGCCCCACCTGCACGTGCGAGGCATTCGCTGAGCCGCAGCGTCCGACGAACCACTCTGGAGCTCGCAGCGGCGCGCTATACGGGGCAGGACGTGCCACCCGTAGGCCACACTGAATGAATCCACGCGCGAAACGCCAGCCGGTAACGCTTGCAAACACCCGTAAGACTCGCACCACCGCCCGTAGCAAGGCGCCCGCGCCGACCGTGCGTACGCTCACCGGCCGACAGATTCCGCCGCCACCGCGGATTCGTGTCAGCCGCTCTGGCGTTGCAAAACGCGACCTGGTGAGCTTGCATGTATGGTTGGTCCAACAGGCGCAGGCGGAGGCGCAAGCGCAGGGCAACAGCTTTATGTAAACCCTCTTCCGCGGTCTGAATCCCCGAAACCTCTCCCCCGCAGACGCCTCGGGCTGCAACCTGTATCTGTTTGGCCGAACCCATCCGGAATTCGATGCACGTACGGGTGAGCTGCTGAAGTCTGAGTGAATGCGCACCCCGTCGAACGAGTGGCAAGCGCGGACAGACCCATGAGTCGGATGAGACCAGGCAATGATCCGGTTGTAAGAGGATGGTCTGGCCCAGCGGTAGGGCCGGTCCTACCGGTCACACGGCGGGCTTGTCAGGCTGGGACCTCCGGGTTGCGCCAGTTGGCGGCGATCACCCGAGACGTACGGTCCATCCGCGTGCGGCTCCCGGGTCGCTCGACGCTATACGAAGGAGGCCAATCTCAAGAGAGTACGTGTCATGAATGCACTATCCGTTGCGAATCCGAGCTTCCCAGGCCCCGGTCCACGGGCGGACATCGTGGATCTGCTGCTGGCGCAACCGCCGAACAAGTCAGAGTGTTATCTACGCATGCGGCGGGCGGCGAGTCTGATCCGGCGCTTCCGTCGGTTGCTGAGCCGTTCGGGAGGCGACTTTGGCAGTCGTGCGGAGGGTATTCCGGCGAGTGCGCGTTTCTCAGACGAACGTCTGGCCGCGCTGCTGGTTTGCTTTGAGTCGAGTGACCCGTTGACCGAGCTGCAAAAGCGACCGTGGCTGATCGCGGAGACCGGTGTCGCGCTGATGGAGCTGCAGGGGCGCCGGCGTGAGGAGCACTATTACCTGCTCGCATCCACACCGAGCGGGACGGACGGACCCGGTCCGAGCACGCCTGTCGCAGGCAAGTGAGCGGTGGGTGTGAACCGCGACCCGGAGGTGCACGGTACCGACAGCGGCTGGCTGACCTCGCCAGGCGCTGGCGTGTGCGGCTGGTGGCGCGTTGCCGGCGAGGGTCGGGCATGCGAGCGGAGGCGCCCACGCACCTGCATTGTGAGGGGTGTGATGCGCTCAACTGTGGGGGTATCGCGGATAGACGGGGGTTGCCCCGCACGGACCCCTCGCCCGAGTGGGTGTTGCGTGCGCGGGCGGAAGGTCGCGCAGAATGCGTGTCTATCCTGCTCGCCGAGCGAGTCGAGGAGTTCGGCGCGCACTACGCCGGTCGTGTTGGTCTGGGTCGTGAAGGGCAGGGCTTACAGTGGTCCGAGCGAGCGCTACGTGAGTTGTTCCAGGTCGAGGATGCCGCCTTCAGCTTGATCGATCAGGCGAATGCCGTCTATTGGGAGCAACAGGCATGTATCGATACGCTCGAACGCAGGTTGGCCGAGCTGACGCAGGCTCGCCACGAGCGAGGCACACCATGAATGACTCGTTGAGTTACCCCCCCCGGGGCGCGATGCGCACCCCGGGGATTTTTCTGGCGGGCGCGTAGAGGAAGAGGCTCAGCGTGCGAGGGGAGAGTTGGAAGCCCGGTAGTTCGTTGCACGAACGACGGAACAGTGGCCGGCGGCCCCGATCGAACGATGGTCCTTCGCCGGCTCCGCTTAGGACCGGTCGAAAGTTGTGCAGACGCACGCACCACCGCCGGTACTCACAGCTTCCGGCAACTGCTCCATGAGCAGTCAGACGCGTGGGCCCGCTGCTTCCGCTAGTCTGACCTAGGCATGCCTGCATGCGAACAGGGTGAAAACTGGCAGCACCAACACACAACCAACACCGCCTTCACTGATGGCGTTCTCCGCAGAGGTCCAACAGCGACACAGGTGCGTCAGACTCGGGCGGCGCCGGCAGCGAGCTTCGGTTCACCGATGCTGCGGCTACCCTGGGGAGGCTGAGTCGCACGACCATTCGGACCACTAAGACTTCCCATTGGCGAGCTGACATGCGGTCGCGCGCTGCTGGATTGCGTGTGCGCGGACCGGTCGGCTAGAGTGAAGAAAGCGGCGAGACGCGCGGACGCCGCGGGATCACGACAGGGGGAGGAGCGCGGCTGCATCCCTTACAGGTCGCGTTGTCCGGATCGGCGCAGGAATTGAAGAAGGGGAGTGGACCGTGACCATCACGCAGAGTCAGCTGAAGACCATCGAGGGTGCACTGAACTCAGCGCTCACCGACATCATCGGTCAAGGATGTGGGTTTTGCCTGGTGTTCCTACCCAGCGGCGATGAGCAGCAGACGTTGTGCGCCACCAATCTCGATGCGCCGACCGCGCTGGCGTTGATCGCTCGGGCGGTTATTACCCTTGAGCAGCGCAAGCGGACGGGTACGTTCGCTCGGCATTGACGCGCGTTCTCCTTTGCCCAGGGCAGGGAGTATCGATCAGTTATGTTGCTGGAGATGCTGCCGATGTGATCCTACTGGCGCCCTTGACTATCGGCGTCTTCCAACTGGGTCGCTACTACGAGGCGCTTTGTCTGCGCAGAACATTGGGCCTGCGGCTCGCGCGCAACTCATTTTTGTCGCGCTCTCCCTTCTGGTTGATCGTCTGGCCGCGTACGAACGGGGATTCATCCACCTCGCTTTGAGCTCGCGGTCACGTGCGTAGTAGTCGACCACCGAACGTACGCGATCTCTTTCCCCTCGCGCGCATTTGTTTAGCCGGCCGGCCGCGAGCGGGCGCGCGCACTCAGGTCCCTGCCGATCCTCGCTATACCTTCTGACAGGACACATCCTGGTTACTCACACGCCCAACACCGACGATGGGGCGTGCTCGGTGCATTGGACGGCTGGCAGAGGGCGGCCGTAGGCGCCAAGCCCATTTACCCTTGAGCGACGCGGCACCGGAAGCACAGAGGAGGCGCATGAGGCGCTGCCGTTTCCAGCCCAGCCCGAGTGCGCCCGATGCGTGTGAAACGCACAGGGAACGTGCTCATCGAAATTACCTAAGCTGAAAGGAGAGTCTGATTTTTAGACCGACCGAAGATCTTGCGGTGGCCGTCGTCGCACGATTGGTTGTGGAGTGCGCGCGCGACCTGAGCGATGCCGAACTCGAGCGGGTGTTATCCCCGTGCGTGGGCGGCCAGGCTCTGGTGAGGGCCGCGAAGGTCATGCGCGATGAACAGATGCTCGAGTGTAAATGCGATCCGCCCCTGTTTCCGCAGTTGGCGTACTGTGCGGAGTGCTACAAGCTCCGGGCACACTTCTGAGTGGCCTCCCCGCCTGAGCAGGTTCGCGTCGCGATCGAAGCTGTCGCGACGGCGGCGGCTCACGTGCGACCGACCGTTAAAACCGCGATACCAGAAGAGGGTACTCCAGGGCGAGGGTACACGGGGTGGATCGCTTGGGAGCCGAGCCGTACCGAGCCTGAACGGCCTCGCATGCAGGACGCCGAGTGGGTGTGCGCATAGTGCCAGGCTTTGAATTCCTTCGGCAGATCGCGTTGTTCCGGCTGTGCGTTGTGGCGGGCAGCCCAGCCTGTAGATACCTGAACGCAAGCATTACTATCCCAATATCCCGGGTCTTGGAAACGTGGCGGTCAGCCGACATGCGCAGGAGCGAATGGATGAATACAACATCCCGCAGCCGGTGTTCGAGCGTGCCCTCTTCACGCCGACCCGAGAAGTGGAAGAGAGTGCGGACATCCTCTGGCGCGAGCGGGATCAGGTGCGGGTGGTGATCATCCAGCGTCCCGTCCCGTTCCACGGCGCCAAACTGGTGACGACGGTGATCAGAGTCGGAGCTCAAGCCCGCGCGCGCGGACGTCGACGTTCGTAGCCCTCCCTCACCCGACACGGGCGGGGACCCGAGGCGTGCAAACCGGAGCCGTCACCGTGCACCGGCATGCACCACCAACACCCAGGTCGATTGATGACCCTTCCGGGACGCCTGCAGAGGCGTCCCACTTTCCGTGCGCTTGATGCGAGATGTCTCCAAGCGACACATACTCCGGGCCCCCCCCGACGTGTCGCTCGCCCACGTGGTCATTGCTTTTGAGCGGGATTGTTGGGCCTGGTTTCTCACTCGAGGCAGCGGGCAGAGCGAACGCCTGCAGGCTGGCCTGGCCGCGGAGCTATACGCAGAAGGTCAAACGGAGGAGTGATCGGTGGGAATGAATTTAAACGGAAGGAAAGCGCCGGGGTCGCAGCAATCCTCGCGGACCTCGTTGCAGGACCTGGCGGATGCGCTGGACAGTGAGGTGTATCGAACCCTGCGAGGGGTAGAGAGCGCCGTGAAGCTTTACCCGGACGTTAGCGGTCAATTCGAGATTGTGGTTGCGGCCCTCAAGTGCGCACGCACACCGCTACGGCAACTCATGCATGAGGATGATGTGAGGAGCACGCCATGATCCAGGAAAACGCGGGCAAGCATGGGCACCTATAGCGGCAGCAGCATCGTAACGGCACGAAGAGCGCAGACCTGCGCGAAGTGCGCAGGGCAGATCGAAAGAGGGGCACAGAAACTCACCTTTAAACTCGGCCTCAAGCGCGATATCCACCTGCACGTCGACTGTGCCCTACAAAACCTTGGCGGCTATCGCTGTCATGCGCTCGAGCAGGAGGCAAAGCGCCGTGTGGCTGAGGGAACTACCTGTCGGGCGCCGTGCGTAGGCTATCGCTGCTGTCTGCCAGCCGGCCACGCCGCGCGCTTGGACCATCAGTGGATTCTCTGGGATCCGACCAGCATTCATGACGCTGGCTCCATGGACCAGAAGCGCGCGACCGCTCGCGTGCCGGCGGCACCCTGTCTTGCAATGAAGAAGCAGCACCGCAGGCCCTGCGCTCAATGCCCCTTCCGCCGCGCGGCGATACCGGGCTTCCTCGGTGGTGCGCATCCGGACAACTTTCTGCAAATGGCCGACGCGGATGTCCGTATGCCCTGTCACCTACATCTGCCGGAAGGGGTGAGCTATGAGGCGGCACAGATCCCGGGTACGCGCGAGCATCGGGCACCACAGTGCGCTGGACGGGCGATCTATTGGCGCAATCAGGCCAAGCTGCCTCGAGACCCTATCCTCCTGGTCCTGGATGCAGACAGCGAAAACGTGTTTGGTTGGCCGCAGGAGTTCCGGGAGCATCATCGCGAGGCTGCGTTGCGTTTCTGGCAGCGGCTTGCGAACCCTCCACCTGCAATGGAAAAGGAGAGAGAAGTTGGAATGGATCAAGAAGAGTCGGATGGTCGCCGCGGTTAAATGCAATGGGTAGCACCGGGGCGCGTGAGGATGAGCCAGGCGTCGCGGCCGCTCCCGAATTACCCAACAACAACCGATCGGGCGTTTGCACAACCAGGCAGGATCAGGGCAACACACTGCACGTGTCCGAGTTGTCGGATTCGCCGAAGAGTGTGCCGTTCAGGGTGCGCTGCGACAATTGGAACGCAGGAACCCGCTGCACGGCATGGGCGGCGGTCACCTTGCATACGCCAAGCGGCAAACGAGTGCCCGGCGGTCCGCTGTGTATCCCGTGCGCGCAAGCGGTGGTGAACGAGTACGCGGAGAAACTACATGAGCATTGGACAGTCCGGGAGCTCATCGTGCTGGAAGATCAGAACCGACCTGCGGGCCGGGTCTATAGCCTGATGAACTACGCAGTCGCCTGCCGCGATGTGGTCAGCGGCGCGACGGGATGCTTTCTCTTTGATCCGGCACACTGGCTGGCGACCGGTGAGCATCGCGCGCTCTCCCCTGTGTTTGCAGATCTTGCCGCTTTCCATCGGTGGAACCAAGCCAACGGCCGACCCGGCGGACCTGCCTGCCTGGAAAGGCTGGTGCAAGTAGGAGGGGTTTCGTGAGTACAAAGACCCCGGCTAGGATGATGGGATACCTCTAGCCCGTGTTGGGTCCGCGGCGCGGCGGTAATGTGGATCGTCGCCACCGAGTTTGAGCATTTCCCGGCCTGGAGAGTTCAGCTCCAGGCCGGCCTTGCTCTGAGGAACCGCGCGGTGCGGAACAACCCTACCACAAGACCGAAGGAAGGTGGCTATACAGCCCGAGGACCGCGTTCAACAAGGACTTACCAAATTGGAACAACATCAGACCCGTCAATCCGCGACCGCTCGCGTCGTTGCGCTCGTCGCGCTCCTGGAGGACACGCTCACACCGCTCGAATGGGTGAGTTCCTGGATGCGCGAACACACGGGGTCGGACGATGGCACTGCCGAGATTCTCACCACCGCAACGGAGGCAATTCATCGGGCGCGCGCGCGCCTCGCAACATCGACGAGTGCGTTGGAACTGCGTGCGGCGATTCTCGGCAACTTGGCGGCGCTGGAATCGCTGTGTGCATGGCGGCGTGTGCACATACCCCGTCGCAGCGGCAAGTGGTCCGAGATGGATGAGAAAACTCTGGATGCGGCCGCTCCGCAGCTGGCAATCACGACCTTCGAAGTACTACTGGAAATGAACAGCCGGCTCATCCATGCATTACGAGAGGCGGAGGAACTCATCGCGGCTCGCCTCGCGCAGGACAATGCCGAGTGTCTCGCTCGGATGCGATTGGCACTGCACGATACCGCTGCCGTCAATCGCATTTATGGCGCGAACCGGCAATTCTTCGCAGAGCTCCTGGAGGTGTGTCGTGCGGTGGTCGCAGCCGAGGAAGACGGCGGAATCAGTATGGCAGATCTGTGGAGTCACGCGCGCGATCTGGCCCGCGCTGCTGCGGCGAAGGCAGATCGCAGTCGATTTGCCTTGGGTCTCGAGTTGGAGGCCTGGAGTGAGACGGAAAAACTCCCCCATCCCGGCAACCCGCACGAGATGTTACTACGGCCTGAGCTCACGAGGTCGCAGCGTCGATGGCTCATGGACTTCAGTCTCACCTGGGACTGCGCAGCTGAAGGGTCCTGACTTCTTCCGTTCACCTACCATCGGGGCGAGCTCTCGCCCCGATTCTTCTTTATATCGGACCGTCCTTGAACCAGGCGCGCGGAATAGGCACGCGGGAATTTCAGACATCAGAACCACCGACCGGATGGCCGATTCGCGGGATACGACACGGTTCCGGGCGATCAACCCTCCGGTGCGGGAGGCGTGCGGCCGCGCGCGATGAGTGTTGGTGTTAGAAGCTTTGTCCGGTTTGATACACGGTGACGAATCCGCTAGCGGTTTGGCCAATACTGTCAGTGGCCACACACTTTAGCGTGGCGACCGGGTTTTCGCCCCCTGCGTAGATGCTGGAGCAGCCGCCCATGACGGCCGTGGTCGGCTCCGTGGGGTTGGTGATGCCAAAGAGGTCGGAGACATCGCTCTGGCCGGGGCAGTTCACCCCAGAGAGCGACCAGCTGTAGGAATAGGGCGGAACCCCTCCTGAGGCGGTTGCGGTGGTGACTGGACCGCCAACGACAATGGAGGGTGGGGCAATGCTCAAAGTGAGCATAGGGGGGCAGTCCAGTTGTGCGTCCTGCGTGAGCGGAATGAGGGCAACCTCGCCGAGCAGATTGGCATCCATGAGCGCACTGCCGTCCAGCGGGTTGATAATGGTGGTGCTGCCGTCCGCGGTGAGGGTTGGAAATTGAGTCGCGTGGACGGTCATTGCCCAGGAAAACGGGGCAGCCTGCGTCGGCACGGGCAGCGTCACTTCCTCAATCTGTTGGGGCGCGAGTGTTCGCGGATCGACGATGTAGCGGTCGAGTAAGGCGCTCACGTTCAGCGAGTAGGCACCGTCGTTGTAGTAGGTGGCCTGCTGACCGCAATTACTGTAGGTAAGCTCCCGTCGGGTGTAGTAGTAGGTGCCGACCACCCCATCACAACCGCCGACCGAGCCGGATGGGCACATCGTATCGTTGACGGTCGTGTACTGAGGCTCGGGAGGCCACGTGTAGTCCATCAAGGCGAACACGGCTCCAGTGAAGGCGAGTAACCTGGCGACATCGGTACCGACATCTACACAACCGCTGTTGCTTGCCGAGATCAGGCAGGAGAGCCCGCTCTGGTTGCTGGCATCCGATCCGAGCGTGGGGTCGAACTCGCCAGACACGTCCATCGAGCCACTCGTGCCTGGTCCTGTCAGGGAGGTCAACGAGCCGTTGAGCAGCTGCCAACGCACGATGCCGCCGTTGGCGTTCGCATACGCGCTCGATAGCCCCGCCGGCACCTCTTTGGCGGCGTACTGTACGTACAAAATCCGCTGATCGTTGCCCGTCATGGGTTGTAGGTGAGGAACACCGTAGCTGCCGCGGCCGCTCGCGTCGATGGAGAGCGTCCAGGTCACTTGGAAGGATGCAGACCCGGTACTACTGCCGACGGTCACCGCCTGCTGATACAGGAGCCAGGCGCTCGAGATGCCGTACTGCCGTTCGTAGCGACTGAAGGCCTGTTCCACTGCGGTGATGTTCTCGGCCACCCATTGGGAGGCGAGGGCGGTAGCGCTTGTCAGGTCGGCACCCGCTGGAACTGACAGAGGAGGCATCCGGGGAAGGGGCCAACGCCCTGGCTGGTCGAGGGGAAGCGTCTGCACGCCGGCGGTGAGCCCAAAGCCGTTGGTACCGAGGCCGAGCCCGCCGAGCTGGCCGGTGACCGCGATCACGCCCGTACCGTCGACCGTCTCCTTGACCAGCAGAACCGGCCGAGTAGTGGGACCTACGAGGGCGGCTTCAGCGAGCTCACCCGCGAGCAGCCCGAAAAGGAAGAGGAATCCGGGGACGAGCCAGATGATGCAACGGACAGCGTATGACATGACAGGGCCCAGTGACGGCTGGACCGTATAGCGAGCGCGCGAAACCGTGTCGCCTCCGGGCGGCTCAATCACGCCAACGATGTAACCGGAAGCGCGAAGGATGCGGTCACGAGCAGGCTGGACACGAGGTCGCCCGCCCGAACGCCTCAAACTCCCTCCCGAGGAGCCGGCCGCGAGCGGGCTGGGGCGGCTTTGGGGAGTCGCTAGACACACCAGGACCTCTGTAAGCAGTCGCGACGGTTTCAATGTGTTTAGACCACACCTGCTCCAGCATTCACGTGCGTCGCTCTTGAGTCGTGGGATAAAACGGGGATCGCACGCGTCTGCTCGAGCGCGCGCGTGCGGAGCGTGGGGGCAAGCAGCGCAAGTAGCCCATACAGCAAGCGAACAGGCTTGAGAGTTGTTGTTGCTGTCAGCAAACGTGGAAACACGGCGCGGGTTTGTCTCTCATCCATGAGCGTGGATGTTACGCACGCGCATCGATCCCGCTCACCCAAGCGCTATTCCACCTGCTCTGTTTCTACTCAATCCGGGCGGTGGCTCGTCCTACACGGACGTGGCGCTCACTCGGGACGACGGGGTGGACGTAGATGCCCGGTTGGCTATGGTTTGCAAAATCCAGGCATGTTGATGTTTCTAAAGGAGAATCGATTATTCCTAACTTCAATCCAGCGAAGGCTACTACGCGTAGTGCGCGGAACTCGCGCATTTGGTTAGCACACGATGATGAGCACAATGAATGGCTTGCTGAAGTGATCGTTCGCGAAAAGCATGAAATTCGCCATCTGGTGGAGCGTTACAGCGGAAGCCGACCGTCCTGGCACCAGTTACGGCAAGATGCTCTGCGGCGCGGGATTCACTCTCCGCGCCCTTACCAGCTTGGACAAGCCTCCGATGGGTCCATCACAACCTGTGTGATGGCGCTATTTAAAGACTTCTGCAAAGCACGCCGACTCGACGCCGTTGTTCTGCTCCGTAAGGCGTGCCGCGAGAAGTCGTTTTCCTCAACTGACTTCCGAAGAATTCGTAGGGCCGCCGATTGGGAGGGTACGGCCTACCCACGTCGGTGGGGGCCAGCGGCGATTGACGGCCTCCTGAAGTCGCTACATGAAATCAACTACCACACTTTAGCGGAGGTGGTCGGGGACCTGGGTTCGACCCGCGAGCGGGAAAGCAGAGGAGGCGCTAAAGGTGCTCGAGTCAAACGCGGTCGACATCACCTTCAACGGAAAGCCGGCTACGCTGCGCGTATTGCGCAATGACAGTTGCCGTTGGGGCAGGATCATCACGGCCGCCGGTGAACAGCTGGATGTTCACCGGATCGGGATATCTATGAATACGCAGACGATCAGGGAGCGGAATTCTTGAAACGGTACCTCGAACAGCGCGGAAGGGCCGACACATCGGCGGCGGTTGGTTGGACCGCATGAGCGCAAAGGAGCAAGCATTCGAGAAATGGCGCTGCTGGTTCAACCGAAAAAGGTAGGTGAAGCCCTGCAGGGAAGGCAGCGCTAACTGCTGGACACCAATCTTTCCGGGGCGCCTCGGCGTCCCCGGACTTCTCTGATCGGTTGCGTTGGCAGCCGCGCGGTTGACGTTGAGCGAACAGGAGCTGACAAAATAACTCAGTTTCGCTTCCTACGACGCTTCCTACGACACCACGTTGAGCCGCGCATTGCCGGCTACGCCGCAGCCCCAAGGGTCGTGCGCCGCCTCTTGAGCGCTGTCCCGCCGCAGGATGTAGCAACCCCGTAAAAGTCATTCGACTGGGTTTAAACGTCGGCCCCAGTCAACACGCCTTCGTCCATGACACTCGACTATCGCTGCCGCTCGGCCCGCAATCCAGCGGCACGAGCCAGTGAGTGGGACTTGTGGACGGTCTGGCTATACGAAACAGGTCCACAGCAAGTGAGGACGGGTGCGTGGAGTTCGAACTCGGTGGGAACGAAGCCAAGTCCGAGAATTGGCGACCCGCCGGCAATACGCGGGAGACATCATGAAAATGAGGCTTTCGGACTACTTGGCTGGCATTCGCTCGGCCAACACGGCGGACGAGCTTGAGTCGGCCATCCAGGCCCCCTACAAGCACAGCTTCGTCGGTCCGACGTGGAGCAGAATCTGCAAGGAACGCCTGGCTCGAGGAGGTGCCATCATCGCGGCTCATCCGAACGGACGCTTTGCGCCTCAGCTGGCCGGCAGAAAACTGACAGTTTGTGGCGAGACACATCGCGTTGGGCGTGGGTATAACTCCGCCGGGGTCAGTTATGTGTGGCATTTCGCCAAGGCCTTCTCAACGGAAGTCCTCGAGCGCAATGGGATGAGCAAAAGAGCGGCGCACAGAATCTGGGGGCACTGGGTAGGCGGGTATCCTCATCGTTGTCTCAACATCATTGAAGCGGCGCTGTCCGGGAAGATCGAAGACCCGCCGTTGAACGCCCTGATTCTGGTACACGACGAAGGTCGTCCGATCACTTACTCCGTTGAGGCTAACGAAGCCGACGCCATCGACAAGCGGGCAACCAGAGGATGCCCTTGTGGCGGGACATTGTTCGACTGGGGCAGCGGCTTCAGTGAAGGATTCGAGTTCATTAGCTGGCACTGCTGCAAATGTCCCTGCGTCTACACTGAATACATCACGGAGGCTCGTCTAATGGACATCCGGCAGAACCCGCGAGACCTGTCACAAGAGGAAGTTTGAGCTATGACCAAGGAACGAGCAGTTCGTAGGTGGACCGACTATCCCATCATTGAGCCGGGGGATAGGCCCGGCAGGATCGCTCATGTCCGCCTTGTAGATGTACTTTCGTTCGACCGGGACAAGTATCGCCGCATTCGCGTCGGTAGCGTTGTGGACTTGGTCAGCGCGGTTATCCGTATAGGCCTCGGCGACGATGTGGCAAGGCGGCTCGATAGAGCGACCGTCAGCTCAAGAAGCCTCGGATCACACGGTATGGAGACAACCCGGCGTGACTGACTCGCTTGCCGCAACTTGTGATACCGAACGACTGGCCTTCGAGTCTTGGCTATTCAGTGGCGGCTCGCTTGGCGCCTATCCACCGCGGCGGATGACGCGAACTGGCAGGAGCGGTGGATACGAGAACGAAGCCGTTGATCTGGCATGGCGGGCATGGCGTCAAGCGAGAAAGGTTGAAGAGACGCCAGTGCCACTTACCGCCGAAGCCGTCGAGATGGAAATCAGGCACACCGCTCGGATGACATCCTTGGGTGAGCGTTTCGTAAGCGGCTATCTCAATGATGCCAGCATCTACCATGCCCTGATGTTTTGCGCGGAGCAGATCCAGCAAATACGCGGCGTCCGAGGCGAAATACCAACAACTGGAGGCCTGAGGGAAGTGACAGCCATCCCAGTGGTGTTCAACAGGCAGACCGCGCCAAAGGCTGGAGATCGATGCATCCGTTGCTGTCAGGAATGGGTAGAGGTGCCGGGAAGCGGTATCGGACACATTTGCCGGCTCGGTTCGCCATCTGTGAAATCCTCTGTGTCCGTAACCGTTGACGGTGGTTGAGTGATCTTGGAGTACGAATCTCCACTCACAGTGGGAGTAAGGAAATAGTGTTGGATCCAGACTCGCTGGTGGCCACCAGGAGTGAGCCTCCGAAGGATGAACGCTTCGTGATCGTGTACGACACCGACCTGCGGAAGCCGGCTTGCGTGTTGCTCCAGGCAGCGATGGGTGGGGACCTGCGAGCTTTCCGACGCTTCTTCGGGAGCGCCAGCGAGTGGCTTGTTGCCCTTACGCCCGGCATGAAACGCATCAGTGGAACGGCGGAGGAATGGGCAAGGGTCGCGCGAGGGTAGGCGTCGGAGCCGGCCATTGAAGATTACACCCTCCCCCGCCAGGCAGAAAGAAACAGGGAGAAATCAACCATAAGCAGGAAAACGTTCCTCAATCTTCGCAAGCAGACAGCTCGACAATGCGTAGGGATTTCACACTCGCCAGACGCTCGAGGAGGCGCGCACCGTCGCACGACACCACGTAGAGGCGGATGCCAGCGGTGCCGTTGGTGAGATCTACAATTGGTGAAGATAGGCCAGATGATGCGGCAGGCGCGGTGGGAATCCGCGGCGCATCAGCGACGGGGGCCAGCTGCGTGCGAATCTTCGTCGACGTGATCGACCCTGACGTGCGGATGATGCGCGTCATGGCGGAGCTGGAGCAGCATCTTGGATGCTCACCCAAGAAGTGGCGCGTCGTTGCTGAATTCAAGAGGATGCGCGCGATCAGCAACGCAGAGGCTGAAAAAACCTTCCGCAAGCTCGTCCTGCTCGAGGTGGTCGAGCATTCGCGAAATGGGCACTGCTGGTTAAGCGAGAAGGGATCTCAAGCCCTTGTGGAAAGTCAGCGCTAGCTTTCAGGCAAGGGGATATCCATCTTTCCGGGGCGCCACGGGCGTCCCGGACTCTTTGATCTGGTTAGGCTGGCGACTTCCCTGCGCGCGCAGAAAAGACCCGAGACGCGGAAAGTCCACATCTCGGGTGAAGGGCACTGCTCAGACTGAACCAGCGCCCACTCTCATTTGCTCGCCGACAGTCGCGGCGCTAACTCGGACGCGAGGCGGCGAGTTCCACACTCCCGGCACCGTTTCCGGGCAACAGCTCAGGCAGTTCGAGGGTGCCATCGCCTTCTTCGTCAATATCGAACACGCT
>Ga0068863_100001966_pt1 | contig 20422 bp, 17 predicted proteins | sample KBSSwiS62_FD_66596 | JGI IMG/M metagenome (GOLD analysis project Ga0068863, IMG submission 66596) | Switchgrass rhizosphere microbial communities from Kellogg Biological Station, Michigan, USA - KBS Switchgrass S6-2 | ecosystem: Host-associated > Plants > Roots > Rhizosphere > Soil ...
CAACCACCAAATTTTTTAAGTAAACCAAAAGATTTTATTATGAAACAATTAATCGTCATTACATGTCTCGCTTTTGTATTCGCAAGCTGCAGCAATGAAGAGAAAGACAAAACCGCTTCAGCAACAACTGAAACCACCACAGTAGCACCGGCAGATGTAAAACTTCCTTTCACGCTGGACAAGCCATATAGAGGCTGGCAAATTATGGAGAACAATGACAATACTATTGCTGCCATGAATTGCCTCAAAGCTTTTGTTGACAAAGATTATACCGCCATGGCCGCCATCTTCGGTGATTCTATTTCTATAAAACTTGATGGATATGACGCCAAACTGAGCCGCGACAGCGCCTCAAAAGTATTATCGGCACAGCGGCCCATGTACAATAATCTTACCATCACCATGTACGATTATGAGTCGGTGATCTCAGCCGATAAAAAAAATGAATATGTGACCCTGTGGTACAAACAGGCATGGAAAGATGATAAAGGAAAATCCGATTCGCTGAATATTGTTGACGACTGCAAAATGCAGAACGGAAAAATGATTGAACTGGATGAAAAGGTCCAGCATTTCCCGGCAAAAAAATAAATTTATTGTTATAAGCAAGTCCCGTCAATCAAGACGGGACTTTTTTATTTGCTTCACTTTATAAACGAATGAGCCTGGTTTTATTTTATGGCTGATGTGCATGATAAAGAAACCCGCAGTTACAATAGCCAATAGCTTTTGTGCCAACGTTCCCGGATGAACTGAAAAAAATTCAGCAGCATGAAAAATTTTCAGTAAGAATGCTGAAGATATTGCAGGAGATTGGGCAGTGTCTCAGTTTGAAATTAAAATTAAACCACGGAGACACAGCGACACCAAGTTGCACGGAGGCAATCTCTGTGTTTCTCTGTGAACTCAGTGCCTCTGTGGTTAAAAAAGCAAATTGGGATACTACCGAAGATCGTTTCCGATAAAACTGGCATTTTCATTGTTGGGCTTTTTGTATGAAGCGAAACATCTTTTATGCGTTGGTCAGCATAAAAACCCCTGACGGTTTTGAAAGTTTTGGAAAGTTCAATCTCGGCAATAGCCGGAAAGCGGCAGCAAATATTTTCCAGCAGATGAAAGGAACTCCGCAGGTAGACCGCAAAACAATGCTGACGATCGAGCTGGTAGAAACGGTGAATGAACTCCCGGTTAATCTTCACATACTTGCCTGTACATTAGAAGAACTTACTTATAACTGCAGGATCATTACAAAGGAAGCTTTCAAGCTGCATAATTTGAAGTATACGTAACGATACAACTTTGCGTGCGGCAAAACTTTGGCTTATCAAAAAACAGAATCCAGCAAAAGCAGATTTTTGGGGATAGAGGGATTATGAACTAAGCTGTGTTGCTGTTATTCGGCGACATTTGCGACGCTCCTTTCAGGGTTCAGTAATTCTATTCAGCAAGATTTCGCAAACGAAGAAAGTAGATTTTTAATGACATCAAATAAATAAATTTATAATAAGAAAAACGATTGCTGACAAAAAAAAGAGGCACCCAACATTTTCTGAATTTGCTTTGTTTGTTTTCGGTCTCTTGTAGAAATTATGTAAGTCTTCTATATCCTGAACTATTGTCGGCCAAATCCATTTCTTTAGTTTATCGTTCTCAATAATATCTCTCTCCAGTTCTTCCCTTAATGAGTCAATTTCTCTTTTTTCATATTTAGACAGGTCAATTTGGATACTCTTTAATTCTTCCGATTTATAAAGTTGTTTTTTTGTTTCAGACACAGGATTGGTAACAATGACTTCAACAGCTATTTTATTACCATCCTGATCAATCAGAATAATATCAGGTCTATATTGCTGAAATCTTTCAGTTATAAAGAGTTTTTCTAAAATCACTTTTGAATAACACAAAGTATTAGGAAAATGATACTGTTCGCTTGGTACCTTGAAACTTTTATTTTTCTCTAACACTTTTTTTGCAAATAAGTGTAGTTCTGTTTCCTTGTAACCACCATTACAACTTGATGGATTGATATGCGAAAAGTGATTAGTATAATTAATTTTAAGCTGAGTTGATGATTTTGCTGTTACATTGGAACGAACAGGTTTGCCACATTCTGGACAGATGCAACCACAGTTTTCCCCAATTCCAGGGCTAAAGACATTTACTGAAATGTAGTCGCCATTCTTAATAGCCGTCGTAAATAAATCTATTCTCATCTTGCCAAGCTATCCTATTGACGTAGTATCGTGAATATGTGATTGAGTAACAACTTTAGAAAAAACGTCCCGAAACTTAATTGTATATTCGACCAACCAATCTAAAGCTTCATCCAATTTTTTTGAATCATTAAAGTCAGTCTTATGCAAAAGTTGAATTATTTTATCCCTATTCTCAGGATTAGGATTCCAATTTAATTGCTTGCCAACAGCTGCTTCGATTTCGGTTTTTTTACTTTCTAGATACGGAAGCATCGTATCGGCAATCTTATTGCTGATATAAATCCGAATACCTACTGTATTCTGATCGGTATTACATGTATTGGAAATATGGATGTTCGATTTTCCCAACGAAACATTATACCAGTACTGAGCTCTTGGAGTGTGAGAAGAATTTGCTCGTTTAGTGCTCGCCAATTTATCACGAAATCTTGTCCAGAAATCCAACTGAAATTTTTTGCTATCGGTCAGTTCTTCATTTGCTTTTGTTTTAGCGGCTATGCGAACAGCTTCATTAGGCTTACTCAAAACATTGAATCTAATTGCTGGTTTACTATCATCAATTTGCCATAATTCCACTTGCACACCATAAAATGCAAAATCTTCGGTTGTATGATCGTTTAGCCAATCTAAAGCTTTAATGTGTTCTTCAGAAAACTGAGTAGCTATCCATACAATTGATGATGCATCTAAAACCGAGGCATAAGTAATGGCTTTACCCAAATGATCATGATTTGTTCTCTCAAGTTGATTTTCGATAACAACAAATTTCCCAGTCCCTGTATCTTTTGCTAAAATATCAGCCGAATAAGGACCACATGCTACTTCTGTGTTCTCGACTTCAAGTTCGAGCCCTAAAGCTGCGCTTAGGGTATTTATATTTTGAGCAATCCAAGGAGTGAATTCTCTTGCTTCGCTTGTCCATTTAACTCTTGGGGGGACATTTTTCAACAATCCTAAATCCATAAAAAATTTTTTTATTGGGAATTAATTAAAGTTATGAGCAAATTCTTGCTTCTAAAATAAATTTTCTTGAAACACGATGAGTGAATATAGCAATAACGACGACACCAAAATTTCATTGTTATAGTGAAAATACGTATTCCAAAATGGCATACCAAAAGAATGACTCTAATATTGCTTTTTGGAATACCAAAACAAATGGCAAAAATCTCTTACAAAAATGACAGAAGATTGCTTTGCGGTTTACTAGTTCAGGCAAGGGAAGAAGCGAATCTTACACAAAAACAAGTTGCGAATACTGGCATCGTTAGTCAAAGCGAAATTTCTAAAATTGAAAACGGCCAAAGAAAAATTGAATTTGTTGTCCTTCTTCGGTTAGCCATACTGTATAAAAAAAATATCAACTTTTTTATAGTAAATAAATAAAGTTTATTTCATGCAATTAATAAAGCCCACAAAAATGTCTTATAATGATTTCATTAAATCATTCACTCCTTTCTTTATTAATAATGAATTTGATAAACAAGTTTTATTGACAATTAATGAAAAACTTGAATATTACAAAAACTTAATTCCACATTTAAATTCGTATGAAGCAATATCAAATCTATTAAAAGAAGATAAAGAAGGATTGAATTTCCTGCTGACAATAAGTGGAATATCTACAGAAAAATTTAAGAGAATAATTTCAGCTTTGAGGCTAAAAAAAGGAGGGACGTTCAAGACCGAATGGGATATTGAAAGATGTAGAAAAGAGATTATTAATAATTTCTTTTTTACCAAAGAAATTATTGAAATGTTTCAATTAGGGAACGATTCAGAACTTGCAAAAGAATTGCCTTACTACTATTTAGAAAATGTATCGCTTAATGACAAAAGTTTGGAATTTTTGACTAGTGATAATTATCTTAAGAGGCAATTGAAACGAATTGGTGATGGAAAATATAATAACGACGTAGGTGATAGAGTGGAAGATGAAATTGCAAGAGCTTTAGAAGATTACAAATCCAAATATGACATCACATATACTAGAGAAAAGTTTGTTCCTTGGATAAATAGAAATCTTGATTTTTGTTTGCCTAATGAACAAGATCCACATATAATCATCGAATCTTCATTTCAAGTAACTACTGGTAGTGGCCAGACCACTAAGAGAAATGATGAGGTGAAAACTTCAGCAGATATTAGAGCACATAATATTCAAAAAGGTAAAAACATAGCTTTTGTAAATTTATGTGACGGTGCTGGCTGGTTAGCTCGGCAAGCAGACTTAAAACGTATATACGATTGTTCAGATTACGTTATCAATTTGAAGAATCTCCATTTATTAGAGGAAATTATTAGGTATTATATCCCAATTGTTTAAATCACTCAATATTTTAACCTTATATTGCTTGTGAGAACTCTAAGGTTTCAATCCTCCTTTTAGCAATAGAATATAATTTTTTAAAATCTCCTGAGTATTGCTCTTTTAGCAAAAGCAGGTCTTGATCATACTGGATCAAATCTTTTTCTTCTATTGCTTTCCTTTTAAAATCAGTAAGCTCCAAGTATCGCTTTTCAAACTCATTTTTTGAAACAGAAGTATTTTTTTTATACTTCAAAGATTCTCGATCATAATTTAATATCCCATTTACTTTTTGAATTTTGCTTAAATTGTTTTTAGCGATTTTCACGTAATGAGAGTCAATCTCAGTAATAATGAAATTGCGGTTTAAAATTTTTGCGCAAATGGCAGTTGTTCCAGCCCCTCCAAAAGGATCAAAAATTAAATCTCCTTCATTGCAAAAATTTTTTATGATACGTTCCATCAACTTTATTGGAAGTTGGCAAGGGTGATGGTCTCGATCCTTTTTATGCTTTATTCTATGAATATCTTTCCAAATATCAGTAAGTTTTTCTTTTTTATTATCTCCAAACTTTTTTCTTTTTTTGACACATGAATTTCTTAAGCAGTACTCCCTTGAATCAATCAATTGATCGTTTACCAAATTTACTTTAGGCCTTGCACCAGATTTGGTAAAATAAAGTAATGAATAATGAGCCGGAAGTAATTTGCCCATTGGAGTTGAAAGGGCATCCCAAACTATCCAGTTTTGAAAAACCATTTTGTCTGCCAAAAAATTGTAATGATAAATTGCCCATTTAGGAATATTCAAAACAAATAAGGCTCCCCCTGGCTTAAGATTATTATACATTCCTTGAAGCCATTCATTACACCAATCTACATACCTTCTTGTTTCCAAATCATCGTCATACTTTGAATAATTCTTTGCTAAATTATAAGGTGGATCAGCAAATGCTATGTCAAATACTCCATGTGGATACTTCTGATATAAATCCTTCAAAAAATCAATACAATTCCGATGTATAATCCTATTTGCTTCTAATGGTAGGGCTTTACCGTTTAATAATTTCCTTGTTCTGACTTTAGGAGCAAGTAAATCATTCTTGGATTTTGTTTGATTTACTTGTAATACATTTTTTCCCTCAGATAATAGCGCCAAAATTCTTTCTGTGAGTTCAGATGGTATCTTTTGAGCCTTTTTTATTGAAATATCCTTAAAACTCCAAACATCTGATAACGCACTACCTAATGGATTAAGCATATGTTTTTTCCCACCCCAATCTTTTGTCATGTTTCCGCATGAAATACAATCAGAGTAAGGAATTCTTACAAATTTTGTGTTTATGTCAAAAGGAGTTGGGTTCTTTTTAGATTTTGATTTTAAATACATCAGCAGACCTATATGCGCATTTGGCAAACCATCTGCTAGTTGAACTGCTTTGAATTCACATGAAATCCAGTATTTGAAAATGTATGAAAATTCATCCTGCTTTTTATCGCTTAAATATTCCCCTAGATATGAAAGATAATTTGGCAGACCATAGATAAAAATCAATCCTCCATCTTTAAGTTTGGAGCAAATCGTATCAATCAATGGAAGAGTTTTTTTAATAAAGCTGTTGGATTCCTCCAAAATTGAATTCTTCCCGATTTGATTTGAGCTAAAATTCGTTTTTAAAACAGCAGCGTCAAATAAAATATCTGATGATAAATTAGAAATTTTTGCTTCCGAAATTTCTGTAAGATTTGCCAATTTAAATTTATGTGAATTCGTTTTATGCATTTTATTTTCAATAGCTTTTGCGAAGATACATTCATTCAAAAAAAGAATATTTTAACTTACTCACAAAATTTTAAGTTTTTTCGAAGAATAATATATGTTCATCTTTCATTGTATTTCTAATACCCTTAATTGGCTTAATTATACTTTTAACAAGATTTAATTGAAATTTTTCTGCGGATTCAATGATTTTATGTTCAAGCCGAACTCCACCGGTTTGATTAGTGTTTGATCCAATAATTAATACAAAAAACTTTCCTTTTTTTAAAACTTTCGAAATCTCCAAGCAATATTTTTCCATATCATTGAAATAATTCTTTAGTTTTTCATCTTTTCCCTTCCCTTTAAGTCCTATCATTTTTTCTCTTAAAACATTTAAATCATAACCTAAATACTCTAACTGATCTTTGTCATTGGCTATATAATCAATCGCAAAAGAATAAGGAGGAGATGTGATTATCGCATCAATCGTTCGAGTTTGAATTCTTAAATCTAGTGCTTCCGCTTGATGATGTATTGATACCTTGCCCAGGGATTTAACATCAAAGTTCGGGTTTGATATAATGCTTTTAACAGTTTCAAAATATCGGATAAGAACCTTTTTATAGAGCTGTTGGTGAGTCGAATTAACTACTCGATTGGCATAACCCATTGCGTCTAAATATGCGAGCCTCGCTAAATTGATTAAACGAAATTCATCTGGCTCATAGTTATTTTTAATTTCGTTATTTTTCTTCGAAGTAGAAAAAAGCTTAAATAAGCCAGTGACATCTAATTTAAAATTCTCTAACTCCTTTTTTTTAATCTTTAAACTTTCATATTTAACTTCTGTCATTAACCTACAAAATGGGCTTACGTCACAAGCCACGGAATCTATTCCCAGTAACGATGCTTCAATGTTTGTTGTACCACTTCCACACATGGGATCTAATACAGTATCACCTTTTTTTGCTCCAATAATATTTAAAATGCCTTTTATGAGTTGTGGATGAAACTTTCCTCTATACGGAAACAAACTATGAGTTGCATATCCTGTAGAATATTGTCCATTCTCAAAATAATTTTGCGTTGCGGAAGAACGATTTTCAACTATTACTTCTGGTTGTCCCGCATACAATAGATAATGTTTTGAAGGAATGCCATTGAGTGACTTAAAAAAAGCTGTTCTGCTTAAAAAATCTCTTTTAGGAATTGCTTTTTTTTCAAGAAATGCTAGTTCCAATTCAAATAATTCTGATACAGATGGGAGTAATTCAACATCTTTTTCAAAAAGAAGACCTGTAATGGTAGGTTCATTATAAAATTTTCTTTTCAATTCAAATAATTGTTTATTCCTAAAATATACAAAGACCAACCCGCTAATCCGGTTGGCCTTCCAATAAAGATATGAAAAGCAAATAGAATTGTTGTAGTACTAGATTCCGACCTATTTGTCGCTTCGCTCCTCAAGACAGGCTGTAAGAAACTTTTAACCATAGGCCGGGAACAAAAAAAATCCCTCCACTCACTCCCAATATTTTATTTAAATTCAGTGATGAACAGGATCTTAATTTTCTTTTTGCTGTTATCTACTTATGGCTTTGGCCAAATCGATCCGGGTCGCATTGTCATTGCAAGAGATAGTTTTGGCGTGCCGCACATCTTTGCACCTACTGATGCAGAAGTGGCTTATGGTCTTGCATGGGCACATGCCGAAGATGATTTTGAAACGCTTCAATTAGTAGTGCTGTCAGGCAAAGCAAAACTGGGAACAGCCATTGGCAGAAAAGGCGCCGAAGCAGACTATGTGATCGATCTCTTACGGATCCGCAAAACAGTGGAAGAACAATGGAACACACTCAGCACGGATTTTCTTCTTCTTATACAGGGCTATGTACAGGGATTGAATGCGTATGCAAAAGCACACCCGGCAAAAGTGAAATATAAAAGAGCATTTCCGTTTAATGAGAAAGATTATATGACGGCCGTTGTTTTTTCCATCAGTCTTTTTTGTGGAGTTGATAATGTATTGCCACAGGTATTGGGTGGTAAAGTGGCTACCATCCCCGGGTTTGATCCCCGGGGATCAAATGCTTTTGCAATGAATTCAGCAAAGACAACTACGGGTGAATCTTTTTTGGCCATCAATGCTCACCAGCCACAGGAAGGGGCCGCTGCTTTTTATGAGGCACACCTGCAAAGCGAACAAGGATGGAATATGCTGGGTGGTTTATTACCCGGTGGTTGCCTCATCTTTCATGGTACCAATGAAAACTTAGGTTGGGCACATACGGTGAACTACCAGGATAAACTGGATGTGTTCCAGCTCGAGATCAACCCGGCAAAAAAAGATCAATATAAGTTTGATGGTAAATGGATCGACCTTGAAGAAAAAAAAGCAAAGCTGAAAGTAAAAGGTGTGCCGGTTACTGTAAGTAAAAAAATTTACTGGAGCCGGTACGGCGCCACGGTAAAAACTGCCAACGGTGTATTTGCTCTTCGCCTGCCTGCCACCATGGATATTAAAGCACTGGAAGAATGGTACAGGATGAATAAAGCAAAAAACTTTACAGAGTTCTATCATGCACTCAGCATGACCAGCTTGCCGATGTTCAACATTGTCTATGCCGATCGTTATGATACGATCTTTTATATCAGCAACGGCAAAATGCCACGACGCAATCCTGATCCGAAATACAACTGGCGCAGCACAGTACCGGGAAATAGGTCAGCCACACTATGGACGGAGTTTAAACCGATCGGTGAATTACCGCAATACATCAATCCACCTTCTGGTTATTTATTTAACACCAATCATTCACCTTTTCTTGCTACAGATCTCAACTACGATCTTAACCCAGGCAAGTTTGACAAGAATGACGGTTATGAACTGGGTCATAACAACAGGAGCCAGCGGGTAACCGAATTAATACACCCTGGAAAAATTGATTACAGTACTTTTAAAAAAATAAAATTTGATCAGCAACTGCCGCAACATTTACAATATCCATATGGTATCGACAGCATGCTGAATTTACCGGCAACTGGGTATCCTTTATTGAAGGATGTGATCATCAATTTTCAATCATGGGATAGAAAAGCCGTCGCGGATAGCAAAGGCGCTGCTGTTTTTATCCTGGTATATAATTATGTAAGCAATAAATTAAAAGGTGTAGCGCCGCGACAGTTGACGAAGGAAGAATCGATAGAAACATACCAGTATGTGCATGATTATATGATAAAATATTTTGGCAGGACTGACCTCGTGCTGGGCGATATTCAAAAATTAGTAAGGGGCGATGAGGCCCGGCCGGCATGGGGATTACCAGATGTATTGGCTGCAGCTTATACCGAACCGTATAAGAACGGAATGCTTAAAGTTAGTTCCGGTGATGCTTATATATGTTTTGTACGTTACCCGAAAAACGGCGGGTTACCGATCATTGAATCGGTAAATACTTTCGGAGCTTCCATGCACCCGGGCTCACCACATTACAAGGACCAAATGAGCCTGTTTCAAAAGCAACAAACCAAGCACATGACACTGGATAAAGAAGAGATATTGAGGACAGCAGAAAAAATTTATCACCCCAGGTTATGATCTATTGAGTGTTGAAGAAAATGCCTGAATTATCGTTACCCAATCAGTTCCCGATAAACAGAATTACCATAGCTGGCCACCCAATCATTCACTGAAAAGCCTATTGTGCGTCGAATAATCACTTTATTCGACGCAAAAAAATGCGTAGATTATTTGCTACCTAATTCAAATGGGCCTCTATATTTAATCTTTACGTGTGTATGGTTAATTATGAATATTCGTATTTAACTTTTAGTAGGTTAAACTTAAATGAGACGATTATTCAGTTCTTTCGGGGTCTCCCCCAATCTCACGTTTCTGTTTGGCTAACCCAGCGGCAGACGGCCGATCTTTTTAAACAGACCAGGCAAAATATCAGCCCGCATCTTAATAACTATTATAGAGAAAAGGAGCTTTCCAACATGGCAACTGTAAAGGATTCCTTGACAATTCATCATTCAACAACCGAGTTTATATCGGCAGTTCGTTAATTTTAAATATGAACCAGATAGAAATATACCGGACAAAAGATAAACAAACTCAAGTGGAGGTCAGTTTCCAGGAGGAAACTGTTTGGCTTACCCAAAAACAAATGGCTGAACTTTTTGGAAGAGACCGGGTTGCTATTACCCAACACCTTGGCAATATATTCAAAGAAAAAGAGTTGAATAAAAAATCAGTATGTAAGGATTTCTTACATACTGCGGCCGATGGCAAGTCATATAAAACAAAGTATTACAATCTTGATGTTATCATTTCGGTCGGTTACCGGGTAAAATCAAAAAGAGGCACCCAGTTTCGTCAATGGGCTACGCAACGTTTAAAAGATCACCTCGTCAAAGGCTATACCCTTAATGAAAAGCGACTGCAACAACTTAGTCAAAATATGCAACAGCTGGAACAGGCTGTAAGGCTTATTCAGCAATCGGGCCGTTCGGAAAAGTTAAGTACAACTGAAGCAAAGGGCTTACTTGAGATCATCATGAACTATACACAAAGTTTTATTTTACTCAACCAGTTTGACAGTGATACATTACCTGATGAAAAGCTGAATGAAAATATTACCTATGAAATAGAATATGGGGAGGCTATCAAAGCGATTGATGAACTGAAGAAGCTATTAATTAAAAAGAAAGAAGCATCTGAATTGTTTGGCAAAGAAAGGGATTCAGCTTTTGAAAGCATTCTTAATTCAGTGGTACAAACTTTTGCCGGAAACTATTTGTACAAAAGCATCGAAGAACAGGCAGCGCATTTATTATACTTCGTAATAAAAAATCATCCGTTCACCGATGGCAACAAACGTATTGGTGCATTTTTGTTTGTCTGGTTCCTTGAAAAAAATAAACACCGGTTCAAAAAATCAGGTGAATTAAAGATAAATGACAATGCACTTGTAGCACTTGCTCTGCTGGTAGCGCAAAGTAATCCTGAGGATAAAGACATAATGATAAAGCTCGTAATGAATCTTATTCGTTAGATTTTAAAAAGGCGCTCAATAATTGTTGAATTGAATTACCGACGTACAAGAGTGCGATCTATTCGTCGCTTCGCTCCTCAGGGTAGGCCGCACAGAAGACTAATAGTAATTCATCCGCCGGCTACATAATAGACTTCGCCTCCATAGTGGTATGTTTAATTCTCAATCAGTTCTCAAAAATATTTTGGTTACTTTAAATAATAGTTGGAATGCACCCGGCATTTTTTTAAAATCGTTTCAGATTAAAACCATTACCTTTCATTCCTATTATTCCTTTGTCTTGTATTCCCTTCCTTTTATTACCCTCGTGATTATTTGAACAGCGCTTCATTTACCCTGTTTAAGCCCGAACCAGTCATTTATGTTTCGAACCGATAATTATTTTTTTAAACTAAACCACACACACATGAAACAAGCCTTTTTATTATTGCTGGCAGTTACCACCCTGGCAGCGCATTCACAGAAAACAAGCCTGACCACCGTCAATACGGTAAAACCAAAAGCCGGTCAGAAGATGGCATTTGAAGCAGCGTACAAAACTCACGTTGCCAAATTTCATAAGACTAGCGAAAAGCTGAATGTTTATGAAATTTTAAGCGGTGACTATATAGGGTATTACCATCTCGCAAATGCCGCCAGCACGTTTGCAGATCTTGATAAGGAAAGACCGGACGCCACCGATCATAGTCTTGACCTGGACAAAAGTTTTTTCCCCTTTTGCAGGAAAACAGGAATGGCACGTTTCGTTATATGGATAGCCTAAGTATCCACCCGGACATAGTTGCTGACAAGCAAATTGTAAATGTGAGACACATTAAACCTTCCTTAGAAGCGGATTACAGGGCAGAATCGGCAAGGGGAGTTAAAGTGATCAATAAGTTAACTGGTAAATTCTGGGAAAACCTGGGTGTAGCTGTTTTTGAACAACTATGGGACGGCTCAGATCCCGTGGTAGTAAACATTCGCAATCTTAAAGATGGTTTTCAATCATTGGAAACAGAATTTTATGGATCCACAGGAACCGGTTTCAAAGATGAATATGTAAAGCAATTTGGAACGGCTGACTGGGATAAAAGGATCAAACTAATGGACGAGGCTGTTGTTAAAACTGAAACATATATAATGAAGCTTAGAAAAGACCTGAGTTCTCAATAAACAAATCTTTTGAATTAAACCCCGGGGAAACCCGGGGTTTTTCTTTTCTATTTCTTATAACAATGCCTGGACCTGTTGAACAGTATGAAAAGAGCTTCTCCGGACAATGGGATAATTGTATATTTAATTCACAACACCACTATCAATTACTCACCAACAAAACTATTTATGAGATCATTGCTGTTGTTATTACTGCCGCTTTCCATTTTTGCGCAGGATAAAAAGATAGATAAGACCGCCACTGCAAAAGCTCTTGCTTTTGTCAATGCTTTGAATGCAGAACAAAAAGCAAAAGCTGTTTTTCCTTTTGAAGAAATGAACCGTTTTAACTGGCATTTTGTACCTCCTCCTTCGGCGCCCCGAACAGGCATTGCCATAAAAGATATGGATAGCAACCAGAAAAAATTGTTCTATATAATGCTGCAATCATTCCTGAGCCCGGCAGGATACCAACGTACGCAAAACATCATGAGCTTTGAATATGTGCTGAAAGAAATGGAACCAAACAGTACAACCCGAATACCGGAAAATTATTTTGTTTCGTTGTATGGCAACGCAGGCAAAGACAGTGTATGGGCTTTTAAATTTACCGGTCATCACCTTGCACTCAACTTTACAGTAGTTGACGGAGAACTCGCCTTTACTCCTTTTTTCTTTGGCTCCAATCCCGGTGAAATAAAAGAAGGGGCAAAAAAAGGCATGCGCATTATAATAGATGAAGAGGACCTTGCATTTAAACTGGTGAACTCATTGAATGATGCACAAAAGAAAACGGCTTTGTTCAAGTCCGAAGCATTTGCTGATATTGTATCATCAAACGCAGCACATGTATCGTCGATGGAACCAGTCGGCATCCTGCTTGGCGATATGAACAACGATCAGAAGAACCTTGTCAACAAGATCATGGTGGCTTATCTTTCTTCCATGCCGCAGCGACTGGCTAATATGAGAATGAAACTGGTTGCTACGGAAGATAAAAATGAGATCCGCTTTGGCTGGGCCGGTGGTCTTGTAAAAGGAGAACCACATTATTACCGCATACAGGGAAAAACATTTTTGATAGAATTTGATAACACGCAGAACAATGCCAACCATATTCACCTGGTCTGGCGTGATTTCAATGGCGATTATGGTGAAGACCTGTTGAAAGAACACTACCAACATGACCATCAGCACTGATCACTGTTGAATTCCATCCATTTTCTTTGCACGTCGCTGTCAATCTGGCAAATTTCATTGCTTTGGAATAAGCCTTGTAATATTGCAGGCCGAAATAGTGAATTGTGAATGCTGAGGCTAAGCGCTTCAGGCTAAAAAAACGAAAATTCATAATTCATTGCTATTAACTTTTAACTCTTAACAATTAACTAAGAACAACCATGGTGCAGGAAAAGGGTACAATATCAATCAACACGGAAAACATCTTCCCGATCATTAAAAAATTTCTCTACTCCGATCATGAGATCTTTTTGCGGGAACTGGTAAGCAATGCCGTGGATGCCACGCAAAAAATAAAAAGATTGGCTTCGCTGGGTCATTATAATAATGAGCTGGGTGAGCTGAAAGTAAAAGTGGCCGTTGATAAAAAGGCAAAGACGATCACCGTATCCGATAACGGCATCGGCATGACAGCCGATGAAATAAAAAAATACATCAACCAGGTGGCTTTCTCCGGCGCTACCGAGTTTTTGGAAAAATTCAAAGAAGCCAACGATGCCAACGAGATCATCGGTCGTTTTGGGTTGGGTTTTTATTCGTCATTTATGGTGGCGGAAAAAGTCGAGATACAAACACTCAGCTACCAGGATGGCGCCGCCCCGGCAAAATGGGACTGTGATGGCAGCACCGAATTTGAGATCAGCGAGGGTAACCGCACCGAAAGAGGCACTGATGTTATTTTATATCTTAACGCAGATTCAGAAGAATTTTTGGAAGAGCATCGCATCAGTGAGATACTGAACAAGTATGCAAAGTTTTTGCCCGTGCCCGTGCAGTTTGGTACAAAAAAAGAATTTATTCCCGATGGTGAAGATGCAGAAGGTAAACCAAAAGAGAAAGAAGTAGAGGTCGATAATATCATCAATAACACCACTCCCATCTGGACCAAACAACCGAACGAGCTGAAAGATGAAGACTATCTTTCTTTTTACCGTGAGCTCTATCCTTTTGCTGAAGAACCACTTTTCTGGATACACCTGAATGTTGACTATCCATTTAACCTGACCGGTGTTTTATATTTCCCCAAACTGAAAAATGATTTTGAGATCACGAAGAACAAGATCCGTTTGTTCAGCCGCCAGGTATTTATTACAGATGAAGTAAAAGATATCGTGCCTGAATTTTTATTGTTGCTACATGGTGTCATCGATTCCCCGGATATCCCGCTGAATGTAAGCCGTTCGTTCTTGCAGAGCGACAGCAATGTAAAAAAGATCAATAGCTATATCAGTCGTAAAGTAGCGGAGAAGCTGGGTGAGTTGTTTAAAAAAGATCGCAAGAGTTATGAAGAGAAATGGAATGATATCGGGCTGTTTGTAAAGTACGGTGCACTCAGTGATGAAAAATTTTATGAAAAGGCAAAAGAGTTTTTATTACTGGAAAATACTAAGCATGAAAAATATACGCTGGAAGAATATGCCGCAAGGGTAAAAGACTTCCAGGAGGATAAGAGCGGCCGGCTGGTTTACCTGTACACGGCCGATGCAGAAAGACAGGATAGCTATATACAGGCAGCGCATAAAAAGAATTATGATGTATTGCTGATGAACTCACCGATCGATACGCATTTTATTCATCACCTGGAAATGAAGCTGGAAAAAACATCACTGAAAAGAGTAGATGCCGATGTGATGGACAAGCTGATCGAAAAAGAAGATACCGAAAAACACAAACTCACCGATGATGAATCAGCCAAACTAAAAAACATTTTTGAAAAAGCGATCAACAATCCGCAAATGCATGTGGAGATCGACAGCAATCATGAAGAGTCAATGCCAGTTACGATCACAATGGAAGAATGGATGCGCCGGATGAAAGATATGAGTCGTATGGGTGGCGGAGGTATGAATTTTTATGGCAATATGCCGGATACTTATAAGGTGTCAGTGAATGCGAATCATAAACTGGTGAATAAGATTTTATCAGCAGATGAATCGCAACAAACTGTATTGGCCAAACAAGCTTTTGATCTTGCTCTTCTTGCACAAGGATTGTTGAAAGGTGCGGATCTTACGGCGTTTGTTGAACGCAGCGTAAATGTTTTATAAAACATATGTTCTTTCTTTTGCTTCAGCTTCGACAAGGTCCATGAATACGTTTATTTACTTTCTTTTGCTTGCACAAAAGAAATGTATGCGATAGCATACGTAAAGAAAAGTGCACCGGCAACGATGTACAGCCGTTGCCGGACGCCTTGATTGAACTTCAGCACTACTGTTAACTGAGCTAAACAATTCTTATCATCGACATCGACGATAATTGAAATGTCTTTTTTCAATAGACCTCTCTTTATCTCCATTAAGCATGAAATTATTAGCGCCTTCTTTTTCGTCTACGGGACGTCAATATCATTCTTAAAAAATGTAAACGAAAAAGACAGCGCCTCTCGATATTTCGAATAGCACGAAGCAAACTGATATGAACTTTCAGTTCGAATAAGCGATGTAATTACAAAATCACAGACTGTTCACGTGCGTTGGCCCGGCAAAACCGGCGGAGCATTCGGTTTTGCCTTGATTTTTTTGGTTCTTTTTGCATCAAGGCAAAAAGAACGGAAAATTAATGAGTAGATCTATTTATGTTCTTTCTTTTGCTTGTGCAAAAGAAAGAACGAAAGAAAAGCACACCGACAATGATATACAGCCATTGCCGGACGCCTTGATTAGGCTTCGGTACTACTGTTAACTGGGCTAAACAATTCTTATCATCGACATCGACGATAGCTGAAATGTCTTTTTTTATAGATCTCTCTCTTTATCGTCATTAAGCGTGAAATTATTAACGCCTTCTTTTTCGTCTAACTTAAGAGGGATAACTATTTCAATGAATGCAAACGAAAAAGACAGCGCTTTTCGATGTTTCGAATAGCACGAAGCAAAGAGATTCAAACTATCAATTCAATAAGGAGTGTAATTACAATTTATTCGAGTGTTCATGTGCGTTGGCCCGCCCGGCCAGCGGAGCTTCGGGCCGGGCTTGATTTTTCTTTTGTTTCTTTTCTTTGTATCAAGACAAAGAAAAGAAAGACATATAAGGATTGATTTTTTTGATGATGTATGTTCTTTCTTTTGCTTGTGCAAAAGAAAGAACGAAAGAAAAGCACTCCGGCAATGATATACAGCCATTGCCGGACGCCTTGATTTAGCTTCAGTGCTACTGTTGACTGAGCTAAACAATTCTTATCATCTGCATCGACGATAGTTGAAGTTTCCCTATTCCCCCAGTATTTTTTGTATAATGATTCGGTTAGAATGCCGGCCTAAGGAAAATTGCCAGCGCCTTCTTTAAGTTCGACCGAGACTGGCAGTAATATTACTTTCGAACCTTGTTGATGACTGCACCCAACAGATCAACCACCTCTTGCTGAGGTACACCAATCTGTTCAACTTCTTCACCGGCTCTCCATTGCCCCCCTTCTTTTATAAGGGTAAGACGTTGAGTGCCTTTACCCGACTGAAGCAGTACATCGTAGGTGCCGGTAAGCTGTCCGTCCCATGAGATGGTTTCGGCAATCGCTGCTTTGTAAAAAATGTTTTTGTGTGAGAAGCTGGTTGTAAATACCAGGTGGTCGGCTACATCTGGTCCGCCAGTGACGAGTTGGTAGTCCATAACGGTTGAGTTTAGATTCTTAAGTTAGGAAAAAAAATTGTTGGCTTTGAAATTGATTGATGAACGGAACATAAAGCAATTTGAAATCTAAAATTTTAAATTTCAAATTATTCCAGTATCTTAAATTTTCACCTCAACGAACTAACATGAAAGCGATATTTTTGTTTGTGACCGTGATCACAACTTGTTACGGATGTAATTCTAAAAAAGAAACACCCACTACTAAGAATGTTTTAGCCTCTGCAGCTGTACAAATAAAAACTGCCTTATTAGCTGCACCCAAGGAAAAGAGGGATAGCTGTACTGTTTATGGTTATTCGGCCGATAAACAACTTATACTTTTAAGACAAGGAACAAATGAAATGATCTGTCTTGCAGACAATCCTGATGATCCCGGTTTCTCTGTGGCCTGTTATGTAAAGGAACTGGAACCATTTATGCAAAGGGGACGTGAGCTTAGAAAGCAGGGCATTAAAGATGATTCATTATTTAATGAACGGGAGAAAGAAGTAAAAGCAGGCACCCTTCAAATGCCCAAACAGCCCGCTGCATTGTATGTTTATTCTGCCAAAGACGAAGAATTTGATCCTATAACCGGTGAAGTAAAGAATGGTTACCTGCGTTCTGTAATTTATATTCCATACGCTACAGCAGCAAGCACGGGATTATCGGAAAAAGAACCAGGCCATGGCATGCCCTGGATCATGAATCCGGGAACACATGGAGCTCATATTATGATCGATCCTTGATTATTTTAAATCTTAAATGATGAATGCTGAATTAAGAAAAGCATTCAACATTCATCATTACCTGCTCCGCTCATCCTCTATTTTAGCATCCTTAAGAAATTTTTTTTCTGTCCCTAACTCTCTCTGAATGAATTGTTTTAATTGAGATCTCTTCAATGAGTGCTCGCTACTCCTAATAAATTAGTTGTTCTACTAATAAATTAGTAGTAACCTTGTGAAAATTATTTATCGATGCAAAAGTTGGCGAAAAGAGAAGAACAAATCATGCAGGTATATTGGGAGCTTGGTAAAGCTTTTATTAAAGAAGTGATCCCTCATCTACCCGAACCGAAACCACATTATAACAGTGTTGCTACCATGGTGAAGATCCTGGAAGAAAAAGGTTTCCTGGATCATGACAGTGTTGGCAATGTGTATCGCTACTTTCCGGTCATCAGCAGGGAAGATTATCAAAAGCATGCGATGAAAGATATTGTGAGCCAGTATTTCGATAACTCTTATCCGCGGATGCTGGCCTTCTTTGCTAAAGAACAAAACCTTACTGAAGACGAATTGCAAGAAATTCTTCACATGATAAAAACAGACAAACCATGAACCTGCCATATATCATTAATGTCGCCGTGATACTGCTTGCCTGCCTGGCTTTTTACAAACTATTGCTGCGCCGAGAAACTTTTTATAAAGTGAATCGCTTTTTCCTGATCGCCTGCCTGGCTATCTCTTTTGCGTTGCCATTGGTACAGGTACCGCAACAATTTTCTCTGCGCAAACCGGATAATCAAGTTGAAAGTGGAAAGTTGAAAGATGAAAATGAAAACCAACAAATATCCGATAATATCATAGCCCCAAAAATCAACGAACAAAAGTCAACTGGTTCTAAACAGCCCGTGATTGTAAACCAACCTTCAACCTCCAACCTTCAACCTTCAACCACCAGTAACCAACAATCATCAACATTCTCCTTTGCTCAACTGATGACCTGGTTGTTCTGGATATATTGGTTTGGTGTGATCGTGTTTGGTATGAGCTTTCTTTTCCAGCTTGTATTATTATTGATTCGTGCCTATCGCAATCCTGTTATTATTGACGGCCCCTATAGAATAGTTGAAGTAAGTGGTGATAAGGCGCCTTGTTCCTTTGGCAATAATATTTTTATCAACCCGGAAAAATATGAGTGGGAAACTTATAACCAGATATTGCTACATGAAAAAATCCATATCAGGCAAAACCATACGCTTGATATTATTATCGCCGAGCTGCTGCTGATCTTTCAATGGTTCAATCCATTTGCATGGATCTATCGCCGGGAGATCGAAAGCAATCTTGAATTTTTAACTGATGACCAACTGATGCAAAAAGAAAAAGTAGATAAACAAAGCTACCAGCTTAGCCTTGTGAAAGTATCGGCACCTCATATGCCATTGAGTTTAACTACAAACTATAATCAATCAATTCTTAAAAAACGTATAGCCATGATGAACAAAAAAAGATCAAACCTGCACACGGCCTGGAAATATTTTTTCCTGTTACCCGTATTTGCTTTTTTAGCGTGTCTGCTGAATGAGCCGGTAGCGATAGGTCAGAAAGTCGGGAAGTCCGAAAAGTCTGTAAAGAATCACGGAATGGAAACCGAAGGTTATTGGTTCGCCATTATCAAAGATGATAAGGTCAATATCCGCTTCAGTGATGAGAAGATGGATAATGATGAAGCTGATTTTAAATCAGGCCATTCTTTCAACGGTACTACTTTTAAATTATCTGACCTGGGAAATATTCCTAAAGGAACATCGGGAACATTTAATATTACCCGTGAAGCCGGCAAAATGGAAATGACCGGCAAGTTTGAAGGTAATACCGGTATGGGTACTTACAAGTTCGTTGCCGATAAAGCTTTTGTTGATTACATGAACAAAGAATTGAAAGAAAACCTGGATGATGATGACCAGATGGCTTTCTTTTTTATTAATATCAAAAAAGAATACCTGGCAATGCTGAAGAACGAAGGGTTTACTAACATTGAAAAAGATAATCTCATTGCGATGGCAGCTATGAAGATCGATGCTGCTTATATCAAGTCTATCAAAAACTCGGGCTTTAAAGATCTCGATATGGAAAAGCTGATCCCTTTAAAGGCATTGAATATTGATGCAGCTTATATAAAAGAGATCCGCGATGCAGGTTATAAAAATGTAACAACTGATCAGCTGGTTACTTTCAAAGCACAGGGTATCGATAAAAAATATATTGAATCAGTTCGTGAAATGAAAGGGGATAAAGGTGACAAGGGAGATAAAGGCGATAAAGGCAGTAAAGATGATGATGCGGATGATATTGTCAGTTATAAAGCA
>Ga0068863_100001968_pt1 | contig 20411 bp, 15 predicted proteins | sample KBSSwiS62_FD_66596 | JGI IMG/M metagenome (GOLD analysis project Ga0068863, IMG submission 66596) | Switchgrass rhizosphere microbial communities from Kellogg Biological Station, Michigan, USA - KBS Switchgrass S6-2 | ecosystem: Host-associated > Plants > Roots > Rhizosphere > Soil ...
ACCAACGTCGCCCATGAAGACTTCAGCGGGATGAGCGTTGTACCAGAGGAAGCCGATGGAAGCACCGACCATGGAGCCGCAGAAGACGGTGAGTTCGGCGACAAGGGGCATGCGCTGGAGCTCGAGGTAGTCGGCGAAGACGACGTGGCCGCTGACATAGGTGAGGACAGTGAGCGCGCCGGCGGCGATGATGGTGCAGCCGATGGCGAGTCCGTCGAGGCCGTCGGTGAGGTTGACGGCGTTGGATGTTCCCATCAGGACGAAAATGACGAAAGCGATGAACGGGATGAAAGCGAGGAAGCCGAGGTGCGGAAGTGTGGCGGGCCAGTGATGCCACTGAAAGTTGGGGTGAAGGAATTTGATGAACGGAACGCTGACCTGCGTGGCGAAGAGCTTGAATTGGGTTAGGACGACGAGGACGACGCCGACTCCGGCGCCGGCGAGTGCCTGCCAGAAGAGCTTGGCGCGGCCGGTGAGTCCGAGGTTGCGGCGGTGGACGACCTTTATGTAATCGTCGGCGAATCCGATGGCGCCGTAGGCGAGGGTGGAGCAGACGGCGATCCAGACAAAGGGATTGGCAGGGTCGGACCAGAGGACGGTGGGCAGCAGGATGGCGATGACGATGAGAACTCCGCCCATGGTGGGCGTGCCGGATTTTTTCTGGTGCGACTGGGGGCCGTCTTCGCGGATGTACTGGCCGATTTGGAATTCGCGAAGTTTCTGGATGACATAGGGCCCGATGAACATGGCGATGAGCAGCGCCGTGAGAGAGGCAAAGACGGTGCGGAAGGTGAGATAGCGGAAGATCCGGAATGGGTGGAAGAACGGGAACAGCTTTTCGTAGAGCAGCCAGTAAAGCAAGGGTTCTCCAATGCCGGATCAGAGGCGGGATACGGGTTGATTTTACTAGGGGCGACGGTGAGGGCCAGTGCGGATGTGGGTGCGTGAATCTGGGGAGTTAGCCGAAAACAGCGAACCCCCGGTTTTTAAAACAAAGACAGCAAGTCAGCTTCGTGCTTCGCACGAGATAGCAAGTCAGCGAGTTAGCGGGATCACCATGTCAGCGGGTGGTTTTTGATTGCTTTTCGAATTCCGACTCGAAGGCTTGCTGGCGGTCGGCGATGTAGGCTTTGTAGCCGGCTGGATCGATGAAGGCGTTTTTGTCGCCGTTTTTGAAGCGCTCGTATTTTTCGTGCAGGCCGAAGTAGACGCCGTGGGCGCCGAGAAAAATGTCGCATGGGAGTTTGTTGAGGACTTCGAACTGGTGTTTATAATCGGCAGCGATTTGCGGGTAGGTCTTGTTGTTGACGAGTTTGTAGCCGGGGTTGACGTTGGGGCTGCCGACGATGACGACACGGAGGGTGCGGCCGTTGTCCTCTTCGTCGAGGGTCCAGGTGGTGGTGCCTTTGGTGTGGCCGGCGGTGAGGTGCGCGGTGAGGGTGGCGCCACCGAGCGAGACGGTCTCGCCATCGTGGAGAGTCTGGTCGACTTTGGTGCGGGGAAACCAGAATGAGTCTCTGGAGGCGTAATGGAAGTCGTTGCGGCCACCGGATTCGACGACGGGGACGTCCTGCGCCATCACTTCGTATTTCGCCCCGGTTTCGCGCTTGATTTGTGCGCTGCCGGCGCAGTGGTCGAAGTGGCCGTGGCTGATGAGGAGGATTTTGGTGTCCTTGTATTTGAAGCCGAGGGATTCGATGGCTTGCTTGATCTGCGGCGGAGAGGACTCGAGGTTGGAATTGATGAGGATGTTGCCCAGGGGAGTGACGATGAGGTAGGCCGCGAGATCCTGGCTGCCTACGTAGTAGAGGTTCCCGACGATCTTGAACGCTGGGAAGGGCTGAACCCAGGATGGGTTCGAGTCGGTGAAGGGGTTCTTCTGAGCCGAGACTATGAGAGTCGAAACGAGGGTCATGATGAAGAACAAGACGAGAGTCAGGCTTTGTCGCATCCCACCAATTCGACAAAAGAGGTCGAATGGATGGGGCACCCGCCGCTCACGCAAAGATCCGCTTGAGGCCATCGCACATCGCTTCGAGATATGAGGCACCCGGCTTTCTTGTGAGTTGATGTTTTCTTTCACTGAGACTCCGATGAGGTGGTGGCGATCTGGTCTTTCAAGATTTCGATGGCGCGTTCGAGTTGGACTCCGCGGGAGCCCTTGATAAGGACGACGTCTCCAGGCTGGATGTTTTTAACGAGCCACTCGCCGGCTGTTTGCGCGTCGGGCAGGAAGATGGAGGCGGTTCCGCCCCAGCAGGCTGCGGCGGCCAGGTGCTGGGCGTTGCCGCGAACTCCGACAACGAGATCGATGCCTGCTTCAGCTGCGGCCTTTCCGCAGGCGGCGTGTGCGGCTTCAGCATGCATGCCCATTTCGAGCATTTCGCCGGCGATGAGGATGCGGCGCTGGGCGGGGCGGGAAGCTAGGCTTTGAATCATGGAGCGGAGCGCTTCGGGGTTGGAGTTGTAACTGTCATTAAGGATGATGGCGCCTGCGATCTCGAGGACTTCGCCGCGCTTGCTGCCTGGTGTGAGCGATTCGAGGGCGGCGATCGCGTGATCGATGCCGACTCCAGCCTCAATGGCAACGGCGAGGCCGGCGATGGCGTTCTGCGCGTTGTGGCTACCGAGGAGATGGAGAATGAAGCGGCCGTCGTGCTCGCCGGCGCGGAAGTGGACATGCAGGCCGGTGGGATCTTCCTTGACGTCGAGGATTGCGGGATCGCCGCAGGGTCCGACGCCGAAGTAGACTACCTTGCCATGGTGGTCGCGACCAAACTGCGAGACGTAGGGATCGGAGCAGTTAAGGAAGGCTATTCCCGTGGAAGGGAGCGAGGCGATGAGCTCGTATTTGGCGCGGGCAATGCCGGCCTGACCCTCGGTGAAATTTTCGATGTGCGCGGTGCCGACGTTGGTGACGACTCCCCAGTCGGGTGAGGCGATGCGGCAGAGCGCGGCGATTTCGCCGAGGTGGTTCATGCCCATCTCGATGACGGCGTATTCGTGCTCGGGCTGGAGACGGAGAAGTTGAAGCGGCAGTCCGTAGTTGTTGTTGAGATTGCCGATAGATTTAAGGACGTTGAACTTTGCGGAGAGTGCGGCGGCGATGGCTTCCTTGGTGGTTGTTTTTCCTGCGGAGCCGGTGATGGCGACAACGCGCTTGCCCCACTGGCGGCGGACATGGGCTGCGAGGGACTGGAGAGCGAGGAGCGAATCTTCGGCTACGAGCAATGGGACTGCAAGGGCGGCATCGGGAAGAGTGGAGAGCCTGGCACGAGAGACGACCGCGCCGATGGCTCCGCGCTCGATGGCGGCAGGGATGAAGTCGTGGCCGTCGAACCGTTCGCCTTTCACGGCGAAGAAGAGTTCGCCGGACGCAATGGTTCGCGAGTCGATGGAGTAGCCGGTAGCCACGCGGCCGCCGGGAAACGAGAGGCTCGAGGGCGCTTCAAGCTTGGCGCCCGCTCCCATGGCGGCTTCTGCGAGTGTCAATTTCATGACTCTTTACGGTAACCCAAATTTCGGAGTGCTGCGAGTGCAACTTCGGAGTCGTCGAAGGGGATGGTGCGATCGGCGAGTATCTGCTCCTTCTCGTGGCCTTTGCCGGCGATGAGGACTACATCATCGGGCTGTGCTGATTGGAGTGCGAGATGGATGGCGGCGGAGCGATCGGGCTCAATGGTGTAGTGCGTGCCTGTGGCCTTGAGAGCGGGTTCAATTTCGGCGAGGATGGCGCGAGGATCTTCAGAGCGTGGATTATCGCTGGTGGCTATGACGAAATCGCTTCCCTCACCTGCGGCGTAACCCATCTTAGGACGCTTGGTGCCATCGCGGTCGCCGCCACAGCCGAAGAGGGTGATGATGTGGCCGTTTTTAGGCGCGACCAGTTGGCGGGCGAGGGCGGTGAGGTTGCGGAGAGCGTCGTCCGTGTGTGCGTAGTCCACGATGACGGTGAAGGGCTGGCCTGCATCGATGGGCTGAAAGCGGCCCGGAACGGGCTTGAGATGCGGAACGGTGGCGACGAGTTCATTGAAGTCAACGCCACGCGCGTGAGCGGCGGTGAAGGCGGCGAGGAGGTTAAGTACGTTGACGTCTCCGGCGAGGTGAGACGTGACGTGAGCGGATCCAGCGGGAGTTTCAAGTTGAATGGTCGCGCCACCGGGAGTGAGCTTGTGGGAAGTGGCGCGAAAGTCGCCCATGCCGATGCCGTAGGTGCAGATGCTGGAGCCTGCGCCTCGAGCGGCTGCGATGAGATCGGGAGTGCGCTCATCGTGGGCATTGAGGACTGCGACGCGAGGCGCGGGGTAGATGGTGCCGTCGAAGAGGAGACGCTTGGCCGCGAAGTACTTGTCCATGGTGACGTGGTAGTCGAGATGGTCGCGGGTGAAATTGGTGAAGACAGCGACGTCGAAGGGGATGCCGAAATTGCGGCCCTGATCGAGGCCGTGGCTGGAGACTTCGGTGACGAGTTCGGTTGCTCCGCGGCTTGTGCCTTCGGCCAGGAGTTCGAAGACGTCGCGCGACTCGGGCGTGGTGTGGAGCGAGGGACGAGTCTCGCCGGCGACGTGGTACTCGATGGTGCCGATGAGAACGTTTTTGCGGGCGGCGGCGTTGAGAAGAGCTTCCGTGAGATAGGCCGTGGTCGTTTTGCCGTTGGTGCCGGTGATGCCGGTAGCTGCAAGTTTGCGTTCGGGATGGCCAAAGAAGGCGGCAGAGGCTTCGGCGAGGGCGCGGCGGCCGTGCTCGACTTCAAGGACGGGGAGTTCGGATTTATAGACGACGAGATGGTCGTAGGTGTGCGAGGAATCGGTGATGATGGCGAGGGCGCCGGCAGCGATGGCTTTGTCGACGTAGCGATTGCCGTCGGTGGTGCCGCCTTTCATGGCGACGAAGACAGAGCCTGGGCGGACGCGGCGGGAATCGTACTCGATGCCGGTGATGGGTTGCGAAGAGGAGCCGGAGGAACCGACGGCGGTGATTTCGGCGATGAGGTCGGGCCAGAGCATGTCAGTGGTGATTGTAGATGGGATGATTCGGGATAGTTGTGACGTTATCAGATGAGGGGATGCGCCTCAGCTGGAGTTCAAGCTGGTCAGCTTTTTGAAGAACAACTGCGGGCCCTCGACTCCCTGCGGTCGCTCGGGACGACAGTCGATCTTTTATGACTGGATATTTTGCAAACTCAACATCAAATCATCTTCCGCAGCGGACTACGATTTTGGTGCCGCTGGGGACTTTGGTGCCGGGGGCGGGGGCCTGTTCGCGGACGGTGCCGTTGCCTGAGATCTGGACCTGGAGACCTTCGGCTGCGGCCATCTGCACCACGGTGCGGATAGGGAGGCCCACAAGTGAGGGTACGTTCAGCTTTTTGCCGTCACTGATGGCGACGTAGGTTGGTCTTAGCTCGGCGAGAGGAGCGGAATCAGGGGAAATGGTGGCTGATTGTTGCTGGGTCGAATCGCTGGAGCTCGAGTTGTCGTTCGAGGAGGTCGAAGAGGAAGCGGGTTGAGCCGCGGAGGCCTGCGGTGTCGCGGTTGAGGCGATCTGCTGCTGTGGCTGGCGCAATGGATCGTCGGCAGGAAGGTCGTTGACGGCAGCGAAGAGGGCGTTGACGTCGGCCTGGTTGGCATCGGCGTCGTCTTCCTGGATGGGCTTCTCTGCTTTGGCTTCCTTCAGAGGCGATTTGGTCTTCGGCTGCTGAACTTCGACGTCGTGGGGGACGTTGAGGTATTCGAGGACCTGCTGCGCGACTTCAGAAAAGACGGGAGCGGAGACGGTGGTGCCGTAATAGGACGCACCTTTCGGGTTGTCCATGATGACCGCGATGGCGATGACGGGATTGTTGACGGGGGCGATGCCGGCGAAGGATGCGATGTGCATCGTCTTGGAGTAGAGATGCGTCACGGGATCGACCTTCTGCGCGGTTCCGGTTTTGCCGCCGGAGGAATAGCCGTTGAGCTGCGCGGGCTTGCCGGTGCCGTAGAGGACGACGCCTTCCATCATTTTGCGCATCTGCGCGGCGGTCATGGTGGAGATGACGCGACGTGCGCCGGTGGGCAGCGTTTCGGGAAGGTCTTCACCGGCGCGGAATGGCTGAGGCACCTGCGTTGCGGCAGATTTTTGGCCGTCCGAATCTGGTTGAGCGGGCAGGATCACGTGCGGAGGAAGATAGACGCCGCCGTTGGCGATGGTCGAAACCATGGAGACGAGCTGGATGGGAGTGACGCCGACTTCCTGGCCGATGGCAATGGAACCGATGGAGGTTGATCCCCACTTTTTCGTCGGGCGAAGGAGGCCGCGGGTTTCGCCGGGGAGCTCGGTGCCGGTGCGGGCGCCGAATCCGAAGTCGCGGATGTACTTATAGAAGTTGTCGGGGCCCATCTTGAGGGCGAGCTTAACGGCGGCGACGTCGCTGGAAACTTCGAGAGCTTTGTGAACGGGAATGACGTGGTAGTGGTCTGCCTTGTCGTCGTGAATGGTGCGGCCGTTGAAGGTGATGGCTCCGCCCTGGCAATCGATGAGGTCGTCGGGATGGGTGACCTGCTGATCGAGCGCGGCGGCATAAGTGACGAGCTTGAATGTGGAGCCGGGCTCGTAAACGTCGCTGACGGCGTGGTTCTTGAGGAGCGCGGGCGTGGTGTGGCGGAACTGGTTGGGATTGAAGGTGGGGCGGATGGCGAGGGCGAGGATCTGGCCAGTGTGGACGTCCTGCACGACGACGGTGCCGTTATCGGCGTGGGTGCGCTCCATGTTGTGGTCGAGGGCGCGCTCGGCCATGAACTGAATGTTCTCGTCGATCGTGAGCTGCAGGTTCTGGCCGGGCTGGGGCTCTTGTGCGATGGAACCGATGACGTGGCGGCGGGCGTCCATGGCGGCGAGCATACGGCCGGAGACGCCGTGGAGTTTGCTGTCGAATTTGCCTTCGATGCCGCCGAGGCCGTTGTCATCGAGGCCGACATAGCCGAGGACCTGCGCGGCGATCTGGGCGTCGGGGTAGAAGCGCTGAAATTCTTTCTGGAAGTAGATGCCCTTCATATTGAGGGCGTGAAGTTTTTGGGAGACCTCAGGCGTGACGCGACGCGCGATCCACGCGAAGCTCTTGGCATCTTCAAGGCGGTGGGCGATCTGCTCGACGCGGGTGAGCTTGTCTTCAGGGTCGGTGTGGACGATGGCGGCGAGGGTACGGGAGGCGGCCTGCGGGTTGTCGATTTCGGAGGGAATGGCAAAGACGGAGTCGACCTGCACGGTCATGGCGAGTTCGCGCATGTTGCGGTCGTAGAGGATACCGCGGCGCGGCGCGACTTCAAAGGTACGCTGCTGCTGTTTCTGGGCGCGCTCGACGTATTCGCGGTGATTGATGATCTGGAGCCAGAAGAGGCGTGTTGCGATGGCAGCGGCCCAGAAGAGGAAGAAGCCGGAGATAAGCCAGAAGCGCGCCAGCTTCATGGGCGTGGCGCGCGTGGTGACGGTGCGAAGACGGGTTGCGCGGAGTGCTGCCTGCATTGTTGATCAACGTTTCGGTTTCAGGTTAGAGCATGGAGACTCGCGCAAGGCGCACGAATCCTGCAATGTGCGCGAGGAGGTATCACGGGAATTACATTGTGATTGCTTTTTTGTACAGGGGCTAAAGCCCTGATGTATTTGCCTTATTCGGCACGATTGAAGTCGTGCCCTGACGCTTCTTGCTTCGAGACAATTGCTGTCGGCTGAATCAGTACGTTTGGTTCGGTTGCGAGGTGTTGTTTTGCGCGAGAACTGGAGCGCTGTTTTCGACGCGTGGGGTGGCATGCACGACCTGGCCGGGCTGTGGCTCTGCGAGGCCTAGCTGGCGCGCCATCCCGTCGATGCGGCCGGGGCGGCTGAGCTGGGCTTCGCTGAGGCGGAGCTGGCGGTTCTCTTCGCGAAGCTGGTCGCGAACCTGCTTCTCTGACTCGATGCGGTACGAGGCCTCGATGGCATGGAAATGCTGGAGGCCGTAGACCATGATGAGCGAAAAGAGTACGGTGCAGGCCGCGGCGAAGACACGCATTTGGCGGGCGCGGACCGGGTCCGCGGCCTTGACAAGACGCGAATTGTCGAAGGCGTGCGCGAAGAGGACTTCCGGAGTGCGGACTCCGCGACGACGCATGGGCTGCTGCGCTAACAGGGTGGCATTGCGCTCGGAGACGCGAGCGGTCCAGCCGGGATTTGTATCGATAAGTGTCGCGGTGCATGCAGCCATGTTGTTTCTCCTAGCTTCTAGCCGCTAGCGTTCAGCTACCAGCGGGGATCGTACTTAATTTGTGGCTTCGACTCAGCGGAGTAAACATCAGCCGCATGTTCGAACGGATTCGATGTAACTCTTCTTCCGACTTACTGTAGCTATTAGCTAGAAGCTAGTAGCTCAAAAAATGATTACCGCTTTGCTGCTGCTCGTAACTTCGCGCTGCGGGAGCGCGGGTTGCGATCTACTTCTTCTTCGCCTGCTGTGAGTGGCTTCCTGGTGAGCAGGTCGAAGATTCCTTGGTGCGCGTATTCGCGCAGAATGTCTTTCGCGATGCGATCTTCCAGCGAGTGAAAGCTGATGACGACCAATCGACCTGAGGGCTTAAGCAACTTTGGTGCGGCCTCGAGTAAGGTTCGAATTTCGTCCAGCTCGCGATTCACATAAATCCGGAGTGCCTGGAAGGTGCGTGTTGCGGGGTGAATCCTGTCGGTCTTCATTGACGGGGCGGCTGAAGCAACGATCCGAGCTAACTGCCCGGTAGTTGTAACTGGCCGCCCGCGCACAATGGCTCTGGCGATTCTCCGCGACCTCCTTTCGTCTCCGTATTCGTAAATAAGGTCGGCCAGCTCTCGCTCGCTCGCCTCATTCACCACTTGTTCGGCGGTGGGACCGGATCGCGTATCCTGACGCATGTCCAGGGGCCCGTCCGCCATAAAACTGAATCCTCTGCGCGCTTCGTCGAGTTGCAGGCTGCTGACGCCGAAGTCGGCGAGTATGCCGTCGAGTGAAGCTGGTTCAACGTGACGGCTAATGGAACTGAATGCTTCGCCGATGAGAGTGATGTTCGGCGCCTGATCGCCGAGTTCCGCGGCGACGGTGTCGAGGCGGGCATTGGCGAGTTCCAGTGCCTCCGGATCGCGATCGAAACCGATCAGGCGTCCGTGTGGGCCGAGGAGCAGGATGATTTCTGCCGCGTGGCCCGCGAGGCCGAGTGTGCAGTCTGCAATGACGCTTCCAGCGCGTACATTGAGAAGCTCAATCGCATCTTGTAAAAGAACTGGCACATGGCGTTCGCTTTGCTTCGACATGTGCTCCCCCTGGGGGGCGGTGGTGCTTATGGTTTTTTGCGGAGAATCTCCGCCATTGCTTTGCGGTCGGCCTCGGTCAACTGATTTGCCGCCAGATTCTGTTCGAAGATCTCCCGGTTATGAACTTCCAGGTAGGTCCTCATGCCAAACACGGTTACTTCGCCATCGAGACGGGCAGCATTGCGGAGGATCTGGGGGAGGAGTAACCGAGCCTGGTTGTCCATCTCCACCTGCTGCCCGTAGTAGCTGGTCACGTTGAGATATTTGCGAACGGCGTCGTCCATGGTGCTGGACTCCGCGAGCTGCTCTTCCCTTTTCTCCCACTCTGGCAGAGGCCAGATTTCGGCCGATTTGCCATCGGTAGAGGTGACATAGAACTGGGTAACGCTATTGGCATCGACCAGCTGCTTGAAGGCGGAGGGCAGTTTGAGCCTCCCCTTTTCGTCGACTTTCGCTGGGTGATTGCCACGAAACATTGTTTGTCGTTTGCCTCGTACTAGGTGCTAATGCTGGTTCCGAAAGTGACTCGGTTTCTCGGAATTGGCCCTGAATGGGTGAATGGGAGGTATTCTTGTTGTGTAAGCGGGCTTGATGCTCCCGTTTGCTCCACTTCACTCCACTTCAGACACGATATTAGCCCAAGGAGATTTCCACTCCAATGACTATCTCTGTCGAAATCCTGTTACTTTCGTGAGTTAGGGCCAAATTGAGCCGGAATTCCCGTGTCCGGAAACCTCTAATGGGGATAAAGCAGGCCCGAACCACAACATGTAGTGTTTACGCCTTTGATTCCGGTGGACAGGAAGCCACTTTTCAGAAGAATCGGAAAGGTGTAGGGGAAGAAAAGGCGAATCTACTCGGTTTCAGCTTCGAATGCAGGTTTGCGGCGGGCTGAGACGATTTTGAGCAGATAGACAAAGATCACTGTATTTACGACAAGCAGGGCGACGCGGACCCAGGTGGCACGGTGTAGAACCTCGAATACCTCCCAGGGCAGGAAGGAAGCCGTAATGCCCAGGGTCAGGTATTCGGCCCATGCTTTCTCGAGGTAGAGACCGATGCCCTCGGCGAGGCTGACGGCAGCGTAGGCAAAGGCGAGCAGGCCGATACGCTTGAGCAGCGGATCGCTGATCATCGAAGAACGGTCGTAGAGGAAGTTGACGAACTTAGATTCTGGGTTAAGGCGAAGATAAACGCCGAGTTGGCTGATTACGTCGTCAATGTCTTTATTGAGGAGATGGAGAGCGGCGACGCCAAGGGCAACGAAAAAGAGGGCCAACAGGCCCTTGTAGACGGCGATCAGCAGCAGTCCGCGCGTGTGCCGAGCCCGTTCCGTCGTTCTTTCGGAAACCGTAGTGATGGAGTCCCCTGTAAGCGCCTGCTGCAAGCCGACACCGCTTTCTGTCTAGGGTAACTGATCGCCGTAAAGCTTCCCAAGCCCGCCGATGGCGGGAGGCGGGTACTCTTTCCGGCCAGGTCAGTTACGTGGTATCGACAAGCCTACCGCGAAGTTTCGATGCCGTTGAAGACCAGATTGTAGCCCCTCGAATCCAAAGTTTGGTTTGGGCTCGTGATCTCAGGGTTAGGCAGCATCCCGGGCGTTGCCAGTCTCTTAGACTCAATCGATCAGAATGCGGCAACGATTCGTTATGGCAAATTGGAGCGGCTGTCTTACTTGCGGAGCTTGAGCAGCGAATCGCGATCGAAGATATTGCCGTCAACGATCAATGTCGAGATGCGGCGGGCATTCCAGATGCTGGTGGTGGGGTCGGCATCGAGAACGAGTATGTCGGCGCGCCGGCCGGCGGCAATCTGACCTAACTCATTCCAGCCGAATTGAATCGAGTAGTTATTGGTGGCCGCGGCGAGGGCCTCGCGAGGGGAAAGCCCGATGCGAACCAGCATTTCGAGTTCGGTATGGAGCGAGATGCCTGGCATGGTGCCCATTGCGGCAGCTCCCGAAGCTGCGAGGTAATGGGGATAGGTACTGGCGATAGTCTGATTGATTCGCCAGAGACGCAGGGCAGTGAGGTCAGCCTTTTTTCGCTGCCCTTCCTGCATGTATCGAGTTGCGAATCCGGGTAGATGACGTGTCCACGGGGAGAGCGGATAATTCAGGTCGCCTGTGCCGGGATCGGACGGCATGTACATGTTGGCCGAATTGAGGATGGAGGCTACGGGCTCCTTCCACAGGTTGCGGTGCCCCGGAAGGTTCAGGTAATACAGGCTGAACGTGGGCATAAGCGCAGCGTGGTGCACGGAGACGAAGTGCCCGTAGTTGCGATAGTGGGGATCGGTGGGCGGCAAGTGTTCGGCGTAATCGTATGCGGTGGATGCCGGCGCGCCATAGGGGTCGCCGACAAGCGGACGCTGGAGTTCGTCGGGGATGACACCAATTTCGTAGCGACCCATGTGCAGCAGGACATCGACTCCGGCGTCGATGCCGACAGTGTAGGGCGTGGAGATGAATTCGCCGTAGGTGGCAAGTCCGAGCTGGTGGGCGCGGGAGATGATCCACTGCGCGTTGGCGGCGGTGATATCCCAGCCGAGCCAGAGGACGCGAGTGCCGAGTTTAGCAGTGGCGTTGATCTGCTGCGCGGTGTCTTCGGTGTTGAGTTCAGCTGGATGGGCGCCTTCGCGCAGCTTTGCGGTCCACTCGTCGTGACCGATAAGGAGGCTCCAGTTATCGGTGGTACCGACGGAGTCGAGCAGATAGAGGTGAGGTTTCGGATTCGCCGAGAAGTCGATATGGCCGCGGTGATTGTCACTGCTGGCCACGACGGTGGTGACGCCCATGTAGAGGTCGGCACTGGCCTGGGCCTGGCTATTCATACCGGTGAAGCCATCGATGAGGCCGGGGATGATGAATTTGCCGGTGCAGTCGATGATCTGGGCGTCGGGTGGTGTCTCGATGAGGAAGCGCGAGCCTACTTGAATGATTTTGCCGTTCTGGATGATGACGATGGTGTTCTGCTGATCGAGTGCGGAGCGGCCCCAATCGGTGACGTCAACGATGGTGCCGCCGAGGAGGACGAGCGGAGGTTTTGACGCGACTGGGGTTTGCGCGTTCTGCGCCAGGGCGGTGCCGGCGACGAGAAAAGAGATCAATACCAGGAGGCTAACGAAGGACTCGCCATGCAGGCGCCCGCGCCCTTCGGGCGCATGAAATTCAGTCGGTTGTGGCTTGCCTTGAAGAAGAGTGTGCATTCACAAATCAGCTTGCAACGAGGGTGGGGCGCTTGCGGGAGTGCAGGAAGGGCTGCAATTGATTGTAGGCTTCCTCGACTGTGAGCCCATATTTAGCACGAAGCGAGTCGATCTTGCCGTGCTCGATGAACTGGTCGGGCCATCCAATGCGGACCACCGGGACGGAGCAGCCCATTTCCTGAAGTGCTTCAAGGACGGCGGACCCGAAGCCGCCCATTTTTACGTGATCTTCGAAGGTGACGAAGGCGGCGACGCGGCGTGCGTACTGCGTGAGGGTGTCGCGATCAATGGGTTTGATGAAACGCGGATTGATAACGGCGGAGGTGAGCCCGTCGCGCTCGAGGCGCTCGGCAAGTTCGCGTGCGTAGGTGATCATGGGGCCGAGGCCGAGGATGGCAACGTCTGAGCCATCGGAGAGAACTTCTGCCTTGCCGACAGGCAGTACCTGCGGGTCGGGTTTGCACTGCACGTCGGCGACTGCGCCGCGCGGATAGCGGATTGCGCTCGGGCCATCGAGGGTGAGAGCAGTGGCCATCATGTCGGAGAGCTCGTCTTCGTCTTTCGGCGCCATGAGGACCATCTCGGGAACACCGCGGAGATAGCTAATGTCGAAGAGGCCGTGATGTGTCGGGCCGTCGTCGCCGGAGAGGCCGGCACGATCCATGCAGAAGACGACCGGGAGCTTCTGAAGAGCGACGTCGTGAACGATGGGATCGAATGCGCGCTGGAGGAAGGTGGAGTAAATGGCGCAGAAGGGACGAAAGCCGCGCGTGGCCATTCCGGCAGCAAAGATGACGGCATGCTCTTCGGCGATGCCGACATCGAAGTAGCGTTTGGGATGATGCGGCCGGAAAAGGTCGAGTCCGGTGCCGTTGGGCATGGCGGCAGTGATGGCCACGACGCGCTGGTCCTTGTCGGCGAGTTTTGCGAGCGAAGTGGCGAAGGCTTCGGCGTATGTGGGAATGCCGGCAGGCTTGGTCATGCCGGTTTCGGGATCGTAGGGACCGAGGCCGTGAAATTTTTTCTGGCCGTCGAGTGCGGGCTGAAATCCCCTGCCCTTTTGCGTGAGGATGTGAAGGAGGACGGGGCGGTTCTCGGTCTTGAGGAACTTGAAAGTCTCGATGAGGAGCGGGAGGTTGTGTCCGTCGATGGGGCCGTAGTAGGTGAGGCCAAACTCCTCAAACATGATGGAGGGCCAGAGCATGCTTTTCGCGGCCTCTTCAGCGCGACGGATAACTTCGACTGCGGTTTTGCCGCCGATTTTTTCGACGATGCGTTTTGCGGAGTCGTGGAGGCGGTTGTAGCGCTCGTTGGTGACGATGCGATGGAAGTAGCGAGCGATAGCGCCAACGTTGCGATCGATGGACCACTCGTTGTCGTTGAGGACGATGATGAGGCGCTTGGTTTGCTCGGCGATGTTGTTGAGGGCTTCGAAGGAGATTCCGTTGGTGAAGGCTGCGTCGCCGGAAACGGCAATGACGTTCTCTTTGCCGCCGGCGAGATCGCGCGCGACGGCCATGCCGAGGGCAGCAGAAAGGGCGGTGCCGGCATGACCTGCGCCGTAGCAGTCGTGCTCGCTTTCCGTGCGGAGCATGAAGCCGTTGAGGCCGCCGGGCTGGCGGATGGTTTCGAAGCGATCGAGTCGGCCGGTAAGGATCTTGTGTATATAGGCCTGATGGCTGACATCGAAGACGAAGCGGTCAGAGGGCGTGTCGAAGACGGAGTGGAGCGCGAGGGTGAGTTCGACGACGCCGAGATTGGGGCCGAGATGGCCTCCGGTTTTGGAGAGGGTCTGAATGAGGAAGGCGCGGATTTCGGCGGCGAGGACCGCCATCTCGTCGGGGTTCAGTCGCTTGAGGTCAGCTGGTGATTGAATCTTCTCAAGCAACGCACCCATAGAATCCTTTCGACCGGGAAAGCCGGGTTAAGGGCGTTCCAGCGCTCCGGGAAATTGCTCGGAGAAGACCGGTGTAGCCAACCAAGAGTATACCAATCGCGCAGTTCTGCGGTGTGCGGTTTAGACGCCAGTCTGGTGCTAAGGTATTGCTTTGACTAGGAAAAGCGGGTTGGCGGGCGGCAGCTCTTACGAGCGGGGTTGTGTACGATTCCGGGGAGAGACAAGGATGACGATGAACGGGTTTCAAAGGAAATTGGCGGGGCGGCAAGGATTCGCGATCGGTGTTGTACTGGCAGGCGTGCTGGCAATCGGCGGGTTGCGGCAGGGGTGGGGGCAGATCGGGCTTCCGGGCGGTGGACAGGAGCAGAGCGCACCGAATCCGCTGATGGATCCGACGGCGAAGCCGGGCAAGGTGCTGCTGTTCGATTTGGATGCGCGGTTTGCGAAGGATACGAAGGAGCGCGGAGGAGCGGGGTTCGCGTCGTGGTTTGCGGCGGATGGAGTTGCGCTGGGGAATGGCCAACCGCCGGTAATTGGGCGAGTCGCGATCGAAAAGTCGGCGAACTGGTCGGCGCAGACGTACCAGCTGACCTGGGCCCCGACAGATGCGCAGATGGGGCCATCGGGCGATATGGGGTACACGTGGGGACACTTCGAGGGACGGAGCAAGGATGCGAACGGAAAGCCGGTGCTGACGTCGGGGCGGTATATGACGATATGGCGCAAGCAGGCAGATGGTAGCTGGAAGGTTGTGCTGGATGCGGGCGCCAATGAGCCGGCTGCGGCTGGCGACTGCTGCAAGCTGCCGAATTCGTGAGCGCCTTTTATTCAGGAACGAGGCTGATGATCCTTGTGGAGGTCACCCATGATCGATGCGGATCGGGATCGCGATCGATTGGAGAAGCTGGCGAAGATTTGCATGGCGCTCCCTGGCGCGTCGAAAGAAGCGATGCACGGGCACGTGGCTTTCAAGGTGGGAAAGAAGACGTTCGCTTACTACCTGAACGATCATCATGGAGATGGCATCGTGAGTGTCTGCTGCAAGGTGCTGTCGGGAGACAACGACCGGCTGATCGATGGAAATCCGCGGAAGTTTTATATGCCGGCGTATATCGGACCGCGGGGATGGGTGGCGCTGCGGGTGGATCGCGCGACGGTGGACTGGAGCGAGGTTCAGGAACTGCTGCGGGGCAGTTACGAACAGATGGCGCCGAAGAAGCTGGTGCGTCAGCTCGAGTCGTGAGTATCCCTGGCTCGATGATTTCGCGCTCGATGATTTCACAAACAATCGCGAAGCCGATGCAGCAGAACCTATCAGTCCGGTGATTCCCTTCCCCGCCGGGAGCCGTCAGAATGAGGAGTGGACTCTCGCCCAAACTTCAGGAACTCTGATCGAGAGAGACGAAATGTCTTGCGAGCGCTAAAAAGGGCACTTTGTCTCGGGCTGGCAGGTATTGCGCTGGTGATCGGTCGTACAGCCAGTGCAGAGGGCGGGCAGAATCCGGGGCAGGTATCGACGCAGACGACAGCGGTACATGGAATCGTGCGCGTAGGTGCGTCAGGGGATCCGCTGGCGCATGCGCTCGTGCGGATTAGCGGAGATGCATCGACGGGCGTGCTGACGGATGGCGAAGGACGTTTCGAGATTGCCGATGTGCCGGCAGGACCGCAGGAGTTCACGATTACCAAGCCGGGATTTCTGGATGAGGCGGAGGCGGCCGCGGACAGCCTTGCGTGGAATGCGCATGGGTACGGGCACAATGTGATCGTCGCGGCGGAGATGGGCGATGTGATTTTCACGATGGAACCGGCGAATTCAGTTCGCGGGCAAATTCAACTTTCGACGGGGGACGTGGCCGAGGGCATCCAGGTGATGCTGCTGAGGCGAACGATTCGAGACGGACGCGCGGTGTGGCAGGTGGCGTCGACGGCGCGAACAAACAGCGAGGGCGGATATCGATTTGGGGGGCTGACTGACGGATTGTATGCGGTGTACACGATGCCTGCGATGGACAGCGAAGGTGCCGCAAATCTCATTCAAGCTGGCGTACCGGGCAAAGTGGCGCGAGCTGGATATCCGAGTGTGTTCTTCCCGGATGTGCGAGAGCTCGGAGCCGCAGCGAAGATTCAGTTGCGCGGAGGCGAACAGGCGCAGGCGAATATCGGGTTGACGCTGGAGCCATTCCAACCTGTGGTGGCGATGGTGACGATGCCGCACGGGAGCGAGCGCAGCGAGGATGTGTCAGTTCAGGTGCTTGATTCCCAGGGAAATCTACTTCCCTACTCAGCTCAATATGACGCGTCGACGCATACTGCGCAAACGATGTTGCCGGAAGGCACTTATTCGCTGACGGCATCGATGACCTCTCGAGTTTTTCATATCGCTGCGACTCGAGATGCGGGCAGGTTCAATATGACTCGGCAAGGATCGCGGGGACTCGCGGGTGAGGCGAGCTTTACGGTGGCGGGACGGGCGATTGCGAATATTCAACTCCCGATGACGGAGGTTGGCAGCAGCCCGGTTCAGGTGAGCGTAGCACGCGAAGGAGCTGCGGCGGCGCAGCAGGGCGATCCGTCGGCGCGGAATCCGCACGTGTTTGTGACACTGAGCCAGACCGGGGGATGGCTCTCGGACGGCATGGTGATCAGCTATGCGGAGGGACCGGTATCAGGGGCGTTGCGATCGACGGGAGTAACGGCGGGTTCTTACTGGGTGCATACCAACATTGGACCAAGAGCTTTGTGTGAATCTTCGTTCACGGCGGGAGGAGCGAGCCTTGCGCGGGAGCCTCTGGTCCTGGGCGTAGCGGGCAATACGGCCCCGATGATGCTGAGTTTGCGCGACGACTGCGCAAAGCTGACGCTTTCACTGCCGGGATCGGTTTCATATACGGCGGGCGAGGAGCAAGCGTACACGGTGTATGTGGTTCCTGACTTCGATTCGACTGAAGATGTCATTCCTCAGACGCTTCGGACATCGACGGGCGGGAGAGTAACCCTGACCGGGCTGACTCCGGGGAATTATCACGTGTTCACGTTCGACAGGCCGGTGGCGCTCGAGTTTCGAAACCCTGAGGTGCTCGCGGCACTGCCGAGCCAGGCTGTTTCGCTGGAGCCGAATGCGGAAGCGGAGCTTGCGGTGGAGGTGCCGCAGAGGTGAGATGCATTCGACGAGGATGGCAGAGGCTCGCATGGGTGGCATCGTGCATGGTGTTTTGGGGAATCGTGCTGGGCCATGCGCAATTGCCGCCGGCGAGTTCACCGGGGCCATTCCGGATTGCAGGTGTGCTGGCAAATGCGGTGACAGGTGAGCCGGTTCGCAGAGGCGTGGTGCAAGCGCTGGATACGACGGGGCACGCGGTTGCCGCGAGCGCAACCGATGCAGATGGAAGGTTCGTGCTGGATCGGCTGGCGGCGGCGAAGTATCAGCTCACGGCGTCGAAGCGAGGCTTTCGCACTGCTTCATACGATGAACACGATGAATTCGCGACGTCCATCGTGACGGGACCCGACCAGGAAACAACGCATCTGCAGTTCAAGCTGGTACCGAATGCTGTTTTGCATGGCGTGGTGACGAGCGATGATGGCGAACCGGTGGCAAATGCGAATGTGATGCTCTTCAAGCGCCCGAAGCACCAGGGTGAGCGCGTTGAGAGAGCCAATGGCACGCAGACGGACGATACAGGCGAGTACGAGATCGGCGATTTGCCTGCCGGAGAATGCCTGCTGGCAGTGACGGCAGAGCCATGGTACGCACTGCACGGGAGCGCGGCGGGCAAAAAGAATAGTGCGCTCGATGTTGTTTATCCAGTGACCTATTTCGATTCGACGACCGATGAACGCGCAGCGACGCCGATTGAACTGGCCGGAGGAGTGCGCCTGAAGATCAACATCAGTCTGCATGCCGTGCCTTCGCTGCACGTATCAATTCCTGCTCCAGAGAGGGCGGATGGAAGCGTCGTGATTCCGCAGTTGCAGCGGATCGCTTTTGGAAGCGTGATCGATTCAGAGAGTTCAGGCGACTTCTTTGGTGGTGCTCAAGGTCGCACGCTCGAACTGGGCGGAGTTGCTCCGGGTCATTACGAATTGACGGATGGCGAGCCGCAAAGGATTGTGGACGTCGATCTGAGTGCAAATCAACAGATCGACGCGGCAGCCGGAACTACGGCGAATGTGGTCAGCGGAGAGGTGCGGATGATTTCGGGTCTGAGGATTCCGGAAGAAATGACGCTGACTCTCAATCGCCTGGACGGGGGCGCCGGACAGACCCAGTTTGCGACAGAGGTGCGTGGCGGACGGTTCAGTTTCATGCCAATGCCTCCGGGTGAGTATGAGGTGCTGGCAACGGCAGGAGACAAGCGGATGCCAGTGGTCGCAACTGCATTGGGAACGAAGGAGCAGGCCGGAAATGAGATTGCGCTGCGAGAGGATCGCCCTGCGCTGCGGGTGACTTTGAGTGGAGCCGAGACTCGGATTGAGGGTATTGCAAAGAAGGGCGGCAAGGGGTTTGCAGGAGCAATGATGGTGCTGCTGCCAAGAGACCCTGCGCAATGGAAGGCGTTGACACGGCGGGACCAGTCGGACTCTGACGGAAGCTTTGCATTTCGCGATGTGGCTCCGGGAGAGTACACCGCAGTGGCGATCGAAGATGGCTGGCCATTGGATTGGACGAGCCCAGCAGTGATGCAACGCTATCTTCGGGCCGGAACAAACGTCCCAGTGTCAGCGAATGCAGGCAAGGTGGCGAAACTGCCCGGTCCCGTGGTGGTTCAACAGCGGTGACGGGGCTTCGTGGAACCGGGGTGAAGCAGTTAGTCTAGGAAGGTACCGAACTGATGAGCGGGACCTTTTTGTGGCAAGGACGGCCAAGGTCGTGCCGGACCATGTTGGGGTTTTATGCTGCGCTAAGGCGCAGATTGCTGCGCCTTAGCGCAGGATGGTTTGAAGGAGAATTGGCATTGAAGAGCAAGTTGCTGCTTTCGATTCTGGTTGTGGCTTCGGCCTTTGTTGTACCGATGGCTGCAGTGGGCCAGATCGCGCCGGAGAAACCGCCGAAGGATGTGACGGGGCCGGTTTTCAAATATGAGGCTTACGTAGGGTACGGTTACACGAGTTTGAACCAGGTGAATCTGTCGCGCAGCGGCCTGCAGGGTGTGAGCGGATCGGTGACGCGGTATTTCGGAGACCACTTCGGATTGAAGGCGGACGGCGGCTACTATGCGTGGAATGTGACATCGACTAATCCAGGAAAACCTGTCGTCGACATGGTTCTGGTTGGGCCGGTGATCCGTGGGAATCTGTTCGAGAAATGGAGCGGGTACGCGGAAGGATTGTTCGGTGGTGTCCATACGGGCGGCGTCTCAATCCAGCCGGATATCTCTTTCGCGGGCGGTTTCGGAGTCGGTGTGGATTACAACCGCAGCCCGCGTTGGGCAATCCGGGCGTTTGGCGACGACATCGGATCGGCATTCACGATTCAGCCGTATCAATCGGGATTCTCTTCGCACATGCGCTGGAATGCGCGCGCTGGGATTGGGCTGGTTTACCACTTCTAGAGTTTGAGACAGGTGGTCAAGGATGGCGGAGCTAGTATGCTCCGCCTTTTTTCCGCGCGTCAGATTTGCGGTTGAGTGGCTAAGCAATAGGTTAGCGACACGATGCCGCTTGGAAACGTGCGGGAGTTCTTGAAGATAAGAGGCCAGCGACGGCCGGACGGGACGAGAGGAACTCCGCCACCAAGAAGAATAGGGACCAAAGAGACTTCGACGCGATCGACGAGCCCGGAATCGAGGAGACTGCGGAAGGTTCTTCCGCCGCCGAAGAGCCAGATGGCTTTGCCGGATTTGTGCTTGAGTTCGGAAACGGTATTGGGCAGATCCGCAGAGACGATAGTGACGCCGGGATTTTCAATTGGATTGAGGGTCGTAGACGCTATATAAATCTTCATCCCAAATTCTTTCGGCGAGCGGCCGAGACGCAGCATGTCCTGGTAGCAGATGCGGCCCATGATGGC
>Ga0068863_100001969_pt1 | contig 20409 bp, 14 predicted proteins | sample KBSSwiS62_FD_66596 | JGI IMG/M metagenome (GOLD analysis project Ga0068863, IMG submission 66596) | Switchgrass rhizosphere microbial communities from Kellogg Biological Station, Michigan, USA - KBS Switchgrass S6-2 | ecosystem: Host-associated > Plants > Roots > Rhizosphere > Soil ...
GGCCAGATAGGCGTCGAAGTCCGGTTCGTCGAGGTGCGTCCACACGCCGTTCATCAGCTGGTCGGTGACCTCCCAGCGGCCCACCAGCAGCACCGCGACGTCCGGGTTCACCTCATTGACCCGCCGGGTGAACCGCGTCGGCCACTGGTCGCAGCCGGTCGTCGTCGGCCCGGCGACGCCGTCGAGCTTGCGTTCCGGCAGCCGGGCGACGCCGCAGCCCAGCATCGACGCGTCCGCGACCTGCATGTTCATCGACGCCGCAACGGTCGTGAACTGGCTGCCGACGAGCGTCGTCGCCAGTGAGTCCCCGGCGATCAGCATCTTCAGTGGCGGCCCGTCCGCGTTGCCCGCCACCGGCGTGGGCACGGCGCCGTTGGTGCCCTCGACCTGCGCGGCGAGCTTGTCCAGGTCGCCGGCGCTGCGGGCGCTGGACGCCGTGGTGCTGGTCGCCACCACGGCGACGGCCATCACCCCGGCGACGATCGCGGGCACGGTCACCACCGGCTTGGGGAAGCGCACCTTGCGCCGCCGGATCGGGTTCTCCACCAGGTAGAAGGACAACAGCGTGCACGCCGCCGTCGCGCCCATCCGGGCGCCCAGCAGCGCCGGCCCGTGCAGCCCGGTCCGGGTCGCGGTGAGTGCCTGCAGGATCGGCCAGTGCCACAGGTACAGGCCGTAGGAGATCTTCCCGAGGTAGGTCAGCGGCGGGAGGGACAGGACCTTGGAGACGAGGGAGTTCGGCACCTCGACGATCGCCGCTACCAGCACGGCCACGATCACCGCGACCCCAAGGAACCCGCCGGCGTACAGCCCGCGGGCCTGGCCGTTGACGGTCGCCCACATCGCGATGATCGTCAGCAGCGCGACCCCGCCCGCGTGGCCGAGGATCTCCTTGCCGCGTGGGGTGAACCCGGCCTTGCGCTGGGCCCGCCACACCGCCAGGGCCGCGCCGGTCAGCAGTGCCTGGATGCGTACCTCGGTGCCGTAGTAGATCTTCGACGCGTCCACCCCGGCGAGCACCAGGGCGAGGCCGATCAGCGCGCTCGCCTCGGCGCCCAGCACCGCGACCGACAGCGCGGCCGACTGGGCCTTGCGCCGCTGCTGCTTCCACTTGTCCGCGGTGCGCGCGCTGTACCGCATCAGCAGGAAGACGACCAGCGGCCAGAGCACGTAGAACTGCTCCTCGACCGCCAGCGACCAGGTGTGCAGCAACGGCGACGGCGCGGAGAAGTGGTCGAAGTAGCTCTGCCCGGAGAAGGCGAACCGCCAGTTCGCCACGTAGAACATCGTGGCCAGGATGTCGAGCCGGATCTTGCTGACGTCGCTCGGCGCGGCGAGGAAGTGTGCGTACGCCGCGATGGCGAGCACCAGGAGCAGCAGCGCAGGCAGCAGCCGTCGGAACCGGCGGACCCAGAAGTCCCTCAGGTCGATGCGCCGGGTCGCCCGGTACTCGGCCACCAGCAGGCCGGTGATCAGGAACCCGGAGAGCACGAAGAACGTGTCGACGCCCAGCAGGCCGCCGCGCACCCAGGGGACCCCGGCATGGTAGGCGATCACCGCGAGGACCGCGAGCGCGCGCAGCCCGTCCAGGCCGGGGGAGTGCACGATCGGCGCGAGGAAGGTGCCGGTGGTGTCCGCGTCGCCTGGGCCGATCGCGTAGCTCGTCGGCGCGACCTGGGTCTGCAGCAGCGCCAGTCTGCCGGCAGGCGGCGCGGTCTGGGGATCCGCACGGCCGGCGGGCCGGACGCCGGTGCGGCTGTCGGCCGGGCGGCGGGAGAAGGCCGGCTCGGGGCGCCGCGCGGGCGCGCTGGTCGGGCCGGTCAGTCCGAAGCGCCCGCCTCGCGGCACCGGGGCGGTCGGCGGGCTGAAGCTGTCGGTCGCCGGCTCGCTGTCGGGCTGCGCCCGTCCGCCGCCCGGTCGCGGTTCACCTGCGCCCCGGGTGCTGGCCCCTCGTCGGGTGTCCGCGCCCCGGGTCCCCGCGGCGCCGCCGGATCCGGTTGTGCGCTGGGATCCGGTCGTGCGGCGGGGGTCGCGATTGTCATGGCCGTCGACGGCGCGTCGGGGGCCGGGGCGTGACCGGTCGGCCGGGGCGTCGCCAGCGGTGGACCTGCGCCCTGGCCGCTCACCGCCCGGCCGGCGAGCGGCCACGCCGTCGTCCTCCTGCCGGGGCACCGGCGGCCGCGGGCCGGTCGCCCGCCCGCCGCGGGCGAGGTCGCCATTCGGTCGTTCGTCGGGGCGGGGACGGCTGACGGCCGGCCCACGGGAGGCGGAGGCGTCCCGGCCGCCACCGGCCGCGTCCGCGGACGCCGATCCGAACCGGGCGGCGGCCTCCCGCCGGCTGTCGCCACGCCGCTGGTCCTCGGCCCACCCGCTGCCACCGTGCGACGGCCGTTCGTCGCGGGCCCGGTCGTCCCGCTCCTGCCCGGCGCGGGGGGCCGGGCGCCGGGCGGCCGGCGCGCGGCCACCGGACGCGCTCCCGCCGGGATCGCGGCCGCGGGAGTCGGGGCCGCGGGAGTCAGGGCCGCGGGGGGCGCGGCCGACCGGGTCCCGGCCGCGGGACTCACGGTCGAGCGGATCCCTGCTGTGGGGGTCGCGGTCGCCGGGCCAGCGGCCCGGCTGGTGGCCGCCGGAGCGGCCACGCCCGGCGCGATCCGGGTCGAGGGCGCGATCGCCGGGGGCGTCCGCCTGGCCGGCGTCGTCGAATCGGCTTCCCCGTCTCGCGCTGCCTCCCGTGGCCCCGGGGGTCGCGCGGCCGTGGTCCGCGGTGCCCTCGCGCCGACGGCGACCGTACGCGTCGCCGTGGGCGTCCTCGTACGATTCGTCGTCGCCGTCTGGGCGGCCCGGCTCGACAGGGCGGTACCGACCGGCGTCGGAGATCCGGACGGTTTCAGCGTCTTTGCCGCTCAGCCCGGGCCTCCTCCCGCTCGTCCGCCAACGGTGACGGGCGGCCCGGTATCCAGTGACCGCTCTGCGAAGTATGCGGTAGTCCCGCACGGGTCGCGCGCCCGCGTCCCGCGGGTGGCCGGTGGCTCGCGGGCCCGGGCGCGGGCCCAATCATCACACCTAGCGCGCTCAGCCAGCGGAACGGGGCTTGGTACTTTCCGGCCGTGAACGAGACCGCTGTCGTGCCCTGGCCAGAGGCGACCGCCGGCCCGGCCGCGGCGGCGCGGGCCGGCGCGGGCCGGCGCTGGTGGCTGTCGCTGAGCCTGTTCCTGGTCCTTGGGCTCGGCGTGCGGTTGTGGTACCTGTTCGCCTACTTCCACCCGGCCGTCGTCGAGGGGGACCCGTACTACTACCACCACGCCGCGAACCTGTTCGCTCGCGGCGACGGCTGGCCGGACCCGTACGAGCTGGCCCAGAGCCACCGCTACGTCGCGGACGCGCAGCACCCACCGTTGACGAGCGCGCTGCTGGCGCTGCCGTCGCTGGTCGGCCTGACCTCGTTCCTGGACCACCAGGTCTTCGAGTGTCTGCTCGGCACGCTGGCGATCCTGTTCGTCGGCCTGACCGGGCGGCGGGCCGCCGGGCCGGCTGCCGGGCTGGTCGCCGCGGCGCTCGCCGCGTTCTACCCGGGCATGTGGATCAACGAACCGCTGGTGATGTCCGAGACGACCGGCGTCCTCGCGTGCGCGGTCCTGCTGTGGCTGGCCTACCGGTACTGGGATCGGCGCGGCTTCGCGGACGCCGCGCTGCTCGGCCTCGCCCTCGCCGCCGCCGCGCTCGCCAGGGCGGAGCTCATCCTGCTCGCCGTCGCCCTCGTCGCCCCGCTGGTACTACTGGCCCGGCCACCGGGGGCCACCGCGAGCGGGCTGGCGTCGTGGCGGCACCGGCTGGCGCTGCTGGCCACCGCCGGCGCGGCCTGTGCGCTGGCGATCGCCCCGTGGGCGATCTACAACTCGACCCGGTTCGACCACCCGGAGGTCATCTCCAGCGGTTTCGGCAGCACGCTCGCGGTCACCTCCTGTGACGGGACGTTCGCCGGCCCCAAGCTCGGCTTCTGGGACTTCGACTGCGTGCTGAAGATTCCTGGCGAGCCGACCGAGCGCTCCGACCGGGACGTCTTCTACCGGGACGAGGCCTTCAGCTACCTGAAGGCCCACCAGAACGAGCTGCCCAAGGTCGCGCTGGCGCGGGCCGGGCGCACCTGGGGGCTGTTCCGCCCGTTCCAGCAGATCCAGCTGGACACGATCGAGCAGCGGCCGGTCGGCGTCAGCCGGGCCGCGCTGTTCTCGCTCTGGTCGCTGCTGGTGGCCGCCGTCGCGGGCGCCGTGGTGCTGCGCCGGCGCGGGGCGCTGCTGTTGCCGCTCCTGGCGCTTCCGGGCGCGCTGACGGTCGCCTCGATGATGATCTATGGCACTAGCCGGTTCCGGGCCGTCGCCGAGCCGGCGGTCGTGCTGCTCGCCGCCGTCGCGCTCGCCGCAGTGGGCGGCCGGTTCGTCCCGCGCGGGCGGCACAGCGGCGCCCGGCGCCCGGCGATCCCCGAGGCGCGCGCCGAGCCGGGCGACGCGACCAGGCCGCTCCCGTCGCGGTGAACCCGCGGTCCCGTCCCGGCCCCGCCGGCCGGCCCCGCCCGGCCTGGGGACGATCACGCTGCGCCAGTTCGCGGCGTCGCGCAGCTAGCCCGGCAGACGTCCACTCGGCGGACCGGAACACCCCTGGTACCTTACGTTCCGTGCCGGACCGCAACCCACCGGAACTCGTGTCGTGAGCGGCCTCGGTATCCGCCAGCTGGTCCGAGGCGACGATCCGACAACCGTCGCCGTCGACGGCGGTACCACGATCGTCGGGGCCACGACCGGTCCCGCCGCCGGCACCGCCGAGCCGCCCGCTCCCGTCCGCCGGGACACCACGGTCTTCCCTGGCTTCGACGGCCTGCGGGCGATCGCCGCGATCCTCGTCCTGGTCGTGCACACGGGCTTCATGACGACGCTGACGCTCCAGTCGAGGTTCGGCCCCTACGTCGCCCGGGCCGAGATCGGCGTCGCGGTCTTCTTCCTGATCTCGGGCTTCCTGCTCTACCGCCCGTTCGTCGCCCGGCACCTCGCGTTGGCGGAGCGGGGCGGCGGGCGCGACGTCCCGGAGGTCGGCGGGTTCTGGATCCGCCGGTTCCTGCGGATCGTGCCGCTCTACTGGCTCGTCTTCGTGATCAGCCTTGTAGTGATCGCGGACAAGATGATTGTGGCGAACGTCCGGGGCCTCCTCGAGTGTCTGCTGTTCGTGCAGGGCTACCGCGCCGCCTGGACCTTGCAGGGACTCACCCAGGCCTGGACGCTCGACATCGAGGCGGCCTTCTATCTGTTCGTCCCGCTCTACGCGTGGCTGCTCGGCCGCCGGGTGCGCCAGCCGCGCACCCAGCTGCTGCTGGAGCTGACCGGCGTCGCCGCGCTTTACCTGCTCGGGACGCTCGTGCACTGGCGGATCATCGGCCACGACCACGGTTGGACCGACGGCTGGGGAGTCTGGCTGCCGGTGTGGTGGGACCTGTTCGCGATGGGGATGTTCCTGGCCGTGGTGTCGGCCTGGTACGGCCGCCTGGGCCGGCACCCCCGCTGGTCGACGCTGCCCGGCTCGGGCACGGTCTGCTGGCTGCTGGCGGCCGTCTGCTACTGGATCGCGACCAACAAGATCGGGCTGCCGGTCTGGCCGGTCTACACCATCACCGTGCGGACCGACCTCGGCAGGCACCTGTTCTACGGCCTGTTCGGATTCTTCCTGCTGCTGCCGGCGGTCTTCGGGCCGCAGCGGCGCGGGATCGTCCGCCGGTTCCTGGCCAGCCGGGTGATGGCGTTCCTCGGGGCGATCTCGTACGGCATCTACCTGTGGCACCAGACCGTCATTGACGTGGTGATGGAGCGCAGCGGCTGGAAGGTCTGGCATGTGAGCTTCGCGCCGCTGTTCGCGGTGGTCTTCGTGGTCACGGTGGTGCTGGCGACGATCACGCACTACCTCGTCGAACGCCCGTGCCAGAACCTCGCGAAGGTCTGGGCGCGCCAGTGGCGCGACCGCGAGCGGCACCGCCCGGTCGCCCGGGCCGCAGCCCGGATCGGCCGGCTGGTCCGGCCGGGCGAGCCCACACCCGCGCCGGCCGTGCCGGCGCAGGGGCCGCAGCCCGCCGCTCCGGCCGGGGCGGAGGTCCACACGGCCGCCGTCGTCGGCGCCGCGGACCGTCCGGTCGGGGCTCTCGCCGGCGGACCGGTCATGTGTGACGAGACAACCGTCCCGGTGCACCTGGATGGAGGTACTCCGGATAGCATGACGCCGGAGCGCGACCCCCAGGCGGGCCGCGGTACCCAGGCCGGACGTCCCGAGCACCGGTTCTGAGCGTGGTCGGGCTGGCGTGCGCCGGCGGCGCGCCTGAGCCTGCCCACGGCCTCCCGTTGACCTCCCGTGAGAGGCTTCCCTAGACTGGGGTCAGCACGAGGGTCTGTGGGTCTCGGACCGAGCAGATCCACTCGAGCGGTCGTTATCGGTTCTGACAGTGTCGTTGTCAGCGCAACGTCATTGAGCGAGCGTAGTTGTGCAGCCCGTTCTCTGTCCCTCCGTCCCGGCGGTTCGACCCGGCTCTCGCGCTGACGTCAACCCCTAGTCGGAGCCGACCCCTTGACGAGCACCACCGACGTTCGACCCGTGGAGACCGTGACCAGCCCGCAAAGCCCGACCACACCACAGGTCGCGGTCAACGACATCGGCTCGGCCGAGGACTTCCTCGCCGCCGTCGACAAGACGATCAAGTTTTTCAACGACGGTGACATCGTCGACGGCACCATCGTCAAGGTGGATCGCGACGAGGTGCTGCTGGACATCGGTTACAAGACCGAGGGTGTCATCCCGTCCCGCGAGCTGTCGATCAAGCACGACGTGGACCCGCACGAGGTCGTCGCGGTCGGTGACCACGTCGAGGCTCTCGTCCTCCAGAAGGAGGACAAGGAGGGCCGGCTGATCCTGTCCAAGAAGCGCGCCCAGTACGAGCGCGCCTGGGGCACGATCGAGAAGCTCAAGGAGGAGGACGGCGTCGTCACCGGCACCGTCATCGAGGTCGTCAAGGGCGGTCTGATCCTCGACATCGGCTTGCGCGGCTTCCTGCCCGCGTCGCTGGTCGAGATGCGTCGCGTCCGGGACCTCCAGCCGTACGTCGGCCGTGAGCTCGAGGCCAAGATCATTGAGCTCGACAAGAACCGCAACAACGTGGTCCTGTCCCGCCGGGCGTGGCTGGAGCAGACGCAGAGCGAGGTCCGCTCCGAGTTCCTCTCGCAGCTGGCCAAGGGGCAGATCCGCAAGGGTGTCGTCAGCTCGATCGTCAACTTCGGCGCCTTCGTCGACCTCGGTGGGGTCGACGGCCTGGTGCACGTCTCCGAGCTGTCCTGGAAGCACATCGACCACCCGTCCGAGGTTGTCGAGGTCGGCCAGGAGGTCACGGTCGAGGTCCTCGACGTCGACCTGGACCGCGAGCGGGTCTCGCTGTCGCTGAAGGCGACGCAGGAGGACCCGTGGCGCCAGTTTGCCCGGACGCACGCGATCGGCCAGGTCGTCCCCGGCCGGGTCACCAAGCTCGTGCCGTTCGGTGCCTTCGTCCGGGTGGACGAGGGGATCGAGGGCCTGGTCCACATCTCCGAGCTGGCCGAGCGCCACGTGGAGATCCCGGAGCAGGTCGTCAACGTCGGCGACGAGATCCTGGTCAAGGTCATCGACATCGACCTCGACCGGCGCCGGATCAGCCTCTCGCTCAAGCAGGCGAACGAGGCCTCGGGGCTGGCGGGCGACGGCGAGACGTTCGACCCGAGCCAGTACGGCATGGAAGCCAAGTACGACGAGCAGGGCAACTACGTCTACCCCGAGGGTTTCGACCCCGAGACCGGCGAGTGGCTGCCCGGCTTCGAGGCCCAGCAGGCCGAGTGGGAGCGGCAGTACGCCGAGGCCCAGGCCCGCTTCGAGGCGCATCAGGCGCAGATCCGCGCCGCCCGCGAGGCCGAGGCGGCCGCGGTCGCGCCGTCGTCGTACACCTCCGAGTCGCAGCAGCCGGCCTCGGCGATCGACGAGGAGGCGCTGCGCCGCCTGCGCGAGCAGTTCGGCCGCGGCTGAGCTGACTGGATCTCCTCCAGGCAGAACCCCCGCCTACGGGCGGGGAAGGCATGACGTTCGCCCCGCCGGCCTCCGGGCCGGCGGGGCGATCCATGTTCCGGGTGGGCTCCGAACTCGGCTGCCCACCCGTGGGTGGATTACGCCCGATTTGTTTCATCCGCTGCTGCGCCGCGTTTTCCGGACCGTGACACGGGTATTTTCTCGGCATTACCGCTGAGCTCGGCGACGCTCCCACCTACTCCGGCCCACTCTCTGCCTGGCTCCGACCAGGGCTCGGGCGCGGAAAGGGCGGGGGGCGCCAGGCCCGGCCGGTACACGAGAGATCGGAGCGTGCCGTGTTCCAAATCCTGTGGATCGTGATCGGCGGGGCGATCGTCGGCCTGATTGCCCGCGCGCTGATGCGCCGGAATGTTCCGCTCTGGGCGACCGTCTGCCTCGGCATTATCGGCGCCCTCATCGGGAATGTCATCGCGAGCGCGATCGGCGTGCGGAACACGACCGGGATCGACTGGATCCGCCACATTCTGCAGATCGGCGTCGCCTGCGCCCTGATCGCCCTCGTCGGGCCGTTCATAGTGCGTGGCCACCGCGGCGGCACGGGCGGCGGGCCGAGCCTGTTCGCCGGCTCCGGCCGCGGCAGCAGGCACGCCCGGGACCGCTCCCACATCGACATGCGGTGACGCTCGGGACTGCGGCGCCGTGCCGGCCGGAGCCCGCCCTGGCCGGCACGGCCCGTGTCCTGCCTGGAGCGCCCCATGAGCCATCAGTCTCCCGATGAGGCCACGGGCCGAGGGGCTAGCCGGTCGGCACCGGGCCGGGCGTCAGCCGCAGGCCAGGGGCGTCGTCCCAGCCCGTGACAATCAGCAGGCCCAGCAGCCAGGGAGCGACGGCGTGCAGTATGAGCCGGCGGCCGTCCCGGTTCAGGTTGCCGGCGGAAGCGACCAGCGCGCGCAGGCCTCCGACGTCGACGCGGCGCAGCCGGCCCAGGTCGACGCGAACGTCGCCCCGGCCGTGGTGCGCGACCTTCGCGAGCGTCCCGACCAGCGCCGGCAGCACTGAGGTGTCGATGTCTCCGTCGATTGACACCATCGGCGGCTCGAAGGTCGCGGCCACCCGCATCGAACCGGTCTGGATCTCCAGCCGTTCCGCCTCGAAACCGGCGAGCGCGACGTCATCCTGGCCGGGCCCCGCCTGCACCGGCTGGGCGGGGGCCGTGAGTCCCTCGTCGGGCTCCACTCTGTGATCGTTCGCTCCGTCGCTCAGGTGATCGTTCGCTCCGTCCGGGCGCGGCGCTAGCTCGCTTCGCTCCCAGACCTGTGCGCCGAGTCCTCTTCCGCTCAGGTGGTCTGACATATGCATGTTCCCTCCGCCTGGTAGTCAGCAGCCGGGACCGATCCACCGGTTCCAACGCTCAAGAACCACCGTAAGATCCGAAACACGCCCCGTCCGGCCCAATTGACTATTCGCCGGACAATGGCAGTGGTCCCGCTCGGTTAGCCGCTTCGTAACAGCCGCGCGCATACCCGGGGTGGCCGGCGCAGCCGTGCCGGCCACCCCGCGTGACCTGCGGAGTCGCGCTTTCCTCTACTGTTTTGTTAACCGTTCAGTCTTGTCCATCTCGCCAGGGCGTTGCCGAGTCACGGGTGACGGCGATGGCTTTACGGTAACGTCGGATGGCCGACGGGTTTCAGCCCTTGACGCACAGAACCGCGCGAAGCCTGGCCGCGACTGCCACAAGGCTGTCGCTGTAGCCGATGACCTCGTCGATGTCCTTGTACGCGGCCGGAATCTCGTCGAGCACCCCAGGGTCGGTGCGGCATTCGACGCCGGACGTCTGGGCGGCCAGGTCATCCACCGTGAACGTCCGGCGCGCCCGGGCCCGGCTCATCCGCCGCCCGGCGCCGTGCGGCGCCGACTCGAAGGCCTCCGGGTTGCCGCGCCCGCGCACGAGGTACGAGCCGGTGCCCATCGAGCCGGGAATGATGCCGTACTCGCCGGAGCGGGCCGAGATCGCGCCCTTGCGCGTCACCAGCACGTCGGCACCGTAGTGGTGCTCCTCGGCGACGTAGTTGTGGTGGCAGTTGACGCTGGCGAACGCGGTGTCGCCGGCGTGCGGGCCGTCCGCCGGCGGGCAGCCAACCTGCAGTGCCGGGAAGAACCGGCGCAGCGCCTTGGTGTACAGGGCGAGCATCGTCTCCCGGTTGCGGCGCGCGTACTCCTGGGCCCAGTGCAGGTCGTGCCGGTAGGCCGCCATCTCCGGCGTCCCGGCGAGGAAGACGGCCAGGTCCCGGTCCGGTAGGCAGGTGTTGTGCTCCAGGGTCTTCGCCACTGCGATGTGGGCCTCGGCGAGTTCCTTGCCGATGTTGCGCGAACCGGAGTGCAGCATCATCCAGACCGCGTCGTCCGCGTCCAGGCACAGCTCGATGAAGTGGTTGCCGGAGCCGAGTGTGCCCAGCTGCGCCATCGCCCGGTCCAGCCGGCCCCGCACCTTCGGGTGCAGCCGCCCGAAGCCGTCCCACAGGTCGTCGTTGCGCCGGACCCGGGTCGAGATCTCGTCATGGCCCCGGTGCCCGACCGGTATCGCCGCCTCGATCGCCGAGCGCACCGCGCCCAGGTCGTCCGGGAGGTCGGCGGCGGTCAGGTTCGTGCGCAGGGCGGCCATGCCGCAGCCGATGTCGACCCCCACAGCGGCGGGCGCGACGGCGTCCCGCATCGCCACGACCGACCCGACCGTCGCGCCCTTGCCGAGGTGCACGTCCGGCATGACGGTCAGGTGGTGGTGAATGTAGGGAAGATTCGCGATCGCGCGCAGCTGGTCGAGCGCCGCGCTTTCGACGCCCTCCGGCCGAATCCACAGCCAGATCGGCGCCTGCGCACCACCAAGCTGTGCCAGTGGGCTCATGACGACCCTCTTTTCGTAAGTCGCCGGTTTCGACGAGTGGACACGTGCGATGATCGAGCCTTTTCCGCCGTCGCCGCTGGCTGGGGCCTGGCTGGCCAAGGGCTCGGTGAGAAGGAAAGGGCTCACCGGACACTTTCGGTTACTCGACCATCGGGCACGCCGGCGGAGGCCTGGCGGCGCCTCGAACGGAGAACCACGCGCTGGACGGAGAATCACGCGCCGAGCCGGGCGCCGCTGGAGATTGTCCGGCGAGGTACCGCGCGCGCCCGTCCAGAATGGGGCAGCGCCACGGAACGGACAAACCGTTTTCGGTCGCCGGCAGCGGCGGGCCGCCGCGTCCTGGGCCCTCGCGGCTGGCAGCGCCGCGCGGCTCGCGGGACGCTACCGGCGGGCGGGCAGCAGCGGCGCGGTGGAGAGCAGCTGGATGAGCGGCTTCGCCGCGTCGGGGACGGGCTCGGCAAAATGGTGCACGTCATGGCGGTCGCCGGCGTCGACCTCGACGGCGTAGGTGAACCGGTCTGGGCCCGTCACGTGGGCCGGTCTCGGCGCGGCTGGCAGGCCGGCGACCAGCGCCCGCAGCGCGTCGGCCTCGCGGGCCGGCAGGGCGGCGGTGTCCAGGCCCCGTCGGATCGGGCGTCCCACGAAACCGCCGGAGCGTTCCAGCACCACCTGTAGCCGCGTGCCACCGCTCATGACCGGCCGCCTCCCTCTTGCCTCTGATTGTGACCCCAGCCGCACCAGCGGTCTCGCTGTCCCGTGATCTGGGTCCCCCGTGGATCCGAGTCCCGAACCTGCTCGACGGCGCGGGGCCGTCCACGCGGCCCTCAGGCCCGCGCCGTCGGACCCGATGCCGACCTCGAACGGGATGTGCGATGCCCGGATCCCAGGCGCCCCGCCGGGCCGCGGCCCTCGCGGGGCGCCTGGTGGACGCCGCGGGTCAGGCCTTGATCCCGACCTGCCTCCAGGCGTCCCGCACGGCCTGGACCTCGGTGGTGCCGAACAGCACCCTGGCCTGGGCGACCGTGAGGGCGGCGAACTGGGCGAAGGTGGCGCTGGACCTCAGCTGCCCGGAGGTCAGGACCTCGTACCAGATCTTGCCGGCCTTCTCCCACGAGTGGCCGCCGAGCGCGATGGCGGCCAGGTAGAAGGCGTGGTTCGGGATGCCGGAGTTCGTGTGCACGCCGCCGTTGTCGGACGTGGTGTGGACATAGCCGGACATCGTGCCCGGCTGGTCGTCCTTGCCGAGCGTCGGGTCGTCATACGCGGTCCCCGGCGCCTTCATCGAGCGCAGCGCGACGCCCTGCACACCGGGGGCGAGCAGGCCGGCGCCGATCAGCCAGTCGGCGTCCTCCGCCTTCTGCCCGAGCTTGTACTGCTTGACCAGCGACCCGAAGACGTCGCTGACCGACTCGTTGAGCGCGCCGGCCTGGTTCAGGTAGGCGAGCCCCGCCGTGTACTGGGTGACGCCGTGCGTCAACTCGTGGCCGATCACGTCGAGCGCGATGGTGAACCGGTTGAACAGCTCGCCGTCGCCGTCGCCGAAGACCATCTGGTCGCCGTTCCAGAACGCGTTGTCGTAGTGGTCGCCGTAGTGGACCGACGCGATGAGCGGCAGGCCGTGGTCGTCGACCGAGTCGCGCGCGAAGACCTCCGAGTAGAACGTGTAGGTCGCGCCGAGGCCGTCGTACGCCTCGTTGACCTCCACGTCAGAGGTCGGTGCCTGGCCCTCGGTGCGCACGGTCACGCCGGGAAGGGTCTCGCTGCCCTTCTCGTCGTCGATCGTGCGGCGCAGGCCGCCGGTCGGCGTCGGCTTCGGCGCCGGGGTGGGACGCGGGCGCCGGGCGTCGAGCAGCGACGTGACGAGCGCGTTGTGCACCCGGACGGTGCGCTGCGTGGTGTCCAGCGAAAGGGTCTGCAGGGCCCATTCGCGCTGCTCGTCGGTGCCGTTGCGAACGATCCGCTCGAGCACGTTCGGCGGGACGGCGCAGTGTCGCTGGACGGCGGGTCGGATGGGGCTGTGCGAGGACTGGGGCTTCACGGTTGGCTCCCGAACCCCGGCCCGAGGGCGCTGACGCGGCTGGCGCGCGCTCCCGGGTCCGGGGCGTCGTCGTGGGCCGGCATGGGCGCGTGCGCCGCTGCCGGCCGGGCGGACTGAGCCTGTTCCGTCGTCGTCGCGGATCGGGCCCGACCGGCCCAGCTCGCGCGAGAGGGAACAGACCGACTGATGCACAACGTGACCGACCTTTCCGCTTCGGCACGCGGATGTCCAGCCGTAGTCGGTCCAAGGTCCTAAGCGCCGGATGACGACGTTCGTCCGTTGCGCCTCGCGTCCCAGCGGTGTAGCGACGCCAGGACTGCCGTGGCCATGACTGCTGCGCGGCTAACCCTCCCGCCTCGGGATCAGCGGTGCGTCACGGCCGGTCCCGGTCCGCCCACCCGGCGCGGAGCCCGCTTTCTTCTGCTCGTGGTATTCCTGCTCGACGTTGACGGTCCAGACGTCGTGGTCGGTGCCGTCGAGGATGTTCTCGACGGTGAGCATCGCCGTCAGCATGGAGTGGTCGGCGTTGTTGTAACGATGCATGCCGTTGCGGCCGACCGGATGAACGTTCGGGACGTGCGCGGCGAGCCACTCCCGCGTGATCTCGACGTTGGCGCGGTAGTACTGGTCATAGGTCGGATACGCCTTCGGCACGCGCACGACGTAGCCTCGCTCGACCATTCCGCGGCGCACGAGGCCGAGTGTCTCCAGCTCACGGGTGGCCAGCGCGATCAGCTCGTCATCCGGCTTCGACCACATCTCATCCCCCTCGAAGACGAAGAACTCCAGGCCGAGGCAGGTCCGGCCTTCCTTGACCAGGTAGGGCGACCAGGAGCCGTAGTTCTGGATGCGGCCGACCTTCACCCCGGGGTCATGGATGTAGATCCAGTTGTCCGGGAAGCTGAACTCGGCCGGAACGACGAGGGCGACCGTCAGGTAGTCGCGATAGCGCAGATCACGAGCCGCCTCGACGACCGGTGCGGGTGCCGGCGGATCCATGCTCAGCACCAGCGTCGACAGCGGCGTCGACGAGATCACGTGGTCGGCGGGCACCCGGGTCAGCTCACCGGTGTCCGTGGTGACGGTGACGGCGACCGCGCGGCCACCGTCGTGGTGCACCGCCGTGACGGCGGTGTTCAGGACGACCGTGCCGCCCATCTTCTCGACCTTGTCGCGGCAGGCCTCCCACATCATGCCCGGGCCGTACTTGGGGTAGTGGAACTCCTCGATGAGGCTGGTGATGTCCTTCTGGTTCCGTTTCGGCAGGATGGCGCCCACGACCGCGGACGACAGCGAGAGGTTCTTCACGCGCTGGGCCGCCCAGTCGGCCGGCATCTCGCTGACCGGGATTCCCCACAGCTTCTCGGTGTAGGTCTTGAAGAACGTGCGGTAGAGCCGCCAGCCGAACCGCGCGACCAGCCAGGACTCGTAGTCGCTCTGATCCTTCGGCGGGCGCAGCCGTGCGTGGGCGTAGGAGCCGAGGGCGAGCGCCGCCGGTACCGGCCCGAGGTTCCGCAGGGCGTTCAGGGCCCGCAGCGGGTAGTCGTAGAGCTTCCCCTGGTAGTAGATCCGGCTCATCCGCGGCCGCAGCAGGAAGTTCTCGCCCGGCAGGATCTCGTGCCACAGTCGTTCGACCGCCGAGACCTTGGTGAAGAACCGGTGGCCGCCAATGTCGAAGCGCCAGCCGTCACGCTCGACGGTGCGGCTGATGCCACCGACGACGTCGTCTGCCTCGAACACCGTGACGGCGGCGTCCCGGGCGGCCAGCCGGTAGGCGGCCGTGAGCCCGGCCGGGCCGGCGCCGATGACCACCGTGTGCGGAACCTGCGGTGAAGCCACGTGTTCCTCTCCTTGATCGACTATTCGGCCAGACGAGACGGTCATGCCCACGATGTTGGACGCAGCTGTCTAGATTTCTGGCCAATGGTGTCCAGGAGAGTAGCGTGTGCGCGTGGCCGCTGACGTAGTGGGTGCCCGTGCGGGGGCGACGGGCCGCGGCCGGCAGGCCAAACGCGAGGCGATCATGCAGGCCGCCTTCGAGGTCTTCGCGCGCCACGGCTATGCCGCCACCAGCCTCGACGACATCGCCTCCGCCACTCCGGTGTCCAGGCAGACCGTCTACAACCACTTTGGCGACAAGGAACAGCTGTTCCTCGCGGTCGTCGACGAGCAGATCTCCGCCAACCTCGACGCGCTCCGCGACGCGACCCACGCGTTTCCTGACCGGGTGGACGGCGTCGAGGACGCGGCCACATACCTGGTCGATCTCGCACGCCGGATGGCCGCCGTCTACGCGCGCCCGAGCACCGCGTCGCTGCGCCTGCTCGTGCAGACCGAGGCTCCCCGCCATCCGACGCTGATGGCGCTGTGGCGCTCGCGGGTGGCGACTCCCGTCTGGCCCGCGCTCATCGGCAACCTCGCCCGCCTCGCCCACGCCGGCGCGCTGTCCATCGACGACCCGGCGCGCGCCGCGGGCCAGTTCGTCACCCTGGTCACGGGTGCCGCCTGGCAGATGACCGAGCTCGGCACCTTCGCGCTCACGCCGCCGGCCGGGGGCTCCGCGGAGCTGGACGCGGCGATCCAGGCCAACGTGGACCTCTTCGTCCGCGCCTACGCGGCGAAGGACCGCTGACGTCACTGCGCCGGGCCGCCGACCGGGGTGTCACGCGTGCCTAGAGTGGGGGCATGGTTGCGATGGGCGCAGGGGAGTGGCGGGAGTTCGTGGCGGCGGGGACGCGGACCGGGAAGCTCGCGACGGTGCGGGCGGACGGGCGGCCGCATGTCGCCCCGATCTGGTTCGTGCTGGATGGTGACGACATCCTGTTCACCACGGGGGCCGACAGCGTCAAAGGGCGCAATCTGCGCCGCGAGGGGCAGGCGAGCCTGTGCGTCGACGACGACACCCCGCCGTTCTCGTTCGTGATCGTCAACGGCACCGTGACCCTGTCCGCTGAGCTCGACGAGGTGCGGCGCTGGGCGACGACGATCGGCGGCCGATACATGGGCGCGGACCGGGCCGAGGAGTTCGGCCGGCGCAACGGCGTTCCCGGCGAGCTGCTCGTCCGGCTCACTCCGACCAGCATCCGCGCCGAACGCGACATCGCGGACTAAGGCCGCCGACCCGTGACGCCAGCCCGGTGAGCCGCCAGCTCACAGGGCCGCGGCCGATCAGGGACTGGCGCACGGAGTGCGGGTAGGGCGGGACGCGCGCGTGAGTCGTGCGAAGTCTCGGACTGGCGACGCGCACCGAGACGAGGTCGCGGGCCGGTGCCGGCCTGCCGGCGCGCGGTGCCCGGTGTCAGGGCTGGACCTGGTCCTCCACGGTCAGCGCGGACCGCAGCGGGGCGTGGACGTCGTAGACGATGTTGCCGGCCCACAGGCAGGTACTCAGGGACAGGATGGCCGGGATGGTGACCAGCATCCGGTGGCGGCCGCTCGGCGCCGGGCGGAGCAGGGCGTTCACCCGCCGCGGCACCGGGCCGGGTGCCGGGCGCAGCCGCCGGGCAAGGGGACGCCGCCGGCCGGAGCCCGCCTGGGCGGGACGGCCGGAAAGCCACGACAGTGGCGCGATCCGTAGGGTGCGCGGCTGGACGGAGGCGTTGCCGGCCTGCGGGAGCCATGCGGCCTCGGCGGGCGCGGCCCCGGCTGACCCGGTCTCGGTTAAGCCGGCATCGGGCTGGGTGGCCTTGGCGGGCGCAGCGGGCAGCATCGGAAGCCTGGACGAGGTCCGCCAGGCGGTCCCCGACGGCTCGGGTGCCGCTGGCCCGGCCGACGCTGGCACTCCCGCCGACGGTGCCGGCCCGGCCGCCGCGGCGGCCAGCGCGACGGCGCCGATGGTGCGCGCGACCCGCGTCCGGTCGCCGATCTCGAGGGCGGCCTGCTCGTCGGCCCACCGTTCGACGCCGTACTCCACCAGCCGGGCGACCGGGCGCAGCAGCGGCTGGCCGGCCGCCGCCAGCCGAGCGGCGTCGACGTAGCGGTGATGCCGGCAGACCAGGTGGGCCCGTTCGTGGGCGAGCACGACGCCGAACTCGTCGCGGCTGAGTGCGTTGCGCAGCGCCTCGGTGACGACGATCCGGCCACGCGACCCCGGCAGCGTGAACGCGTCCGGCTGGCTGCCCGGGACGACGACGACGAGGTCGTCGCCGGGCAGGGCAGCGGCCTCGTCCTGGGCGGCCCGCAGCGCGGTCCGCTGCCGCCGGAAGGCACGGATCGCCACCACGGCCGCGACGATCGCGACAATCGCGCACGGCCCCGACAGCCAGGCGTCACGGCCCGCGTCGGCCCAGGCCTCGGTGGTCCAGCCGCGCCTACCGGTCTTCACGATGGCCGTCGTCGTGTGGATGCCGCCGGCCAGCAGCACCAGGGCGGTGCTGAGCGCCAGCAGGCAGGCGGACACCGTGAACGCCACGACGGCGACCCCGGCGGCCACCCGGTCCGCGAGCAGCCGCATCACGAGCGTGCCCAGCAGCGGGGCGACCAGCGCGCAGAGGACCAGCTCGCGGACCATCTAGCGTCCGGCCGGTGCGCCGCCGGACCCCGAGCCCTGGCCGCGCGGCGCGTCGGGGATGTCGACCGGCCCGCTGCCACCAGGACTTTCGGCGAGGAGCTGGCGGATCAGCGCCTCGTCGCCCGGTGAGAGCGCGGCCACGAAGTGGGTAAGCGCCGGGCGGTGGTCGGCCTGCTCGTCCAGGAGCCGGTTCATCCGCCAGGCGACCAGGCTCGCGGCGTCGGACTTCGCCATGTAGAGGAAGGCACGCCCGGCCCGGCGGCGGGTCACGACGCCCTTCCCGTGCAGCCGGGTCAGCGTCGTCACGACGGCGCTGTAGGAGAGCGCGGCGCCACCGTCGAGCCGTTCCCGCACCTGGGCGGGCGAAAGCTCGCGGTGCGCCGAGTGCAGCACCGTGAGGATCTCGGCCTCCAGTGAGCCCGGCGACCGACGACGGCCACCCCCGTTGCGCGCGCCGTTTACCGCAAGACGGTCGTCACCGGCATCGTCCGCGTATGTGTAGGCATCGGATACCACGCCCCCGACGATACGGACCTGGCCGGTGTGCGACGAGGGGTGGGGTCACCCGGCGCGTCGTGGCAATGCTGACCAGGCATCTGGTTGCCGCGGACGCGCGCCCGAGTGACACGATCGCCGCGCTGGTCCAGGCCGCCTTCGGCGCGATCGCCGGGTACCGCGCCGCCGTCACCGTCTTCCAAAAAGGAATGCTGCTACCTGGCGGCCCTGCCCGCGGTTCGGCTACGTGCGCACCTCCGAGGAGCGAGCCAGTGGCCGGGGCTGGGCGCGCCGCGGGCCGCCATCGCCGCTGGGAGCCGCCATCGCCGCTGGGGGCCGCGGGTGGACTTCGAACCGAAGCTCACCCACCCGTTCCTGCGCGACTCGATCTGGTCCACAGAGGCGATCTGGAAACGATCCCCTGGCCCGCGCTCATTCGCCTGTCAGAAAGGGCACGGTTCGGTGTCCTGCGATTCGCTGGATGACTGGGGAGATCCACCAGTGGGTCCGCCGACGGTGGTGGTGCCCACGGTGGGGTCGCCGGTTCGTGGGGTCGTCGCCCTCCAGGGCTGCTCCCAGGGCAGGAGGGCTTCTTCGTCGTTCGCGATGGTGTCGGTGATGTAGGTGCGGCCGGCGGGGCTGGTCCAGCGGAATACCCCAGGGGTGGGTTGCTCGAGTCGCCAACCCGCGGCGGGGCCGTGCTTGGCCCTGTGGTGGTGTCTACAGAGCAAGCCCAGGTTGTCGAGGGCCGTGCGTCCGCCGGCCGCGTGGGCGAGGGTGTGGTCAATGTCCGCGCGGGCGGCGGGCATGCCGCACCCTGGGAACAGGCAGCTGTTCTGGCGGTGGCGGACGAGGCGGGCCAGCGCCGGCGTGGGGATGCGGCGGTGTCCAAGGTCCAGGACCGTGCCGGTGGCTGGGTCGGTGAGCACGCGGCGCCAGTGGGCGTCCGCGGCGAGTGCGCGCCCGATGTTCGCGGGAATGGGCCCGTAACCGACAAGGTCGGTCGGATTGTTGTCGAGACCCGCGAGTGTGCCGACGGATGCGATGACCTGCACCTCGACTGCCACGTGCTCGCGGCGGTTACCCAGTAGCAGCGCGGCGAGGACGTCGGCCCGGCGGGCGTCCAGCCTGCCCGGTCCGGTCGGGTCGGCTGGGGTGCGGCTCGCCCGGGCGAGAAGGTCGATCCGGTCGAAGATCGCGCGGGCGTCCTCCGCGGCGAGGGTCGCCTGGAGCAGGGCCATACCGTTGTCCAGCGGCTTGACGCTGACGGCGCGGCGGGCGTGTGCTTCGGCGCGGCGGCGGGTGAGCGCTTCGGGGGCGATCTTCGCGACGAGTCGGCGGATCTTGCGCCGCCACTGCGGGGTGGACTTCAACCTGCTGCCAGCCAGCATCGTCTCCTCGACGAGGGACCGCTGCCCGTCAGCGAGACCCGTGGTGAGCTGCTGGAGCGCGGCGAGGCGCGGATAGTCCAGCGTCCCCGCGGTCAACGCGGCCAGCGAAGCGGGGAGGTGATGCGCGGTCTCCCACGCGGTGGCGAGCCGATCGGACTGGGCCCGCGGCGACTGGCGCAACTCCGCGGCGAGCTCGTCAGTCAATAGCTGCTGACCTACCACGACTGACCTGCGCATACGGGCGCTCGCACGTGGTGCCCAGGGGTCGGCCGCGCGGTGTCGGTGGGGTGGCCTTGTCTCTGCCTGGTCATTGGCTTTGGGGACATATATGACGTGTGTCACACGATCAACTAGCGCCTAGGACTCGTCGACGCCTACGCCATTCGTGTTTGGTGGCACGCCGTATTTATCAGCACGTTTGCCACAGTCGCACCGTCCGGTCGTCGCTCGCGGTGGCGAGGGTGCGGCCGTCGGGCGTGAACGCCACCCACAACACGGCGCTGGTATGGCCGGTGAGGGGTGGGCCGATCGGATGGGGTCGAGACACGTCGGCGACGTTCCACAACCGCACCGTCCGGTCGTCGCTGGCGGTGGCGAGGGTGCGGCCGTCAGGCGTGAACGCCACCGACCGCACGCCGTAGGTGTGACCGGTGAGGGGTTCGCCGATCGGACGGGGTCGGGTGGGGTCGGTGACCTCCCACAACCGCACCGTCCGGTCCATGCTGGCGGTGGCGAGGGTGCGGCCGTCAGGCGTGAACGCCACCGACGACACGGCGCCGGTGTGGCCGGTGAGGTGTTCGCAGATCGGATGGGGTCGGGTTACGTCGGCGACGTCCCACAACGACACCGTCCCGTCGTCGCTCGCGGTGGCGAGGGTGCGGCCGTCGGCCGCGAACGACACCGACAGCATCCACCCGGTCTGGTCGGAGAGGGGTCCGCCGATCGGACGGGGGCGGGTCACGTCGACGACGTCCCACAACCACACAAAACCGTC
>Ga0068863_100001971_pt1 | contig 20404 bp, 15 predicted proteins | sample KBSSwiS62_FD_66596 | JGI IMG/M metagenome (GOLD analysis project Ga0068863, IMG submission 66596) | Switchgrass rhizosphere microbial communities from Kellogg Biological Station, Michigan, USA - KBS Switchgrass S6-2 | ecosystem: Host-associated > Plants > Roots > Rhizosphere > Soil ...
GCGTTCGGATCGAGGTGATAGTTCGAGCGCACGATCGTCGTATTCCGTCCGGTGTTGCCGCCACCGAGCCAGCCTTTCTCTAGGACGGCGACGTTGGCGATGCCGTGCTCTTTCGCGAGGTAATAGGCGGTCGCAAGCCCGTGCCCGCCGCCGCCGACGATGATCGCGTCGTAGCGCGGCTTCGGCGCGGGACTGCGCCACGCAAGCGGCCAGCGCTCGTGGTAGCTCCGCGCGTTGCGCGCCAGCGAGAAGATCGAATATTTCAAAACGAAAGCCTCCCTCGCGTCCGGCTGGTGCTGGTTCTTGGATGCTGTCGCTCGCGGACGGGATCGCTTATTCTAATGGCCCCGAGCGATGCGCAGGGGTGGGAGCCGTAAGCGCATCCTCCCTGTTCGCCTGATTGGAGGAAACATGCAGATCGCAAAGCTGGGCCGCTGGCTCGTTGCCGCCGCCGCGTCGGCGCTCGTGATGGCGGGCTCCGCGCTGGCGCAATCGGACACGCTCGCGAGCGTCAAGCAGAAGGGCAAGATCGTGGTCGGCGTCAAGGCCGATTACAAGCCGTTCGGTTATACGGATCCCTCGGGCAAGATCGTCGGCCTCGAGGTCGATCTCGCGCAGGACGTCGCGAAGCGGCTCGGCGTGCAGCTGGAGCTCGTTCCGGTCGTTGCCGCGAACCGGATGGAATTCCTGAAGCAGGGACGCATCGACCTCATGATCGCGACAATGGCGTACAAGCCGGATCGCGCCGAGGTGGTCGGCATTCCGGAGCCTTTCTACTACGCCGGCGCGGCGAGCGTGTTCGCCAAGAAGAATTCGGGCCTCAAGACCTGGCAGGACTTGAAGGGCAAGCCGATCTGCGCGATCCAGGGCGCTTACTACAACCGCCGCACGGGCGAGGAATTCGGCGCCCAGCTCGTCGTGTTCAAGGGCGTGACGGAAGCGATGTCGGCGCTCGAAGGCGGCAATTGCGTCGGGGTCGTGTTCGACACGACGTTCTTCGCCGGCATCATGGGCGACGCGAAGTGGGCCGACTACGCCATGGTCGTGCCCGCGATAGACCCCGAGCCGTGGGGCATGGGCGTGCGCAAGGACGATGCGAAGTTCGCCGCGTACATGAGCGATCTCTCGAAGGAGTGGCACAAGACGGGGTTCATCCTCGGGCTCGAGAAGAAGTGGGGAATCCCGCAGTCGCCGTTCCTCGTCGAGCAGCAAGCGAAGTTCAAGTAGGGCGATGCGAGCGGCCGGCGAGGGGCCCCGCGCAAAGCGCGGGGATCGACGGCAAACGCGAGTCGTCGCCGGAGGCCGACACGCGAGCCTTCGCATTGCTCGATCCGCCCGGGGAGGCCGATTCATGCGAGCGGCCGGCGAGTGAGTGTGCGCATTCCTCGGTTGCGGGGCGGAGACGAGGCCGCGCCGGGGCGGGGCCGTGGATGACGTCGCAGCCTGGTTCCTGTGGCTCTACAAGACCACGGGAATCAAGCTCACCATCTTCTACGATCCGTACGACCGCAACCGCTTCGTCGTGGGGTTCTTCACGACCCTCAAGCTGTCGGCCTATTGCCTCGTTTTGAGCGTCGTGCTCGGCGCGTTTGCCGCGTGGCTGGCCGGCTCGCGCGTCGCCGCGGTCCGGCGTGTCGTCGACGGCTTCGTGCAGCTCTTCCGCAACACGCCGCCGCTCGTCCAGCTGTATTTCTTCTACTTCGCGGTGGGGCCGGTGCTGCCGAAGGTCGACGGGGCGCCGATTCTGGGCTCGTTCGGGTGGGCCGTCGTTTCGCTGACGCTCCTCGAAACCGCGTTCGCTGCCGAGATCTTCCGTGCGGGCATCGAGGCGGTGCCGAGGGCAACGATCGAGGCGGCGCAGGCGCTCGGTTATTCCCGCGCGCAGATCTACCGCAAGGTCGTGCTGCCGCTCGCGATCCGCGTGACGATGCCGGCGATGAACAACAATCTCGTCAATCTCGTGAAGACGACCACGCTCGCTTATGCAATTGCGGTGCCGGAGCTCGTGTACATGTCGGCGCAGGTGTGGTCGGAGCAGGTGAACGTGCCGGAGATGATGGTGGTGCTGCTGATCTGTTACGTCGCCATCGTGGGGATCATCAACCAGCTGATGCAATGGCTCGAAGCGCGGCTGCGCGTGCCGGGATTCGGGCAATGAGCCACAGTGCCGCGTCCATTAGCGAGCTCTTGAGCCCGCGGGCCGGCATCGCACTCGCCGCGCTGCTGGTCGCATCGCTCGTCGTCGCGCAGATCCCGCCGGCGGCGCCGAAGCTGTCGGTGCTCGAGCTCCTGTGGAAGTGGACGCCGCTCCTCGCCGAGGGGTTCGTGTTCAACCTGCTCATCAGCTTCTGTGCGATGGCTGTCGGCACCGTTGCCGGCGTGCTGATGGGCTTCGCGCGCATCTCGCTGCATGCGCCCGTGCGCGGCACTTCGTGGGTCGTCGTCCAGTTCTTCCGCAATGCGCCGTGGCTCGTGCTGCTCTTCTTTGTCATGTTCCTGATGCCGTTCGAAGTGCGCGTGCGCGGCGCGACTATCCCGTTTCCCGACTGGGTGAAGGCGACGCTCGGGCTTGCGCTGCCGATCATGGCCAATGTCGCGGAAATCCTGCGCGGTGCGGTGCAGTCGATCCCGACTGCGCAGTGGGAGGCGGCGCGCTCGCTCGCCTTCTCGCGCCGGCAGACGCTGTGGAAGATCATCCTGCCGCAATGCGTGAAGCGGATGTTGCCGCCGTGGATGAACTGGTACGCGATCCTCACCATGGCGACCACGCTGGCCTCGATCGTGGGCGTCAGCGAGGTGATGACGATCACCAACCGGATCACCAACGCCGAAGGCCGGACCGATCTCCTGATCCCGATCTACCTGTACGTCCTGCTGGCGTTTTTCGTCTACTGCTATCCGATCGCGCGTTGGACGCGCCGGCTCGAAGCTCGCTACGCGGAGCGTTGATGGACCTGACCGAATTCCTGGCGAAGCATGGCATCCACCCTGTGCGGCACGAGCATCCGCCGGTGATGACCGTCGAGGAATCGCTGCGCCTCGTGCCGAAGTTTCCGGGCGCGAAAACGAAGAATCTTTTCCTGCGCGACAAGAAAGGCCGCCGCCATTTCCTCGTCACCGTGCCGTTCGACAAGGCGGTCGACATCGACGCGCTCGCGGACGAGCTCGGCGTCAACGGGCTCGGATTCGGCTCCGCGGAGCGTCTGCAGAAGCACCTCGGCATCAAGCCGGGATCGGTAAGCCTGCTCGCGCTCGTCAACGACGAAGCGGGGACGGTGGAGCTCATCCTCGACCAAGCGTTGTGGGATGCGGAAGCCGTGCATGCGCATCCGCTCGTCAACACGGCGACGATGGTCATCCCCCATGCCGATCTCGAGCGCTTCCTCGAAGCGACGCGGCACCCCCCGCGCGTCATCGAGGTGCCGGCGAAAGCGCCGCGCTGATTCGCGATGGCCGATCCTCCGGCATTCACTGGCCCGCTCGCCTCGGCGCCCATTCCGCGTCAGGGGGAAGCGGCGATCCTGCGACTTCGTGACGTGCACAAGGCGTTCGGCCGCACCGAGGTTCTGCGCGGCATCTCGATCACTGCCGCGAAAGGCGACGCCGTGTGCATCATCGGGCCCTCCGGGTCGGGCAAGTCGACGCTCCTCCGGTGCATCAACGGCCTCATTCCGATCGACCGCGGCGAGATCCACGTCGGACCGCACGCCGTCCACCGCCTGAAGAGCGACAAGGAGATGATCGCGCTGCGCAAGGACGTGTCGATCGTGTTCCAGCAGTACAACCTGTTTCCGCACAAGACCGCGCTCGAGAACATCATGATGGCGCCCGTCGACGTGCTCGGCCAGCCGCGGGACGAAGTGGAGGCCCGCGCGCATGAGCTCCTGAAGAAAGTTCGCCTCGCCGGCAAGGAGTCGAGCTATCCCGGCGAGCTTTCCGGCGGGCAGCAGCAGCGCGTCGCGATCGCCCGTGCGCTCGCGATGCGGCCTTCCGTGATGCTCTTCGACGAAGTGACGGGCGCGCTCGACCCCGAGACGCGCAACGAGGTGCTCGCGACGATCCGACAGCTGGTCGAGGAGGGCATGACGTCGGTGCTGGTGACGCACGAGATGGCGTTCGCGCGCCAGGTTGCCGACCACGTCTATTTCACCGATCACGGCGTGATCGTCGAGGACGGGCCGCCGGCGCAGCTTTTCGGGGCGCCGCAGAAGGAGCGTACCCGCGCGTTCCTCGAGCAGGTCGCATGAGAATGCCGGTGCGCGCCAGCACGAGGCCGCGCCGATGAGGACGCACGCGCGCGTCGTCGTCATCGGAGGCGGCGTCGTCGGCGCGAGCGTGCTCTATCATCTCGCGAAAGCCGGCTGGCGCGACGTCGTGCTCGTCGAGCGTGACGAGCTCACGTCCGGATCGACGTGGCATGCGGCCGGCGGGATGCACACGCTCAACGGCGATCCCAACGTCGCGAAGCTGCAGGAATACACGATCAAGCTCTATGCGGAGATCGAGGCCGCCTCCGGACAATCGTGCGGCGTGCACATCACCGGCGGTGTGAATCTGGCCGGCACACCCGAGCGGATGGATTTTCTTCGGCTGGCGCGAGCTCGAGCGCGCTATCTGGGCCTCGCGATGGAGATCATCTCGGTCGACGAAGCGCAAAACCTGTTCCCGTTGCTCGACAAGCGTTACTTCGTCGGGGCGCTGTACAACCCGCTGGAAGGTCACGTCGATCCCGCGGGCGTGACGAATGCGTATGCGAAGGCGGCGCGAAACCTCGGCGCCGACGTGTATCGGTTCACGCGCGTCGTGGAGCTGATCGCGAGGACGGACGCGGCGTGGGACGTCGTCACTGACAAGGGCACGATCCGCGCGGAGCACATCGTCAATGCGGGCGGCCTCTGGGCGCGGGAAGTGGGGCGGATGGCGGGTGTCGAGCTTCCGGTGCTCGCGATGGAACATCAATACGTCATCACCGGCGAGGTACCGGAAGTCGTCGCCTCGCCGAGCGAAATGCTGCACGTCATCGACTTCGAGGGCGAGATCTACATGCGGCAGGAAGGCCGCGGCATGCTGATCGGCACGTACGAGAAGGCGGGTGTCCCGTGGTCCGAGCGCGACACTCCGTGGACCTTCACGCACGAGCTTCTTCCGCCCGACCTCGATCGAATTGCGCCAAGCCTCGAAGTCGGCTTCCGGCACTTCCCGGCGCTCGAGCGTGCGGGCATCAAGCGCGTGATCAACGGGCCGTTCACGTTCGCGCCGGACGGCAATCCGCTGATCGGGCCGATCCGCGGTCTCTCCAATTTCTGGGTCGCCTGCGGCGTGATGGCGGGCTTCAGCCAAGGTGGAGGCGTGGGCCTTGCGCTCGCGAACTGGATGATCGACGGCGATCCCGGCTTCGATGTCTGGGCGATGGATGTCGCGCGATTCGGCGACTGGGCGAGCCCTGCGTACACCAACGCAAAAGTGCGCGAGAACTACTCGCGGCGCTTTCGAATTCGTTTCCCGAACGAGGAGCTGCCGGCGGCCCGTGCGCTGCGGACCACCCCGGTCTACGACACCCTCAAGGGCCGTGGCGCGGTTTTCGGTGCCGCGTTCGGCCTCGAGCATGCGCTGTGGTTCGCGCCGGCCGGAATGGAGCCGCGCGAGGATGTGACTTACCGACGCTCGAATGCGCACGGCCCGGTCGGCGAAGAATGCCGCGCAGTGCGGGTAGCGGTCGGGCTGCTCGAGATCGCGACGTTCGCACGGTACGAAGTCGCGGGCCGCGACGCCGGGACTTGGCTCAGCCGAATGCTTGCAGGACGGCTGCCGCGCGCAGGACGCATCGGCCTCGCGCCGATGCTCAATGACAAGGGCAAGCTGATCGGCGACTTTACCGTGGCCAACGCGGGAGGCGATCGCTATTGGGTCTTCGGGTCGGGCATCGCCGAGCAGTATCACCGGCGCTGGCTCGATGCGCACTTGCCGGCGCATGGCGTCGGCATCCGGTCGCTCGCTGACGAATGGATGGGCTTTGCCGTTGCGGGGCCGCGGTCGCGCGAGCTGCTGACGCGTCTGTCGCCGGCGGATCTCTCCGCGGAGGCGATGCCGTTCCTTTCGTTTCGCGCCATCGAAGTGGCCGGCATGGCGGCGCACGTGGGCCGCATCTCGTTCACCGGCGAGCTGGGTTACGAGATCTGGGTGCCTTCGCAATCGCAGGTCGCGCTGCACGACGCGCTCGTCGACGCCGGCGCCGATCTCGGTCTCCGGCATTTCGGGGCTCGAGCGCTTCATTCCCTGCGGCTCGAAAAAAGCTTCGGCAACTGGGCGCGCGAATATCGACCGATCTACGGGCCGGCGGAGGCGGGGCTCGATCGATTCGTCGATTGGACCAAGGCTGATTTCATTGGCCTTCCCGCGATCGTGCAAGGCCGTTCGGAGCGGCCGCCGCGACGCCTTTGCACATTCGTCGTCGATGCCGCGGACGCCGACGCGATCGGCGACGAGCCGATCTCCCGCGGCGGCGAGGTCGTCGGATGGGTGACCTCCGGCGGCTATGGTCACTGCGTCGGGGAATCGATCGCGCTTGGGTACGTGCAAGCGTCGGTCGTCGACGAGGCGCAAGCGTTCGAGATCGAGATCCTCGGTGAGCGCAGACGGGCGGTGCGCTGTGCGCGGCCGCTCTACGATCCCGACGGGCTCAAGATGCGCGGGTGAGCTCGCCGCCAGTTGGTGCACCGCAAGGCGGCTTGGCGGCGGTCCGCGGCGCCGGCGCGCGGCTACTCCAGCGCGTACAGGCTGCCGTCCGTGCTCCCGAAGTAGACGGTCGCGCCTACCACGAGCGGTGACGAAAAGATCGAGCCCACGCTGAACTGGCGCGCCGTCGCGACGATCGGCGCCTCGCGCCAGCTCGAGGGGTAAAGGAGCGGTGCGTTGAAGCGGCGGTCGGCCGTGAGCACCCAGCCTGCGTTGCGCTTCGACGCGTCCGTCTGGAATTCCCACAAGAGCTCGCCGCTCGCGAGATCCCGCGCTTCGAGCGTGCCGTTCAGCACGCCGCCGTACACGGTGTTCCCGGCGATCGCCGGCGACGAGAACACGTACGCCTTGCCCTGCTCCCGGACGATCTCCTTGCCCGTCTTCGCATCGACGACGAGGTACAAGCTCGAGTCGGACGTGCCGAATATCACCTTGCCCTGCGCGACTGCGGGGGAGGTGATCACCCAGCTTGCCGCCGCGTCGAAGTGCCACTTCTCCCGGCCCGTCGCGGCGTCGAGCGCATACAGCTTCGCGTCACGGCAGCCGGTGTACACGATCCCGTCGACGACAGCCGGGGACGACTGGAAGCCGACCTGATTGTGAATCGCGGCATCTTCACCGCCCTGAAAGCGCCATCTTTGCGCGCCGGTCTTCGCGTCGACGGCGTAGAAGTAGCTGTCCCAGCTGCCGAAGTACACGACGCCATCCGCGTACGCCGGCGACGAGTGGACGACATCGCCCGTTTTGAACTTCCAGTTGAGCGCTCCGCTGCTCGCGTCGAGCGCATACAGGTGACCGTCCCCGCTGCCGAAATAGACCGCACCCTGTGCCACCACGGGGCTCGACAGAAAGACGTCGAACGGATCGGCGATCGTCTGGTTTTTCGGCAACATGCCGTGCAGATTTTTCGCTTCGAAGCGCCGCTCGCCGTCGGTCGCGAATTTCCAGCGCGCCTTGCCGGTCGTGGCGTCGAGCGCGTAGAACTTGCCGTCGTAGCTTCCGACGTAAACGACGCCCCCGGCGACTGCAGGGGTGGCGGGCACGGGGCCGCCTGTCTTGTACTTCCATCGCTGGGTGCCATCGGACGCGTCCACGGCGTAGACGTAGCCGTCGTCGCTGCCGAAGTAGATCGCGCCGTTCTGGTAGACAGGCGAAGACACGATTTGGTCGCCGGTCGGGAACGTCCATTTGACCCGATGGAATTGGCGGGGTCCGTCGGTGGAATACACGGCCTGGTGCGCGGCATCGCCGCGGAACATCGACTGCGCAACCGCGACGCCCGAAAACGCCGCCAAGGCGATCGCGACCACGCGCGAGGCCATCTTCACGAGCCACGCCCCACGCGTCGCAACACGAGCGGAATCTCCAGCGGTCCGAGCTCCATCGTGCCCGCAATCTCGCGAGCCTCCTGCCTCACACGGCCCTCGAACACGATCTGCGTCGCGCTCGATTCGAGGCGAACGAGCGTCCCATCCTGGATGACGAGGTCGACCGGGATGTCGCTCGTCCGCTTGCCCACGATGACGAGCTTCGCCTGCGCACCGCCGGCGTCGCGATTCTCCAGCGTGAGCGTCATCTGCCGCGGATAGCCGCCGAGTTCGAATTCGCCGCTCCACTGCGTCGCGAGCTCCGGCGCGACGGACGTGCTGCGCGGCGGCACCTCCACTTGCCCGGGACCTTCCCGGGTGAGCGCGACGGGTGCAACGTTGCCCGCCTGACGCATCTCGCCTGCCATCCGGCCGGCCGATTGGACGCGCACCTTGAACACGGCGGGCCCTTGCGACGGGCTCGCGAGCACGCTGCCGAGGCCGAACGACACGTCGGTCTCGGTGACGACTAGATCTGCAAGCGGCGCGCCCTTGATTCCCAACCCCGGAATGACCAGCGATCCGACCCAGCGGCCCCCAACGGCGGGGGCGAGATCGACGATCAGCGGCAACTCGCGTCCGGGAATGTCGACCTCACCTACCCACCGGCCCTCGAGCGGTTGCGCCGCGTTGGCCTGTGAGGCGGCGAGGGCCAGGAGTCCGACGATCGTGACGAGTGGGGGACGCATCCGCGCGATCGTACGTGTTCGCGAATGCGGGTTCGCCCCTTGCGACGAGTCGCGGTGCACGGCGACGAGTCGCGGCGGAGGCCGACTGCCCGGCCGGATAATGCTTGCGGTGCGGAAGCCTCACGATGACCGATCGGGTCCCTGTGGGCCGAACCGCTCGCCAAACGGCTACCGCTCGATCTGCATCTCCAGGAGCGCGGACGACAGCGACTTTCCATGGGCGTCGAGCGCGAGCGAGGTGGTCACGCCGCCGCCCAGCGCTTCCTCGCAAACGAATTGCAAGGCGCACAGTTGGGGAAGCTCGTAGCGCCGGATCGCGCCGCGGACGATGCCGTGAAGGTGCTTCGCGACAGCGTCGACGGTCACCCGCTCGGCGAGCAGCGGATAGTCGTCGTCGCGATAGGCGATCAGCGACAGCGTCGACGTGTTGCCCTTGTCGCCCGCACGGCAGTGCGCGAGGTCATAGAGCTTCGGCATGGGCGTTCCATTCGCGGACGGTCACTTCGCTCGCCACGCGCGCGCGATCGACGAGTGTCGACACGATGCCGATCTGCTCGGTGACGAGCTTGCGGGCTCCGCCCCCGCCCGCCGGGCCGTTGGTGTAAAGCGCCTCGACCTCGTCACCAACGACGAGCGCTTCCTCGCGTGTCGCTGCGCGGCCGGCCACGCGCAGCCGCACTTCGTAGGGGCGCTCGCGCGGATCGAGAGCCCGGCCGTGCAGCGACGTGCTGCCGATCAGGTCGATCCGAAGCTCCGCATAACGTCCGCCGAGCCGCTCGCCGATGATCTCTCCGGCCAGGCGGGCGCGCGCCGAAGCGTTGGCGCCGGCGTAGCCGATCTCGCCTTCGCCGATGTAACCGGCGAGATAACCGACGCTGACCTTGAGTGCGCGAGGGCGCTTACGCCCGCGTGCATTCCGCACGGCGACCTGATCCGGGCCCGTCTCGGCGAGAGTCACCTGCGAAAAATCCGCGGTGACGTCCGGCGTCAGATAACCGTGCGGATCCGTGACTTCGTAGAGCAGTTGCTCCGTCGCCGTGGCGCGCGTAATGCGGCCGCCGGTGCCCGCGACCTTGGACACGATCGCATCGCCATCCTGCGTAACGTCGGCGAACGGAAAGCCGATGTCCGCCATGCCGGGAACGTCCTTGCGGCCCGGGTCGGCGAAATAGCCGCCGCACAACTGGCCCGCGCACTCGAGCAGGTGACCGACGGCCGTTCCCCGCGCGAGACGGTCGACGTCATGCGGCGCCCATCCGAATTCGTGCATCAACGGCGCAACGAACAACGACGGATCGGCGATGCGACCCGCGACCACGATGTCGGCACCGCTCGCGAGCGCGGGCAGCAGCGCTTCTGCGCCGAGGTACGCGTTGGCGGAAACGAGCGGCGCATAGCGGGACAGCGGAACACCGGTTTCGATCGTCGGCGCATCCAGCTCCAGCGCATCGAGCACGTCGTCGCCCGTGACGGCGGCGACCTTGACCGGAATGCCGAGCCGCCGCGCAACGGCGACGATCGCATCCGCGGCGCCGATCGGGTTCGCTGCCCCGAGATTGGAGACAAGGCGGACGCCGCGGCGGGCAAGCACCGGCAGCAGCGACTCGATGCGCTGCGTGAGGCGCGCGTCGAATCCTTTCGTTGGATCATGCCGTCGCCGCATCTGCGCAAGCGCGATCGTGCGTTCGGCGAGGCACTCGAGGACGAGATAATCGAGAGCACCGTGCTCGGCGAGATGCACCGGTGCATCGAGGCGGTCTCCGGCGAAGCCCGCTCCCCCACCCAGCCGCAGCCGCTCGCGCACGGCGGGCGTTCCTATTCGGGCTCGATGCCGGCCTTCTTGATGATGGTCTTCCACTTGTCCGACTCGGCCGCCTGGAATTTGGCGAGCTCCGCCGGCGTGGTCACGAAAGGATCGGTTCCGGTGCCGGCGTAGTACTGCTGCATGGCCGGGCCCTTGGTGGCTTCGACGAGCATGTCGTGCAGCCGGTTGACGATTGCGGCCGGCGTGTTGGCCGGAACGTATGCCGCGAACCAGAAGCTCATTTCGTAGCCTTTCAATCCGGCTTCGGAGATCGTCGGAAGCTCCGGCGAAAGCGGCGAGCGCTTGGCCGTGCTGACGCCGAGCGCGCGCACCTTGCCGCCTTTCACTTGCGGCAGGCCGGTCGCCATGTCGGTGATCATCATGTCGATCTGCCCGCCGAGGAGATCGTTGATCGCGAGGGGATTGCTCTTGTACGGAACGTGCAGGAGGTCGATGCCTGCCATCTGCTGGAACATCTCGCCGGCGACGCGCGAAGACGAGCTGCCGCTCCCGAACGTGACCTTACCGGGCTTCGCCTTCGCGAGCGCGATGAATTCAGCGACCGACTTCGCAGGCACGTTCATGCCGACGATCATGATCTGCCCGCCTTTGCCGAGGCCCGTGACGGGAAGGAAATCCTTGACCGGGTCGTACGGCAGCTTCTTGAACAGGTGCTCGTTCGCGGCGTGCGTCGTGTTCGTCGTGATGAATACGGTGTAGCCGTCGGGCGCCGCCTTCTTGACCACTTCGGCTCCGATGAAGCCCGATGCGCCCGCCTTGTCGTCCACGACGACTGCTGCCTTGGTCAGGTTCGTGACCTCCTGAGCGAGCGCGCGGGCGAGCTGGTCCGTGGCGCTGCCGGCCGCGAACGGGACCACGAACGTGATCGTCTTGTCGGGATATTCGGCACGCGCGAGACCGGCAAGCGCGAGCGCGCAAGCGAACGCAAAGGTCGAACTGCGGCGGATCGAAATCATGGGCCAATCCAGTGTCGGGAGGGAACGGCAGCTCGAGCTCGCGAGCCGGAGGTGTCATCGTATGTCCGCGGACCCTGCGTGGCAACTTCGATCCGGTCACCGCCGGTGATCGGCGCGCCTTGCGAGGAAGGCGCGCATTCGCAGGCCGTAGACGTTGACCACCAGACCGACGAAGACCAGCACGGCCCCCGCCATCTGGACGGGGGCGAGCGACTCGCCCAGAAAAATGGCCGCGCTCGCGAGACCCGATATCGGAATCAGCAATGCAAACGGCGAGATCAGCGCCGTGGGATAGCGGTGCAGCAGCGCATTCCACGAGCCGAAGCCGAACAGCGTGGCGCCATACGACATGATCAGCACGCAGCCCCACGCGAGCGGGCTCATGTGGGCGATCGAGGTGAAGATGCTGCTTCCGCCTTCGAACAGGAAGCCGAGCGCGAGCAGCGGCAGCGGCGGGACGAGGCTCGACCACACCGTCAGCGCGAACATGTCGGCGCCGTGATCCGCGGCCGATCGCTTGGCGACGACGTTTCCGACCGCCCATGCGACCGCCGACGCGATGATGGCGGCAAAGCCGAGCATCGTCCCGGTCATTCCGCTCGCGAGCTTGTAGCCGGCGAGCACGACGATGCCCACCGTCGCGACCGCCGCGCCGACGAGGTTGTGTCGACGCACGTGGTCGCCGGCGAAGGCGACGGCGAGGCCGATGGTGAAGAACACCTGCATCTGAATGACGAGCGACGAAAGCCCGGCCGGCATTCCGAGCTTGATTCCCAGAAAGAGCAGTCCGAACTGGCAGACGCCGATCGCAAAGCCGTAGGCGAAGACGCCTCGCCATGGCATGGCCGGCGGTCGCACGAAAAGCACCATCGGAACCGCAGCGATGAAGAAGCGGACCGCCGCCAGCGTGAATGGCGGCACCTCGTTCAAGGCTACCTTGATCGGAACGAACGAGTACCCCCAGATCGAGACGACGGCGAGCGTCAGCGCCAGGTCACGGGGAGTGAGGTGGGTTTTCATGGCATTCGAACGGTCGGTGCAGTCCGGATTCTAGCGTTGCGGCCGGCCTCCGAATTGGCGTCGCGGCGAAGGCGTGCTAGGCTCGATTGGCTTTCGACAATCGGATTTCACAACCGCAGCCGCGCACCGCGCCGGCCAGCATTTGGAGGAGATTGCATGAACGGTTTCAGAAGCGTCCTCACGACAGCTCTTGCCGCGACGTTCGCAGCGCTCGTGGGCGCAAGCTTCGTCCCTGCGTTCGCGCAGGTTCCTCCGATGCCGAGCGGCCCGGTCGTCATCAACATCGTCGACGTCGCGGGCGACCTCGCGCTGACGCAGGACGCATTCGAGCTCTACGCCAGGAAGAACCCCAATCGCGTTTCCAAGTTCAACTTCACGAAGGCGCCGGCGCCGGAGCTGCCCGGCAAGCTGAAGGCGATGCAGGCGGCGGGGCGCACCGAGATCGACATGGTGCTGACGGGCGTCGGCTTCCTGGGCAATTCGATCGAGCAGGGGCTCCTGATCAAGCTGCTGCCGGATTACGCGGCGAAGTTCCCGAACCTGACGGGCAACTATCAGCCGCCGGCCGCGAAGATGCAGGAGCTGGCGCAGGGCCAAGGGATCGCGGTCGTGTTCATGCCGGCGGGGCCGCTCATGGAGTACAACCCGGCCAAGGTCAAGCAGCCGCCGACCACGGCGCAGGAGCTTCTCGCGTGGTGCAAGGCCAATCCGAACCGGCTGATCTACGCGCGGCCGGCGAACTCCGGACCCGGCAACACGTTCATCATGGGGTTGCCGTACATCCTCGGCGACAAGGATCCGAAGGATCCGGTGAACGGCTGGGAAAAGACGTGGGCGTACCTCAAGGAGCTCAACTCGTGCATCGAGTACTACCCGACGGGCACCGCCGCGACCATGAAGGAGCTGGGCGAAGGGTCGCGCGACATGACGGTCACGATGACGGGCTGGGACGTCAACCCGCGCGTGCTGGGGATCGTGCCGAAGGACTACAAGGTGATGCCGTTCAAGGGCATGACGTGGGTCAACGACGCGCACTACATGGTGATCCCCAAGGGGGTGGCGCCGGAGAAGGTCGCCGTGTTGCTCGACATCATGGCGTTCATGCTGACGCCGGAAGCGCAGGCATATACGTGGGACAAGGGTTACTTCTATCCGGGTCCCGCGGTGAAGAACGTGCCGCTGTCGCTCGCGCCGAAGGAGAGCCAGGACGCGATCAAGGAGTTCGGCCGCCCCGAATACGACAATTGGCTCGCCGAGTTTCCGCACACGCAATCGCTCGAGCCGAAGGCGCAGGTCGACGCGTACCGGATCTGGGATCAGCAGATCGGCGCGCAGAAAACCAAGTGATCGGAGGATTCGTCATGCGCTCAGCGCTCATCGGTCTCATCCTCGTTTGTGCTCTGCAAGCACCGCCCGCGGGGGCCCAGGCGCCGTCGGGCTCGCGCCTGGACGACGTCATCAAGAGCGGCAAGCTGCGCGTCTGCACGCCGGGCGACTACAAGCCGTTCAGCCTCGCGCGGGCGGACGGCGGCTATGAAGGCCTAGACATCGACCTCGTCCAATCGGCTGCGAAAGCGCTCGGCGTGGAAGTGGTGATGGTGAAGACCGCGTGGCCGTCGCTCATGAAGGACTTCATCGAAAAGTGCGACGTCGCGGTCGGCGGAATTTCTGTCACCACGGACCGGCAGAAGACCGCGTTTTTCACCACCGCCTACATGGTCAACGGCAAGGCGCCGATCACGAAGTGCGAGAACGTCGCCAAATTCCAGACGGTCGCCGACATCGACAAGCCCGGCGTCACCGTGATCGAGAATCCGGGCGGCAGCAACGAGCGCTTCGCGCGCGCGAACTTCAAGCAGGCGAAGATCGTGATCTTCCAGGACAACGTGACCATCTTCGACGAGATCCTGAAGGGCAACGCCGACGTGATGATCTCCGAATCGGTGGAGACGATCGTGCAGTCGAAGCTGCGGCCGGGACTGTGCGCGGTCAACCCGGACAAGCCGCTCCAGTACGGCGAGATGGCGTGGCTGCTGCCTCGCGGCGATGTCGCGATGAAGGAGTGGATGGACACGTGGTTCCACCTCTCCAAGCAATCGGGCGAGTACGCGCAAACGACGGCCCGCTGGCTGCGCTGACGTCGGTGGTGGCGGCCGCGGCGGGATGAGCCCGCAGGGCCGCCGTCGCTTCTGAAATTCCCTAGGGCGCCTTTTTCGCGAAGTCCCCGGCGTACGAATACGCGAAGGCCTGCGGATCCACGTACTTGCGCAGCGTCGCGTTCGCCTGCTCGAGCGTGACGGCCGCGATGCCCGCATCGATCTTCTGCGCGTAATCCCACGTGCGACCGAGGTAGGCCTGCGAGAGGAGCCCGCTCGCGAGCGACGGGTCCTGCGCGCGGGCGATGCGCCGCGCCTGCAGCAGCGAGCGTTTCGCGTCGGCGAGCTCCGCCTCGGTGAAGCCGTCCTTCATCGCGCGCGCAAGCTCCTCGCCGATGGCCTTGCTGAGGCGCTCGCGATTCTGCGGCGCGAAGATCGCGTACAGGTTGAGCTGCGAGTTCTCTTCGAATGAATTCGGCGAGAGCCACGTCTGGATCGAGTAGCTCAGGCCTTCCTTCTCGCGGACGCGATCCGGGATGCGCGAGTCGGTCGAAGCGCCCAGCATCCGATCGACGACGATCAGCGCCGGCAGCTCGTCGCTCCTGTCGTTGATCCTGAGCGCGACTTTTGCGAACATCGTCGCATTCGCCTTGTCGCTCGTCTCGGCGGTCAGCACCGTAGGCGCCGGTGCGCGATACGGATTGGGTACCCGCGTGTACGGCGAAGGGCTCTTCCAGCTGCCGAAGAGCTCGGTCACGAGCGCCTTCGTCGCCGCAGGATCGAAGTCGCCCACGATGGCGAGCTCGGCATTGGCGCCGCCGACGAAGCGGGCATAGAAGCGCTTCACGTCGTCGAGCTTCGCATTCCTGATTTCCGCCATTTCCTCGTCCAGCGTCGGGACGTAGCGCACGTCCCCCTTCGGGTACGGATTGTTCCAGCGCTGGAGCGCGCGCTGGGCGATCGCTTCCGGGTCGGTCTTCTGCTCTTCCAGCGCCGTCAGCAGTTCGCGCTTCAGCTTCTCGAACTCGGTCGCGGGGAAGGCGGGCTCGCGCAGCGCTTCGGACGTAAGCCGCAACAGGTCCGGCAGATGCGCGCGCACGGTCTGGCCGCGCGCGGATGTCTCCGTCTCGCTGCCGCTGATCGAGAGCTTCGCGCGCAGCGCGTCCAGTGCATCCTCGAACGCCTGGTGGTCGTGCTTCCTGGTGCCGAGCGCCAGCATGGAAGCGGCGATGCTTCCGCGCGGCGTCATGCCTTTGAGCGACGCTTCGTCGCCCTGGTGCAGGCGAATCTGCATCTGCACCGTCTCGCCGCGAGTCTTCTTAGGCAGCAGCGCGACCTTCATGCCGTTCGGAAGGGTGAACCGCTGCGTGCGCGCCTCGAGGTTGGCGGGCGTCGGCTCGAACGATTCGCCGGCGGAGATGCCGGGGTCGCCCTTGTAGTCCTTGACCATCGCCACGATGTCGACGTTGGGCGGCGCCGGCGCGCGATCGGGCTTCGCGTCCGGGATGAACTGGCCAAGTGTCCGGTTGGCGGGCTTCAGGTAGGCAAGCGCCACGCGCTGCACGTCGCCCGGCGTCAGCTTGCGCCACTGGTCGCGCTGCAGGAAGAAGAGCCGCCAGTCGCCGGTCGCGATCGACTCGGAGATCGCCACGCCGAGCTTCTGCGGATCGTTGAACGTCTCGTCGAACTGCCGCAAAGCCTTGGCGCGCACGCGATCCACTTCGCCCGCGGTGATCGGCTTCGCTTTCACGCCTTCGACCGTGGCGATGAGAATGTCGCGCGCTGCCGCGAGCGAATCGCCGGGCGGCACCTGTGCCCAGAAAATGATGTCGCCGGGGTCCGCCAGCACAAAGTTCCAGGACTCGACGGCCGTCGCCTTCTTCGTCTCCACCAGCGCCTTGTACAGCCGTCCCGCCGGCTCGACGGTCATCACTTCGCCGAGCGCCTCCATCGCAATGGCGTCGGGATGCGCGCCGGGGACCGTGTGATAAAGCGCCGCGACGAACTGCGCGCCGCCCACGCGCCGTACCGTGACCGAGCGCTCGCCATCCTGCACCGGCTCGGTCGTGTAGAGCACCGGCAACGCTCGGGTGGGCTTCGGGATGGCGCCGAACGCCTTCACGATCTTCTCGAGCGTGCGGTCGGGTTCGAAGCGCCCGGCGACGATCAGCACGGCATTGTCCGGCTGGTAATACATCCTGTAGTACGCCTGCAGTCTGCCGATGTCGACGTTCTCGATGTCCGAGCGCGCGCCGATCGTCAGGTTGCCGTAGTTGTGCCAGTCGTACGCAGCGGATTGCATGCGGCCCCACAGCACGCGCTGCGGGCTGTTCTCGCCGCTTTCGTACTCATTGCGGACCACCGTCATCTCGGTGTCGAGGTCCTTCCTCGCGACGTTCGCGTTCACCATGCGGTCGGCTTCCATCGTGAGAGCCCAGTCGAGGTTCTCGTCGGACGCGGTGAACGTCTCGAAATAGTTGGTGCGGTCGAAGAAGGTCGAGCCGTTGAAGCGCATGCCGCGGCGGCCGAGCTCCTGGAAGATGCTCGGAATGGTCGGCGTGCCCTTGAACAGGAGGTGCTCGAGCAGGTGCGCCATCCCCGTCTCGCCGTAGTTCTCCTGGCGCGAGCCGACGCGATACGTGACGTTGACCGTGGTCGTCGGCTTCGTGGCGTCGGGGAACAGCAGCACCTTGAGGCCGTTGTCGAGCGTGTATTCGGTGATCCCTTCGACCGTCGCGCCCTGCGTGACGCCGGGCGGGACCGCCGCCTGCGAGGCAAGCGCGAGAATGGCGAAAAGGGCGGCGCACGCGGAGGCGAAGAGGCGCCGCGGGGTGCGCGAGCGGAGGGCAGAAGGCATGGGGGTCTCGCTATGAGAGGGTGCAGTACGAGGGCGGGGAGTATAGCCGCCGCGGCTTACGCCAATCTGAGCACGCGACAGGACGCCGGATGGAGCGCCGGAACGGGAAAATACGACCGCGACCGGCACGAACCGTTCCGGAGTTGACGTTTACGTAAACGTCAGATACCGTTTGCGCTAGCATCGCCGCCGCGGCGCAAGGGGTAAGCTTTCTCCTCCCGGCAAGTCGCGCCGCCGAGGCCGGCGCGAGTGATTCGCGCGAGGAGCCGTCATGAACGACACGAGCCGTCCGCCGCTCGTCTACAAACCGCAGAACAAAGTCCGCTTCGTGACCGCGGCAGCGCTGTTCGACGGCCACGACGCCTCGATCAACATCATGCGGCGGATCCTGCAGTCGCAGGGATGCGAGGTGGTCCACCTCGGGCACAACCGGTCGGTCGAAGAAATCGTCAACTGCGCGATCCAGGAAGACGCGCACGCGATCGCGATCTCGTCGTACCAGGGCGGCCACGTCGAGTTCTTCAAGTACATGCTCGATCTGCTGCGCGATCGCGGCGCCCCGCACATCAAGGTCTTTGGCGGCGGCGGCGGGGTGATCGTCCCGTCGGAGATGAAGGAACTTCACGACTACGGCGTCGCGCGACTGTTCTCTCCCGAGGACGGACAACGGCTGGGTCTCGTCGGCATGATCAGCGAGATCGTCTCCGCCTCCGACGTCGACCTCTCTGCCCACTTGCCGGGCGACCCATCCGCGCTGACCTCCGGCACGGAAGCCGAGCGCACCCGCGCGCTGGCCCGCATGATCACCGGCCTCGAGGCCGGCACGGTACCGCCCAAGGAGCGCGAGGCGCTCCTTGCGCTCGCGGCGAAGGCGAAGGTTCCCACGCTCGGCGTCACCGGCACGGGCGGAGCGGGCAAGAGCTCGCTGACCGACGAGATCGTCCGCCGTTTCCGCCTCGACCAGGACGACCGGCTGCGCATCGCGATCATCTCGATCGACCCGTCGCGGCGCAAATCAGGCGGCGCGCTCCTGGGCGACCGCATCCGGATGAACGCGATCGAGCACCCGAACATCTACATGCGCTCGCTCGCGACCCGCGACGCCGGAAGTGAAGTGAGCAAGGCGCTCCCCGACGTGATCGCCGCCTGCAAGGCCGCCGCGTTCGACGTCGTCATCGTCGAGACGTCCGGCATCGGCCAGGGCGACGCGGCCATTGCGCCGATGGTCGACGTTTCGCTCTACGTGATGACGCCCGAGTTCGGCGCCGCGTCGCAGCTCGAGAAGATCGACATGCTCGACTTCGCCGACTTCGTCGCGATCAACAAGTTCGACCGCAAGGGCGCGCAGGATGCGCTGCGCGACGTGCGCAAGCAGGTGCAGCGCAATCGCGAGGCGTTCAAGGCGTCGGCGGAGGTAATGCCGGTGTTCGGCACCATCGCGGCGCGCTTCAACGACGACGGCGTGACCGCGCTCTACCAGGCGGTCGCCGCGAAGCTCGCGGAGAAGGGATTGAAGCTCGCGCCGGGCAAGCTGGCGCCCTCGTCGACGCGCGCGTCGACGTCGCAGGCGGTGATCGTGCCGCCGGCACGGGTTCGCTATCTCGCCGAGATCGCCGACACGGTTCGCCAGTACCACGAGTGGACAGCCCGGCAGGCTGCGATCGCGCGCGAGCGCCAGCAGCTCCGCGCGGCGAAGTCGATGCTCAGCGCCGAGTGCAAGGTCGACGTGGAGGCGCTCGACCGCCTCGTTGCCGACCGCGAGGGAAAGCTCGACGCCCGGGCGAGGAAGCTGCTCGACATGTGGCCGCAGACGAGGGCAGCATATTCGGGCGACGAATACGTGGCGAAGATTCGCGACAAGGAGATCCGCACCGCCCTCACGTCGACGTCGTTGTCGGGCACGAAGATCCGCAAGGTGGCGCTGCCCTCGTTCGAGGACGACGGCGAGATCCTGCGCTGGCAGCTCCGCGAGAACGTCCCGGGGAGCTTTCCGTTCACGGCCGGCGTGTTCGCCTTCAAACGCGAGAACGAAGACCCGACGCGCATGTTCGCCGGCGAAGGCGACGCGTTCCGCACGAACAAGCGCTTCCATCTGCTTGCCGACGGCATGCCCGCGAAGCGGCTTTCCACCGCGTTCGATTCCGTCACCCTCTACGGCAACGACCCCGACCGCCGGCCCGACATCTACGGCAAGATCGGCAACTCGGGCGTGTCGATCGCGACGCTCGACGACATGAAGGTGCTGTACTCGGGATTCGACCTGTGCGATCCCGCGACGTCGGTGTCGATGACCATCAATGGGCCGGCGCCGACGATTCTCGCGATGTTCGTCAACACGGCGATCGACCAGCAGCTCGAGAAGTTCGCCAGAGACAACGGGCGCGAGGCTACCGACGACGAGGCGGACAAGATCCGGGCGTGGACGCTGACTGCGATGCGCGGCACCGTGCAGGCGGACATCCTGAAGGAGGACCAGGGGCAGAACACCTGCATCTTCTCGACCGAGTTCTCGCTCAAGGTGATGGGCGACATCCAGGATTATTTCGTCCGTCACGGCATCCGCAATTTCTATTCCGTCTCGATTTCCGGATACCACATCGCGGAGGCCGGAGCGAACCCGATCTCGCAGCTCGCGTTCACGCTGTCCAACGGGTTCACGTTCGTCGAGGCGTATCTCGCCCGCGGAATGCGCGTCGACGATTTCGCGCCGAACCTATCGTTCTTCTTCAGCTACGGGATGGATCCCGAGTACTCGGTGATCGGCCGCGTCGCGCGTCGGATCTGGGCGGTGGCGATGAAGAACCGCTACGGCGCGAACGAGCGCTCGCAGAAGCTCAAGTTCCACTCGCAGACGTCGGG